>OGIZ01001056.1_pt1 | contig 12146 bp, 10 predicted proteins | sample 1571911 | NCBI WGS metagenome assembly OGIZ01 (sample SAMEA2582108, study PRJEB24529) | metagenome | biome: Human gut stool | place: China | collected 2011 | reverse complement strand
GTTGATACCAGATTGTACCTTCGATATAAAGGTTTTTGTCAGATAATTTAGATAGGGATACTTTCAAGTCAGCAAGCTCTCGTTTAGCAAGATTGGGTTCAATCTTTAAATCAAAAAGCAAGCGTGCATCATGATTTAGAATATCGAGTTCTGCTTGAAGCAGTTGAATATAATGTATCGCTACTAAATACTGGTTCATGGGTCTCTCCTGGTCATCTGAAAATCGTACTATTATTGTACCACTAAAGAATGAAAAAATGTAGTAATTATTTAATTTTTTACAGGATTTTTTTAGAAAAAATACCATGCTTTAAATTTCTATTTAAAAATAATGACACTAGTGATTTTCTAAGAGTTTAAGAAATGAAAGATTTTTTAAAAAAAGAAAAACACTCACGAATGAGTGCAATTCTAGTATTAATGACTAACCATTTCTTGTGCAATTTCCAAGCCACTAAGTTTTTCAGGATAGTAAGTTGGCCAATTGTCCATCTCTTTTAGAATCTCATCTTGGCTACTATTTCCGAAGAAAATATGGAAATGTGCTGAAGTTGTTGGATCTATTTGATGATCTGAAAATTGGACATATTGGTAAGGATTGTCAGCAGCTTGACTGTCAGTTGCTGTGAAGAGATAACGGACACCTTTTTTACCAGAAGCATAAGTCAAAATCTTATAACCATCATAACGATAAGTGTGTGTCACGCTACTTCCATCATTTTTTGTGAAAGTCATGGTCATCTTTTTACCATCAATAGCAATTTTAGAAACATCTGTTTGATAGCCCTTAGTGTAGTACTCTTTGTACTCTTGTGCGGTTTTATCCTTATTCAATAGAGCTTTGTATTCAAATACTTGATCTAAAGTACCATCTTGGAGGTAAGGATAGACCGATTGCCATTCACCAGACCAATCAGAAAGTTCCCTATCTTTGACATCTTTGTCATCAAAGTAACCATTTTGGACTGTTTTCTTATCATCACTTCCTGTTTCAGGTTGGATAGCTTTCCCTTCAACATCTGTTGTTAAACGAAGATTCTTTAGATTCTCAGTCATAACACTGACATAATCTTCACCTTTTTTCAACTGTTCCTTAGTTAGTGATTCAATTGGATTTAAAACTGCTGTCTTAACTCCTACTTCGTTAGCTAAGGTTTTGGCAACGCTACTTGAAGCATTTTCCTCAAAGTAGATATAGTTAATGTCATATTCTTTGACATACTTAGAAAGGCTAGCGATACGTTTTGCAGATGGATCAGATTCAGCTGAAACACCTGAAATTGGTACTTGTGTCAAACCGTAATCTAAAGCAAGGTAGGCAAAAGCTGAGTGCTGGGTAACAAAACTTTTCTGTTTCGCTTGACTTAAGGCTTCAGTATACTCCTTATCCAAAGTCTTTAATTTTTTAAGGTATTTCTCAGCATTGGTTGTAAAGACTGCTTTTTTATCTGGGTGTTGAGCAATCAAACCGTCCCTAATAGTTTCAACTAATTTTTGAGAACGTTTAGGTGAGAGCCAAACATGAGGATCATATTCGTGGTGATGCTCTTCTCCACCGTGATCATGATCTTCTTCCTCTATTCCAGGTAAGAGAACCATGCCTTGACTTGCCTTAATGATTTTTGTATTTTTAGTGTTGATAGACTTTTCAACTTTTGGAACCCAGGTTTCCATATTTTCATTTAGGTAGACGAAAGTATCTGCTTTTTCAATGTCAGCGACATTCTTAGTAGATGGTTGAAAATCGTGGGCTTCACTACCAGCGGGAATAAGATAAGACACCTCTCCCTCATCGCCAACAACCTGCTTTGTAAATTCATAAACAGGGTAAAAGCTGGTCACAACCTTCAAGTCGCTATTTCCTTTTGAACCGTGGTGACTAGTCGTATAATAAATACCTGCACCAGCAGCTAAAACAACTGCTGCTATTCCTGCTAGGCCAAAAATGCGTTTCTTTTTCATGATATTCCTTTCAAAATACTTAACCAGTTAATAGTTTACTGGTTAAGTATATCACACTTCATTTATTTTGCAAGTACTAAAATAAAAAAATTGAAATATTTCGATGAAAAAGAAATATTTGATATACTGGAAATATCATTTGGAAAGTAGGTTATACATGTTTCGTAAATTAACCCTATATCTTTTTTTATTGCTTGCATCCATTGGCCTGACTTATGATACACAATCATACACCTCAGGTGCCTTGTCTGGTTCAGCATACGGTATTATTGGACTATCAACACTAATTGCCTTATGTTATATCCTACCAGGAATATTTCTGGTTCGATACTTAGGTAAGAGATGGCAGGTGAAACCACTTGTTCTCATATTTGCTCTAATTGGTGGAGTCTTTATTACAGGATGGATAGCTGGTTATGCCAATACCATTTCTCACGACTGGGTGACTGCTCATCTTTCTTCAAAGAGTTTCTTCTACCGCTTTGAGGATGCCCTTATGGCCCCCCTAGTTGAAGAACCCCTCAAACTAGCTGCTTTTCTCTTTGCTATCTATATGGTGCCAACAAAAAGTTACAAAGGACTCTTGCTTGTCGCTATTACCGCAGGTCTTGGCTTCCAGATTAGTGAAGACTTCTCCTATATTCTTTCAGATTTGCCTGATGGTTTTTCTTATACGATTTCAGGGATTCTTGGTCGTACTGTTGGTGCTGTATCATCTCACTGGCTTTACACATCCTTCCTTGCAATGGGGCTAGTCCTTATATGGCGTTCACGTCAAAAATTCATTAATTCCAAGTACAGTCTTATTGGTATTCTTTATGTTTGTGGTGCTTTTGCGGCACACTTTGCTTGGAATTCACCTCTTCGAAATTTAGAAAGCGATTTGCCATGGGCATCAGGCCTTCTCATTTCACTCAATCTTTTCTTTTTCATTACACTTTATCAGATTCTCTCGAAACTAGATGAAGAAAACAAGTAAGGTTAGACTACGAAAAAACCTTTCCATAAAATTGGAAAGGTTTTTTTGATGACTTTAATCACTCATAGAAAAACGATTGGTCATCAAGTTACTTGCATCATCTAAGACTTTTGCCAATAGTTTATCTGTTTCTGACTGAATCTTATCACTAATTTTTTGATTTTCTGCTTCAAAATCAATACTTTCATCATTAGCCAAAGCGGTATCAACATGATTAATCATGGCATGGCCAAGAGCCATAGTTGTTTCTACATAGGCATCTAAATCAGCTTCATGCTGTTGGAAATGAGGATCACAGATAGCAGCAATCAAGCGATTACTCCAGTAGAAATTGCCTGTATCTACTTTATCAGTTGTTTGACGGAAATAAGCAGGTGTTGTTCCGACCTGAGTCCAGAATGGCACCATTGTACCAAATGGCATTGATCCATAGGCTAACCACTGAATACCAGTTGTTTCTGATGGTTTGTTAGGACGCATTTGCAAGAGAGCTGTTTGACTAGTACGGTTAATACCAATTGGACGGAATTGGCGTTGACTTACCGCATCTCCTTGAGGTCCATAAGGATCATAAGGCGTATCTTGGTAATGAAGACTCAAAACGTATTTAACATCTTCAACTGTAATTTTGCGGTATGGTTTTTGGCACCATGGAATAAAGAATGATTTTGGATCATAGTCTTTTTCTGGGTTCAAAAATTTCTGCATAGCCCAAGCGCGTGGTGTATTATAATGACGATCCTTATCTCGTTGGCTACCAAAAGCATAACGTGGATTAAAGTGTTCATTAGAATAAGTCAAATCCAAGTGATGTTTATTAATAAAAGCTCGAATATCTGGTGAGGCAAGATAGTCGTCTGGATTTTCAAACTCATAGTGATCGATACCAAGTTGGTTTGGATTAGTAACATAGGCATCATCTGGAACACGTCTTGCAATCCAATGGTGACCACCAATTGTTTCCAACCACCAAATTTCTTCAGTGTCTGAAAAAGCAATACCATTTGACTCATAAGTTCCGTAAGTTTCAAGGAATTGTCCCAAACGAAGGACACCTTCACGCGCCGTCTTGATATATGGCAAAACCAAAGTCAACATGTCCTCTTCTCCAAAACCATCTTTAACAAGAGGATCAGCGCCGAGAACACGCGCATTAGTCGTGATTGTTTCTGTTGCACTCATGGCAACATTAGCTGAGTTAATACCAGCTTCACCCCAAATACCATCTTTCCCAAGCGCATCTGGAACAGAAGTATAACGTAGAGGATTATCTGGCAAATCAATTGAAAAATTGCTAAGCACAGACTGATAATGACGCGGTTGGTCTTCCGGGGTCACAACGAGAAATTCTTTGGGCGTAAAAACGCCTGATTGAGAATCCTCAGTACGTGCAATCATGGTAGAGCCGTCATATGAGGCTTTCTTACCTACTAAAATCGTTGTACAAGCCATAAAAGCTTCCTTTCTACTTACAAATCGTCCGCAATCTTATTGATTTTTCTGAGACGATGGTTAACACCACTCTTGGTCAGAGGAGGTTCTATACTATCTGCGATCTGCTGGATAGAGTAATCTGGGTTAGCAATACGGAGTTGGGCAATTTGGCGCAGCTCCACCGGTAAAATCTCCAAGCCAACCGTATCCATAATCTTGATAATATTATTAATTGTTTTCATGCTAGCACTAATCGTTCTAGCAATATTGGCTGTTTCCGCATTATTGGCACGATTCAGATCATTTCTGGTTTCTCGCATAATTTTGACCTCTTCGAAGGTATCCTTAGAGTTCATTGCGCCGATAACAAGGAGAAAATCCATAATGTCCTCAGCTTTTTGAAGATAGGTCACAAACCCATTTTTATGACTCAAAACCTTAGCATCGAGCATAAATTTTTTCATGAGAGAAGCTAAATCCTCTGCGTGGTCTTGGTAAACGGAAAAAATTTCTAATTGATAACGGCCTTTTTCAGGATCACGTACTGTTCCAGTCGCCAAAAAAGCGCCTCGTAAATAGGATCTTCCAGCTTCGTCATCTTCCATTACTGATGTTTCAATACCTGTTTCAAAGCCAAAGAAAGAATCTGCCAATTGTAAATCGGACAAAATATCATTGACATGGTCAGCGACAAAAACCGTGTAAACACGATTTTTCTTGAGATTGGTCTTGTTGTGATGTCTCAATTCAGGATTACTCTGATAACGATTTTCCATTAATTGGTAGATATGTCGCGCAATCTTTGCATTTTCTGTAGAGATGGAAAGAGTCAATCCTTGGTTGGTCAATCCAACCGAACCAGACATCTTAATCAATGCTGACAATTCAGCCTTGTCTTTGCTTGAAGCAGCAATTATCTCTTCTTTAACCTTAATCGTGAAACTCATGACTTGTTCCTCACTAGGTGCATGAGCTCATCCACTACCAAGTCACCATGGTGGAAGGCACCACCATTTTCAAGTCGCAGAAAATTAGAAGACACAACTGTTTTAGCTTCACGACGCAAGCCCTCAAAATCATGCTCAACCTGAACAAGGTATTCATCAAATTTATTACTAGCCATGTATTCCTTAGGCACTTTCTTGATGTTAACTAAGACATTGTCAATCACATCAGAGCCAAGATGACGATTAAGAACAGCCACATGGTCGGCATCTGAGAATTGCTCAGTTTCTCCGTACTGAGTCATAATATTACAAATGTAAGTCACATCAGCCTTGGTCTCGATAAGAGCCTGACGAATCTCTGGTATCACAAGGTTGGGCAAAATCGACGTATAAAGAGATCCAGGACCTAAAACAATCATATCACTATTCATAATAGCATCAACAACCTTACGACTGGCCTTAGGCTCTTCGTCATTATAGGTATTGGTAACATAAACGCGTTCAATCATGCCATCATACTGGGCAATACTACTCTCCCCTGCTACTTCATGACCATCCTGAAAAACGGCATGAAGCGTCAAGGCTGTCTCACTAGCTGGATAAATCTTTCCTGTAACATGGAAGAACTTCGTCAGAAGCTGCATGGCATTATAGGTAGAGCCCTGCATTTCTGAAATTCCAGCGATGATTAAATTTCCGAGTGGATGACCAGCCAAAGCACCATCGGTTTTATCAAAACGATATTGGAAAACTCTTTCATAAAGTTTAGGCATATCACTCATAGCTACCAAAACATTACGCAAATCCCCTGGAGGTGTCAGCTGCATGATATCACGCAAATCTCCCGAAGAACCGCCATCATCAGCTACAGTTACCACAGCAGTGATATCAACATCCTTATGACGCAAACTACGAAGAATGACTGGGATACCAGTTCCCCCACCTATTACTGTAATTCTTGGTTTTTTCATGAACGATTCACTGTCTCCTTACGTCGATCCTTATCACGATGTGTTTCATTGACTGTCCAATCATTTTTCAAATCTTGGGCCAGACGATGTGCAAAGGCTACACTACGGTGTTGACCACCTGTACAACCAACAGCAATGGTAAGAACAGACTTACCTTCTTTCTTGTATCCAGGCAAGATTGGTTTAATAAGCTGAATCAAATGATTGTAAAAATCTTCTGACTCCTTATGGTTCATGACGTAATCAAAAACTGCTTTATCCAAACCTGTGAGATTACGAAGTGAAGGATCATAATAAGGGTTTGGCAAGAAACGGACATCAAAAACCAGGTCTGCATCCAATGGCAATCCATATTTAAAACCAAAACTCAAAACTTCAATACGGAAAGAAGATTGGTCTTGTTCAGATGAGAACTGTTCAGAAATAGCCTTACGCAACTGGCGTGGAGTTAATTCTGTCGTATCAACCACGTTTTGACTCAAACTCTTAAGCGGTGACAAAAGCTCACGCTCTAGCTTGATGCCATCCAAAACACGACCATCTGCCGCCAATGGGTGGCTACGACGTGTCTCTTTATAACGAGAAACTAATTCACCATCAGTGGCATCCAAGAATAGAATCTTGAAATTAAGTTCCTCATTACTTTCCAATTTATCCAGAATATCGTTAATCTCATCGAAGAACAAGCGACTACGCATGTCAACAACAAGAGCAATCTTGTCTGTCTCTTCACTATGTTTTACCAATTCGATAACCTTAGGTACCAAAGAGGGGGGCATATTATCAATGGTGAAGTATCCAATATCCTCAAAGGATTGAATTGCTACAGTCTTACCTGCACCACTCATCCCTGTTACAACAACTAAATTAATTTTTTTCGTTCCCATGAGATTCCCTTTCTAGTCTTTCTTCTTTCAAGACACGAATATCGTCTGACATCTTCTCAACTTGTTGGCTAACCCCCATAATCATTTCTGTCTGCAATTTTTGAATTGTCAGAAGATCTGATTGGTCTTGTTGAACCAAGTGGTCTATTTTTTCATGCAAAAGTCGGATTTCTTCCTTAGACTGGGTATTGACCTGATAGTCGTTACGCGCTTGTAAACGGTCGTAATCCGATGCTCGATTCTGACTCATCATAATCAATGGTGCCTGAACGGCCGCTAGAGTAGACAAGGCCAGATTCAACAGAATAAATGGATACTTATCAAAGGCAATCCCAAAGGGTTGAACAACATTCAGCCCCATCCAAATGGCCATAAAAGCAACGAATGACAAGATAAAAGTCCAAGATCCACCAAATCGGGCCACCTCATCCGCCACTTTTTGACCAAAAGTAATCCTACTATCCAATTGTTCCTGGATGTCTTGATCTTCATACAATAAACTCTTGGTCACATCGTGAACGGTTTCCCGAACATGTTCGTTTTTCTCATTAGCATTAGCAATAACTTCATCTAGAAAAACTAACCTATAATCCAAAAGGCTGATATTACTAATAAAATCATGTCCTTGTAAATCAGGGTAATCTTTTTTCAAAAGCACCTGCAAACGACTATTTAGACGTTCGAAATAGGAACCATCGGTTTCATCGAACCACTCTTTAGAGATATAATCCTGAACTCTCTTAACCTGCATATTTTCGCCTTCTTTCTAGGCTCTATTATACCATATTGAAAGCTTAAACGTTCAATAGATAAAGGAAAAGAGTCCAAGACTAACCTCAGACTCCTCCATTATTGGGACAATTAATTTAAACTCTTCTTATTGATAATTTAAAGTCCAGTAGTAAGTACCGTCACCAGCGACAACACAAGCTACTGCTGCTTGAGTAGCATCTGGACTCATGAGAAGTTCACGAATACCACTACTCAACCATTTATTGGCTACAACTGAACCATCAGATTCACGACGGTAAACAATACCATCACTGTTGTAAGTGTGTGAAATATCTTTGGCATGTGGAAGGGTTGTGCTATTGTAAAGATCATCAGACCATGTAAGTGCTGGCAAACCAGCAGCTGTACGTTGAGCATTGATTTCATTAAAGGCAGCCTTAGCTGAGTCAACTTCAACATAATCAGAGTTTTCAGTTGGTTCTACATGATAAACAAATTTAACATAACCAAATTCAACATCACTATATTTTTTGTCGTCAACACCGCTCTTGAGATTAGCTGTAATAACATAGTCACGTGCCCAAGCACTGCCCTTAGAAGCGTTGAAGTTGTCAACATCTTCAATTTCCCAAGTTACATTACAATCCCAGCCAGCATTATCTAAGAATTTTGGAGCAAGATTCTTGATAACATAATCTTTGAATTCATCCACATTTTGGAATGGAAGAGCTTCACCAGCTTTACCAGTGCCAACGACATTTTCAGAATACAATTTAACACTTGACGCGTTGTCATCGTACATGTATTCATCGTTTCCGGCTGGTTTGTGGAAGTCTGGGTCAAGCTCAGGGTCATCATTGGCAGTACCATTGTAGAGTTTCCATTTACCATCAACCCATTTGTAGTAACCATCGATACCACGCGCATTATCTTCATCTGTCAATGCCACACGGTAGTAATAGGTACCGTTGTCATCTACAAATCGTGGATCTGAATACATGCGATAATCTGTTGGTGGCAATGTTGGTTTTGGCAACTTATCATAGTCAATGTTTGTTTCAGGCGCATATGGTGGTTTTTCAAGTTCAGGAGCTTCAGAACTTGTTTCTGATGTTGAACCTGTCTCTGAAGTTGCTGCTGAAGAAGATTCAGACGTTACAGCAGAACTTGAGTTACCAGTTGAAGCCGCTTCTGAAGTTGAATTACCTGTTGAAGCAGCATCTGAAGTTGTGGCAGAGGTTGAATCTACGGTTGATGGTACCTCTGAAGTTGCAGATGAACTTGAATCTACGGTTGATGGTGCTTCTGAAGTTGCAGACGAAGTTGAATCTACAGTTGACGCTACTTCTGAACTTGCTGATGACGTTGAGTCAACAGTTGATACTGCTTCTGAACTTGCAGACGATGTTGAATCTACAGTTGATGGTGCTTCTGAACTTGCTGATGACGTTGAGTCTACGGTTGATGGCGCTTCTGAAGTTGCAGATGAGCTTGAATCTACGGTTGATGGTGCTTCTGAAGTTGCAGATGATGTTGAATCAACAGTTGACGGTACCTCTGAAGTTGCAGATGATGTTGAATCAACAGTTGATGGTGCTTCTGAAGTTGCAGATGACGTTGAATCTACGGTTGATGGTGCTTCTGAGCTTGCTGATGAAGTTGAATCTACAGTTGAAGTTGTTGGAGCTTCAGAATCTGTGCTTGAAGCCTTAACAAGTACCCACTTACCATTTGAATAATAGTAATAATCGCCATTATCTTTCAAATAATAGTGAGTACCATTTTCATAACGGTAGTGAGGGTCATTTCTCAAAACCTCATAACCTGTCGTTGGTGTATTGTTAGAACCACTATTGTTGTTATTATAGTCACCACCACGAACCCAACGTCCATTATAGTTTACATAGTAGCTACCATCACTCAAGATGTAGTACAAATAGCCATTGCTATAGCGGTAAGTCCCTGATTCATTGTAGTTGTTGTAACCAGGATTATAGTTGTTATAGCCATAATTATAGTTATAGCCATAGTTATAGTTTGGATAGTAATTATTGTAACCGTAGTTATAGCCATAATTGTAATTATAGCCATAATTGTAATTATAGCCTGGGTAATAGCCATTATATCCGTAGTTATAACCATAGTTTGGATAATAGTTGTTATACCATGGATTATAAGAATAGTTATTATAGTAACCTCGGCCATAATAACTATCGGCCTGTGCATGATTGTTGCCAACTACCGTTGGTGCTAAAATAGCTGCCCCTAGGACAGCACATGAAAATAATCGTAAACTCTTTCTCATTGTCTTTTCCCCTTTTAAAAAAAAATATACCTTTTATAAGCAATCGCTTACATTTCCATTTACACTTCAATTGTAAGAAATAAAACTTCTATTGTCAAATTATTTTAATAATAGAAGTTTCTCAGACTAAACCAATAGAAGACTAACAAAGACCTAACTTTCTTTGTGAAAAACGGTTAGGCGGACCTCTTTTACGCCCTAAAGACAGGTGTTTAACCAAGAAAAAAAGCCCATTATTTGCATAAGGACTTTTAGCTTGACATTAACGATTATCAATATTTTCTGGGTAAAGATCGTGATTAAAAAGACGTTGCTCTGCCATCTTTTCATACTTAGTTTCTGGACGACCGTAATTATAATAAGGGTCAATCGAAATACCACCACGAGGTGTAAATTTACCCCAAACTTCCAAGTAACGAGGGTTCAAAAGCTCCACCAAATCTTTACCAATGGTATTAATACAGTTTTCATGAAAATCTCCGTGATTACGGTAACTAAAGAGGTAAAGCTTTAGAGATTTAGACTCAACGCAGAGCTGGTCTGGAATATAAGAAATATAGATGCTTGCAAAATCAGGTTGCCCAGTAATAGGACAAAGTGACGTAAATTCTGGACAGTTGAATTTGATAAAGTAATCATTATCAGTATGACGATTATCAAAAGACTCCAAGACTTGTGGAGAGTATTCAAAAATATAAGGTGTCTCCTTATTACCAAGGAGAGTGAGGTTTTTCATTTCTTCTTGTTGTGACATTTTTCTTCCTTTGTTGTTAATTATTATAGACCTTTATATGGTCAATTTTTAATCTAAATTTCTAATGTTAATCATTAAAAAAGTAAAAAAACTATCAATTCTAAGTTTATAGAATGTGAAGATTAGACTCCGCGCTCATTATCATAGAGTAGAGTATGAAGCTGAGGGAGAACACGCACATTGCCCCATGAGTCATCAGCAGCTACTGTCTCCCAAAGCTCTTTGAGGCGACCTAATTGATGTTGGACAATATTACCTTCTGCTTTCGGTTCAGGATTACCAGCCGAAAGAAACATGACATCTGGCTGATAACGTTCCTGAATCATTTTAGCAAAGGCTAAATCATCATCGTCAAAAACAGGAACTTTGAAGGTAACTTTATCAGGATCAAGTTGTGAAACAATAAAGTCAAGGGTTTCCATATTGACTTCCATCTTGGATGATGGTGGTTTAGGACTTAAGGTTACTTGATCAATATCCTTGAGCCACTCCTGCCAGCGAGAACCCTGAGTTTCAACGGCCAAAGTCACTCCTCTAGCCTTGAGTTTTGAAACGAGTTCAGCCATATTTGCCGCTAAAAGAGCTGGGTTTCCTCCAGACAGAGTAACATAGTCATAAGTTCCTAGCGCATCTAAAGCCTCAATAACTTCATCAGCTGTCATACGTGTTGGCTTCTCTGACCCATCCCAAGTAAAGGCAGAATCACACCAATCACAATGGTAATCACATCCTGCTGTCCTTACAAACATGGTCTTTTGACCGATAGCTCGGCCTTCCCCTTGAAAAGTCGGTCCGAAAATTTCAAGCACTGGCAGTTTGAGTACACGTTCTCTAGTCATCCAACCACTCCCGTCTAAACTCTGCGAAGGCTGTTGGTGTTTCATAAAGACGCACATATTCCAAACGAAGTCCTCTCTCCTCTGGCAGATGTTGACTCGTCGTCTGGAAAATCCAGAAAACCATATTTTCCGCAGTTGTATTCATATAAGGCAGAGTCTCATTGAGATAACGGTGATCTAACTGAGGTTCCAAATGATCCTTATAAATGCGCTTAAGGTCACCAAAATCGTAGGTCATGCCACGCTCATCCAAGTAGCCACTAACTGCAATTTGAAGATGATAGGTATGACCATGAAGTGATTTGCATTTGCCTTCATAATTAAAGAGATGGTGGG
>OGIZ01001055.1_pt1 | contig 12149 bp, 10 predicted proteins | sample 1571911 | NCBI WGS metagenome assembly OGIZ01 (sample SAMEA2582108, study PRJEB24529) | metagenome | biome: Human gut stool | place: China | collected 2011 | reverse complement strand
CTTCTGGTGTCGGAAAAGGAACTGTTCGTCAGGAGATTTTTTCAACACCTGACCATAAATTTGAATACTCAGTGTCAATGACCACACGTGCCCAGCGTCCTGGTGAAGTTGATGGGAAGGATTATTTCTTCCGTTCACGTGAGGAATTTGAAGAGCTTATTCGTAATGGTCAAATGTTGGAATATGCTGAATATGTGGGTAACTACTACGGAACACCTTTGACTTATGTTAATGAAACCTTGGATAAAGGTATTGATGTATTCCTTGAAATCGAGGTTCAAGGGGCCCTTCAGGTTAAGAAAAAGGTCCCAGATGCTGTCTTCATCTTTTTGACACCACCAGACTTAAACGAGCTTCAAGAGCGTTTGGTTGGTCGTGGGACAGATTCTGAGGAAGTTATTGCTCAACGAATCGAGCGTGCGCGTGAAGAAATTGCTCTCATGAGCGAATACGATTATGCCATTGTTAATGACGAAGTGCCTTTGGCTGCTGAACGTGTCAAACGTGTTATTGAAGCAGAACACTTCCGTGTTGACCGTGTGATTGGCCGCTATCGTAATATGATTTCAGAAAAGAAATTATCAGATAAATAAATTAGAAATAGGTATAGAATTATGATGTTGAAACCCTCTATTGACAAACTTTTGGATAAAGTGCCTTCAAAATATTCATTGGTTATTTTGCAAGCAAAACGTGCCCATGAATTGGCTGCTGGTGCTGAACCAACTCAAGAGTTTACGTCAGTAAAACCAACTCTTCAAGCCCTCGAAGAAATTGAAACTGGAAATGTGACTATTCACCCAGATCCAGAATCTAAACGTGAATTGGCACGTTTGAAAGTGATCCAAGCACGTCTTGCTGCTGAGGAAGAAGAACGTAAAATCAAAGAACAAATCGCTAAAGAAAAAGAAGAAGGCGATAAAATCTAAAATCAAAGTCTTGCTTTGGTTTATGAGGAGAGGGGAGCTGAGGCATAGTGTCTCAGCTTCCTTCTTTATGACGATAATAGGCAGCTCATATTTTCTTGAGCTTGGAAGATGCTGGTCTTAAGGAAGTGACAGGAGGAAATTTATGGTTTTAGTAGCACATATTATTGTCGACGTTCCTCTGATGCAGACGGACAGACCTTATAGTTACCTGGTACCGGAAGTCATGCAAGAACAAATCGCCATCGGTATGCGGGTTCATGTGCCTTTTGGTAAAGGAAATCGTTTACTTCAAGGTTTTATTATTGGCTTGGAAGAGCAGGAAAATTTAAGAGATTTTCCTGAACTAAAACCCATCGCTGAGCTTTTAGATTATGAGCCAGTGCTTAATCAGGAACAGCTGGATTTGGCTGATCAGATGCGACATACGGTCTTTTCTTATAAGATTTCCATCTTGAAGTCAATGCTACCCGGTCTCCTTAATTCGCAGTACGATAAGGTTATCATGGCAACTGATAAACTGGGTGAAGAGGAAAAAGAGACTCTCCTTCAAGGGCAGAATCATATTCTTTTCTCGCAGTTGTCAGAGGTACAACGTCAAGCCATTCCTCGTCTGGTCCAGTCTGGGCGTGTAACGGTTGATTACCTTGCTAAAGATAAGCAGAATATTAAGACTGAGAAGCACTATAGTGTTCAAAAGGGTATTCTCGAGACTTTGGCTATTTCGCAAAGGGCTAAGAAACGATTGGAGTTGCGAGACTTCTTGCTAGAAAAGAGTGAGTCTGGCAAGTTGACGGATCTCCACAAGCTTTTTTCACGAGATGTGGTTAAGTTTTTCATTGAAGCTGGTGCCTTGGTCATCACCGAAGTTGAGGTCAATCGTGCCGATAGCTACTTTGAAAAGGTAGAAAAGACAGATTTTCTTGAGCTTAATGCCCAACAGGCGCATGCGGTTGAAGAAATGACGCGTCAGATTGGACAAGGTGGCAAACCTTTCTTATTGGAAGGGGTAACGGGATCAGGTAAGACCGAGGTCTACCTACATCTTATCGAGAGGACCCTGGCAATGGGAAAAAACGCCATTGTCTTGGTGCCAGAGATTTCCCTAACACCCCAAATGACCAATCGTTTCATTTCACGTTTTGGGGACTTGGTGGCGATTATGCATTCAGGCTTGTCAGACGGTGAGAAATTTGACGAGTGGCGTAAGGTTAAATCTGGTCAGGCAAAAGTTGTGGTAGGAGCGCGTTCGGCTATCTTTGCTCCTTTGGACAATATCGGGGCAATCATTATCGATGAGGAACATGAGGCTACTTATAAACAAGAGTCCAATCCTCGCTATCATGCAAGAGATGTTGCCTTGGTTAGAACTAAGAGTCATGGAGCTGTGCTTGTCCTTGGGTCAGCAACACCCTCTATTGAGACACGGGCGAGAGCTCAGAAAGGGGTTTACCATTTTCTTGAGTTGACACAAAGGGCTAATCCTAATGCTAAAATTCCGCAGGTGGAAGTGGTGGACTTCAAGGATTTTGTGGGCCGTCAAGAGGCGAGTGATTTTACGCCACCACTTTTGGAAAAAATCAGAGAACGTTTGGCACGTAAGGAACAAGTCGTATTGATGTTGAACCGTCGTGGGTATTCCTCTTTTGTCATGTGTCGTGACTGTGGCTATGTGGATGATTGTCCGAATTGTGATATTTCACTGACCTTGCACATGGATACCAAGACCATGAATTGCCACTATTGTGATTTTCAAAAAGCAATACCACATGTCTGTCCTAACTGTCAGAGTCGTCAGATTCGCTATTATGGGACTGGGACACAAAAGGCCTATGACCAATTGACGGAACTCTTGCCAGAAGCCAGAGTGATTCGTATGGATGTTGATACGACACGCAAGAAAGGAGCTCACGAGAAACTCTTAGAGACTTTTGGAAGTGGCAAGGCTGACATTTTGCTTGGGACTCAGATGATTGCCAAGGGCTTGGATTTTCCCAATGTTACCTTAGTAGGGGTCTTGAATGCAGATACATCGCTTAATTTACCAGATTTTCGTTCGGCTGAGCGTACCTTCCAGCTTTTGACTCAGGTGGCTGGTCGTGCTGGTCGTGCTGACAAGGAAGGGGAAGTTATTATTCAAACCTATAATCCTAGTCATTATGCCATTCGGTTTGCGCAACAACAGGATTATGAAGCTTTCTATGCCTATGAGATGGGGATTCGACGTCAGTTGGCCTATCCGCCATATTTTTATACGGTAGGAATCACGCTTTCTCACAAGGATGAAGAGTTTGTCGTCCGCAAGAGCTATGAGGTTATGGCTTATTTAAGAGAGTACTTGTCAGACAAGGTGACCTTCCTAGGGCCAACGCCTAAGCCTATTGCCCGAACACATAACCTTTATCATTATCAGATTATTATCAAATACCGTTTTGAGGATAACTTGGAAGAAACGCTTAATAGGGTCCTTGACATGACTCAGGAACCTGAAAACAAGGACCTGCGTTTGATTATCGATCACGAACCTCAGAATTTTACCTAATCTAGAAAAGGAAGAATATGACAAAATTAGTATTTATGGGAACGCCTGCCTTTTCAGCGACTGTGCTGGAAGGACTTTTGACAGATGAGCGTTACGATATTGTTGCTGTGGTGACGCAACCAGACCGTGCTGTCGGCCGTAAAAAAGAAATTCGCATGACACCGGTCAAGGAAGTAGCCTTGGCGCATGACTTGCCAATTTATCAACCGGAAAAATTGTCAGGGTCAGAAGAAATGGCGCAATTGATGGCGCTTGGTGCTGATGGGATTGTTACTGCAGCTTATGGACAATTTTTACCAAGCAAGTTGCTTAATAGCATGGATTTTGCGGTGAATGTCCACGCTTCTCTCTTGCCAAAATACCGTGGTGGGGCACCTATTCATTATGCCATTATCAATGGGGATGCAGAAGCAGGTGTGACAATTATGGAAATGGTCAAGGAGATGGACGCTGGTGACATGGTCAGCCAAAAGGCCTTGCCAATTCTTGACGAGGATAATGTTGGTACCATGTTTGAAAAATTGGCAGTCTTGGGTCGTGACCTCTTGCTTGAAACCTTGCCTGCCTACATTGCTGGAGAAATCAAACCTGTTCCTCAAGATGCCAGTCAGGTAACGTTTTCGCCAAATATTAGCCCAGAAGAGGAGCGTCTTGATTGGAATAAATCGGCTCGTAACATCTTCAATCAAATCCGTGGCATGTACCCATGGCCTGTGGCACATACCTTGCTTGACGGTAAACGTTTCAAGATTTATGAGGCGGACTTGGCAGAAGGCCAGGGACAGGCTGGTCATATCATTGAAAAGACCAAAAAGAGTTTGGTAGTTGCGACTGGTCAGGGAGCCATTTCACTTAAGACAGTTCAGCCTGCAGGAAAGCCCCGTATGGCTATTGCTGATTTCCTTAATGGGGTCGGACGCAATCTTGAAGTAGGTGATGCATTTGGCCAATGATTGGAAAAAAACAGCCCGTGGACAGGCACTTGAAGTCTTAGAAGAAGTCTTCCAGGAAGGAGCTTACTCAAATATTGCTCTCAATGCCCATCTGAGCAAGTCGCATCTGACAGATAAGGACAAGGCCTTGGTGACGGAAATTGTCTATGGGACCGTGGCTCGTAAGATTACGTTGGAGTGGGTCCTAGCCCATGTCATCGAGGACCGTGACAAGCTTGAACCTTGGGTCTATGACTTATTACTTTTGAGTCTCTATCAGTTGGCCTATTTAGATAAGATTCCAGCCCATGCGGTGGTTAATGATGCCGTTTCTATTGCTAAAAATCGTGGCAATAAAAAGGGGGCTGAGAAGCTGGTCAATGCGGTTCTTCGTAAACTATCTAGCCAGCCTTTGCCAGATTCAAGTACAATCAAACGTGTCAATAAACGCTATTCTGTTCAGTATTCTCTACCTGTATGGTTGGTTAAAAAACTTATCGACCAGTATGGAGAGGATCGTGCCCTTGCTATTTTCCAAAGCCTTTTTGTGAGAAACAAGGCTAGTGTGCGTGTAACGGATGCGTCACGTTTGGAAGAGATTGCGGAGGCCACTGGGGCTGAGTGTTCAGTATTATCCCCAGTCGGGCTTGTTAAGTCTTCAGGTTACTTTGCTGGGACAGATTATTTTAAAGAGGGCTTGTTGACCATTCAGGATGAGACCAGTCAACTGGTTGCACCAACTTTAGGAATTCAAGGTGAGGAAGAAATCCTGGATGCCTGTGCGGCACCTGGAGGTAAGACGGTACATATGGCCTCATATTTGACGAGTGGACATGTGACGGCGCTTGACCTCTATGATCATAAGCTTGCCCTCATCGAAGAAAATGCCCAACGTCTTGGCCTAGCTGATAAGGTTAAGACACAGAAACTGGATGCTAGTCAGGTACATCAAGTCTTTCCGGCTGATAGTTTTGACAAGATTTTAGTGGATGCTCCTTGTTCAGGGATTGGCCTCATTCGTCGGAAACCTGATATCAAATATAACAAGGACCTCCAAGACTTTGAGTCTCTTAAGGCTGTGCAGTTGGATATCCTATCCAGCGTTTGTCAAACCCTACGAAAAGGTGGTATAATAACATATAGTACTTGCACCATCATAGCAGAAGAAAATCAAGAGGTGATTCAAGCCTTTCTTGAGAGCCATCCTGATTTTGAGCAAGTTGCCTTAGACCATCCATGTAAAGACATCGTGGTCAATGGCTGTTTGGCAATTACCCCCGAACAGTATCTAACTGATGGTTTTTTCATCGCACAGTTGCGTAAAAAAGCTTAGGGTTACAGAGGAGGAAATGCTGACGCAAGTCAGAAAGAAAACTATGGAAATATCATTATTAACGGACATTGGCCAAAAACGGTCAAACAACCAAGATTTTGTTAATAAATTTGTCAACCAAGCTGGTGTTACCCTTGTCGTTGTTGCAGACGGAATGGGTGGACACCGTGCTGGAAATATTGCCAGTGAGATGTCAGTAACTGACCTTGGTCGTGACTGGATTAACACTGATTTTCGTGAGTTGAGTCAAATTCGTGATTGGATGATTGCTGCTATTGATGCAGAAAATCGTAAAATCTATGAACTTGGCCAAAACGAAGAATATAAGGGAATGGGAACAACTATCGAGGTTCTTGCCTTTGTTGATAATGCTGTGATTTTCGCCCATGTTGGGGATTCACGTATTGCCCTTATCCGTAATGGTGAGTATAAGCAATTGACGAATGACCACTCTTTGGTCAATGCTCTTATCAAGGCTGGTCAGTTGACTGAAGAAGAAGCAGCGGTTCACCCACAACGTAATATCATTACGCAATCTATTGGGCAAGCTGCTCCGATTGAGGCTGACCTTGGTGTCCAACAATTGGAACCAGGAGACTATATTTTGGCCAATTCAGATGGTTTGACCAATATGATTTCAGTCGAACAAATTGTTCATATTGTCAACAGCCCTGGTTTCGTCGAAGAAAAAACGAGTCGTTTGGTAGCTGCAGCCAATGAGGCTGGTGGTCATGATAATATTACCGTTGCTCTCATCAAAATAGAAAGTGAGGAAGGATAATGATCCAAGTTGGCAAATTGTTTGCTGGACGTTATCGAATCCTTAAGTCTATCGGGCGTGGTGGTATGGCGGATGTTTATCTGGCTAACGACCTGATTCTGGATAATGAAAGAGTAGCTATTAAGGTGCTACGTACCAATTACCAAACGGATCAGGTGGCTGTGGCGCGTTTCCAGCGTGAAGCGCGTGCCATGGCAGAACTCAGTCATCCTAATATCGTTGCTATCCGAGATATTGGCGAAGAAGACGGCCAGCAGTTCTTGGTGATGGAGTATGTGGATGGTTCGGACTTGAAGAAATATATTCAAGACCATGCGCCACTTTCTAACCAAGATGTTGTGCGTATCATGGGGGAGGTTCTTTCCGCCATGACTCTTGCCCACCAAAAGGGCATTATCCACCGTGACCTTAAGCCACAAAACGTTCTTTTAACTAAGGACGGTACAGCCAAGGTCACAGACTTCGGAATTGCGGTTGCCTTTGCAGAGACTAGTCTAACTCAAACTAACTCTATGTTGGGTTCTGTCCACTACCTCTCACCAGAGCAGGCTCGTGGATCGAAAGCAACTATCCAAAGCGACATCTATGCTATGGGTATTATGCTTTTTGAAATGTTGACAGGTCATATTCCTTATGATGGTGACAGTGCAGTAACCATTGCACTCCAACATTTCCAAAAGCCACTCCCATCTATTTTGGCAGAGAACCGTAACGTTCCCCAAGCCTTGGAAAACGTGGTTATTCGAGCAACAGCCAAAAAACTAGAAAATCGTTATAATAGTACTTTGGAAATGAGCCGTGACTTGGTAACGAGTTTGCATCCTAGTCATCGACGCGATGCCAAGGTAGTCTTTGATGATATGACGGATACCAAGACCTTACCGAAGGTTGATCCAGTTCCATCAGCAAGCCTTGAGAAAAAGGCCGTTGCTGCTGAGCCATCAGAGCCTACACCTGCTCCAAGTAAACAACCGAGGAAGAAAACGACACCAGCTAAGAAGAAAAAGAAGAAGAATTTCTTCTCAACCTTACTCAAGGTTTTCCTAGGACTTGTCTTTATTGGTATTATCATCTTTGCCTATTTGGTATTTACCAATCCTGATAATGTCCAGGTGCCTAATGTGGTCGGTCAAGAGTTGTCCACAGCTCAGACTAAAATTGAGGGTGCTGGATTTAAGGTAGGAGAAGTTAAGGAAGTGGAAGATGACTCTGTCGATACAGGCAAGGTCATCAAGACTGATCCTACAGCTGGAACCACACGAAAAGAAGGATCAAGCATTGATGTCTATGTTTCTTCTGGTAGTAAAGGTTTTGCGTTGAAAGACTACAAAGGTAAAAACTACAAAGATGCCATTGAGGACCTAACTTCGAATTATGGCGTTTCTGAGGACCAAATTGATATTCAGCATGTCGAAGACGACAGTGCCGAAGAGGGAGAAATCCTATCTCAAAGTCCAGGGAAAAACAAGTCTTTCAATCCTAAGGATAGTAAGGCCAAGATTAAGTTCCGTGTGGCAACTCCTAAGACAGTTACCATGCCTGATGTGACTGGTTTGACGGTTTCAACAGCGGTTCAAACCTTGAATCGTAAGAGTATCTCAAGTAGTAGTATCGAGTATCATGACTATAATACTGGTGCCAAGTTAGACAAGGATAAGGTTCCTAGCAGTACAGAGGTCCTTTATCAAGATCCACAAGCTGGTACAAGTGTTGATGGTACAGTGATTCTCTATGTTTCAGTTGCAACAGCAAGTTCAAGTCTACAGTCAAGCTCAAGCAGTACGACACATTCGTCATCGACGAGCTCAAGTACTGACAGTACAACTTCAAGCACTGAAACCTCGACAGAGGCTACTCACACAGAGCTACAGTAGTTTTAAATAACTAAGATAACAAAAAAAGAGAGGTTATTTCATCTCTCTTTTTTGTTATCTAGACTTCTTGTCGATAGCTTAAAAAGCCTGCTTGCCAGGGGTCAGAGATTCTTTTATAATGAAGACATCACATATAGGAGAGACGCTATGAGAAACCGTAGAAAACTGAGAAGGTATATCATTACCTACGATATCGTCATGACGGTCCTGGCCCTGATTTCCATTGGCTTGGTTATCTTTGATTTGGTTGGATTAATTTCAATTGGAAGGCGACCTTTCAGAGTGATAGATCAGTCTATAACGCTCATCTTTGCCATTGATTATGCGATTCGTTTCTCCTTGGCACCTCGTAAGCGAATTTTTGTTAAAACGCATGTCTTGGACTTGTTGGCTATCATTCCCTATAATGAAGTCTTTACCTTCCTTCGTTTTTCAAGGGTGGGACGCTTTGCTCGTTTGGCCAAACTCTCCCGCTTAATTGGTTTGAGTAGTAAGCTCAAGCACATTTCCAATCGCATTAATCGCAGAAATGGCTTTTATTTTCTGCTTTCGGTTAATAGTATTATCATCCTTATCAGTAGTGCTGTCATTGCCCGAGTAGAGCACCATAATTTTATTGATGCTATTTGGTGGTCTGTAGCAACGGTTACCACAGTAGGTTATGGAGACATCGTCCCTCGAACATTGGTAGGTAAGGCCGTTGCGGTCGTTCTTATGTTTAGTGGGATTGCCACTCTGGGCTTGTTAACAAGCTCTCTCAATAATATTTTTGTGCGGTCAGGTCGTCAGACTGAAAGAAAATTGGCTGAGATTGAGAAGGAGTTGGCAGAGCAGCGTGTCATACTGGAGGAAATCAGAAGTACGGTGCAACTCATAAATAGTAAAATGGACGAAACTGACGATTAGGATTTTTGAATGAAAGACAGTGTTTCCTGTAATGGAGACACTTTTTTGCTTTCTGCTACTCCTTTTCTATCTTGACTAGTCGGTGCTCAAACTGGGTCTTTTTGTCAATTGCCTTAAAATTTGATAGAATGAACCCTGTATACTTTTATTTGAGAGGTCCTTATGACCAAATTTAATTTTTTCTTAGTGGTGGAAGCCCTGCTTTTGACTCTGGGCCTGATTACCATCTTTAATAATGATATTACCAGTTTTATTTTCATTTTGGTCTTGACCTTGTTGGCCGTTCGCTTTTTTAACAAGGAGTCCAAGAGTGACTTTGTCTTGACCATCTGTTTGATCTCACTTTTTCTGGTTTCCATGTGGAATATCTATGTGGTGCTTGCTATCCTAGTGGGTGTGGCCTATGTCATGATAAACCATTTTTCACAGGTCAAGAAAAAGAATCGCTACGCCCTCATCCAATTCAAAGAAGATAATTTGAATCCTCGAGCTGTCCGAAATCAGTGGATTGGGACTCGTATGGAACCTGTCAGTGATCGTTATGACTTTGATGATATCAATATCATCCGTTTCTTTGGGACAGATGTGATTGATTTGACTCAGGTTATTGTCTCAGGGAGAGATAATGTCGTGATTTTGCAGAAACTCTATGGGCCGACGACTATCTTGGTACCAATTGATGTTTCCGTTAAACTCAACATATCGGCAATCTATAGCTCTGTCACCTTCTTTAATGAAGATGAATACGATCTCCGTTATGAAAGCTTGACCTTGCAGGGGGCAGAGTATGAGCATGCCCATCGGACGGTTAAATTGATTCTCAATGTGGGAGCTGGACCAGTGGAGGTACGTCGCAAATGAAGAAACAGTACCTATTTTTAATCCTGATTTATTCGGTTGTAGTTTTGGTTGGTGTTACCCTTGTAGTGATGGATAGCTTTAACCTCAACTTTTCACTGGTTTTCGGCAATCTGCCTCAGGCCTTCCACTTCCTTTTTAACATGGTTTTTGTGGTTCTGAGTTTGCTCATTTTGCTTTATATTCTCTGGGCCATTGCCAATGATAACAGTATGCGTTCAGTCAATCAGGATTTGCGCCGCATTATCAATAATCAACCAGTCAAACGTCAGGGAGATATTGAGTTAGACAAGAATATGATGCGCCTGTCTCATAAGATGCGTAAATTGACTAAGGACTTGCAGAAAACTGAGAATGCCCAAGCTCTACAAAGTCGTGATATTATCAAGAAGGAGAGAGGTCGTATTGCTCGGGACCTTCACGATACCGTTAGTCAGGAACTTTTTGCGGCTAGTATGATCTTATCTGGTGTATCTCAGATGGCGGATCAGCTAAGTAAGGAAGATTTGCATAATCAAATCCAGGCGGTTGAGGCTATGCTGACGGACGCTCAAAATGATATGCGTGTCTTGCTTTTGCATCTTCGTCCGACAGAGCTTGAGAACAAGACCTTGCAAGAAGGCTTGCAGATGATCCTTAAGGAATTAACCGATAAATCCAATATTCATGTCGTCTACAAGGATATGGTTAAGAAAGTGCCCAAGCGTATTGAAAATAATCTCTTTAGGATTGCCCAAGAGTTTATCTCTAATACCCTTAAACACGCCAAGGCTAGCCAGATAGAGGTTTATCTCTATCAAAATAGTCAGGAAATTCAATTGAAAATGTTGGATAATGGTGTTGGTTATGACTTAAATGCGTCGACTGACGAGATGAGTTATGGCTTGAAAAATATCCAAGAGCGTGTCGATGAAATGGCAGGAACTGTGCAGTTCCTATCAGCTAAAGGTAAGGGGACGTCTATTGATGTCCGTGTACCGATATTAAGAGGAGAAGACAATGTCGAATAAGATTAATGTGATTTTGGTCGATGACCATGAGATGGTCCGTTTGGGCCTTAAGAGTTTCTTGAATCTCCAAGGAGATGTAGAAGTCGTTGGAGAGGCAGGGAATGGTCGAGAGGGTGTCGATCTTGCCTTGGAACTGCGTCCGGATGTCGTTGTTATGGACCTTGTTATGCCTGAATTAGATGGTGTTCAAGCAACTTTGGAATTGCTCAAAGAATGGCCTGAAGCCAAGATTTTGGTTTTGACTAGCTATTTGGACAATGAAAAAATTTATCCAGTCATTGAAGCTGGAGCCAAAGGCTATATGCTTAAAACTAGTAGTGCGGCAGAGATTCTCAATAGTATCCGTAAGGTTTACCGTGGTGAAGAAGCTATCGAAACTGAGGTGGACAATAAGATTAAATACCATGATAGTCATCCGGACCTACACGATGACTTGACGGCACGTGAACGTGATATCTTGGCCCTTTTGGCTAAGGGGTATGACAATCAAACCATTGCTAATGAGCTATTTATTTCGTTGAAAACCGTTAAAACTCACGTGTCTAATATCCTTGGAAAACTCAATGTTGATGACCGTACTCAGGCTGTCGTTTATGCTTTTAGACATCATTTGGTTTCGCAGGATGATGAATAAAGCTATCAACTAAGCTTGTTATCTAGGGGTCAGGGAGGGGGATCATAACTATTAACCCTAACTCGGATTTTGCGAGTCAAATTCTTTGACTTTATTTCTAGCAAAACATATAATTAAACCATCCTAAAACTTTTCTTTTTTCATATGAGGTTGAAGCGACCTCATATCATCTATCTAAGTTCGCTTAGATGATGAAATCTCCTAACTCCTAGCAATCGGTACTTCCGGTTGCTTTTTTTGAAAAAAGTAAAAAAAAGTGTTGACAGCCTACTAGTTTTTCTGTAGAATAATAAGAGTCTTTTGGGGTATAGCCAAGCGGTAAGGCAAGGGACTTTGACTCCCTCATGCGTTGG
>OGIZ01001054.1_pt1 | contig 12203 bp, 15 predicted proteins | sample 1571911 | NCBI WGS metagenome assembly OGIZ01 (sample SAMEA2582108, study PRJEB24529) | metagenome | biome: Human gut stool | place: China | collected 2011 | reverse complement strand
TCAAGGCGGTGAGAGACCGAAAGGCGAAGCACCAGCCGTACCAGAAAAAGCAGCCCAAAGAGCAGCCCTTCCAGTTGCTGGTGGACATTCAGGGGAAAATGGCAGCGGGCAAAAGTGTCGGCTACAAAAAGTGGGCAATGAAGTTCAACCTGAAAGAAATGTCCAAGACCCTGCTTTTTTGCAGGAGCAGAAGATCAGCAGCGCCGAGGAACTACGGGAACGTGCAGCGGCAGCAACGGAACGCTATTATGCCTTGGGGGATTCCATCAAGGCGGTAGAAGCAAGGTTGACGGAGATTGCCGTCCTGAAAACCCACATCATCAACTATGCCAAAACCCGCCCGTTCTATGATGCCTACCGCAAGTCGGGGTACAGCAAGGCGTTTCTGGAAGCCCACCGGGAGGAGATTGCTCTGCACAAGGCGGCGAAGGCTGCCTTTGACGAAGCCGGGCTGCAAAAATTGCCCAAGGTCAAGGCGTTGGATGCGGAGTTTGCAGAGCTGCTGACAAAAAAGAAAGCAGCCTACCCGGACTACCGCAAGGCACGGAATGAGATGCAGGAACTGGTTCGGGCACAGAAAAACGTAGAACGATTTTTTGCGGAGGAAAAGCCAGCACAGGAGAACGAGCAGGCTCGATAAGAACAAATTGCCGGGAGTTGACCGCAAGAGGTCGGCACCCGGCAATCTTTTTTCGTTGGTTCAATCTTTAACGGAATGGTTTATCTCTTTCGATTGTGTATGTTGGTGTAACCAACAGGTTTGCCGGTAACTCACTCCGTACTTCTCAATCGTGGCATGGTAGTCATTTCCATGCTCGATGCAGTAGCTGACAATTTCAATCCGTTCTTCGTATGTCGTAGTCCGTCCTTTGGTCATATAGATATCACTCCCTCGGTCTCTGCTGGGCCGTAATTCCTTATGACCATTATACATCTTAATCCAGTTTTGCAACTGTGTTCTTGATGAAATTCCGTACTTTTTACAGATTGCTGCGTGACTTCCTTCTCCGTTAAGGTAGGCTTGTACAGCAGATAGTTTTAGTTCCTTTGAATATCGTCGGTTCTCTGTACGCAAAAACCCGCTTTCCCCATAGGTTTCATATATTCTAACCCAATCCTGAAATGCCTGTTTGCTTACTCCTAACCGTTTCGCTTCTGCTCCCTGACTTGTTTCTCCCTGTTGATATCGCTTCACTGAATGGATGATCTCTTCTGGTGTCCGTTTTGACATAATAATGCTCCCCATAGTGTAGTCTCGAATTTTTGTTATTTCGAGTGTCTACTCTATGGGGAGCATATCAGCTGTGCAGGGGCTTGGCAAGCTGCAAGGCGCAAACGCAGCCATGAAAAACTTCATCCATAGCTAAAGCGCAAGCCGGGGCGAACGCCTCGGCTTGCTTTTTTATAAATTTCGTTTTTGCTTTTACTCAAAGAGGTTGCAAAAACTATCTCTCCGTGCTATAATGTCTACGAATATTAGAGAGGTGAGCATTATGAAGCACTATGAGAAGCTGCTGGAATTAGGCTGCTTCAGCAAAAACGATCTGGAGCAGATCACCGGCAGCGAAGCTGCGGCCAAATGGCTTTGCCGTGAGTATCAAAAGAAAGGATACATCGAGCGCGTAAAGCGGGATTTGTATGTTGCCATCAGTCTGGAAAACCAACAGCCCATTGCCAACCGCTATGTAATCGCCTCTCACATCAGTAACGATGCCGCTGTGTCGTATCACAGCGCGTTCGAGTTTTACGGTTACAGCAATCAGGTCTTTTACGAAACGCAAGTGACCAGCGAGAGCCGGTTCCGGGATTTTGAATACGACGGCGTGACATACCGGCGGATTGCTCCTCGCATTACTGGCGGTATCACCGAAATAAACGGCACCCGTGTCACAACGCTGGAGCGGACGGTGATTGATTCTGTCAATCTGTTTGAGAAAATCGGTGGGCTGGAAGAACTTTTGCGCTGCCTTGCGCTAATCCCCACGCTGGATGAAGCAACGCTTTTGGCCTGCCTTGCGGAGTATGAAAGCGGCTTCCTCTATCAAAAAACGGGCTATATCCTGTCCACCTTTGCAGGCGGTCTCGGCCTCTCGGATAGTTTTTTCGCCATGTGCAAATCGCACCTCCCGAAAGGAAAATCCTATTTATCAAGCGAGAGCCAAGGCTTCATCTGGCACGAGGAATGGAAGCTGTATGCACCGAAAAATCTGATGCACACGATAGATAAAGGGGTAACAGACTATGATGCAATTTGACAGAATGACTTTGGGCAAGAAAGCCCGTGAATTGGGCTTTGTCCGCGATACCTTTGAAAAGGTCTGCCGTCTGGCCGATGTGCTGGATTTTATTCAAAAGGATGTGCTACTTTCCAACGCGCTGGCGCTGAAAGGCGGAACGGCCATTAACCTGACTATCTTCAATTTGCCACGGCTGTCCGTTGACATCGACATGGACTTTTCTGAAAATGTTCCCCGTGAGGAAATGCTCGCAATAAGGAAGCAGATCACGGAACGGATCAGTAAATACATGGCCGCCGCAGGGTATCATCTGAGCCAGAAATCCAAAACGTATCATGCGCTGGACTCCTTTGTTTATGAGTACCAAAATGCTGGTGGGATGAAAGACAACCTCAAAATCGAGATCAATTATATGCTTCGCTGCCATGTGTTAGCGCCGGTGCGCAGGACGGTCAATCTGCCTTGGCTGGAGCAGGAGCTTACTGCTTTGAGCGTCGATCCGCTGGAAATCTACGGTTCAAAGATCGTTGCACTTCTTAACCGTGCAGCTCCCCGTGACCTCTATGATATACATACAATGATGGAGTATGGATTGTTTGACGAATCGCAGGAACCCATGCTGAAAAAGTGTGTCATGTTTTATAGCACCATTGGCTCGGACAACGTTCCAGACCGATTCCATTTTGAGCAGATCGCCTCGGTGTCCCAGCAGCGTGTCAAAACCGACCTTATCCCGGTATTGCGTCGTGGCACTTGGTTCGATGCGCAGCAAGCGCATGAACAGGTCATCGCCTATCTGGAAAAACTGCTGATACCGGACGAACGGGAGCTTTCCTTCTGGACTTCGTTTGGCCAGCAGGAATACCGCCCGGAGCTGCTTTTCCAAGACGCAGATATTCTCTCGCGCATCGGCCAGCATCCGATGGCACTCTGGAAATGCAGCGATAGGCAGAATAAGCCCGGAGCTGAAAGGGACTGAGGCCAGTATGAAAAAGCACGGACATTACTGCAAAATCTGCAGCGAGTATAAGTCAAATGAGAAATTCTCTGGCAAAGGTCATGCCGCCCACATCTGCAAACCTGTTCTGCTCTGCCACCGGAAAAGAAAGCTGAGATGCTGGCGGTCAACCGGCTGCTGAATCTTCCGTGGCAGCTTTCCAAAGAACAAAAAGATTGGTTAAAGCGCAGGACGCATGATCGCCGCACTGAGGTCAAAGCACTTGCCCAGCAGCAATATGAAGTGCTTTGGGTACACGCACATTTGTGATGAGCTGGATGATGCAGAAGAAATAGAATAGTGCAAAGGGGCTGTTGCACAAGCCCAACAAAAAGACCAGAGTTATTTAGCCAAAAGACTTTACAACTCTGGTCTTTTGCTTTAACGTTAACAGTGCAAAATGAAACGGATAAAGCAAGAACAGCATATCGAAATTGAGGAGAAAAGTCAACAGTTAAAATTTCGAATGCAGACAGAAATTTGTAGGATTACAATAGATGTGTTACAAAGTCGAATAAAAAGAAAGACGAATGGGTCGTCCTGTGTTATAGTTAAGTTGCTACACAAAACACGCACAGAAAGGACAACGCATTCGCCATGAATACTGTAACACAAACCATGAAGTTCCGTCAATCCTTTTTAAGCTATGCAGAGAAGCACGGGGTCACACAGGCAGCAATCAAGTACAACGTGAATCGTCAGTATATCTATCGCTGGAAACGCAGATACAACGGCGATATTCAATCTCTTGCCAATAGATCACACCGACCGCACCACCATCCGAACCAACACACTGAAGCAGAACTTCAACAGATCACCAACTTCCGCAGACGAAATCCCAATCCCGGTCTGGTCGTACTCTGGGTAAAACTGCGTCAGAAAGGCTATAAACGTTCCATTACAGGGCTGTATCGAGTTTTGCGCCGTCAGGGACAACTGACTGTTAAGCTTCCAAACCCCAAGTACATCCCAAAACCTTACGAAAAGATGCACTTTCCGGGCGAGCGTGTTCAAATCGATGTGAAATTTGTTCCAGAGTCCTGCATCGTCGGAAACGCCGCAGGTGAGAAGTTTTACCAGTATACTGCCATTGACGAATTCTCCCGTTGGCGGTATCTGGAAGCCTTTCAGGAGCATAGCACCTATTCCTCCGCCCAGTTTCTGGAACACCTGATCAAGGCTGCGCCGTTCAAGATTCTTTGCGTTCAGACGGACAATGGCACTGAGTTCACCAAACGTCTGCTCCCCGGCGACAACGGTCCCAGCCGGGTCGAGACGGGTCTCGAACAGGCTGGCAACCGCCATAAGCTCATTCGTCCCTACACGCCAAGGCACAATGGCAAGGTCGAGCGTTCCCACCGCAAGGATAACGAATACTTCTATGCTGACCACAAATTCTACTCATCTGAGGACTTCAAAGCGCAATTAAAAATTCATCGATACAAGTACAATCGTTTCCCGATTCGTCCTTTAGGTTGGCTCTCTCCGAACGAATATCTTGCTAAATACAGGAATCTGTCTTCTGTGTAACACATCATTGACAAACCCACAATATAGTATATCCTTAGTGTTACTATAATGTTGACATACAGCACAAAAAAAGTTGAATTGTAGAATCATTTGTGATACGCTTGACCTAGCTAAGAAAGGTAGAGATTTCAATACACAGCAAGAGGCTTTGTTTCAAAACAATTACGGACAAGGTAAAGTGGAGATGAAAATGCGTCATCAGGTAAATGATTATTTCAAGCAGAACATCGGGCGTGTCGCGCTGTTTGGCGTGTTTACGGTTTGCGTGTCGTTTTTCGCGCCGCTCAAGAGCTTCCAGCTCAAATGGCTCATCGACTCGAAATCAAAGCAGGAGGCGTTCGCCTACCTTGGCCTTGTGTTCCTCATCACCTTTTTGAGCTGGTTCTTTGAGACGCTCAGCCGCCGCACCTTTACAAAATTAGCCTGCGAGGCGGTCGAGCAAATACGCGGGCGTATCATGGGCGGCGTGCTCCGCCGCTCGGTTGCGCAGTATAATCAGGAGGGCGACGCATCCTATTTATCCCTGCTCACCACCGATTTGCGCACCCTATACGACGACTACTATATGTCGCTGTTCAACCTCGTGTTTTGGGGCGGCATCATGGTCTGCGCGCTGGTGCTTTACCTGTATATCAGCCCGGTGCTGCTGGTGGCGGTTTTCCTTGTGACGATTCCGCCGCTCGTGCTTCCGCGGCGGATGAACGCCAAGCTCAAGCAGGCGCGCGACGATTTTTCCAGACAAATGGCGGCCTATACCCAGCAACTCAAAGAACTGCTGGGCGGTTTCGAGCTGATACGTGCCTTTTTACGTGAGGACGCTTACGATTCCTGGCATCGGGCGGCGGCACATCAGGCGGAGGAAAACGAGTGTACTTACCAACAGAGCCTGAACGCGGTCATCGTGAACACCTCCCTGATCAGCAACCTGATTTTCCCGGTGATTTTGCTTATCGGTCTGCTGCTGGTGTTTGACGGTAAGATCACGCTGGGCACAATGTCTACCGCTGCCAGCATGGCAAACTTCGTTGTCACGCCGTGCGACCAAATCGCGCAAAATTACGCAAAGCTCAAATCCTCCAGGGGCATCCGCGAGCGGTTGGAAACCGCTATGTCCGACAGTGGCGACGAGACAAACGGCATGGAGCTTGCCCGCATCGCGCAAGTGGAATGTGAACATGTGGGCTTTACTTATCCCGCGGCGGCGGATGCCGTTCTGACAGACGCTTCGCTGTGCGCGGAGGACAGGCAAAAAATTGCCTTGATCGGCGAAAGCGGCTGCGGTAAATCGACGCTGGCGAAGCTACTGTTCCAGTATTAACCCGGCTACACCGGGCACATCCGCTTCAACGGGCAGGAGGTGCGGGATATCGACCGCACCGCCCTCTATCGGCGTGTCGGCTATATCGCGCAAAAGACTGTGCTTTTTAACGACACCCTGCGCAATAACATCTGCCTGCGGGAGGATTTTTCGGACGAGCAGCTCGCCCGCGCTGTCGAGAACGCCGGGCTGACCACGTGGGTCAAGTCGCTGCCCGACGGTCTTGACACCGTCATCAGCGAGGGCGGCAAGAACCTTTCCGGCGGTCAATGCCAGCGCATCGGCATCGCACGCCTGGCACTGCGGCAATACGATTTGGTAATTGCCGACGAAATAACCGCCAGCCTCGACCCCGACACCGCGCAGCAGGTGATGCAAAATCTGCTCAGCCTGCCCTGCATGGCAATTGTTATCACCCACGATGTTTCTAACTCCATGATGGGACGGTTTGATAAGATTTACAGAGTATTTTCTGATGGCAAAACCTCGGAATGCAATAAGGTTCGCCTTTTGTGAACCAAGAAACATTTTATGGGAGATGGGTTCATACCATGAAAACTATACTACTACGCGAAACCTATGATAACAACATAAAAGAAATCTTTCGGCTTCGACAACTCAGTACGGGGCAAACAGTTTTCACGGCATCTAAATTTGGAGAGTGTGATTCAAATATAAAATCATTACAAAAACCCATTTTTGCGCATATTCGTGTGACGAGTAAATGCAATTTGAATTGCCCTTATTGTTATGCTAATGATAACACAAATAAAGAAGATATGTCTGATCAATTATTGCTTGAGCTCGTTGACATATGCAATCAAAACGACATACTTTGCATTACTTGGACTGGCGGTGAGCCATTGATTCGAAAAGGATTTTATAGTGTAGTAATGAAAGCATATGCTCACAGAATCAAACAAACAATTTTGACTAACGGAACTCTCCTTCAAAAAGTCGTTGAGCAACATTGGCCGCAAGACAATATCGATTTTCAAATAAGCTTAAACGAAGTATGGAACAATAGATTATATTCCTGGGTGTATGCGTAGTAATGGGCATTCATTCATCCATAACAATCTTCCCCTTCCACAAATCAAAAGGGCTCTGCCGGACTTTTCTGATTATTCATTGCAAAGATATCTCGTTCCTCATAATATATTACCATACGCCATGTCAATTGGCTGTTATTGGGGAAAGTGCAGCTTTTGTGGATATCAATCTTACAAAGATATATGTATAAAAAGATACGCACAAAATGATATCGATTTAGGTAATTATGTTTTTGATGATTTGTACAGGCTTTATAAAATTTATGGTGTAGAAAATTTTTATTTTGTCGATGAAGCCATGACAGCTTGGATTGGAAAAATTATCGCAAAGAGAATATATGAAAGCGGATTGTCGTTTCATTGGTACTCCGAATTCCGTTTTGATTCTTTTCTCAATTATTCATATTTGAGTGAAATTAAAAAGGGCGGTTGCTCTTTGATGTTTTTTGGCCTCGAATCGGGCAGTGACAAAATCCTAGGCAAAATGCAAAAAGGGACAAACAAAGAACGCATATCACAGATTTTTGATTATTGCAGAGAGCTTAAAATCAAAACTATGCCAATGTTCTTTTTTGGGTTTCCTGGCGAAACTTATGCGGATGCAATTGAAACCATAGAATTATTGCAAAAATATAGTGACTCAATCCAACATATTGCAATGGGTACTTTTGTGTTGCTTAAAAACATTCCTGTATATCAAGATGCAAATTTGTTTGGAGTAAAGATAATTCATCGAAACGGAGAATTGTGCCTATATGATAATTATAGTGTTTCCAATGGAATAACTCCATTACAGGCCCATGATATAACTGACTATGTATACAGAGATAAAAATCTGAAAAGATACTTTGACTATGAGTTGTTATCCAGGAATCATCTTTTGTTTCTGCCATTGCGGAGAAACGATAATGAACCATGTGACATTGTAGAAGATGCACTTTATTCAATGAATCCATCTTGTAATATTTTTCATGGTAAATTCATTCTGGGTACCGGCGAAATATCTGACAGAGTGTTTAACTATCTCGTTGATGCATCGAAAAACTCGTTTTATACGCTTTCGGATGAAATGTCTGAATTTTTTGAGAAAAATCATTATTTCAAAAAATCGGATTTTGACATTCAGGATTTTAGTGTAGAGATTTTTCGCTATTTTATTAATGAAGGTGTAATAGTCATACATGAAGACAATTAACCATCACAGACGCGGCTTTTTGGGATGCACATTCAAAGCTGAAAAACAAAATGTAAAAGTAAAGGAGGTTTATTTGAATGCCTCTTTCTTCAAGCAAGAAGATACAATTTATTCTATCCAAAACGAACCGATAGAATCGATGTATCAATTGGAAGCAATAATAAAAAAGTACCATGCGGGGGATTCGCTGGATATTACTGTGGTTAGAAACGAAAAGTACATCTCACATAATTGCATCTTATACGAATATCCTCGTGAATCTTCAAGTCTTTTTGACATTGAATATGATTCATTTATATACAAAAATTTGTTTATAGAACTTCTGATTACAAAACCTAACGATAATGATTTTGTCCTTTTTTTATTGCAAGGCATTGATTGCTCAACAATTGATACTCCATTATTGAGTAAAAACACGTATCGAGATTTAATGTATAGCTTGAGCAATTTTGGGATTCCTACGGTAAGGGTCGAACTATTTGGGAACGGTGATAGTGACGGATATAAATGTGGTAAATATGGTTTCAACGACATAATTGACTTATACGACGCTGCCATGCATCATGTTGTTGCCTCTGGGGAAAAAACTGATTCTTTTTGGATACAGCATTGGTGCTCTAATGGTTCCGTCTTTAGTTAATCGAAATAGAGAGAGCGTATTGGCTGCAATTATTTTTGATACAATGATTTTTGGCCCGAAGGATTACTTTGTCAAAAATAAAATTCGGCAAGATATATTAAGGGGAATACCAAAAGACAAAATAATGTATAATGCGCGGACATTTGATTCCTTTATTGAAATTGTTCTTGATGGAAAGCACTCCATTAATGATATCGTGAAGCAAAATCCTCAGTATAGTACATATGTTGAACATGGACTATTTGCAGGGCATGATACAAATTATTACCATGAGCTGTCTGAAATTGATTTCTTAAGTGGATGCAAAAGCATCTCTTTGCCATTACTTTTGCTTATAGGAAGTCGAGATTGCGCAATCGACTTTAAACAACATCTGTTTTTTTTTTTTTCGATTCAATTAGTTCTACTGAAAGTGATATAATTCATAAGGAAGTCTTTAGCATTGATCATTCCTTTCGTAATGAAACTGGTTCAATTGATTCCGAATGTATTAAATGCATTTGTGATTTTATATTTGAGATTGTGATGAAGCACATCCCATTTGATGGCGGAAGGGCATAATAGTTATGAATATCAATTCGTCTTATAGGAAAGTTTGGTTTGCAAGATTGATTTCCATTTTGGGGACAGGATTAACGTCATTTGGGGTAAGTGTCTGGGTTTACACGGTCACAGGAAAAGCGACCCCAATGGTTTTGATTCTCCTTTTCTCTATATTACCAGCGATATTTTTAGCACCTTTCAGTGGTTATTTATGTGACAAATACAATCGTAAGGCTATCATTATTTGCGCCGACTCCATTGCCGCTTTGATAAGTGTGTTTATCTATATTTGCGTCAGTTATTATGAATTCAATTATTTTATTCTTTGTGTTTTTACCTTTCTTGATTCTTGTGCAAATTTCTTTGATAATAATGCATATCAAGCATCAATTACAACTTTGGTTTCTCCTGATGAAGTAAAAACTGCTAACGGCATGAGTCAGATTATTGATTCATTGGATAGTATTGCTTCCCCGATTGTTGCCGGAATGCTCTATCCATTAATTGGACTAAATGGGATTATAATAATTGATTTAATAAGCTATCTTGTTTCTTTAGTAATTCTTGTTACGATAGATTCAAGCAAGTTTTCAATGGACAACGAAAATCAGAAGAAACGAAATACAAAAAGAGAAATTTTGCTTGGATTCAAATTTATTTTTTCTCAAGGAAGTTTACGTGTACTTTTGATTTACTTTACTATTTTAAACTTTACGTTTAATCTCGCAACCTCATTAATAGAGCCTTTCGGCTTGACACTTGGGAATACATTTGACCTAGGCATTATTAAGGCTTGTGGTGGATTCGGGATTTTATGCGGAAGTTTGGTTGTTACATTTTCAAAGAAAATACATTTTACTTATAAAACGATCGTTATTGGTGGCTTGGTTGCTGGCATAGCTTTGCAACTTATGGGGTTCACACATATTACTTGCATTGTTGCAATCGGAAGATTTTCCTTTTCATTTGTTACGCCAATTTTGAATACGGTTGCCGGCACATTGTGGATGCAGGAAACACCACGGATTCTTCAGGGGCGTGTGTTTGCATCGCGTTCCATGATTGCAAGGTGTTTTGTTCCTTTGTCATACGTTGTCGTAGGCCCGCTTGTTGACATTGTTTTACCGAAGCTGTTGCAATCAAATCTTGGACTTATTATTAATGTAGTCGGCACTCAAGCACTTGAATACCGTCTCGTTTTTTGTGGAGCGGGGGTTTTGTGCGTTTTAATAACTTGCTGTGTTGCAGCAAATACAAATTTCAGAAAACTTTAACTTTTCCGCATCAAATTGTTTTATCAATGTTGTAAGAATTGTTATTAATATGCTTCAATTTTTTGTATGTTCTTTTCGCTATGCTATAGTCTTGGGGGATTCAAAATCTTTTGTCTGTTTGCGATGTTTGCACTTGTAAACATCAAATATAAAAGAAAGCCGGCCGAGAACGAAATCAACGTATACTCGGCCTGTTTGTGGTTCATAACTCTATTTCATTGCGTTTGGGTATTTGCCTCGGCGGATCTTCAGCCATTGCTTGACGATTGCGTTTTTCTTCCTGAACAGACTGCGGCGGTTCGGCTCTTTCATTGAGAACTTTTTCAACATCACGCCTGCCATGAAGCATTGTAGCAGGAGTAAACTGTTCTCCATACGCCTTTTGCAGTTGCTGAACAGCGTTCTATTCTTTCTCGTTGCGAATAGCCAGCCTTGCTTCATATAACTCTCCTGCGTCCAAATCTTTTGCCTGTTCCTGTAAGTCGGCAAAAGCGTTTTTTGCATCATCCAGCGCATAAGAATACTTTGCCTCGCTGACTTCGAGCTTTTCAAGCATCGTCTCTGCGGCAGTACACCTTTTCTTGACTTCGGCGGTATCCCTACTTTCTTCACAGTCAAGATACATGAGGATTATTGCCCGCTCCGAGCGCAAATCTTCGAGCTGTTCCGTCAAATCCTCGATGCGGCTGGTCAGCTCACGATGCTTCAAAACATTAAGAATTGGCGTTGCCTTTTTCTCGGCCTGTAACTCTTTCCGCGTTTTGATAGCAGCCTTGATTTGCTTTGTCAAAACATCGTATTTTTCAAGCTCAGGCTTGGCAGCTTCAAGATACGATGTCTCCAAAATGATAACATCGGCAGTCGTGGTGCTATCGTTACGGTTGTGGTAAATGGACAGAATGTCCGTTTGCTGCTAAGCAGAATCGTTTTGAAATTTCGTTACGGCTCTACCATGTGTCTTTTTTGATCGCATGATTTATCCGTAACGCTCTGGCGGTAGGATTTCTGACGGCAGGCATTACTACAATAGACAGCATCTTTGCGTTTAGGCGTAAATGTTTTGCCACAACACCTGCAAACAAGGCCGGTGCGCTGTGCAAGCCGCTTCTGTCGCTGGCGTTTCCAGTTGCCAAGTTTTCCGCACGTGTAGTAGTCACAATATTTTTTCGATTTGACAATTGTATAAAACGTTTTTCCGCAGCCCTTACAGATGATTTTTCGCACAGGGTACATATACTCATGTGCATTATGTTTTGCCTGTTGCTCGTCGTACCGTGCTTTTATGGCTGCGAATTCTGTGGAAATGGAGGATGCAGTGGGAAGTACAACATAGATTGACTTCACTTGCAATGTGGAATGACGCGACAAGAATTATTTACATGGATACACCAGCAGTACGGCACAGAGCCGGAATATC
>OGIZ01001048.1_pt1 | contig 12297 bp, 8 predicted proteins | sample 1571911 | NCBI WGS metagenome assembly OGIZ01 (sample SAMEA2582108, study PRJEB24529) | metagenome | biome: Human gut stool | place: China | collected 2011 | reverse complement strand
TTCTTAAGCCGCCGCAGTGCTTCGTGAGGCTTAAAGCTTTTCGCTCTCCGCGGCCGCAGGCTCTTCCGCAGCAGAGGCTTGCTCCGCAGCATTGGCCAGCGCAATGACCGGGCGCTTAAGCCAGGCCGAGAAGAGCGCAATGCCGACGGCAAGCAGAAGCGGCCCGAGGATGAGGCCGAGGAAGCCGAAGGCGAGTACGCCGCCGAATACGCCGAGAAAGATGAGCGCGATCGGCATTGAAGTGCCGCGGGCAATCAAGAGCGGCTTGATGAAATTGTCTACGCTTGAGACGGCAAGTGTTCCCCAAAGAACGAGAAACGCCGCCATACCAAGTTCCCCTTTGCTCCAAAGCCAGACGGCTGCCGGCAGCCAGATGAGCGGAGGGCCGATTGGAATGACAGAGAGCACACAGACGGCAAAGGACAAGATGAGTACGCCCGGAACTCCCGCAATCCAAAAGCCGATGCCGGCAACGAGTCCTTGACCAATGGCAGTGCCCACGATTCCGAAGACCACTGAACGAGTGGTGTTGACGAGAATCTTGGTGATTTCTTCGGCAATCCCGCCCGAAACGCGTTCAACCACGGCCGAAATGCGATCGGCAAACCACGAACCGTCGCGATAGAAGAAGAACACGATGAAAGTCACGAAGGCGAGCTGCATGACGCCCGAGCCGACATTGACTGCGGCGTTAAGCACCCACGTGGAAAGCGGCTCGAGAATGCGCTGCATTGTGTGCGCAAAGGTCTGCGGATCGATGGCTGAAACGAGTTCTCCGTAAAGCCAATCGCCCGCATAAGGGATGCTCTGCACGGCCTGGAGAATCGGCAGCGGGTCCTTAAGCCAGGCCGCTGCGGCCTGCACCCCGCGAGGCACCTGCTGCGCCAAGGCGACGAGCAGGAAGGAGAGCGGGATGAGCACCAGCACCACAATCGACAAAACCATCACCGAGGCTGCGGCGGTAGAGGACTGCCGCATGCCGCTGCGCAGTTTGTTGAAAACTGGCCAGGTTACGACTGCAAGTACGGCAGCGATCAGAATGGCCGTCAGGAACGGTTCGAGCACAAGGTAGCAGCCGACGGCCACCACGACCATAAAGACGATCCGAATGATGAGGTCGATGCGTTCCGTGAAGCCTTCTGAAAACCGTTTGGGAATTTGAGCGACGAAATCGCCGCGCACTCGCTTGGCGGCAGCAGATCGAGCAGTGCTCCTTCTGCGTTCTGCTGCGCCGGGGGCCGGCTGCTGGTCATCGGTCATGGCGGATTCCTTGGTTTGAGTGCTCGAAGCCGTCGAGGTCAGCGCAGAAGTGCGGGTTCGTTAAGCGGCACGCAGCCATTCAGGCGAAGCTTCTTCATCTGCTCGCGCAGTGCGTCCACCGCCGCCATGCGGGTGAAGCTCTTGCGCCAGACGAGCACAACGCGGCGCGTCGGCGTGGGATTCTTGAACGGAATGATCTTTACAGTGTTGGAAAGCCCCGCAAGATAGGGCACGGCCGACGACGGCAGCACGGTGATGCCCAGGCCCTGAGCGACCATGTGGCAGATCGTATGCAGACCAGAGCCTTCAACGGTGCGCTGCACAGTGGAGGCCGAAGCCTGGAAGCGCGCCATGGTGGGGCAGATGCCGAGAATTTGATCACGGAAGCAGTGGCCGGTGCCGAGCAGGAGCATCGTCTGGTCTTTGAGCTCATCGGGACCCACATAGGAGCGGTTCACCCAAGGGTGATGCGCGGGTACGGCCACGACCATGTTCTCTTCATAGATCTCTTGGGTCATGAAGCCTGTGTCGGAGAGCGTGTTGGCGGTGACGGCCACATCAATCTGCCCCGAGCGAAGCTTGTTGAGCAGCTCAGAAGTGAAGTTCTCTTCAAGGAAGAGCGGCATTTTGGGTGTGGCAACGGTCATCGCACTGATGAGCTCAGGCAGAAGATAGGGCGCAATCGTATAAATCACGCCGAGGCGCAGCGGTCCCGAGAGCGGATCCTGGCCGCTGTGGGCAATGTCGATGATGCGGCGGCTTTCTTCGAGCACCTTCTGGGCTTGAGCAATCACTTGGGAGCCGATGGGCGTGACGGCAATGTCGTTTGAACGACGCTCGAAAAGTGTGACGCCAAGTTCTTCTTCGAGCTTTTTGATGGCTACCGAAAGAGATGGCTGGCTCACGCAGCAGCTTTCTGCAGCGCGGCCGAAGTGCCGTTCCCGCGCGACAGCGATAACGTATTTCAGTTCAGTGAGTGTCATGATGGAAATGTTGGGAAGGTGTTTAAAAATCAGTATCTAATCAGCCGCGCTCAGGCTTTTAAGAGCTCCGCTTTAGCGGAAAACCACCTTGCGGCGTGGCGCGCGGCTTGTTCGGGGTATTGCTTGAGCATCAGGTCGGCCGTGCGTGAAGCTGTCTCAAGGAGCTCAGCGTCGGAATCCAGATCGGCAAACTGAAGCATCGGCATGCCGGACTGCTGTTCGCCGAGAAACTCCCCCGGCCCGCGCAGCTCAAGGTCGCGCCGGGCAATTTCAAAGCCGTCATTGCTTTCTCGGATGATTTTCAGGCGTTCTTTGCCCGTTTCGGAAAGATTGCCGTCAAAAAGCAGCACACAGGCGGCAGCCCCGCCGCCGCGGCCGACGCGTCCTCGAAGCTGGTGGAGCTGAGCAAGGCCGAAGCGCTCCGCATGCTCAATAATCATCAGCGTGGCGTTGGGCACGTCGACCCCCACTTCGATCACCGTTGTGGCGACTAAAAGCTCAATGCGCCCGGCGGCAAAGTCCGACATCACCGCTTCCTTTTCAGCGGCGCTCATTGCGCCGTGAAGGAGACCCACGCGAACGTGCGGAAGTCTGGCGGCAAGTTCTTCGGCGCATCGCGACGCAGGCGTCAGGTCCAGCATTTCGCTTTCTTCAATCAGCGGACAGACCCAATACACCTGCCGTCCTTTGCTGACGGTATCGTTGACAACGGCAAGAACAGCATCGCGTCGGTCCAGACGAACGAGCTTGGTGGCAACGGGGGTTCGGCCCGGCGGAAGTTCGTCGATCACGGATACATCAATGTCGGCGAAATAGCTCATGGCGAGCGTGCGCGGAATGGGCGTAGCAGAAAGCATCAGAAGATGCGGACGGCGTCCGTCCGGCATGAGGCGCGTGAGTGCTAAGCGCTGCTCGACGCCAAAGCGATGCTGTTCGTCGACAATCGCGAGGCCGAGTGCCTTGAAGGCAACGCCCTCTTGAATGAGCGCATGCGTGCCGATAACAAGCTGAGCCTCGCCGGACGCGGCAGCGGCGAGCGCGGCGGCCTTTTCCGAGGCTTTGAGGCGGCCGGTAAGGCGCACGATTTTTATGCCGAGCGGCTCAAGCCAGCGGGCGATTTTCTCCAAATGCTGGTCGGCGAGAATTTCCGTCGGCGCCATTAAGGCCGCCTGCCGTCCGGCTTCAATCGCGCGAAGCGCCGCCAAGGCGGCAATGACGGTCTTGCCGCAGCCGACATCCCCCTGAACCAAGCGGTGCATGGGACGAGGCTCGGCAAGATCGTGCGCGACCTCATCCCACACGCGGGTTTGGGCCCGTGTGAGTGCGAAGGGCAGCCTATTGAGAAAGGCTGTCGTGAGCTTTGCGGCCGAATCGGTGAGTGCTGGGGCACTTTCCTGCCCCACGGCTGCGCGCAGTTGCTTAAGCGTGATCTGCTGGGCCAGCAGCTCGTCGAATTTAAGCCGCTGCCAGTGCGGATCCGTACGGTTCATCAGCGGTTCGTGGGGCGCATCGGCAGGCGGATGGTGGAGGTACTCAAGCGAAGCTTTGAGGCCGGGGAGCTGCAGCGCTGCGGCAACTTCCGCCGGCAGCGGATCATCCATCCCCATCAGATCGAGAAGCGCACGGTTGATGCGCTTTCTCAGCCAGGTTTGCTGAACCCCTTCGCCGAGCGAATAAACCGGCGTGAGTGAAGAAGGAAGCGCCTCTTCACCGGCCACGGGCTTCTTGAGTTTGGGATGAATGAGTTCAAGGCCGCCGGAATAGGCTGCACGGGGTTCGCCGAAAGCCCGCAGCGTTGTCCCGATGGTGAGCAGCGAGCGCGTCGTCGGGTAGTAGTGGATGAAGCGAAGCGTCACCCTTCCGGTTTGGTCAGCGAGTTCAGCCACGAGCTGCGGACCGCGGGCCGTTGAAATGGTGCTCGAACGCACCACTTCCCCCTGAATTTGAGCCGTTTCCCCCGCCTGCAGGAGACCGATCGGATCAATGCGGGTTTCGTCCTCATAGCGCAGCGGCAGATGCAGTACGAAATCCCAGTCGGAGACAAGTCCCAAGCGCTTGAGACGCACCGGCAGCGGGTCAAGCTTGCCGCTCTTGATCTCGCCCGCAGGACGAGAGCCTCCTCGGCGCACAGAGACGGCTGAAGAGGATTCGGCAGCAGACCGGGCATAAGGACGCGGCGGCATGGGGGCGGAGGCCTTCACGCTCAGAAGGGCTGACCGATGCGGTCGACGATTGCCTCAATTTCAACGAGGCCGCCCTTCGGGAGCGCCGCCACAGCAATGCACGAGCGGGCAGGGAAGGGCGCCGGCACAAAGGTTTTCATGGCTTTGTTGACGGCGTCGAAATTGGCCATGTCGGTAAGGAAGATCGTAATTTTGACGATATCGGCCATTGTGAGGCCGGCTTCCGTGATGACTGCGCGCAGATTCTTGAAGGCCTGCACCGCTTGTTCTTCAATGCCGTCAGCCAATTTTCCCGTGGCCGGATCAATGCCGAGCTGCCCCGAGCAGTAAAGCGCAATCTGCGTGAAAGCGCCCTGGCTGTACGGACCAATGGCGGCAGGGGCGTAATCCGTCTGAACGATACGGTTGGCCATTTGAGTTCTCCTCTTATTGGTGCTCTCCGAGAGCACCTGGAAAAAAGTTCTGATGCTTGATTCTATCGATTTTGGAGAGTTAATAGAGGTCCTGGTTATGAATGTTGTTAAGCAGAAGCTATTTATGACCCCTGATTCGATCTAAGCGAAATGTCGAAAGGCATATCTTGTTAGGGTTTCCCGAAGAGATTTATAAAATGTAACTCTAAAATTAATTTATTGATATTGAATTAGAATTGAAATTTGAATAAATATAGGTAAAAAGACCTATATTCGTAAAGTAAAACCGAACAAACTGTTCGGTGAATAATGCTAAGGTGATATTAACGTAAATACCTACCTATAAGCGAGTATTAATGCTGTAGACCGCTTCTGCTTGTATTTAAGACTTCATAATTTTCTTATTTATTTGAAATAAAAGGAATAAATCAGAATATTTCAGTATCTGCCTGAACTGAAGGATTGCTTTAAAAGCTAAGCCTTACTAGGGGTTTATACGAATATTTCTAGGGATAGGTCGACGGCTAAACTGCGCGCCGACGACTCAATACTTATCCGTTAGAAATAGATCGGAAGGCCAAGGGAAATCCACGGGTTCTTTGCGTTGGAATAAGCAATTAACGCAGTCTGAACATAAAACACTGTGGTTCCAGATGCAACAGGTTGTTAGACTTCTAAGTAGAAGAGCTTAGAGACCCAACAGTTTTGTGCAGACCGTTCAGGATCCGTTTGCCGGAAAAAAGATCGAGTTGCCGCAGAAACGCCGACAGGAATGGTTTCGGATGCCTTTAGTTTGATTGAGCCGCTCGAAGGAGAACAGCGACTCAGGTGAATTGGGCGCAGATGTTTTCATCCCTCCCTAAGCGTCTTCCGGGTTCTAGCCGCGGGGCTTCATCATGATGCCTCGGGTTTTGATGTCCTCCTTGGGTGCGAGTCCCAGAAACGGAACGTCGACAATGCGCTTTAAGACCTGTATAGGAAGTTTTCCCCGCTTCCAATACAGAAGTTCCGTTCAGACGAACGCGGGCAGATGCGGCGGCGGCGGCGAAAACCAACGGGAATAGGCTCAAAAAGCCGGAGCGGTTCTGTGAACGGCCTCGAAAGAAGGCAGGCGCAGGGCTTCTTAGAAGACTGGGCGGATGCGCAGACAGGAGCTGCGTTCCGATCCTCCCGCCCAATAGGCGGGATTTCCGAGGAAAAACTCATGAAAATCATTTACACCGACGTGCTGGTCATCGGCGGCGGCCTTGCTGGACTCCGCATGGCTGTTGCTGCCAAGCGCCGCGGTCACGACTCGATCGTCCTTTCCCTCGTTCCGCCGAAGCGCAGCCACTCCAAGGCCGCTCAGGGCGGTATGCAGGCATCGCTCGGCAACGTGATCAAAGGCTTGGGCGACAATGAAGACGTCCATTTCGGCGATACGGTCCGCGGTTCGGACTGGGGCGCTGATCAGGAAGTCGTCCGCATGTTTGTGAACACCCCGCCCAAGGCTGTGCGCGAACTCGCTGCCTGGGGCTGTCCCTGGAGCCGCATCACCCCGGGCGACCGTCAGGTGATCATCAACGGTGAAAAGGTCACGATTACCGAACGCAAGGAAGCAGCGGGTCTCGCCAATCAGCGCGACTTCGGCGGCACGAAGAAGTGGCGTACCTGCTACGTCTCCGACTGTACCGGCCACGCCATGCTCAACGTGGTGTCCGACCGCCTCATCGCAGAAAAGGTTCCGGTGATCGAACGCGTTGAAGCGCTTCGTCTGATTCACGACGGCAAGCGCTGCTACGGCGCTATCGTCCGTGACCTGATCACGGGCGAACTGATGGCCTACGTGGCCAAGGCCACTGCCATCGCCACCGGCGGTGCCGGCCGTATCTACCGCGTCACGACGAACGCGGTCATTTGCGACGGCGTGGGTTACGATCTGGCGCTCACCACCGGCGTTGCCTCGCTTTCGAACATGGAAGCCATTCAGTTCCACCCGACGGGCATTTTCCCGGCCGGCATTCTGGTGACGGAAGGCTGCCGCGGTGACGGTGGTCTGCTCCGCGACGTTGACGGCTACCGCTTCATGCCGGACGTGGAACCGGAAAAGAAGGAACTCGCCTCCCGCGACGTGGTTTCCCGCCGCATGGAAGAACGCATTGCCATGGGCAAGGGCGTTAAGACCAAGTACGGCGAACACCTTTGGCTCGACATCACGCTGCTTGGCGAACATCACATCAAGCATAAGCTTCGTGAAGTTTACGAAATCTGCCACTACTTCCTCGGCGTTGATCCGACGAAGGAATGGATTCCGGTTCGTCCGGCCCAGCACTACACGATGGGCGGCGTCCGCACGAACCCGACCGGCGAATCTCCGCAGCTCAAAGGTCTCTTCGCTGCCGGCGAAGCCGCCTGCTGGGATATGCACGGCTTCAACCGCCTCGGCGGCAACTCGGTTGCTGAAACCGTCGTCGCCGGCATGATCGTCGGTGAATTCATCGCCGACTTCTGCGAAAAGCCCGAAAACGGCATCGACATCCCGACCTCGATCATTTACGAGTCGCTCGCCAAGGTTCAGAACGAACTCAACGGCTTCATTAAGTGCACCGGCAATGAAGACGCCGTCAAGCTGCGCACCCGCATGCAGGAAGTGATGACGACCAAGATCGGCATCTTCCGCCGCGGCAAGGATATGGAAGAAGCGGTGACGGAGCTCGAAGAACTCTACAAGCGTTCCTTCAACATCCCGGTCAAGGACGTCGTGGGCAACAACCCCGAACTCGTCTATGCCTACCGCACCCGCTCGATGCTGCGCGTCGCTCTGACGGTCGCTTACGGCGCTCTCAATCGTCAGGAATCCCGCGGCGCTCACTACCGCGAAGACTTCTCGGTTCGCGATGACGTCAAGTGGCTCAACCGTACGATTGCGACCTGGAAGGACGGTGATACGCTGCCGACTCTTTCGTATCAGCCGCTCGACATCAGCAAGATGGAACTTCCCCCGGGCTTCCGCGGCTACGGTGTGAAGAACTACATCGAGAACCCCGAATCTGCCAAGCGTCAGGCTGAAGTTGATGCTATCCGTCAGAAGATGGAAGCCGAAGGCAAGGATCGCTGGGCCATTCAGGACGCGATCATGCCGTATCAGCACCTGCTGCCCAAGCGCCTGCTGGGCCGCAACGAACGCATCGACGAACCGCTGAACGACTAATTTGGAGCTGGTAACAAAAATGACCCAAGAAGCTCAGAAGACCCCGGCGGCTCCCGCCGCCCCCGCCGCTCCCGCTGCCAAGAAGCAGCACCGCATGCTCAAGATCAGCATCCTGCGCTACAACCCGCAGGATCCTGACAGCGTTCCGCACATGCAGACGTACGAGCTCCAGGAATCGGACTCGATGACGCTCTTCATTGCGCTCAACGATCTGCGCAACGAGCAGGATCCGACCCTGCAGTTCGACTTCGTTTGCCGCGCTGGTATTTGCGGCAGCTGCGCCATGCTGATCAACGGCAAGCCCGGCCTCGCCTGCCGTACGCTTACCAAGGATCTTCCGACGGAATTCACGCTCGCCCCCTTGCCTGCGTTCGAACTCATCGGCGACCTTTCGGTCAACACCGGCAAGTGGATGCGCAACATGTCCGAACGCATGGAAACGTGGGTTCACATGAAGAACGAGGAAATCGACCTTCGCAAGAAGGAAGTGCCGATGGACCCGCAGCTCGCCGAAGACATTTACGTTCTCGACCGCTGCGTGGAATGCGGCTGCTGCATTGCCGGCTGCGGTACGGTTCGCGTCCGTCCGGACTTCATCGGTGCTGTGGGCATCAATAAGATTGCCCGCTTCCGCCTTGACCCGCGCGACGAACGCAACGACGCTGACTACTACGAAGTGGTCGGTGACGAGTCCGGCGTGTTCGGCTGCATGTCGCTGCTCGCCTGCCATGACTTCTGCCCGAAGGATCTGCCCCTTAAGACGCAGATCGCCTTCATCCGCCGCAAGATGGCTGAGCAGGGTATGGGGAATTACGATAAGGTCCTGCCGACGCAGAAGAAATCTATTCCCATCAAGCCGATTACGCAGTAATATTTAGTTATTCGGTAGGTGCCCGAGCTCTGATAAGCAGATTCCCTTAGCTTGAAGAGCTCGGAACCGAAAGAAAACACCTTTTGATTCGGTGGACCAACGAGTTTCTACTTAGAAATTCGACTGAATCCAAAGGTTCAACACAAAGCGGATGAAAGCGGACCCAAACGCAGAAATCTCGCTTAGGACATATTGAGGAGCATATACATGTCCCGTATTGAAAACGACTTCCTTGGTTCCCTCGAGATCCCTGATGACGTCTACTACGGCGTCCAGACGATGCGCGGCAAGCAGAATTTCCACATCACGGAAATGCCGATGTCGCAGGAACCGTTCTTTGCCATCGCCTTCGCTTATGTGAAGAAGGCCGCTGCGCTCACGAACAAGGAACTCGGCACGATCCCGGCTGATGTTGCCGATGCGCTCGTGTGGGCCTGCGACCAGCTCATCGCCGGCAAGTACAACGATCAGTTCGTCACGGACTGGCTCCAGGGTGGTGCCGGCACGTCCACGAACATGAACTGCAACGAAGTTATCTGCAACCTCGCTTGCGAACACCTCGGCCTCGCAAAGGGTGACAAGAAGGTCTCCCCGAACGACCACGCCAACTTCGGCCAGTCGACGAACGACACGTATCCGACGGCTCTTCACCTCTCGCTGATCCTTCGCTCCAACGTCCTCGTGAAGGCCGTTGAGGACCTCGTCGCCAGCTTCTACAAGCAGGCAGAAAAGACGAAGGATGTCCTCAAGATGGGCCGTACCCACCTGCAGGACGCCGTTCCGATGTCCTTCGCTCAGGAATTCCACGGCTGGGGCACCACGATCGGCGACGAAATCAAGACGATCCGTGAAGCTCAGGAACACCTCAAGGTCGTGAACCTCGGCGCCACCGCCATCGGCACGACGGTTACCTGCCATCCGGAATACCCGGCCAAGGCTGTCAAGCGCCTCGCTGAACTGACGGGCATCCCGTTCGTCAACAGCGATGACCTGATCGCCGCCACGTCCGACTGCGGCGCCTATGTCGCCCTCTCGTCGGCCTGCAAGAGCCTCGCCGTCAAGCTCACGAAGGTCTGCAATGACCTGCGTCTCCTGGCCTCCGGCCCGCGTACCGGCCTTGGCGAAATCGTTCTGCCCCAGCTCCAGCCGGGCAGCTCGATCATGCCGGGCAAGGTCAATCCGGTTATCCCGGAAGTGACGAATCAGGCTGCGTTCCTCGCCATCGGTCTCGACACCTCCGTCATGCTTGCCGCTTCCGCCGGCCAGCTTGAACTGAACGTGATGGAACCGGTCATCTCCTTCGCTCTGTACATGCAGATGAAGGTTCTGACGAACTCCTGCAACGCTCTGCGTGAAAAGTGCATTGACGGCATCGTCGTCAACGCCAAGCACTGCGAAGACCTCGTGATGGGCTCGCTCGGCATCATCACGGTTCTCAAGCCCCACTTCGGCTACAAGCCCTGCGCGAACATCGCTCGCGAAGGCTTCCTCACCGGCAAGTCCCTGCATGAACTCATCGTCGACGAAAAGAAGATGCTCACGCAGGAACAGTGGGACAAGGTCTTCACGCACGACAACCTGATCAACCCGAAGTTCGAACAGTAATCGGGTGACGTCCGGGCGCAAGATCCGGAAATAGAACGCTGCGGCCGCTCCTGGCGGAACGGCCGCAGGTTCAAATACCACCAAAGCGGGAGTCTCAGGTACTCAGATATCCGTAAAGGGATCGAGGACAGACAGTCTCCGCTCCTCTGATGCAAGCTGCAGCGGCCAATAGAGCCAATTAATGAAGCAGCGGCAGACGGGGTTTCTCATCCATGCCTGGAGGCATTATGGATATCATGCTCATTCTCCAGATCATCGTCCTTTTGGGCGCGATCTTCCTCGGTGTTCGCTTGGGCGGCATCGGCATCGGTTATGCCGGCGGCGCCGGCGTTCTCGTACTTGGTCTGATTCTCGGTATGAAGCCGGGCAACATTCCTTGGGACGTGATTCTGATCATCGCATCGGTGATCGCCGCTATTTCGGCGATGCAGCTCGCCGGCGGCCTGGACTATTTGGTTCAGATCGCTGAACGCATCCTGCGCAGCAACCCGAAGTACATCAACTACCTCGCTCCTGTCGTGACCTATGTGCTGACGATTTTCGCCGGTACGGGTCATACGGCCTTCTCGATGATTCCGGTTATCGTTGAAGTTGCTAAGGAACAGAAGATTCGTCCCTGCTGCCCGCTCTCGATCGCCGTCGTGGCTTCGCAGATCGCCATTACCGCTTCTCCGGTTTCTGCAGCCGTGATTTACATGTCCGGCGTGCTTGAACCGTTCGGCTGGTCCTACCCGGCTCTGATCGGCATTTGGCTCGTTACCACGTTTGCCGGCTGCATGCTGACGGCCTTCGTCATGACGAAGATCCAGAACATGGATCTGGACAGCGATCCGGTCTACAAGGAACGTCTTGCCAAGGGTCTCGTCAAGATTGGTCAGGGCGCCGCTCACACGGAACTCAAGCCCTTTGCCAAGCGCTCCGTCGGCATCTTCCTGATCGGCGTGCTCTTCGTGGTGCTCTATGCGTCCGCTATTTCGCCGGCCATCGGTCTGATCAGTCCCGTCATCGTTCCTCGTGACGCCGCCATCATGTCCCTGATGCTCCTCGTTGCAACGCTCATCACGATTTGCTGCAAGGTGGACATCTCTGACATCGCCTCGGAAAGCTCGGTCTTCAAGTCCGGTATGGTTGCCTGCGTCTGCGTGCTCGGCGTTGCCTGGCTCGGCGACACGTTTGTGTCCGGCCACACGGCTGAAATCAAGACGTTCGCTGCTGACACCGTGGTTGCCTATCCGGCTCTGCTTGCTGTCGTGTTCTTCTTTGCGGCCATGCTCCTCTACTCGCAGGCGGCTACCGCTAAGGCCATCACCCCGGCCATCGTTGCTGCGCTCGGCATCACCGCCGCCAACCCTGGCGACTCCGGCATGCTCGTCGCTTCGTTCGCTGCTGTGTCTGCTCTGTTCGTTCTGCCGACCTATCCGACCCTTCTGGGCGCGGTCCAGATGGACGACACCGGCACGACCCGCATCGGCAAGTGGGTGTTCAACCACGCCTTCTTCATCCCGGGCGTCCTTGCGATCGTCTTCTCGGTTGCTCTGGGCTTCCTCGCGATCAGCATCTTCTAATCAGCTTTGCCTGAATAGATAGTTAGTGCGAAATCGGGATTCTCTTCGGAGGGTCCCGATTTTTTGTCCGGCAGCCGAAATATAGGTGATAACCCGCTCCCATTTATATGTTGAATCGCTCTGACGGGCTGTCTTGACTTATTTTGGGTTTTCATTAAAATTAATTTTCTCAGTGCGGGAGTAGCTCAGTTGGTAGAGCGCAACCTTGCCAAGGTTGAGGTCGCGAG
>OGIZ01001045.1_pt1 | contig 12299 bp, 8 predicted proteins | sample 1571911 | NCBI WGS metagenome assembly OGIZ01 (sample SAMEA2582108, study PRJEB24529) | metagenome | biome: Human gut stool | place: China | collected 2011 | reverse complement strand
ATTCGTTAGAATTCGATTTCGTCGTCCCACCTCCGCACAGTTGAGTAGGGCTGTATAAGCTGATGAAATCAGCGTAGTAGAGCCCACTCGACCACTGCGTCTTGCTCGACAATCCAAAAATAATTGAGAGGCTAGGATTTTTGTCCCAGCCTCGTTTTTTGCTTGGATCAATTTGAAAAGAAGCTGGCTGATCTAAGAGAGCTTGGATGAATGAACACAATGAAAGTTTTATGAAAATTTCACAATTTTAGTTGACAGTCTTGAAAAAAAGGAGTAGAATAACCCCTGTTTTATGAAAAAGAGGCAGGGAATTCCCGGCCTCATGATCTTTTTTCAAGGAGTTTTTTATGTTTTCAACATTGAAAAAATGGTTTATTGGCCGTCCGTTGAAATCTGGTGCAGAAGGTGAAGGCGGATTGCTTGGGAAAATGCAGGCCTTGGCCATGCTCTCTAGTGACGCGCTTTCTTCTATCGCCTACGGTCCAGAGCAAGTTATCCTGGTCTTGATGACCGTTTCAGCGGGAGCCATTTGGTGGTCCATTCCGATTGGGATTGTGGTCCTGGTTCTCCTAGCCAGTTTAACGATTTCTTATCGCCAGGTCATTCATGCCTACCCTCAAGGGGGAGGGGCCTACATGGTGACTACGGAGAACTTGTCTCCCAAAGCGGGTTTGATCGCTGGTGGTAGTCTCTTAGTTGACTACATGCTGACAGTGGCAGTATCTGTTTCTTCCGGTGCAGATGCCATCACGTCAGCGATTCCATCTCTTCATCCTTATAATCTTCACATTTCCATTTTATTGGTCTTGCTCTTGATGCTGATGAACCTGAGGGGATTGCGCGAATCAGCGACATCCTTGATGATTCCGGTCTATCTGTTCATTGTCAGTACCATTGCCTTGATCGGCTATGGTGTGATCCAAATCTTGACGGGTCACTTGGCCTATAACGCAACTGCTCATGTGGGTCAAACCATTTCAGGGGTTAGTGTCATTCTTTTATTGCGGGCCTTTACGAGTGGATCGGCTTCACTAACAGGGGTTGAAGCCATCTCCAATTCGGTTCCTTTCTTTAAGAAACCAAAAGCAAAGAATGCAGCCTCTACCTTGACCATCATGGCTTTGATTTTGGGGATCATGTTTGCAGGGATTACCTTCCTCAATTACTGGGTGGGTGTCGTTCCGGCAAAAGGGGTAACAACTCTAGCCCAAATGGCCCAAGCCATCTTAGGGAATTCCCCAGTCGGACAAGCCTTCTTTTACGTCTTCCAATTATCAACAGCCTTGATCTTGGCAGTTGCGGCTAATACCGGTTTCTCAGCCTTTCCAATGTTGGCCTTTAACATGGCTAAAAATAAATACATGCCACACATGTATATGGAAAAAGGGGATCGTCTGGGCTATTCTAATGGGATTTTGACCTTGGCGATTGGTGCCATCGTTTTGCTCTTGATCTTTGATGGGCAAACAGAAAGCTTGATTCCGCTTTATACCATCGGGGTCTTCATTCCTTTTGCCCTTTCTCAAACAGGGATGGTGATCCACTGGAAACGCCAATATCAAAAAGGATTTCTTAAGTATTCGCTTGCCAATATCCTGGGGGCAGCCATCTGTTATGGGATTGTCTTGATCCTCTTATTATTCCGTTTGCGTGAGATCTGGCCCTTCTTCCCTATTATTGGTCTCTTGCTTTGGATGTTCTTGAGTATCCGTAATCACTATGATAAAGTTGCGGCCCAATTGCGCTTGGGAGGTCAGATTGAAAAGACAAGTTATGCGGGCAATACCGTGATTGTCCTTGTTGGGAATGTCACTCAGGTAAGTGTGGGAGCTATGAGTTATGCAAATAGCCTAGGAAACGATGTTATAGCTATGCACGTCTCAACGGAAGAAACCAAGGTTAAAGATGCGGAAGTGGCGGAAGAATTTAAGCATTATTTCCCTCATATTCGCTTTGAAAATGTCATGACGAGTTACCGGGATATTATCCAGCCAACAGTTGAATTTGTCTCAAAAGTAGCTGAGGAGGCCAAGGAAAAAGGCAACACCGTTACAGTCTTAGTCCCTCAATTTATTCCTAAAAAACATTGGCAAAATATTCTCCACAACCAAATGAGTTTGAAATTGAAGTATGCACTTCGTTGGCATGAAGAAGTGGTTGTGGCAAGCTATTCTTACCATTTGTCTGAATAAACACCGTATATAGAAAAGATGTCTGCTTGAGCAGGCATCTTTTTGGATTTTCTTACACGAAAAAAACCACTCGAAAGTCTTGTAAGATACAGCCTTGATCTTGAAAAAATGTTTAAAAAATGCTAGAATAAAAAGAACATTTTAGATTTTGAAAAATTCAAAGTAAGGAAAAAAATGGCAAATTTATTAAAAACAATTATTGAAAATGATCGAGGCGAAATCAAACGCCTTGAAAAAATGGCTGACAAGGTCTTTTCTTATGAAGACCAAATGGCAGCTTTGACGGATGACGAATTAAAAGCGAAAACAGTTGAGTTTAAGCAACGCTACCAAGATGGTGAGTCTTTGGATGATCTCTTGTACGAGGCTTTTGCAGTTGTTCGTGAAGCTGCAAAACGGGTTCTTGGTTTGTTCCCATACAAGGTTCAGGTCATGGGGGGAATCGTCCTTCACCATGGTGACGTTCCAGAGATGCGTACAGGGGAAGGAAAAACCCTGACAGCAACCATGCCGGTATACTTGAATGCCTTGTCTGGCAAAGGGGTACACGTTGTTACCGTCAATGAATACTTGACCGAGCGGGATGCAACAGAGATGGGAGAACTTTACTCATGGCTTGGTCTTTCAGTAGGGATCAACCTTGCAGCAAAATCTCCAGCTGAGAAAAAAGAAGCTTACCTCTGTGATATCACTTACTCAACCAACTCAGAGATCGGGTTTGACTACTTGCGTGACAACATGGTTGTGCGTGCAGAAAACATGGTTCAACGTCCATTGAACTATGCCTTGGTCGATGAGGTAGACTCCATCTTGATTGACGAAGCGCGTACTCCGTTGATCGTTTCTGGTCAGACAGCTTCTGATACGAGCCAGCTCTATCACATGGCGGATGCTTATGTGAAGACCTTGACAGAGGACGATTACATTATCGATGTCCCATCTAAAACCATCGGTTTGTCTGATTCAGGAATCGATAAAGCAGAAAGCTACTTTAATCTTGAAAACTTGTACGATATTGAAAATGTAGCTTTGACTCACTTTATCGACAACGCCCTTCGTGCCAACTACATCATGATTTTGGATATCGACTATGTGGTCAGCGAAGATCAAGAAATCTTGATCGTTGACCAATTTACTGGTCGGACCATGGAAGGTCGTCGTTATTCTGATGGTCTTCACCAAGCGATCGAAGCCAAAGAAGGTGTTCCAGTTCAAGAAGAAACCAAAACATCTGCATCGATTACTTACCAAAACCTCTTCCGTATGTACAAGAAGTTGTCAGGGATGACAGGGACAGGGAAAACTGAAGAAGAAGAATTCCGTGAAATTTATAACATTCGCGTGATTCCAATTCCAACCAACCGTCCGATTGCTCGTATTGACCATCCAGACCTTCTCTACCCAAGCTTGAAATCAAAATTCAAGGCTGTTGTGGAAGATGTCAAGTCTCGTCATGAAAAAGGTCAACCAGTCCTAGTAGGTACCGTTGCCGTTGAAACCAGTGATTACCTTTCTCAATTGTTGGTTCAAGCAGGTGTCCCTCACGAAGTTTTGAATGCGAAAAACCACTACAAAGAAGCGCAAATCATCATGAACGCTGGTCAACGTGGTGCTGTTACCATTGCGACCAACATGGCCGGTCGTGGTACCGATATCAAGCTTGGTGAAGGTGTTCGCGAACTCGGTGGACTTTGTGTCATCGGGACAGAACGTCACGAAAGTCGTCGGATCGATAACCAGCTTCGTGGACGTTCAGGACGTCAAGGGGATCCAGGTGAATCTCAATTCTACTTGTCTCTTGAAGATGAATTGATGCGCCGTTTCGGTTCTGAACGGATCAAAGCAGTGCTTGATCGCTTCAAGTTGAGCGAAGAAGAATCGGTGATCCGTTCAAATATGTTCACACGTCAAGTAGAGGGTGCACAAAAACGGGTTGAAGGAAACAACTACGATACCCGTAAACAAGTCCTTCAATACGATGACGTGATGCGGGAACAACGGGAAATTATCTACGCTGAACGCTATGATGTTATCACAGCTAACCGTGACTTGGCACCTGAAATCAAGGCCATGATCAAACGGACCATCAAACGGATTGTTGAAGGAGCCAGCCACTCAAGTAAGGAAGAACGCGTTGAAGCGATTCTGAACTTTGCCAAATACAATTTGGTTCCGGAAGATACGATTTCTGCAAGCGATATTGAAGGAAAATCTGACAAGGAAGTTATCGATTACTTGTATGCACGTGCAGAAGAAATCTATGCTAGCCAAGTAGCGAAATTGCGTGACGAAGAGTCTGTGCAAGAATTCCAAAAAGTCTTGATCCTTCGTGTGGTGGACAGCAAGTGGACAGACCATATCGATGCTTTGGATCAATTGCGAAATGCGGTTGGACTCCGTGGGTATGCGCAAAATAACCCAGTGGTAGAATACCAATCAGAAAGTTTCCGTATGTTTAACGATATGATCGGATCGATTGAATTTGATGTAACTCGTCTCATGATGAAAGCCCAAATTCACGAACAAGAACGTCCACGTACGGAACACAGTATTTCAACAACTGCGACTCGCAACATTGCAGCGCAACAACAAGATATTCCAGCAGATATTGACTTGTCACAAGTGAAACGCAACGATTTATGCCCTTGTGGTTCAGGTAAGAAATTCAAAAACTGTCACGGACGTAAATTTTAAGAGCTCCTCTAAAACAGAGAGAGGATGGGTCTAGCTAGCATAAGGAGGCCGTATGGTATTCATTACGAAGAGCAATAAGATTGATGAGCAAGAGATCACTTCGCTTTACCGCTTGGAAGGTCCAGCCTTGGAGCGCAAAGAAGCGCGTGATCGAGAGTTGGAAGCTATTATCAAAGGAGAAGACCAACGGATCCTTCTTGTGATCGGGCCTTGCTCTTCTGATAATGAAGAAGCTGTGATGGACTATGCCCGTCGTTTGGCAGACTTGCAAGAGCAAGTCAAAGATCAGATTTTCATTGTGATGCGGGTCTATACGGCTAAGCCTCGGACCAACGGGGATGGCTATAAAGGCTTGATGCACCAACCAGATACACATGCAGCACCAAGCTTTGTGGATGGTTTGAAAGCGGTCCGACATCTCCACTACCGTGTGATTACAGAAACTGGTTTGACAACTGCGGATGAGTTGCTTTATCCAGCAAGTCTTCCGTATGTTGAGGATTTGATTTCCTATCATGCCATTGGAGCGCGTTCAGTTGAAGACCAGGAGCATCGCTTTGTATCTAGTGGGATCTCTGCTCCGACAGGCATGAAGAATCCAACCTCTGGAAATCTTTCTGTCATGTTCAATGCGATTTATGCAGCCCAACATCCCCAAAACTTTTTGTTCAATGCCCAAGCAGTGGAAACATCAGGAAATCCTTTAGCCCATGCGATCCTTCGTGGGGGCTTGGATGCAAGTGGTAAGAATATTCCAAACTACCATTATGAAGATTTGCTAGCGGCAGCAAAACGCTATAGCGAAATGGGCTTGCAACATCCCTTCATCCTGGTGGATACCAACCATGACAATTCTGGCAAACAATTCGAAGAGCAAGTACGCATCGTGAGAGAAACCATGATGAACCGTGCTTGGAACAAGGATTTGGCAACTTTAGTTCGTGGTTTCATGATTGAATCCTATCTAGAAGATGGCCGTCAAAATGAACCAGTGGTTTATGGTCAATCCATCACAGATCCTTGCCTGGGTTGGGAAAAAACACAGGCCTTGGTCAAAGAAATTGCAACGATGAATAAGTAAAAGGCAGGGGCGGAAGGAGTGATTCTTTAGCCCCTTCTCTTTTGTCAGTAAAACGATACTGAAACGATAAATAAGGATAAAACAAGATGATCAAAGGACATGGCATCGATATCGAATCGATCGCTGCGATTGAAAAAGCCTATCAGAAGAATACTCGATTCGCTGAAAAAGTCTTAACCGAGGCTGAGCGAGAGCGCTTTGAGGAATTGTCTGGAAAACGGAAAATGGAATATTTAACGGGCCGATGGTCCGCCAAAGAAGCCTTTTCAAAGGCAATGGGAACAGGGATTGGACCAGTTGGTTTTCAAGATTTAGAAATTTTAAATGATGCCCACGGAGCTCCCTATTTTTCCAAGTCTCCTTTTTCTGGGAAGGTATGGATTTCGATCAGTCATAAGGGAGACCTAGTGTCGACCAGTGTCATTTTGGAGGAAGAAAATGAAAGCAAGTAAACATAGACCAACTGTTGCAAGAGTCGATTTGGATGCCATTGCCTTTAATGTGCAACAAGTCAGTGAGCATATTCCGAGTCAAGCCTTGAAATATGCAGTCGTCAAGGCCAACGCCTATGGTCATGGGGTCGTTGCGGTGACCAAAAAATTGGCGCCTCAGGTAGATGGTTTTTGTGTTTCCAATATGGATGAAGCCCTCGAAATCCGTGAAGAAGGCTTGCAACACCCTATTTTGATTTTGGGAGTTGTGCCAAGTGAAACAGTGAATCTAGCCAAAGAGCATGACATCCGCTTAACGGTGGCTAGTCTTGCTTGGTTGGACCAATTGCTTGGACAAGAAGCAGATCTTTCAGGATTGAAGGTCCATATCAAGGTGGATTCAGGAATGGGGCGGATTGGATTCCGAAGGATCGAAGAGATCAAAGAAGCTGAACGCCTTCTCTTAGCAGCTGGAGCTGAAATTGAAGGAATCTTTACTCATTTTGCGACAGCAGATGAGGCAGATGATCGAAAATTCCAAGCGCAATACCAGTTTTTCAAAGAAGTATTGGCTGCTCTTGAAACCCTTCCTCCTATTGTCCATGCGAGTAATTCTGCTACCTCTTTGTGGCATGCGGATACGATTTTCACGGCTGTGCGCTTGGGAGATGTCATGTATGGCTTGAATCCCAGTGGTTCTGTGCTAGCCTTGCCTTATGAAATCAAGCCAGCCTTGAGTTTGGTGAGTGAGTTAGTTCATGTGAAACAATTAGAAGCTGGTCAAGATATTGGCTACGGAGCAACCTATACGACAGAAGAACCCCAATGGATCGGGACGATTCCTATCGGCTATGCGGATGGTTGGATCCGAGAGATGCAAAACTTTCATGTGCTGATTAAGGGGGACTATTGTCCCATTGTTGGTCGCGTTTCGATGGACCAGATTACTGTTCGCCTTCCAGAAGAATTGCCTCTGGGGACCAAGGTTACCCTGATTGGACGAGAGGGCGAGAAAGAAATCACGGCAACAGAGGTTGCAGATTACCGTGGGACCATTAATTATGAAGTGGTCTGTCTCTTGAGTGATCGGATTCCTCGTGACTATACAGGTGAAGAATAAGAAGAAGCAGGTGGGATTTTCCCGGATGGACCTGCTTTTTTATAAAAGAAAGGAGGAGAAATGAATCTACACCAACCCTTATCCGTACTGCCTGGAGTCGGTCCAAAATCGGCGGAAAAATTTAAAAAGTTAGGAATTGAAACCTTAGAAGATCTGCTCTTGTATTTCCCCTTTCGCTATGAAGACTTCAAAACGCGCAATGTTTTAGAGTTGGAAGATGGGGAAAAAGCCGTCATCTCTGGGGTGGTAGCAACACCAGCCAATGTCCAATATTATGGCTACAAACGAAATCGCTTGCGTTTTTCGATCAAACAGGGAGACCAGGTCATTGCGGTTAATTTTTTCAACCAACCCTATCTAGCAGACAAAATTGAGGTTCAGCAGACAGTGGCGATTTTTGGAAAATGGGACAAGGCCAAAGGCAGTTTGACAGGGATGAAACTCCTGGCTCAAGTGGAAGATGATTTGCAGCCGGTCTATCGAGTGACGCAAGGAGTCAGCCAAAACAGCCTGGTGAAATTGATCAAAATAGCGTTCGACCAGGGCTTGGACCAGCTTTTAGAAGAGAATGTACCCCAAATCTTACGAGATCGTTATCAACTTATGTCTCGTTCCCAAGCAGTGCAAGCTATGCATTTTCCTAAGGATCTGGCAGAGTACAAGCAAGCTCTTCGCCGGGTAAAATTTGAAGAGCTCCTCTTTTTCCAGCTGCAACTCCAAGTGCTAAAAGAAGAAAATCACGATGCCAGCCAAGGGATTTCCTTGGCCTGGGATCCAGAAAAATTAGCAGAACGAAAAAAACAGCTTCCTTTTGAGCTAACGCAAGCTCAAGAAAACAGCTTGAATGAAATCTTGACAGATATGGCCTCTCCTTATCATATGAACCGCCTCTTACAAGGGGATGTGGGAAGCGGGAAGACAGTTGTGGCCGGTCTTGCTATGTATGCAGCCTTAAGCGCTGGTAAGCAAGCTGCCTTGATGGTTCCAACGGAGATTTTGGCAGAGCAACACAAGGAAAGCTTGCAAAATCTTTTTCCAGATTTGCCAATTGCCCTTCTAACAGGAGGATTAAAGGCGGCTGAGAAACGAGAAGTCTTAGAAGAGATCGCCTCAGGAAAAGCCCAATTGATTGTGGGGACACATGCCTTGATTCAAGAGGGAGTTCACTACCAAGATCTAGGCTTGGTCATTATTGATGAACAGCATCGCTTTGGGGTTTCCCAACGTCGTATTCTTCGAGAAAAAGGACAAAATCCAGACGTCCTGATGATGACGGCTACCCCTATTCCCCGGACCTTGGCTATTACAGCCTTTGGAGATATGGATGTGTCCATCATTGATCAGATGCCTGCGGGACGCAAGGAAATCATCACACGTTGGGTCAAGCATGAGCAGTTAGAAGTGGTCCTCGACTGGTTAGTCAAAGAACTTGGCAAAGGTTCTCAAGCTTATTTTATTTCTCCATTGATTGAGGAGTCAGAGGCGCTAGATTTGAAAAACGCCCTTGCCCTCCAAGAAGAGCTAGAGACCTTCTTTGGACAGCGAGCACGCGTTTCTCTTCTTCACGGGAAGATGAAAAGTGAAGAAAAAGATGCCATCATGCAGGCCTTTAAAGAGCACCAAGTTGATGTTTTGGTGTCTACGACCGTTATTGAAGTAGGAGTCAATGTACCCAATGCAACCGTTATGGTCATTATGGATGCAGATCGGTTTGGTCTTAGCCAACTGCACCAACTTCGAGGTCGGGTTGGTCGGGGAAGCAAGCAATCCTATGCTATTCTAGTAGCCAATCCTAAGACAGATAGTGGCAAGCAGCGCATGAAAATCATGACAGAGACAACCAATGGGTTTGTGCTGGCGGAAGAAGATTTGAAAATGCGGGGTTCAGGTGAAATCTTTGGAACCCGTCAATCTGGGATTCCAGAATTTCAAGTGGCGGATTTGGTAGAAGATTATCCCATTCTGGAAGAAGCGCGGAAAGTTGCCAGCAAGATCGTAGCCACGCCAGATTGGCGCGAACACCCCGATTGGCATTTGCTCTCGCTTTATTTAGAAAAGAAAGAACATTTAGACTAAAATATAAAAAGGGAGTAGAGTGGAAATTCTTTGGATTCCACTCTACTCCCTTTAAGATGGCATTTTACGGGCTTTGTATCTTATTAACTGAACACGGGCTGCGGATTGTGTCAAAAAGATGAATCCTCCTAGAATCTTTTGGATTCTTCGTCGTATTCCCTATTTTGACTGTATCCGCTACGCCCTTTGTATCTTATTTTACCCTTCGATATAGTCTTTGAGTTCTTGTCCTTTTAGGCCGGCATTGAGGGCGATGAGGAGTTTGATGCGCGCTTTGGGGGCATTTAATTCTTTGATGAAAAAGACACCTGCTTGATGGAGTTGGACGCCTCCTCCTTCATATGCGTAGACGGGTTCAGCGATTCCATTGAAGCAACGGGATACTAAAGCGATTGGAAGGCCTGCATCTATAAACTCTTGGAGTTTATGTGCCGTTTCTTTAGGGATGTTTCCAGCTCCAAAGGCTTCGATAATGAGACCATCCAGCTTTGAAAGATCCAGCATGTCCAGCAGATCGGATTTCATCCCTGCGTAGGTAGCAATGATCGGAACGAAACCATCGATGGTATCAAGATCAAAGCGCACCCTTGGCTCGGCTGTTTTAAAGAAGAGGATTTCCTTTTTCATGACCAAACCTAGTGGGCCGTGGGTTGGTGTCTGGAAGGTGCTGACATTGGTGGTGTGGGTTTTGGTGACGTACTTAGCCGCATGAATTTCATCGTTCATGACGACTAAGACCCCTTTATCACGTGCTTTTGGATCGGCAGCCACTCGAAGGGCTGTCAGAAAATTATAGACGCCATCGCTTCCTAGCTCATTGGAGCTTCGCATAGCTCCTGTAATGACCACAGCGATCTCTGGTAACTCCATGGTATCCAAGAAATAAGCCGTTTCTTCCAGCGTATCTGTTCCGTGGGTAATAACGATGCCATCATAGTTGTGAGCTTCCTCTTTGATTTTTTGATACAGGGCTAACATGTGACGAGGAGTCATTTGAGGGCTGGGAAGGTTGAAGAAGTCCTCTGAGGTGACTGCAATCCCTTCAATTGGTGAAGTAACTTGGGTCATGGGATTGACTTCATTGGTAATCACTGCCCCAGAGTCATCTGCCGCCATCGAAATGGTCCCTCCGGTATGTAGTGCTAAAATTTTCTTAAACATGTGAAGCTCCTTGGAATATGTGATATAATTTATTTTATCATAAAAAGAAAGAAACAGTAGACATGGAAATAAAAGCAGTCTTTTTTGATATCGATGGAACCTTGGTGAATGATAGTCGAGCGGTCCTCAAATCAACAGAAAAAGCTATTCAGTCTTTAAAGGAAGAAGGGATCTATGTAGGCCTTGCGACAGGGCGGGGACCGGCCTTTGTCAAACCGTTTATGGAACGCTATGGCTTTGATTTTGCCGTGACCTATAATGGTCAGTATATTTTGACCAAGGACCGCGTGCTATTTACCAGTCCAATCGATAAAAAGAGTCTGCACCAACTAATTGACTATGCTCGAGAACACCGTAAGGAAATTGCTCTCGGTACCAAGGATGGGGTATTCGGTTCTCGGATCATGAGTTTTGGGATGAGTCCTATTTCAACCTGGTCCAGTCGCTTTGTGCCCCGCAAAATGGCCCGTACAGTCAGTCGTGGATTTAACAAAGTGGTCAGCAAGGTCGTCCCACAAGATCAGGATACCCTCTATGCACTAGCGCAAGAACCAATCTACCAAGTGTTGATCTTATCGAGTCCAGAAGAGACTGCAAAAATTGAAAAAGAGTTTCCACATCTGAAATTTACACGTTCCAGTCCTTTTGCAGCAGACGTCCTCAACCCAGGTATTTCGAAGCTAGAAGGCATCCGCATCGTTGGCCAGGAATTTGGCTTTGATATCGACGAGGTGATGGCTTTTGGGGATTCGGATAATGACTTAGAAATGCTTTCGGGAGTTGGCTTGTCCATTGCGATGGGAAATGGAACCACTAGTGTCAAAGCGATTGCCAAGCATACCACGACTAGTAATGGCAAGGATGGCATTCAAAAAGCCCTGCAACACTTTGGTATTCTCTCAGAGAAAGAACTCTTTCTTTCTAAGGATGATCACTTCAATAAGGTCAAAACCTTCCATGGTGTGATGGATGGGGAAACCCAGGAGAAACCAGTTGTTTGGCAGCCTCAAGACGCCCTTTATCGAACCATGTTCAAGCAAGAGGAGTTGGTAGAATTTGTCCGAGCAGCTAGCACAAGTGAGGAAGAATTTGACCGCTCGGTCGCCGCTCTTCACGAAGCCTTGGATAAGGCTGCAGATAAGGTTCGGAGCAAGCATCCAGCTGAGATCTCCATGGTAGGGCAGGTTGATGCCTTAATTGATACCCTCTATCTGACTTATGGTAGCTTTGTACTAATGGGGGTCGATCCTGAAGAGGTCTTTGAGATTGTTCACCGGGCCAATATGGGCAAGATTTTCCCAGATGGAAAGGCGCACTTTGATCCAGTAACCCACAAAATTCTGAAGCCAGATGATTGGGAAGAAAAATACGCCCCAGAACCAGCCATCAAAAAAGAACTCGATCGCCAGCTCAAGGCCTACGAAAAACATGCAAAACAAAAAGAAGCAAAAAAAGACAACTAAAAAAGTTTGGAACAGAAGTTCCAAACTTTCAGATTGAAGATAAAGTCTTCTGAAAAACTTTCCTTAGGTGAGTACGGACGT
>OGIZ01001043.1_pt1 | contig 12304 bp, 11 predicted proteins | sample 1571911 | NCBI WGS metagenome assembly OGIZ01 (sample SAMEA2582108, study PRJEB24529) | metagenome | biome: Human gut stool | place: China | collected 2011 | reverse complement strand
CGTTTCAGCCAATGCAATTAATAAATTCTTCGGTTGGTCTACCACTCAAACTATTTATGACTTCTATTAAATGACTATTTAAAACATCTGGAGCAACAGTCTTGATAACAGAAAGTCGATTAAAATCTTCTGCGGGAATACCTCCATATAAATGTGCATCAACGTGGTGAGGAATTTCTGTTTCCATTGGTTCAACATAACGAGTGATATTGAGATTATAATCATTCTCCTTAATTTCTTCTAAGGTGGCCAAATGACTATAATTTTTAATTTCAATACACTCAGTATATGTTTCAATAATACGAGCAATATCCTTTTCTTGAAGAATATTTTGTTTCTTCCCTTTTATATAATATTGAGAGGCATCAATCATCAATATCCCATTTCCAAGTTGTCGATTCTTTTTTAAAACAACAATACATACTGGAATATCTGTATTTGTAAACAGTTTCCCAGGTAAACCAATAACAGCATCAATATAATTTTTTTCTATAAGGGTACAGCTAAAATTGATATCATTTTTTTCCCACTGTTGACTGTATTCCAGACTCCTAGCACATAATGGCCCTTCTGCATCTCCTCGGAAAAGAACACCATGTGGTAATACAATCGCCATTGTACCTTGTTGACCAAGATGGTATAAACCATGAAGTAAAAAAGCATAATCACCTACAGAATCAGGTGGCATTGTCCCCACAAAGGAGAAACGAGGATCCGATACAGTAAGACCTTCACTATTCCAATTTTTAAGAGAATATGGAGGATTCATAACAATAGCATCGAATTGACAAGCCTCATTAGGTCGCTCTGGATCTTCAGGCCAATCTTGTGCTAAGGTATCCGCATTGCGAATAGTCATCTTTTCTGGGCGCACACCATGCAGGAGTAAATTCATACGAGTTAAATTATAGGTTGATGTATTTTTTTCTTGACCATAATACATTAACGCTTTTTGTGCTTGTTGAGATAAATGTTGCTTTACGGTCAATAATAGAGAACCTGACCCAACGGCTGGATCATATACATTATTTATATGCCCTGACGAGGTTATAATTTGTGCCAATACTTCACTAACTTGTCTTGGCGTATAGAATTCACCCGCTTTTTTACCTGAGGCCATAGCAAACATACCAATTAGATATTCATAGGCATCACCTAAAACATCACTTTTTTGTAATGCCACCATATTTAAATCAGCAAAAAGCGCTATTAAGCTTTTGATATTCTTACTACGTGCATTAAGATCTTTACCTAAAGCTTGATTCGTAAGATCTAAACTAGAGAATAAGTTTTCAAAGTCATCAGGATTCTGATTACTTGCAATCGTCCGCTCAAAGTTATTAAGTGAATCAGTCACTATCTGTAACTCAAATCTACCTTCATTAATATCTTTCATCCATCGTTGGTAAAGATACTCTGGTGGTATATAGTACCCAAGGGGCTGACGAATTAATTCAATATACTTATCTTGATACTCGTTGTAAAGCTTTTCATAACGCTCTAGAAGCTCTGCTTCTGTTAGGTCATGCAACATTTCTGTAGCACGGACTTGATCTAAAGTCTTATCACTCAAAAACTTATAAAACATAAGCCCTAACATATAATCCATATATTGGCTAGCATTCATAGAGCCACGCAATTCATTGGCTCCGTCCCATAAGCGTTTTTTTATTTCATCCGATGTAATCACGTGTATACCCACTCCTACTTTTGTTTACTCTAATTTAGCATACATTCCCCTTCTATTCTATCATTAAGATACAAGTTCATCCTATGAGAATAATTGTAAAGTTAACACTAAGATTCAATCATCTAGCTACTATAGTGCTATCTATAAAAAAATAAAGGTACACTTAACTGAATAAGTGTACCTTTTACGTTGTTAACTTTATATTTTTCATATTTAGTTTTTATATAAATCTGTGGCAATTTCAAATAACTCTTCCTTTGACGAAATATCATGTGCATAGACACGATTTAGCGTTTCCACATTAGCATGTCCCAAAAATCTAGCTATGATAGTGTCAGGAATTCTTTTTTTCTTCATCATAGATGCCACCGTATGTCTAAAAACATGACTAGTCAGTCTTTTAGTAATACCAGCTTGTGTGGCTACAGAAGATAAATAACGATTAAAGTTGTGTTTTTCTATTGGCCCTGTTTCAGACCGATTAATAAACATCCAAGCCTTACCTTTTGCCTTTAACTTTGCTGCTTTTAATAAGGTAATTAGATTACCACCTACAACAGGAACATCACGTCTACTTGTTATCGTCTTTGTATCCTTTCGACCATACTCAGAAGAATTTATTTTGCCCCAAGATCCAGTAATATGAATTAAAGCTCTATCACCATTAAGAATTTCTACATCCTCTGGTCTTAGTGCTTGTAGTTCACCAATCCTCATACCCGAGGCTATGAGTAATTCTATTGCCCACTGATTCGGACTTCCCACAATGACCTTTTTGATAGCAGCTACTTCATCACTAGTAAGAGCTTCTTTAGGATATTTTTTCACATTTATTTGTGGGCGAACTAATCGTTCTGCATAATTACAACGTATTGCACCAATAAGGCTAAGGCGTTCTAATGTTTGACGCAATATAACCATATGGTTTTTTATAGAAGAATCACGAGTATCTAAGTAATCCTGTAAATCTTCCACAGTTAATTCTTGTACCTTTATACCTCCAAACCAGCTTTCTAAAGGCCCATTAATAATAGCAAGATACAGCTCTTTTGTTGCTGCCTGGTTATCTCTATTAGTAAAGAATTCACGACAAAAGCTAACATACGACTGTTTCATTATACGTTCTGTAAGAGTCGTCACGTTTTCTTCTACAGATTCATTCAAATATTGAGTTTTAAATTCTCCATTAGTTCTCTGTCTAATCAGCTTATTACGCTGACTTTCAGCTTCTGACTTAGAGATAAAACCTTTACCTTTATAATAAACAAGTTTGCCCTGTCTATCATAGTATAAAGGGAATTTTTTTATATAGTAATAGCGATTACCACTTTTTTGAAGAACGGTAGTAATAACCCCTATCGATTTAGGGATGGCTTGACATTCGGTCTGTTTTAAGGTTTTACCTTCGGTATACCTATTGGTAAAATCAACTAACACAGAAGGGTAGTATTCTCTAATAAAATCAGTCGCTACATCTTCAGGTATAACTAACGATCGACCTACACGTTTTACATCAACTATAAAGCCTGAAGACTTAAGCCCCTTTCGTATTGTTTGTGGGGATAGCCTCAAAAAACTAGCAAGTTCAGAGATGAGGAGCCCACGATATGTAGTTAACATAGGCGCATCATCTCCTTTCTTGTTAATAGATAATATATTGCCTAGCCTTTATAAGCTTTATAGAATGAAGCAGAGTTGTGACAAAGTTAATCAAAGTTGATAGTAATGATTACTATCTATTGAATTCTCCTATTCAAGAAGATTATGGTTTTCCATCCATTGAAATTGCCGTAGAAGAGTTTTAACTACTTTATCCCCTTTCCCTGTAGTATCTTCAGCAATAATCTTTCCATCTATATCTATATATAAATTAATACTATTCATAGCTGTAGATTTACCATCTTTTACCTTAATATGTGTCATTCCATAAACTATATATTCACCATCATTAAGATTAACTCCATCATTATTGCTATTTTCAGAGTCTTTTAAGTTAGATACAATCAATTGATTTTGACATTGTTTTTTAGTTTCCATTAGAAACCTCCTATTTGAATTCACGTTTTAAAGTAAGGACACCATTTTTCACATAATTAACAATTTCAACCGGTGCCATATACTTATTAAAATTTAATTGTTTTAGTCCAAATATATTTTCATGATTTCCGTCTGCCTCCTCTGATGGTAAATTCTCTATAGTAAATAATCCTTTGAATGGTGAATTTATTTGTACAATCACAGTATCAGTTGCTTCATCTGTAATATCTACTATATCCATGCCCCAAGAATTATTTGGAACACACTCTGTATTTTCTTCTAGGTGATGTTTAACATCTACCTGTTCTTCAGTTGTATAAAAAAGTATCGGAACGAACCCTCGTTTTACTAACAACTTATTTATAGTTTCTTTCAGTATTTTAAGATCATTCTTACTTTGCTGCCATTTTTTACCTGTTTTCATATTGGTAGGATGAATCAACAGATGGATATGAGGCCGACCTTTATGCTTTGTATGAATAGCAGTAAGTGTCGGATAAGAATCAATACAATTACGTAAATCTTCTGCCAACCCAACAAATGCTGCCTCATCAAATTCAGTTACATTATTTTCAAATTTCCTTATAGGTGAAAGAATAGCATGTATAAATAAACGTGCATGAGGCGTTTGATTAAAGGGATGCGCTTGCCAAGATTCATGAGGATGACTTGCCAGAAGGCACCTACCATCACATAATTCTTTATCTGTTTTTGAAGGACTAAAAATATAATCAATTGCTTCATTTGCTGTCTTTAATCGACTACTTTGACTACCTATCATTTTAAAAATAGTAGATCGCATAACGCTTGATACTCCTTTCGTATAATTTCATCTTTAATTTCTGTATCAACAAGCAATAAAAACCGCTTTATTCGTTGTTCTAATATTCCAAAATTATGCTTACAATCTTCTGAATTTTCTTCAGTAAGATGTATTATTTTTCGAATTGCTTCGCTTCGATTTTTAATCTTATATTTATTTTGGAATAAATTAAGTAAACTCCATTCTTCTTTATTTAACGTTACATTAAGAGGCCCCTCAGTCTTCATTTTTATCGCACTCCTTTTCTCCATCTTCTTCATCAACAAGTAAGCAGTCTATTCCTAGAGCATAATTAGAATCAAGAGATTGGATTTCATTTTTTTTAAATGAAACTCCTTTAAATGCCCTAACATTACCAAGGTCATTGGGGAAACGTTGTCTAACAACAGTGATTGAAAAGCTCTGCATTAATTCATGCCTAGCATTCATCATTTTAGGCATATCATATCCATTTGCGGAACAATATGCTCTAAGGAGCAATTTAAAGTCTTGACTTCTTATGTACCCTGACGGATTAGAAACAATACAATCCTCTATAAATGCTTTAGTTGGATTTACTTCATTAATTAAATCTCTTAACATTCGTTCACTGGTAGAGGATGTAGTAAATCCATTTTCAAGTACAGGTATAAATGAATTAATCAGTACAGATGCAATAACATCTTTTTCAGACATTAGTTTTTCTATTAACTTAGGATCTCGTTTATCCATAGGAATTTCTTTTATAAACGGGATAAGCAAAATTCGTTCTATAAATGGAGGCAACTCATTTATCGGTATACGAGGAAATGCATTACCTGCTACTATAAATTTTGCACGTACAGGAGCCGTAATGATTCTTTCATACTTATTAGACATAGTGAGATGCTCATTTCCTACAGCTCTTTTAAATTCACTTAGATTAAATCGATTAGTAGAACCAAAATCCTCTGAAATATTGCACTGCTTATTTAGAAGTGAAACATTTCCATTAGTCTGACTAATTTGAGTCAAATCTAATTCTGATATAACCTTCTTTCCTAATAAACGACGGATAAGTTCTAATATTAGACTCTTCCCTGTATTAGGTTTTCCAATCAAAAAAACTGCTTTTTTCATTTTTTGAGTTGGACTAAGTATATAGCCTAATGCTTCAAGTAAGAGTGGAATTGAATCATCCACTAATGAAGTTTCAAGATACTGTATAAAACTACTCGCATCCTCTATAGAGGCACCTTTAATATAGTCTGCATTAATTTTATAGAGGTATATCACCGATGGGGATGCTCCGCCATCTAAAGATGTCGCATCCCCATCGGTGAACTCACCTGACAAAAGATTAAGTATCCCATTATTCCATAAGACTTTATCATTTGCGATAGATAAACCTTTCGCTTCAAATTCAGGATCAACCATAATATTTTTAATGGCATTATCTAATGCCTGTTGACTAATTATGCGAGATGCTTCACTACTTAATAAATGTCTCCGAAGCATTAATTGACCGCTATTACCCGCAGGCACTATGTGAGCCAAATTATTTTCAAGTCTTAAATATAAAACATCATCAAAGGTGAATAATGCATTTTGTTTTTTTAATGCATCTAAGAATTTCACTTCACTATAGGGCTTCTTAGATGCTCTAATATCAATGGTTTGTATAAGTTCCATATAGAAACCTCCTTTCTAAAATTAACCATCAAAAATTTAATGATGTTATATACAAAGTATATAGAAAATCGACTTATTCCTCATGGTTTGAGAACTGTAATAAATCTTACCTGTAAAACATTTAGTAATTCCATAAAAAAAAGCAGGCACTAATGTGCCTGCTACAAATTATTTTATGGAATTACTAAACCTTTTACCAACTAGGATTTATTCTCCCATTTAATTCTTGAAGATAATAAATATAGTCATTAATCCAATAGTCATCATACAATATATTTTTCAAGTAATCATCAAACAACAGCTGTTCTTCACGATTTATAGCATAATATCGAGGTACTTTTTTTTCATAATACTTAAAAAATAGTAACCCTAATAAATGATAAATCGCACATCTAGCAAAACCATTTAACCCATATATATCAGGTGGTAAATACCATTGCTGATCCCAAATATTTTCAATATTTATAGTATATGGCAACCCTGCTGCTAACCACTTATAATACTCCTTATAAATTAATGGCATCTCTTGGTCATCTTTGTATAAGTCACTATTCACCACCTTAAACAATACTGGTATTTTTTCATAATACTGACTATTAATCACTGTATATGGTGAAGCTTTTCTTTCCTTATCGGGAAGAGACCTTAAAGATTCGAACTTAATTGACTTTTGTTTTGGATCAGTTAAATAAGTCTTCTTTAAATAAAAAGCTATACATACAAGATATAACCAGTATTTCAATTCATCAGATGTTAGAGCGCTCTTTCTTAGAATCGGTACAAGTGGAATTATAGAACTCATATATGCGGATAGATTACAAGTTGGTTCCTTAAAGATCAACTGACAAATCTCACTCTTTACCTTATCCTCTAAAGGTGCTACTCTTGATACTTGATTATCAATTAATATTCTTTGAAACTCTGTTCCCTCTAGTTTCAAATTTTTTGATTCACTTTTTATCCAAGAAAAAATTGCATCCGTGTTTTCGTCAATCAACTCGCTCAAACGACTAATTTTCTCTTCTGTAAAGGGTTCTATATTTTTCCAGTCAGATTGAAGTGTCTTAAAAACATCTTGTTGAAGTCGTTCTTGGTATATACATTGATAAAAATACAACTGACTAATTAAAAGCACACTCCTTGTAACTTTTTTAATATAAGAGAATTGATAAAGCGCCGCCTTAGAGAATAATGTTCTCTTAAACCAATCTATTTCTTGGGGAAGATTAATTTGATGAACTGCCCGATATAAAGCTTCTTGTTTTTGATCTCTACTTACTCTACTACACAACAGAGGAATTAAATCAGTTTCTTTAATATCTAGATTTACAAGAAATAATGCAATTAACTCATCATAAATAGTTGGATCCTCAATATAAATATGGGCCGTATTAGATAGCGATTTAAATACTAAATCTTGATGCTTTTTCCCATTAACCGATTTATTAGATACATCCTCAAATACTCCTCGTGCTTTAAGGTATTGATTATAATATTTCACATCAAATCTTAAACTATCGTCAATCTCAGTATTTCCATCATAACGATGCGTTTCATGAAACTTACAATAAGGATAGTGTTCTATAGAGTTGGCAGACTTCCATAAACAGTATGTCCTATAAATATAAAAAGCTTTTAATTCTGTCACATGACTAGACAAGTAACTAGGGCTTAGATAAGCCTTTTTATTAGTAACGTTTTGATTCTGTACACACACATCAAAAATCTCATAAAACCGTTCTAATCCCTGTTTAAAAGAACGATGCCTATCACTTTTAATAGTTTCATCATTAGAAGGAAAAAGCTTAGAGAAAAAGACATCTTTTAAAGATCTATATTTTTCAACTTCAGAAGTCGTACTATTCCAAGTATCAATTAGGCTATTAAGTTTTATTTGGTCAGGTAAACAAGATGTTATATTTAGTTCATCTAATGTAATGGCGTCTCCTTTTATAGTATGCATCGGACACCGAATAACTCCAATATGATTTAAATATAATACTGGTAAATGGATGATATACTTTTTATTTCTTTCACTATCACTAGTTTTAAATAAAATCGTAGTAGGAATAGGTTGTGCCCAATACAAAGATTTGGATTTATGTTCTTTCTGTATTTTTTCTAACTGAACTGAGTTCACAGACACCTCGTAACTTGAGGAAAAGCTTTGTAAATTCCTAACAGTATTATCCTCCAATTCCCAATCAATCTCCATTTTTTTTATACCTTCAATCCGTGAAGCAATATAAGGTAAAATTTCGAGATACGTCCCACGGATATAAAATAATAACTCATCATGATTCTTAGTAATTCCTAATAATGAACGTGAGTTATCTGACGGATAATTTTTAATTTTATTTCTAAACTCACACTCGAGTTCAAACAACTCTTCAATCTGTGATGATAGTATGATCCCTTTTCTTTTAATAGTATTGATATCATTTATAGCACCTAATACATCATCTGCTTTCTTAATAAAAGATTTAGCATAACCATAAATTTGCTCAAAAGATATATGTGCAAAACGCGGATATACCTCATTATCATAAACCTTAGTATAATAATTTTTGGCAAAATCGGTTACTGACAATTCTTCCATCTCCCCCACTATAATGACACTCCCTTTTTATTAATAAAATAAAATTTACACCAGGATACCTATTTATAATATATTTTTAATCAGCCACAATCTCACATAAAAGTTTTAGTAAATTTACTGGAACTTTGGAACAAAAAATAAACCACCTCTATGTATTAGATGTAAACCATCTACACAAAAGTGGCTTATTATTTTCATCCTTTTAATTTAATAATCAAGCCAATACTATCAGTTCCAAACACACTTCTCTTTTAAATATGAAAATAACATGATGATTATACTCCAATCATTCATAGCTGTATACTTTAAATTCCAAGTCAAAATAATATTTACTCATCATCCATTACTTGATCAACTATAGCTGCTATTGCAGCAAGAATAATGGTTATAACTGTTTTATACATATAATTCCTCCGTTAGGCTACTCTGTGATGTTGTTTTTGACAATTCATACATAATGCTTCGCCATAATTGTTTAAAGAATACGAATGAACTTTACTTGTTATACCAGTTCCACAATCACTACATACAAAAGCTTGATTACTAGAAGAACCTTTAGGCTTTGATACATGATTGGATGTATTAGGCTTTGACTGTACTATGGGTGTTGCTGTTGTAACTCGTTCGTCAACAAACTTATCTGCTTCTGGATCATTTCCTGTAGCTACACACAAAGATAACATATAGGCATATTTAATTGCTGCAGTTTCAGCCTTCATAACGGCCTTATCACCACTATCTTGCCCTGAACCAATACCAGTAAGCACTACGCTTTCATTTGATTCGCAATCATGTAAAGTAACATGAGCCTTAATGGTTGCTAGCTTATCTATATTTCCTTTTGCAGTTGAAACTTCTCGTAAATCTATTAGTTCAATATCTACAGTAGTGGCAATTTGTAATTCACAAAGAGCCGTATTTACCATTTCTAATAAGTCGGCTGAAGTTACATATGTATAGCCATGAAATTCATTAATTCCGCTCTTGGCAATATATCTACACTTATCCATAACAAGTGCTAATTTTTTAAAAATTGTTGATTCCATTCTATCTTCCTACTCTCTTAATAAATTCCGAATAATTGATATGCCATACCTACTAAAGCCTGAGTAAATACATTATCTACAACCTTTTCAGATAGAGAACTATCAAGAAAAATAGGTTTTAACTGTATTTGACGATAATTAGATAGTAAGGCTTTCCAATCTTCCTTATTGTCTGTAACGCTAAGATAAACTGAAGGATAACTCATTCTATTCTCTAAATCTAATCCTTGTAAGCGAGTAAGGAAATCACTAGGGCTTTCTTTATCACCTAGGGTAGCTTGTGCAATCAATAGTTCATGCCACCATAAATACCCTTTTATACCTTCACTTGTTTCAATAATAGAAATTAGAGAAGATTCTGTTTGCTGATGATTACCCTGTAATGGATGTGGCCAATAGTCAATTACAGAAAACTTAGACTTCTTTTTGTACAATGCAGACGAAAGATCACTAATAACACTAACAGGCATTGATACCATATACAAATATTCACGCTTTCCAATAGTACGTATAATAAAGTCTTGTACGTCTTTCACATGTTCTCCCAGGAGCTTATTATATTGCTCACTAGATACAAATTCTGCTAGTTCTATACGATTACCTTTATCTTCCATAGGCAAAAGATGTGTGGTAACAGTATCGGTAGATACAATTCCAAATTCAGTTCTCCCATCATCTAAAACTTGAAAGACCTTTTCTAATTCATCAAACAGCACTCCCTCTCGATTTAGATAGTATATTTTCTCCATAATGGCTCGACCTTTATCTGCATGGAATCGTGCACCATAAATCTTATCTACATCCACAATAATACAACCTACTTTTTTCATTTTATGTACTCCTTTTATGCAATTTCTTTTAAAATGGTCATCTCTTCAGCCAGAGCCCTACATTGAGAAGACACTGAACAATATCCCTCACATTTTCTTCCATGCCAATTTTCTTTTGTAGAGCACAAAGCAGGCACCTCATTATTTTGAAGCGCCTGCTCTAATCGACTTGATTTGATTTCTATATATTTTTTTAGCCAATGATCACTAATCTTATTGATTGGAATAAGATACACAGAATCGGTAATACCTCTTTCAGCTGCTATACGTAAACCAGAATCACGACAAAGAGCCTGAATCACCATATCTTTTACTTCATATCCAGCAGCTTCTAATAACATCCGATATGTATTTAACTGAATAGCCCAATCCATGCGGTAATGAACACCATCATACCTAAATTCTTTTTTTGTCTTAGGGTGGCCTTTCTTAAGACCAGACTTATAGACCTCACCCGTAGGCACATCAACTTTATAAATTCCTAATGCTTTCATCAACTTATAGGAAGATGTAACCTTAAAATCACCTAGGGTATTATCTTCTTTAGTTAATACTTGTCCATATAAATCCATCTGTCCACTTGTATTCGCTGTATATAATCGCTCCTCTGAAAGCATATTACCATCTGTATGGCTTTCATTTATCGTGTGGACAGCTGTACCATGGATCGCATATAGTTGGTCTTTAGGATTTACAGCATACTCATACGTCTTTTTTAAGTACTGTTCTCTAGTACCTACTAGTAATTCTGTAATAGATGGTTTATCTAACTTTCTATCTAGGCTTTTAGCGATTGCTCTAAGTGTAGGCAAAAACATACACCTTTTATTTTCAGAGCAACTTAATAAACATTTTTTAATAGGTACTGTTTCTCCTGATGGACAAATAAATTGTGTAGCTGGCATATTATAGCCTCCTTTTTATCTAGTATTAAGCATAAAGACAGTCTTCTGGTAATTCGAATTCATGAATATAACAACCAAAGTTATCATTACGTGTTTCTAACCAATTTTCTAATTTTGTAAGCATTGTCTTATGCTTATCCTCTCGTTTAATTCCGGCCTTAGAAAATTTAGTTAACAAATATTCTTTTAGATTATCCTCATTAGAAAAATATTGATCTTCCTCTTCGTTACCACACCAATAATAGAAAAGATATTTATTATCTAGAAATTTATGCTCAACATCACTATTTACATAAATTTCCATTCCTGGTTCCTCTGCAGTATACACATATTGAATCTCTGAAAAAGCATCAGAAGATAACAATAAATCAATATCTTCTATATGTGGCACCCACGCCGCCTCTGTATACATGTGGAAAAAATACTCATCGTCCGCTTGTTGAAGCTCGCCACAATCTATAATAAAGTTTCGTTTATCCATAATAATCTCCAAAGCGGACTGATTCTCTAAGCGTTGTAATAGTTTAAATAAAGTCGTATCACACTTGAAACTATCTAGTGTAGATTTCACCTGCTCAATAAGATTTACTATCTGTTCTCTATTTGTAGAGTAAAACACAATATCATTCATACAATAATTTGCCATAACAAAAACCTTTCATTTCAACCAATCACCTTTCTTTTGTATATAATGCGGCTTGAACACCTACATTATACTTAAGCA
>OGIZ01001038.1_pt1 | contig 12348 bp, 7 predicted proteins | sample 1571911 | NCBI WGS metagenome assembly OGIZ01 (sample SAMEA2582108, study PRJEB24529) | metagenome | biome: Human gut stool | place: China | collected 2011 | reverse complement strand
TTCCACAAATCCATGGCCTTCAAGAAATCGTCTGAAACTGTCACATTGCGTGGGTTGGCTTGTTCGCGTTCTTGTAGTTTCGCCTCTACTTGGGCTAGACTGTTGATGCCTTCACTGCGCCAGTTGCGTAAAATGGCTTGGATATATTTCCAGTGAGGCTTGCCGTTAAAGACAGCTTCTCGTAATGCTGCCTTGATCACATCTGGATCTGTCTGATCCTCGCGCACAGTCTTGGTCAGGTCTTCAATCTCAAAAGGTGTCAAGAGTCGTCCCAGTTCTTGTTGGAAGGTTTCCACCAAGTCCTTGATGACATTTCCCTTAGCAGGCGCGCTCTGTGCCTTCCCTTGTAATTGGGATTCTAAAATCTCATCCAAGCGCTCCAGGGCAATGGTCGCATCAAAGATGGCTTCAATCTCGCCATTGAGCTCAATGGTCCGGTACTGAAGGAGTCCCTTGGTGGTCAGATTGGACATAATCCGATTGACCTCTGTCACCGTTTTTCCTAGATGACTAGCAATCTGATTGGGAGTTAAGGCCTCTTGGCCAGTCGTATTTTGTAGGAAGAAAAACTGCCAAACCAAGTAATCATCTGCTTGGTCAAACAATTCATGATAATGAAAAAGCAAGGCACTTGGAAGAACCAAGTTGCCATACTTAAATGCTTGTGAATATGTCATAATTCCCCTTTATAGGTAACCATAAAATGAAATATCTTTTTCCAATTCTTCCAAGCGGTAAGGTGTTTCTTGATAAACCGCATAGTTGATCCAATTACTAAAGAAAGTCGTCGCAGCTAGATTCCAACGAATGCGAGGTTCTGTATTGGCATCATTCTCATCAAAGTAATTTTTTGGAAGGGCTGGATCCAAGCCTGCCTTGACATCTCGGTGGTATTCTTTCGCCAGCGTATCGCGATCATACTCCAGATGGCCAAAGCTATACACCTCACGCATGTCCGGACTAGCAATGATGGACAACCCAACCTCATTTCCCTGAGCGATCACCTGAAGATTGCTCTTTTCAAGGACTTCCTTCAAAGGAATATCGGTATAGCGGGAATGAGGGGCAAGGAAACGGTCGTCAAAGCCTCTCATGAGAAGACTCTCAGGACGCACCACTACCTGGTCATAGATGCCAGATAATTTGTCACAGAGCTCAACTTTTTGAATCCCGTAACGGTGGTACAGACCAGCCTGGGCTCCCCAACAGAGGTGCAGGGTAGAAAAAACATGACGCTTGGCCCATTCAAAGACCTGGGTCAACTCTTCCCAGTAGTCCACTTCCTCAAAGTCCATCTTTTCGACAGGCGCCCCCGTCACAATCAAGCCGTCATAGTAATTATCCTTGATATCCTCAAAAGTCTTGTAAAAACTCTCCATATGCTCGGCCGCTGTATTTTTAGACTTATGGCTAGTCATATAGAGGAAATCTACATTGATCTGCAAGGGCGTATTGGCCAGGAGGCGTAGCAGTTGAGTCTCAGTTGCTTCCTTAGTCGGCATGAGATTCAAAATCAGAACATTTATAGGACGAATATCTTGGTGAGTTGCTCGAACATCATCCATGACAAAAATATTTTCTGAACGAAGAATATCTACTGCAGGTAATTTTTTATCTAGAGTAATTGGCATAAAAAGCTCCCATCTTACAAGTTCTTAACTAACATTATATGATAGGAGCTTATAGTTTTCAATTATGGTTTTTCTGTAGCCAGTTATAGTATTAGACTATATTAGTAATGCATCAAGACTTTGTAGTCGTAATCGCCGATCGCTTCGCGGCCTTTAAGATCATCGAGCTCGATCAAGAAGGCACAACCTGCAACGACTCCACCGAGTTTTTCGATCATTTCGATGGTTGCTTTCACCGTACCACCTGTTGCCAAGAGGTCATCGACGATAAGAACGCGTTGACCTGGTTTGATAGCATCGGCGTGCATGGTCAAGGTATCCACACCGTATTCTTTTTCGTAGTCAGCAGAGATGACTTCACGTGGCAATTTACCAGGCTTACGAACAGGCGCAAATCCAATTCCCAACTCAAAAGCGACCGGACATCCAACGATGAACCCACGCGCTTCAGGACCAACGATCATGTCAATTTTCTTATCCGTCGCGTATTGAACGATTTCACGAATCGCATAACTATAAGCATTGCCATCTGCCATCAAAGGGCTGATATCACGGAAGGTAATTCCTTCTTGTGGATAGTTTTCAATGCTTGCAATGTAATCTTTTAAATTCATGGTTAACTTTCTTTCATAAAAAATTTTTTACATTCCATTATATCATGAATTCTACTAACTTGCATCATTTTTTGCCAAATCATTTTCCCAAGCTCTCGGTCAATAGCAAAAATCCCACATCCGAAAAATGATGTGGGATTGGATTCCAAAAAAACTTACTATTCTTCTATCAATTTGTTGTACTCGATTTTCATATCTCCCAAGTTTTTCAAGGAATAACGGGAACTTCCATTCTTGAACCAGGAGCCAAGAATGTATTGTTCAGCGACCTTTTTACTTTGGTCTCGAAGCCAAGCACGGTCTTTGCCATAGGCGGCAAGTTGATCAAGGAGTTGCTGGTCTTTATAGATTTTGTTATCTGTTTCTAGATATACTTTTTCTTGCACTATAGCTTTTTTATGAGAGTCATAAACAAATCCAAATCCAATCATGGTTTTACTATCCAACTCATGATCATACAAATATAACCAATCAGAAGTTCCCTTAAATACTGTTACAGAAAGATGTTGCTTATCATCAACAATATTTTTGGAAAAAGAGAAAGTTTTATGTCCTTCACCCTCTTGAAAAGTATCATCACTTCCAATGATCTGCGTATAAGGCTTGAACATCACGTAGCGTATCCACCCACCATTTTCAGAGTAGTTAATTTCTTCCATGGGGTTCTTCAAGCTCAGGTAGACTCCCAACCAATAAAGACAAAAAAGTAGGAAAGGGCTGAGCCAGAGGAATTTTTTTAGGTATCTTTTCATGAGGCCTGACCTGTCAGGTAGTCGTAGATTTCACGAACTGTTCCAAGGGCCATCAACTCCTGCTCTTTCACCGTTTGTCTGAGGTTTTGGTAGATGCTACTTTCTGCGATTTCGCGTTTTTCTGCTTCTTTATTAACCTTCATGATGCCATTTTCAATGGTCACAAAGCCCAGCTCTTGGAAGATCTGAATCATTTTGACCAAGAGGATCTGCTGGATCTTGAGATAGGCCGCTAGGTCTTTGAGTTTGTAGCGGACATCGAACTCTGGGTACTGGTAGATGGTTTTATAGAGTTTGGCATACTGGTCCCTGCTACCGTATCCTGTCAGATAGTAGGCTTTGGCGATCTCATTTTTGAAATAGACAGCCTGGAAATCATGCTCTTGGAAAATTTTCCGTAATTCCTCTAAATTCTCAGGGATATTTCCAACCACTACAGCAGATGCCCCAGATAGATCTGGCAATTCTTTAGTAAAATCCAGAACGGGAACACCTGCGGGGAGGCTGGCATTTTTAGAGCGGATATTAAAGAGCTGCACGCCGTCCACACGCGCATCAACCAGCATGAGCTGCAAGGTTGTTTGGCCATTCCATTGGTTGACCGACAACTGCACAGCTAGCTCTAGGTCTTGCGCCTGTGCAAACTCTGCCTCTAAGCTTCCCAAGCCAAAGGCAACCACCTCAAAGGTCGCATCTTCTTGAGAAATTTTGAGTTTCAAGTGGGTATTGTCGGCTCCCATCGAGCGTGCCCCTTCTACCTTGAAATTACGGACCAGAAAGACGGGCTTTTTATTGTCCATGCCAAAAGGACTCAAGCGATCAAAGCTTTTCAAGGTCTCAAGCGTTAGTTCTGTTAGATGCAGTTCCTCGTCGATGGCTAAGCTAGACTTGCTACTGAGATCAATCTCTTGTTCAGCAATGTAATCCGTAAGAGCCCGAGACAAGGCAGGAAGTTGGTCCACCTCGAGCGTCATCCCTGCCGCACCAGCATGTCCTCCAAAGGCGACAAAGAGCGACCGGTGGGGATCGAGGGCCTCAAAGATATTGACCGACTCGGGACTCCGAGCGCTTCCTTTAGCCCGTCCATCTTCGATACTTAAAACAACGACCGGCTGATGAAGCTCTTCTAATAAACGGCCGGCGACAATACCAAGGACCCCTGGATTCCAGCCTTCTTTGGCCAAGACTTGGGCGGACAAACTTGGATCGACCATGGTTTTAGCTTCGTCATAGATGGCTTGGACAATCTCTTTTCGTTCTTCATTCTTCTGATGGATCATGAGGGCAATCTCGTGCGCCTCTTCATCGTCAAAACCAGTCAGTAGTTCGATAGCTGGATTAGGGTCATCGAGGCGACCAAGGGCATTGAGACGAGGAGCAATCTGAAAACCAACCGTTTCTTCATTGACATCCTCCGGACGAATCCCTGCGATCTCCAAAAGCTCCTGCAAGCCCATGCGCTGGGTATGTTGGAGAATACCCAGACCGTATTTGACCAGAATCCGATTCTCATCTATCAGACTGACCATGTCAGCAATGGTCCCAATTGCTACCAGGTCTAAGAGATCGACTGGTACTTCCTCTAAGAGGGCACAGGCCAACTTAAAGGCCACACCACATCCTGCTAGATAATGGAAGGGATAATCCGCATCTGGATGCTCCGGATGAATGATCGCATAGGCATCTGGCAAAACCTCTGGCATAGAGTGGTGGTCGGTCACGATGACATCGACTCCCATCGCTTGGGCCATGGCAATGGCTTGATTGCCCGCGACCCCATTGTCCACCGTGACAATCAGGGAAATGCCTTGCTGCTCGATAAAGTATTTGTAGACACTCTCATTGGGACCATAGCCGTCTGTGAAGCGGTTGGGTAGGTAGACTTGCACCTCTGCACCCATCTGCTCCAAGGTTTCCTTCATAATAGAGGCCGAGGTCATCCCATCCGCATCATAGTCTCCGTAGATGAGGATCTGCTCATAATCTTCGATGGCCCGTCGGATGCGCTCCACTGCCTTGTCCATATCATGGAGCAAATAAGGGTCGTGTAGCTTCTCCAGCTTGGGTTCTAAAAAGTCTTCTAAATCCTCTTTGGTCTGAATGCCACGCTCATACAGCAAGGTTGCTACGGACGCTTCCAGGCCTGCTTTTTTGGCAAGGGCTAAAAAGGCCTCATCTGCACTTGGCGAAGCTAACTGCCAATCGTATTTTGAAGTGATCATCTAGCTTTTGGTCTCCTCTTTTTCTTATCTGAATATTATAACATGAAAGGCTAAAATGGCGGGAAATAAAAGGTCGACCTATACAAAAACCAAAATCAACATTTTTCCTTATTTTTGTTGCATTTAACTTGACTTATCACACTAAAAGAATATAATAATATTGATAATAATCTTTTAAATATGCAATGGGATGATTATTCTGTTAAGTTTGCACTGCTTATTATCATTTTATATTATGAAGCGTAAATTTCTTCCGTTTTTCTATCGAATCATTGTTTTTAGAAAGTTTGTTTCAGGTCCAACCAATCCTCTAGTATGGACAGACTAAAGATAGGATATTGAGGTATGCCCCCATATTTTCTCAATAGAGGTCAGGTCCTTCTTCTCTAAATACATGTTCAAATAAAGCAACTGATTGTATGGAGCAAAGATCAGGAGTTTTTCAGTTTTAGGAGATATCACTATATAGAAAAACTTTACGAAATTTATGCAAAAGAAAGGAAATGAGGCCAATTGAAATTTCTATATAAAAAGATAGTTGCATTTGTAGCTATCATCGCCGTGGTAGCCTTAGGCTTGTCTGTGATCAAACCTGTTAGCGCGGCTACTGTTTCACCAACTGTTACCAATTTAAAGGCTCAGGCAAGTGGACAAAAGGTTACCTTTTCATTTGACTGGGATTTAACTGGGAAGTCAGTTAAAGAAGGCGATACGTTTACCATTGATGCTCCAGAAGGTGTCAATATCACTGAAGTTGCAACCCAATCACTCCAAGCAAATGGAGCTGAAGTCGCAACCATTTCGATGACAAACAAAAAGATTACTTTTACTTTTAAAAAAGCAATCGAATCCATGAACCAAAACGTTAAGGGGGGCTTCTCATACAAAGCAGAATGGGACAATACTCCAGGAAATCCTGGCAACAAGACTGCCACTTCTAAGGTTGGTTCCGAATCCGTTGTCATCACACGTCCTGATGGTCCTGGAGTATTTGAATCTGTGTTGAACAAGTACAACCTTACTGGTGACTATGTAACTAAGCAATTCAAATTAGATGCATCTGAAAACTATGCATGGTTAAATGTTGGAGATGACTACTATCTGACAAAATGGTTCATCCGTATCAACGGAGATGGTAAGAAACAAGCCATCACAAACCCTGTTGTGTCAGATAAAATCCAAGCTCCAGCAGTCGATTACTCAAAAATCACTTTTGCTCCTGCTGCAAACCACGCTGCAAATGAATTCTTTGTGGGAACTTACTTGAAACCTTCCTTTACTTTGAGAAAAGGTGGACAAGTGGTTGCTTCTGGTTGGGACTTCTGGAAACATGTGAAATTCGATGCGGACGGCAATGGATTTACTGTGAATTTATCAGATGTCAGTGATGTCTTTAAAACAGCATCTAGCGATGAATTGATCGTTGAATACCAAACATTAATTCCTAAGACAACCATCCGTGTTGATAACAACGCAACATTGACAGCTGATGAAATCACAACACCTCAAACTGACCCAGCATTCTGGAACAACACTGAATTGAAATTCTGGGTGAGCGGTGACAAAACTATCACTGTTCAAAAAGAATGGGTTGGTGATGAGGAAGTTGACCGTAAAGATATTACGGTTCAATTATTGGCCAATGGTCAAAAATTAGATGGAATGACTAAGACCTTGACAAAGGCTTCTGGTTGGACTGCTGAATTTTCTAAATTACCAGGGATTAAAGACGGACAACCGATTGTTTATTCAGTAGAAGAAACGAATACACCTGATGGTTATACTTCAAAAGTTGAACCAATCAATGAGTCGAATGTTATCAAAGTTGTAAACACTTCAAACAAACCAAAAGTTACTGAAACTACTGCAAATCTTGTTGTAAAAAAAGCTTTCGAAGTAGCCGGTGATCAGGAACATACAAAACTTCCGATTACAGAAGGTCAATTCGAATTTGTCTTGAAAGACGAAAACAAAAAAGTAGTCGAAACTGCCAAGAACCAAGCAGACGGCACTGTTAACTTTAAGTCACTGACTTTCAATAAAGAAGGTACTCATACTTATACCATCACTGAAAACAAGGGTACGGATGCTAATGTCAACTATAGTACACAAAGCATCACGGCTACTGTCGATGTGAAGAAAACTGACGACAAACTGGTCGCTACTGTCACTTACTCAGGTGGAGATGGTGAACAAAAAAATACGATCACCAATACTCAAAACAAACCAAAAGTTTCAAATGCTAAGGTGACCTTAAACCTTAAAAAAGCATTTGAAGGTGGGGAACTCAAGGGCGATGACTTTGAATTTGTTGCAAAAGATGCAAACGATCAAGTTGTTGGTACAGCTAAGAACCAAAAAAATGGTTCGATTACTTTTGATAACATCACTGTAGACAAAGCAGGAACATTCAAATATACCATCACTGAAACAAAAGGTACGGACAAAACCATTACCTACAGTGATAAAACCATCACGGCTACAGTTGTAGTGGTTGAAAAAGACAACGCCTTGGTTGTAGAACAAATCAGCTACTCTGATGGTCAAACTAAGACAAATACGTTCACCAACAAAAAAGAAGCTCCTAAAACAGAAAGTGTAACAGCTACACTTCAAGTGAAAAAGCTCCTTAAAGAAGGTGAAACAAACTTACCGTTGACAGACGATCAATTTGAATTTGTCTTGAAAGAAGGAAACACGACCCTTGAAACTGCTAAAAACAAAGCAAATGGTACTGTAACCTTTAAGGAACTTTCTTATACTGCAGAAGGAACCCACACCTACACCATTACCGAAAATAAAGGTACGGATGCTTCTATCAACTATAGCACACAAAGCATCACGGCTACTGTTGAGGTGAAGAAAGTAAACGACAAACTCGTCGCTACTGTCACTTACTCAGGTGGAGATACTGAGAAAGGTGATACGTTTACAAATACGAAAACACCTCCGACACCTCCAACGCCTGTTCCTCCAACAGTGAAACCAACGACAGCTCAATTCAAGGCTAAAAAAGTATTGGCGATCAATGGTTCGAGCGATCGTACATTGAAAGCAAATGAGTTTACTTTCCTTCTCAAGGATCAAGCTGGTACGCTCGTTGATACCAAGACAAATGGTGAGAATGGGGATATTCTCTTCAGTCCAGTAAGCTTTAATGAAGCTGGTACGTTCACCTACACAATTACTGAACAAAAACCAGCTACACCAGAATCAGCAATCACTTATGATGAATCTGTTCATACTGTAACAGTGACTGTCACTAAGGATGCAAATGGACAATTGAATGCGGATGTGCAATACGACGGTAAAAAGGATATCCCTACTTTTACCAACACGTATACACCTCCGACACCTCCAACTCCAAGTGAAAAACAAATTACCACAAGTAAGATTTTAGAAGGTCGTGACCTTCAAGGTGGCGAATTTAGCTTTAACCTTTTGGATGAAAATGGAACTGTTCTTCAGACAAAACAAAATGCTGCAGATGGGACAGTGACGTTTGATGCGATCGCCTACACGGAAGCGATGATTGGTACTCATAAATATACCGTTAAAGAAATCGTACCAGGTGATAAGGCAAACATCCAATATGATGAAGGTCAAGTGGATGTCACAGTTACCGTAACAAAAGATGAAGCATCAAATGCGATCCAAGCAGTGGTTTCTTATGGTGACAAGAAAACCTTTATCAACAAGGTTATCCCACCAACTCCACCAACAATTGATATTCCTGAACTGAAACTCTACACCCTTAAGGTTCGTAAAGTGGATGAAAAGGGTAATTACCTAGCTGGTGCAGTATTTGGACTCTTTGAAGCAGATGGTGTGACACCTGTTGCCAACCCATATGGACAAGGCCAAGCACAAGCGATTTCTGGTCAAGACGGACTTGCAAGCTTCGTTGGATTTGAAGCTAAAGAGTATATCATCAAAGAGCTCTCTGCTCCTAGTGGTTACCAACTTTCAGATACAGCCATCAAGGTTTCTGCAAGCGACTTTGCTTCTGCAACAAACCTTGTTGTTGATAAAGGAAACGTGGTAAACAAACTTCTTCCACCTCCACCATCAACAGATATTCCAAATATACCAACACCAAGTAATAGCAAACCTAAAACTCCATCACCAAATGGAGATAAGCCTAAGCCTAGTGACAAACCTAAATCTAGTGAAACTCCTAAATCTAGTGACAAGCCTAAAGAAGGTAAACGATCTCTTCCTTCAACAGGAACTGCAGATCATTTAGGACTTCTTGTAACTGGTTTGACATTCGTCGCTACAGCTATTGCTTCTATGACACTTAAGAAGAAGGAAGACTTCTAAGCAACATGAAAGATCTAGTCAAACACGACTAGATCTTTTTTTGTATCTGCTTCTCTTATTCTGGTTTGTTTTGATCTTCATAAAAAATAACTTTCCCATCTTTAACTTTGAAGGAGTAACTGATGGAATCAGCATAACTACCTTTGGAATAGTAGAAATCATAGGCACCATCCGGTAGTTTGCTAGCGTCTAATTTTTTGGCTGCTGCTTTTAAGTCTTGCTCCTTAACGGATACACTATCCTCTATATAAATAGTCATACGGATTAACTCTTGATCGATTAAGGTCTGAAAAGGGATTTGATAGTAACCGGCAAAGTCCTTTTTCCCTTCTTTGAGATTTTGACTTGCGATACTATCTAGAATTTGCTCCTTCTCATCACGGTTGGAGTTAGATAAAAAACCAAAGAAACTAATAGGAAGACTTAGAGATTGCTTCTTTAATTGTCCCTCAATTTCCTTCTCCTTCTTTTGGACAGATTGCTGCTTCAAGTACGCTTCCTTATACTCTGGAAGATGGTCACTAGTTGTATCTGTCCAATCATTATGAAACACCGTATCCGTTTCTAATGTCACTGTTTGTCCATCATAGGTTTTCTCAGAGTAGGTATAAGACACATGATAAGTTGGGATTTCCAAAGCAGTCCAATCCAGTTTGTTTATGGTAACATCCCCATGCAGACCAACCTTAGCAAGCTCACTGCTGACAACTTCCTTCGCTTTTTTATAATCACTCGGTTTCATGATCTTACAACTGGAAAGAAACAGGCAACAAAGAATAAGTGGAATTCCTGCGAATAGTTTGAAATAGTTGGGCTTCATAGACTAACCTCCTTGCGAAATTTAATCTAATCCATTAATTTTTTATATCGTATGAGAACATTTTTTTAATATCTTCTTTCATCTTTTTATTAGGAATTTTCTCTAAATCCATATATTTGAAGAATTCTTCATCATTTTGAACGACATGAACCTTCCCATCTTTAGTATACTCAGCTGGTATGGTAAGGTTACCGAAGGACTGGCCAAAATCTCTAGAGACCACGTAGTTCTGTACTTCATATAAGCGTCGCAATAATGAGAACTCTGTAGCATCGTTACTTTGATTTAATTCCTTTTTAAAATATTGGAAAAACTCCTTTTTGTTATTTGCAAGATGTTCTTGCCCATCTTTTGAAAGCTCTGCTGGTATCTTATGATACCGTAAGACATCATCCCATCCACCTGAACGCTGCTCTGGAACTTTATAAAGCAGTTCCAAAAATGAAATATCAAAGTTGAGATCTTCTGGTCCGAGAAAGTATAGGTAGGCATTCTCCCCTTTTGTCGGTTTTTCATCCCATTTTAAAGTAGTTGGATTATTCCCTTTGCTTAAAATCGAATATACTTTCGGATAGAGTGTTTTCAATGGGATATCCTTAGTCTCATTACTACGATCTGTAAATAACAAACGTGAATGTTGGAGCTGCAATTGTCCTCTTTCAAAATTGTATTCAAATGGATGCAAGTCTTTGTCGCTTTCTCGATTTTCTTTTTGAACTTGTTCATAACCTTTGCCTGATGAGGTTTTCCAAGCGAACTTTCCATCCTTAACATTCATTAACCCTATACGAGATTGATACTCTGTTTGTACATAGATATTTCCAGGTTCTACAATATATTTGTCTTTCTTATCGACAAGAATATCAATCGGAATGTATGTTTCTCCATCATATGTATCCAACAACATAGAAGAAACTTTAACAGATAAGGGGATATAATTCTTATCCATATCTCGTACTATCTTAAAAACATCATATGTTTTCTTCACTAAGCGCTTGTCCTTGGTATCATAGACATCAATGAGCCAGTACTCTCCCTTTTGTGCTTTATTTGTAATTAGGTAAGGAACTTGATTACCACGAATATAATATTGAAAATAGAGACGTGGGTCAGATTTTAATTTGTAACTTTCTTGTGCAATGTACCGTTCACTATTTCCACCATTTATAAACCATTCTACTTTAACTTTTGAATTATACGAATATGCTTCCAGCGCCTCATCCACTTCCTCTTTATTATCCCATTGAATGGCTACTACTTTCCCACCTGCAATAAATTGGGAGTCAACTATGTGTGGACGAGGTTTCCAAGTTACAAATTGTGATATATCACGCTTATGAATTTCATATTGGATAAACCATCCACCTGCTAGAGTAACAAGTAATACAAATATCCAAAACTTAATTGATTTAAAAACCTTCTTCATACTCTCTTTTCTACTTCCTGTCCGCATTTTTCCCCTTATTTGTTCGTCAGTTTTCTTAAAAAGTCTTCCGACTTTTCCAACCACATATGAATAAATTTCTTTAATAATTTATTGACAACTGAAGCTTCTTATAATTTCTTAAACTCACTAGCTTTTACAATAAGCTGATTAAAGATTTGGATTTTTCTCTATTTTTGAACGACCCATTTGGCATCACCATAAACGATCGTAAATGGTCCATCCCCATCTGTTAAATAATTAATCTTATATTTAGCGGACTCTCCTGCCTCAAGGACTGTTGGCTGTTTGTAATTTAAAGTATTATTCAGCATATAGGCAGATTTTGCATGGCCATCATAGAGATCTACATTTGAATAATTCGGGCTACTTTCAATACGGAGAGGTGTTGTATTCGATAGGGTGAATTCGACGATCAATCGATGTTGTTTTTTCCTTGTATCGATACGGTCTTGATCATCCTGAACATCCAAATTTGGATCATCTGTTACACTATTCAGTGTAACTTCTAAGCCATTAGCAAATACAACTGGCTCTCCAAT
>OGIZ01001026.1_pt1 | contig 12486 bp, 9 predicted proteins | sample 1571911 | NCBI WGS metagenome assembly OGIZ01 (sample SAMEA2582108, study PRJEB24529) | metagenome | biome: Human gut stool | place: China | collected 2011 | reverse complement strand
GCTTCGAGCTGCACTCGGTCATCGGCGTTATGGCGCTCTTCAATCACTACTGAATCGATTCCGGCCGACTTTGCGCCGCGAATGCCGGGAAGTGCATCCTCCACCATGATGCATTCCTCGGGCTCTGCCTTTAATGCGTCGAGCACTTTGTAAAAGCCTTCTGGATCGGGCTTTACGTGTGCGACATCGTCTCTCGTCACAATCAAATCCATGATTTCCGAGAGCGGCGCAGCGGCTATCATCGATTCGTTCTGAGAGGCATAAACATCAATGTTGCGCCGACGAGTTGTGGTAACGATTGCGAGCTTCTTACCGAGTGCCTTGAGGTATTTGATGAGCTCTGCAGCCCCTTCGCGATAGTGCACGCGTGTGCGCAAAAATTCCTGAGCGAGGCTGTAGCGCTGAAAATGAATTTCTTCAGGGGTTCCAGGCAGGTCAAAAGCACGCTTGAGATCAGCCATGTACTTCAAATAAGCATCAGACCCCTCGCCGTAGGTCTTCATCGCCCGTATGCGAAGCGTTCCTGCTTCATCCTCGGAGAGCATTACGCGGCCGTTTGACAAGCGGCGCATCAGCTCTTGATCCACCTGACTCCAAACGCCAAGCGAATCAATCAGCGTGCCGTCCAAATCGAAAATAAAGCAGCTCCGTTCATAAAACATGTTTAAGCAGGCTCCGAGAGAAGAAAAGTCAACAGAATGAGCGCCAAACTCTACCGCATTGTGTCGATAAGACACGTTTGCGCCGCGTTCCGTCCAGCAATACGACCGAACACAAATGCATCAAGCAGTCCGCTGCCGCCCAAACGGAATTTTCCATGCACGCCGCCGGTGACTTCACCCGCTGCATAGAGCCCAAGGACGGGCCGCTTTTGACTGCCTGCATAAAGCACTTCTGCCTTGGGATTAATGGCGATGCCGCCGCACGTGTAATGCACTTCGAACCGTTCTCGGCCAAAGTAAAAGGGCGGCTCCTTCAATTCCTGCAGAAACCGCGTTCGTCCGAAATCCGGATCCGCGCCAGTCCTTGCCGCTTCGTTATAGCGGGCAAACACTTCGGAGAGCTGAGCTGACGAAATGTTCATCTTTTTTGCAAGCTCTTTGAGTGATACTGCACTCTCCACTAATCCCTGCTGAACCTTCGTCGCAAAAGTCGCACCTTTTCGGCTGCGGCTATCCGTAATCACCCAAAATTCACTTCCCCCTGCAGCAGTCAGATCAGCAAGCACGGTATCCCACGAGGCCGTTTCATCGGTGAATCTTTCGCCGCGGGCAGTGAGGAAAATTTCTGCTCCGGGATAGTCGAGCACTCGTCCGCCCCAGAAAGGAATGGCAAGGACATACTCCATACCGACCAAACCTGCACCGACAGCTTCGGCCATGCGGATGCCGTCACCCGTTGCCGGATCTTCTTCAATTCGCCCCGGGCTGTATGTAGTCCCCAAATCCATGGAAATCCATGGTGCCCACCGAGCACGCATCAGGCGATTGGCGCCGAAACCGCCTGAGGCAATGACCACCGACTTGGCCATCAATGTTTTGTGCTCGGGCGAATCCGCATCCATATCGGTCAATTCAACGCCAAGCACGCGGCCGTTATGCATCACGAGCGCTTCGACCCGCTGGCGGTAGCGTACCTCGACGCCGAGCTTGTGGGCACGACGCATTAAAGCGCGGCTGTATGCCATGCCGCTTCGCGCTTGGATCGTTCGATGCGCGCGAGGATAGACACCGGTGTAGGCTTCATAAAGCGCTGGATCAAATTCAACCCCCAGGCTCTTGAGCCAAGCAAAGACGTCAGCACTCGAACGAACCATCGTTGCGATGAGGTCCGGATCGCCCAGACCGCCGCCGCCCTCATAGGTGTCGCGGAAAAAATGTTCTGCCGAATCGGTTCGGCCGGAACGCTTTTGCCCTTCAGGGTCAACGGCATTGAGCATGCCGGAACTCACCATCATGTGGCCGCCAGCAAGTGCTGTTTTTTCGAGCACGACCACACGAACCGCTCCCGCTTCCTTAGCGGCGATTGCTGCCGCAAGTCCCGCTGCCCCTGCCCCGATGACCGCCACGCTGCAGCTTTCAGCATCACTCATTTCAGGCTCCGAAGCCTTCACTGCGGAGGAAAGCGTGAAGGCAGCAGCAAAAGGAGGCAACAGCCCCGCCGCTCCAACGAGCTTTCTGCGGGAAATCGTCATGACGAACCTCCCGCTTTGTCGGTCTCGGCAAGAAGCCCTGCCATCTCCAATGCCTTGGCCATTGCGACAGCCGACCGCACGCCCAGCTTTCTTGCCGCATTGCCGCGATGGAGTTTAACGGTCGGCAATGAAATAGACAGTCGATCGGCGATTTGCTTATTGAGCAGTCCTTGAGCCACAAGCCTCGCCACCTCCAGTTCACGTTCAGTGAGGAGCGCCGCTTTTTGAGCCAAGTCCACCTGTCCGGCTTCGGCAGCGATATCTGCCAAATTTTTCTTCACGGCTTTTTCCACCGCAGCCAGAAGCACCTCAGGCGCAGCGGGCTTGACAAGAAAATCCATGGCTCCGCGATGCACGGCCTGCATAGCCATGGGAATATCGCCGTGGGCGGACAAAAAAATCACAGGGAGCAGACTGCCTCGCTCAACGAGCGTCTCATGGAGCTCCATCCCAGTCATGTTGGGCATGCGGTGGTCAAGGAGCAGGCAGCCCGAGCGCCGCGGATCATCCATTTCCAGAAATGCAGCTGCACTTTGGTAAGTCATGACCTCCCAGCCGCCCATACGCAGCAGGAATGCCAGACTTTTCAATTGCTCGGCATCATCATCCACAATCCGTACGAGCGGCGTATCCAAAGCTTTTGTCATTGCACTCCTCCTTTTCCTTTTTCAGCCGCAGCGCTTGAGGACTGACTGCTGCCTTTATCCGTCTCATGCGTCCCTTCCGGCGGTTCTGCAGCCTCAATCACGGCTTCAGCGCAGACACCCTCTGTCGGGAGCTGATAAAACTTCAGCTGTCCGCCGTGGCGATCAGCAATCCCGCGGCAAATAGAAAGACCGATGCCCATGCCCTCCTGCTTCACGCTGTCGCCGTATCCGGTGAGTCTGGCAAATCCTTCCGGCGACAGCTTGGGACCGTTGTCGGTCACATGCAGCACATAATTGTCTCCTTCACGCGCGAGCGATACGCTCACGAACCCTTTGGGATTTTTCTGTGCGGCATGCGCTGCATTGCGAATGAAGTTGAGGACGAGGAGCTCAAGCTCCAAGGCGTCACCCAATACCCAGGCAGGACGATCGTCCTCGGGATCGGCAGCGAGATATTGGCCCGGGGCCGTGTAAATCGGCACCCGACGCGCATCATGGCGCTCAACGATCAATTCCGCCCGCCGCACAACTGCAGTCCAGTCGGTGGGTTTAAGAGGTTCGGTAGAAGCTTTGGCATACCCGCGCACTCGGTTGACAATTGCCGTGATGCGGTTGGCTTCCTCTGCCATCGCTGAAAGTGCATCATCGGCTAATGCACGGTCCGCATCATTGGTCTGTCGATGAGCATTCCAGAGCTTCAGACCGCCCACGTAGTTGGAAAGCGATGAGAGCGGCTGCTTAAGTTCATGCGCAAACATTGAACTCATCTGTGAAAGCATGCCTGCTCGTTCAATGGCCGAAAGCTGTTCACGCGACACCCTTGCTTCATTTTCCATCCGCTCTTTCTCTTCCAACGCAGTGCGCAGAGCTTGAGTCTTCACGCGCACCAGATAGCGGGATCGAAGCGCATGGAAAAGTACAAAGAGAAACACCGCAACGAGCGCAGCAAACCATTCTGCGTGGCTCTTCATAAAACCTGCGACCGTTTGTTCATCCAAATAACTGTAGGGCCCGAAATGGAGCGCTTCCATTAGGCTGCGTACGCTCGACAGATCCACGCGCAGCCCCCAGCGCCAGCCGTCGTTCTCGGGCAAGCTGAAGGCAACGGCAGCCACTCGGCGAACCTGATTCCCGTCCGCCCACGCCATATAGCCGAGCGTCCAATCTGGGTAGAGCGGCGTGCTCGATAAACACGCGCCCGGCGTTCGTTTTAGTACTGCTGCCGGACGAAAGGCTTTGGGATCGATCATCCCTTCAGCGGCAAGCGCCTCAAAAGTACACACGCTGATAAGTCCTGCGTCCGCACGCCCCGAAAGAACGGCATTAAGCACCTCAGGGACGTCGTGCGGCCGCCAAACTGCCTCGGAAAAGAATTTCCGCGGATCATGGTGATCCGCTAAAAGCCGCCCCGCCAGCCACTGCCAAGGCCCAAAGGCAACACTGCTTTCTACCGCTATGCGTGCGCCTTCGAGGCTCTCCAAACTGCCCAAATCCCTGCGCTTGGCGTCAACGACAAGCAGTCCGCCGGCAGCACTCTGCGAGGATTCTTCTGCATGGGTATTGAGTCGTTCCCGTGCGGCGAGCGGCACTGCGCCAGATTCATTGACAAGCGCCACCATGGTGCCGGCAGTCGCGAAAACAAACGGAATTTTTTCCGCCCTGACAACATCAATAAATCCGCGCGAAGGAATTTGACGAATGTGTGTGCGCCGATCCGGAAAAGCCACGCGCAGCCCTTCGGCAAGACTGGCGAGCATGCGGATATACGACTCATTGCAGTCTGTTTCCTCGACCGCAAAAACGAAATCATCGGGACCGATTGTCGTCGAGGCTTCTAGGCGAGAAACGCCTTCGATGCCCGTGTCCTCACGAAAGTGCATTGCGCGGACTTCCGAAAGGTTGAAAGTGGCGCCGGAAACAGCCGCCACTTCGGACACCGTCTGCGCTTCACTCTGACTGGCGGACGCCGTCGGAACATCCGGCGATGCGGATGCCGTCACCGCAGCCAATATCAGCCCGGCAGCAGCACTGCGCATGAGGATTGTGCAGCCAATCGATTTAAAAAAATGCGAATGAGGATAAGCAGCCTTCATCGTCCACCAAATCGGTGTTTTGCCAAAGCCGGCGAAGCATCCAGGCAGCCAGCGAAATTCAGCTTCCGTGAGCGCAAAAGTCTGCGGCGAATACGGGCATCCGCCGCTTCGTCATTGTACCGGCGCCGCGGCTCTCAACTGCAGCGGTCTCTCAGAGAGATCACCTATACCTTGGTCTAGCCGCAGCGTTTCAGAAACGCTTCAGAATACTTACATCGCTTAGGACGCAGGAGCTGTTTGGGCTCCCGTCGGACGAGCTTCTCACAATCCGTAATCCCCTTGAGACTTGGAGCGCTCTGCTCCGAGTTGAACGGATCACTCTTCAAAGGAAGATAAGAATGTCCGAAATGAATCTCTGCCGCCGCAACCTCCTCAAGGCTGGCGCCGCTGCCGCCGCCGGCATTATGGCGAGCGCTGCCGCCAATGCAGGCATTCCCGCTGCCAAGGTTGAGAAGTATGACGAAGAATACGATGTCGTCATCATCGGCTCCGGCTTTGCCGGTATGGCCTGCGCCCTCAAGGCTGGCCGCGCCGGCAAAAAGGTTCTGATGCTCGAAAAAATGCCGGTCGTCGGCGGCAACTCCGCCATCTGCGGCGGCAACGTTGCCTGCCCGGTCAACCCCGTGCAGAAGGCTCAGGGCATCAAGGACAGCCGTGAACTCTTCATCGCTGACTGCCTGAAAGACGGTCTCGGCCTCAACCACGTTGAACTGCTCTCGAAGATCGTTGACCGCTGCAACGACACGATCAAGTTTGTCGAGGACTGCGGCGCCGAATTCGTGCCCAACCACATGCTCTTCGAAGGCGGCCACTCCGTTCCGCGTTCCTATGAAATTAAGGCCGGCACCGGCTCTGGCTACATCCACCCGATGTACGACCAGATCAAGAAGCTCAGCAACGTCACGGTGAAGACCCGCGCCAAGTTCGACGACTTCATCATGGACGGCGATGCTGTTGTGGGCGTCACCTACCGCGAAGGCTATCGCTTCAACGCCAAGCTCCAAAGCGATGACCTCGAAAACAAGACCGGCAAGACCAAGACTGTCCGCGCCAAGCTCGGCGTCATGCTTGCCGCCGGCGGTTTCTCCCGCGACATTTGGTTCCGTCAGATTCAGGACCCGCGCGTTGTTCCGACCACGGACTCCACGAACCAGCTCGGCGCCACGGCCGGTGTGCTCGTCAAGTCTCTCGGCATCGGTGCTGCTCCGGTCCAGCTCTGCTGGCTGCAGTTCCTCCCCTACACCAACCCGCGTGAAAAGGGCTTTGGCGTTTCCGTGAACTTCACCAACCACGCCTGCATGGACTTCGGCATCGTTGTTGACCGCAAGACCGGCAAGCGCTTCATGGATGAACACGCTGGCCGCAAGATCAAGTCCGACGCGCTCTTCAACGTCATCGGCAAGGATGAAAATTATCCGATCGCCATTGCCAGCGAAGAGATCGTCAAGGCTATTAATCCTTCCTTCGTGAAGCTGCCGATCGAAATGGGCACGGTCAAGAAGTTCAATACGCTCGAAGAACTTGCCGACTACTTCAAGATCAATAAGGCTCCGTTCCTCGAACAGGTTGAACGCTTCAACGGCTTCGTCGCCAAGCAGGAAGACCCGGAATTCCACCGTATCCTGAAGTTCCAGAACGGCCTCAACCTGGCCAAGGGTCCGTACTACGGCATTGAAGTCGCTCCGAAGATCCATCACACGATGGGCGGCGTCATGATCAACCCGGATTCGCAGGTGATCTCCGCCACGACCCATGCCCCGATCAAGGGCCTCTACGCCGGCGGCGAAATCACGGGCGGCGTGCATGGCGCTTCGCGTCTGGGCACGGTTGCCGTGATCGATGCGCTCACGTTCGGTATGATCGCCGGCGAACACTTCGCTGCGATGTAATGCCTGCCTGAATATTCAGGCTTAAAAGAAAACCCGCCTGTCCAGACCAAGCGCTCCGCGCGCTTCCTGTCAGGCGGGTCGTTCGGTAAACAAAGAATAGTTAACCGTCTAAAGCAGTGTTGAACTATTCGTTTCCCGCTCCAGACCTCAGACTTTCGCCCATTCCAATCGTTAAGGTTTTTCTTAGCACTTCATTCCGGCGAAACCTATTTCTTAAAGCAAAGCACCGCCGACCCCCAAGATTAGGCAGCGCCTCTGCTTCTTAACTCCCTTTTGGAAGACCCCGCCATGAACCGCACGCTTACCGCGCTCTGCTTGGCCGCTGCGCTGGCCTTTGCAGGCACTGCTTCAGCCGGCGAGAAACTCGCCGAACAGCATATCGCCAAGGGCCTGCAGTGCCAGACCTGCCACGGTCCTGACATGAAGAACCCGCAGATGCCTGAAATGGCTACCTGCACGGGCTGCCACAATGTTGATCAGCTGGTTGAAAAGACGAAGAATGTGAAGCCCGTCAATCCTCACGTCTCTCCGCATTACGGCAAAACGCTCGAGTGCACGAACTGCCACTTGATGCATCAGGAAAGCGAAAACTACTGCAATCAGTGCCACGAATTCAATTTCAAAGTGCCTTAATTGAGGCTTGAGTCTTCACTGAGCGGCGCCTCGGAGCCGCCGGCCGCAGCAAAAACTTCTCCTTCTCTTCATGCCGTTTGAACATCGAATGTTCGAACGGCTTTTTTTCGCTTTCCTCTAGCGTTCGCTTGATGTGCGTGACATCACAGCCACCACACTCTTGCCCAAGGCGAAAGCAGTGCCTCCACCTCTCGAGCACTGCCTGCTGCCGCGACTAAGGATCGCCCCTCAGCATCCTTTGGCGCATTCTTCAGCAAATCCTCCGCCCAAGATTCTTGGGTGCAAGCCTGCCAAAGAATGACGGGGCGTCCGATGGCAAGCGCAGCCTGAACTTCAATCAGCGCGCTTCACCCCGGACGAGCAGCCATAACCAGCGTTCCAGTGCCTAAAGCCGCCACCAAACGATTTCTGCGCTTCAGTGAACGCGCACGAGCTTCAGGATCAAAGCGCCGGCCTTCTGCCTGCGGACATTCCGAAAGAATCAGACCAGACTCGGCAATTTCATCGGCTAAACGCGCATTTTCCGGCGGCCAGGGAAAAGACAGCGGCGTCCCTAGAACGGCAATTGTTCTGCCGGCTCGTTTCTCGGGCGTCCAAGCGGAAAGAGCCCCGCGATGAGCCGCGGCATCAATGCCTCGGGCTAACCCAGAAACGATAACGGCTCCGCGGGCCGCCAAATCAGCTGCGACGAGTTCGGCAGCTTCGCATCGATCAGAAGATGCATCACGCGAACCCACAATTGACACTCGAAGCTGCCGCTCTGCAAGCGAAAGATCACCGCGGGCGCAGAGTACTTTTGGAGGATCAGCCAGATCTTCAAGCACCGAAGGATAATCTTCACTGCCAAAGCGCAGCGCACGAGCGCCGTCAGGAAATGTCGCCGACAGCTCCGCCTTCAGTTCCGAAACACTTTCCACTTGACCGAAAGCTGACTCAAGCGCCAAGAGGGCCTTGAAGGTTTCTGGAGAAAGTTTCGACATGGTGATCAGCCTCTTTTAATTCTGGACAATCCGTGTTAATCAGCTCGGCGGTCAAGCCGGATGCATATTTTCACATGTCGCGCCAGCACTCACAATGGAGTGAGACTGTTACACACAGAAGATGGATGGATCCATCCTCTTATTCATTATTCGCAAAAAATCACAAGAAAAGACATGCCGTCGCTCACTCTAATGGAGTAGGAACTAACACCGTACACGATGCTGCATAGACATAAACGAATCCATTAGGCTTATAGAAAGGATGCATGGATTTTGTAGTGCACACAACTCGTTAACCGGAATATCACGGTTTTGAGGCGTCAGTTCTTGTTTGTAAAGTTGACCTTATTTTTGCCCTTAATGAGGTACGCCTAAACGAAAAGACTATCTTAGATTATTGGGCCTGGGTTAAGATCACCGCTTGAATCACGGGTGTCCTCACCCGGGTTTGAGTCTATGGGCGTCCTCGGAATGGCGAGCAAACGCCCAGCAAACACAAAAAAAGGAAATATCCAACATGAAGAAGATTCTCGTTGCTGCCGCTGTGATGGCCTGCTTCGGCACGGCCGGCGCCGCTGAAGACATCACCGTTGACGTTGCCGTGATCGGTGCGGGTGGTGCAGGCTTGTCCGCCGCCGTTCAGGCTCACGAACTCGGCGCCAACGTCGTCGTAGTGGAAAAGATGGCCATGGTCGGCGGCAATACGGTCCGTGCCGCGGGCGGTCTGAATGCTGTTGGCACTGCTCTGCAGCAGGCCAAGGGCACGAAAGACTCCGTCGAAATCATGTTCTATGACACGATGAAGGGCGGTCATTGGCTCAATGACCCGGCGCTCGTTCGCACCCTCGTCACGAAATCGGCCTCTTCCGTTTACTGGCTGCTTGCTCACGGCGGCGATCTCCGCGACGTTGGTCTGATGGCCGGCGCCTCTCAGCCCCGTACGCATCGTCCGACCGGCGGTGCGCTCGTCGGCCCGGAAGTTGTCCGCACGCTCTACACGGCTGCTAAGAACCTCAAGATCGACGTGCGTACCAACACGCATGCCGAACAGATCCTGACCGACAAGAGCGGCCGTGTGGTCGGCCTGAAGGTTAAGGGCAAGGACGGCACGTACACCATTCACTCCAAGGCTGTGGTTGACGCGGCCGGCGGCTTCGGCGCCAACAACGAAATGGTTGCCAAGTATGTACCTCGTCTGAAGGGCTTTGCTACGACGAACCATCCGGGCGCCACCGGCGACGGTCTGCTTCTGGCTGAAAAGATCGGCGCTCAGCTGATTCAGATGGATCAGATTCAGACGCACCCGACCGTTGTTCCGAACGTCGGCGAAATGATCACCGAAGCCGTCCGCGGCAACGGCGCTGTCTTGATCAACAAGGAAGGCAAGCGCTTCTTCAACGAGCTCGAAACCCGCGACAAGGTTTCCGCCGCCATCTTGAAGCAGAAGGACGGCGTTGCTTACCTGTTCTTCGACAGCGATATGCAGAAGTCCCTGAAGGCCACGAACAACTACATCAAGCAGAAGTACTGCCTCAACGGCGCTACGCTCGATGAAGTCGCCGGCAAGATGGGCGTTCCTGCCGACACGCTGAAGGCCACGATGGATGCGTGGAAGGCCGGCAAGGCCGCCAATAAGGACGCTTTCGGCCGTGCCGATATGCCGCGCGACCTCGACAAGGGCCCGTTCTACGCCATTCTGGTCACCCCGGCTGTTCACCACACGATGGGCGGCATCAAGATCGACCCGCTCACCCAGGTCTACAACACGAAGGGTCAGGTTATCCCGGGCCTCTTCGCTGCGGGTGAAGTCACTGGCGGCGTCCACGGCGGCAACCGTCTCGGCGGCAATGCTCAGGCTGACATCGTCACGTTCGGCCGCATCGCCGGCGAACAGGCCTACATCTTCGCCAAGCAGCTTGACGCTGCTCAGGCCAAGAAGTAATCCTTCCGGCTCATTCGTCTGAAGTGCTGGAGCGCTTCGTTCTGTCTCGGCAGAAGCGAAGTGCCTCACAGGGGAAAGGTGAAGTCCGAAATGCACGGTTCGAACAACATTGATTCCCAGAGGACGCACCGCTTCCGTTAAGGACAGCAACTCCGCGCCAGCTATTCAGACTGAACCCGAAAGACTCTTAAAGACCGCTGATCTGCATCAGATCGGCGGTCTTTTTCTATCTCTCGCCGCTCTCCTGCATCACATCATGGCTGAGATAGACTGTCGGGCACTTCACCATCGTCTCTTATCGTTCTAAGGACAATTTCGTCATGCAGGATCTGCTGCTGGTCGGTCCAGCACTCCGGCTGTCCGATTTTCTTGATCTGTGTCGAGCTGCCAAACCTGAATCGGTACTTTTTCATCCAGAGACGACGGCACTGCGGATAAAAGCTATTAACGCCGCAGCAGCCGATCAGCTTGAAGCGCAGGCTCAGGGAAAAGCGGTCGACTGTCTGCGGCTTCCCGCAGAGCTCTCTATCCAAAATGTCCGACTCATCGCGCTTGATATGGACAGCACACTCATTGCGAACGAATGCATTGACGACATGGCCGCTATTGCCGGCTGCGGACCGGAGATGGCCCGCCTGACGAGAGAGGCTATGGAAGGTCTTTGGCCGTTCTCCAAAAATCTCGTTGAACGCGTGCGCCTTCTCAAAGGCGCCGACGCCGGAATCGCACTTCAAGCCTCAGAAAACATCCGTTTTTCGCCTGGTGCTCAGCGACTGATGCGCTTCATGCAGGCTCACCGCGTTGATCGCTGGATCATCTCCGGGGGCTTTTCTCAAATCGCTCGGCCTGCGGCTGCCAAATTAGGTATGACAGGCGTCATCTGCAACGAGCTTGTTATCGAAGACGGATGCCTCACCGGGGAAGTTGTCGGACCTGCAGGCGGACGCATTCTGGACGCAGATGGCAAACGACGCGCACTAGAAGTTTTGTCGAGCGCCGCAAAAGCCGAACTCTGCGAAACGATTGCCGTTGGAGACGGTGCAAATGATGTGCAGATGATCCGTGCTGCTGGCAACGGCTTTGCCTATCATGCCAAGCAAGCCAGCCGCACAGGCCGCCCGGCTGCGCATTAACCATGCGGGACTAGACGCCATCGCGGCTTGTTATTCAGAGTATTGGACAGACGCACAGGTGCTGATCTAAAGAGTCCGATCGCAGAGGCGGCGAGGGTTTGATCCACCAGTCAGGACGCCGCTTTGCCGCACTCATTGGAGTTCCGCGGGGTGCCGGCGGTGCTCACCGCTTTTCTCCTCTGGAATTCATTCATGGGCTTCCTGCGGCTTTCTTGTGAGCTCGCCAGAGGCGAGCAAACACTTTAAAGCGCTGCACTCATTTTGATGTGCGGGATACCGCACTCCTCAAAAACATCTCCCTCAGCCTTGAAGCCAAGCGCTTCGTAGAACGTGCGGGCATGCGTCTGCGCATTCAGCCGGACCGTCTGCAGCCCCTCCTTCTTCGCATAATTGAGCACCGCTTCCATCAGCACACGGCCGACACCGCGCCCGCGAAAAGGTTTAAGCACAGCCAAACGTCCGATTTTGCCGTCTGGCGTCATACGCGCACAGCCGAGCGTCATGTGATGTTCGTCCCATGCAACGAAGTGAGTACTCACAGGATCGAGATCATCAATCTCTTCGGCTTTCGGCACGCCTTGCTCAGCAACAAACACCATGAGCCGAATACGTTCGCAAGGATGCTGCAGTGTTTTCCAATCACCGGTTTCGATATGAATCTGCATATTGACTTTCCTAACAAGATTCAGGCCTTGCCAGCATACACTGACAAGGCCTGTTGACTGACTCAAGCTGCTATTTTAAGGCTGCGTGAAATCTTTCCCCGCAGCTTTCGCTTTGGCAAGATCACCCGCCAGTGCAAAGGTGAGTTTGGAGACATCACAGAAGCGGCGAAGCGCCTTATTGACGTCTTCAACGGTCAGCGCCTCAATGGCGGCTTCGGTTTCCTTGGAGAACTGCCACGTACGGCCCGTTTCCAAATTGTTCACCCAATTGGAAGCCACCATACCGTCCTGCGCGCGATTCACCGCACGC
>OGIZ01001008.1_pt1 | contig 12779 bp, 10 predicted proteins | sample 1571911 | NCBI WGS metagenome assembly OGIZ01 (sample SAMEA2582108, study PRJEB24529) | metagenome | biome: Human gut stool | place: China | collected 2011 | reverse complement strand
AAAAGAAAAAGAGTTTTTATTATCCGAAATTTATCAAATACTTCTGGCGCGCTGGTTTTCTGATCACCTTCTTGCTCTATCTGATCCTAACCGTTAGTTTATTTATCTAATATTGAAAAAGATACCATCTTGCTTCATTTCAAGGTGGTATCTTTTTTTGACCAACTACGACGATTCGAATGAACTAGGAAGTATTTGCCTTTGTCAATGATTCATTTTTATAATTTTATGATCGACAATCTGATAAATAGCATCGTAATCTTCTTTCTGGTATTTATGAGCTATTTCTATCAAGGTACACTTTTGTTGAGACAATATTTTTCGAATCTCTCTTGCATTTGTTTCATCCAATGCTGCTGTCACCTCATCGGCTAATAAAATAGGTTTTGGTCGGAGAATACACCGTGCAATTTCTAATTTCATCATTTGTCCTCCAGATAAATTCTGTGGATCTATTTGATACTCTAAATCACCAGCTAATTCGTCCCAAAGATGAACAGATTCTAAAGCTTTTTGAAGTTGGTCGTCTGAAAACTCCTGAAATAGAGTCAAATTTTCTTTTACAGTCCCCTTAAATAGATAAGGTTTTTGATGAATGAGATTGACCCTGTCGTAAGAAGGATAACAAGATTTTCCTTTTCTATCTATCAATTCAATACTTCCACTATATTTCTTATCTTCTCCACATAATAAGTGAAACAGGGAAGTTTTACCACTGCCACTGGCACCCGTGAGAAGTACTTTCTGACAAGCAGCAATTGTCAGGTTTGTATTTCTAAAGATCAAATGATCTCCAAATGTCTTCGTTAAATCATCGATCTGAATACTGAGCTTTTCTGTCAAAGGTTCTAAAATGGTTGTCGTCTCATTCACTTCAGGTATTTTCAAAATCGATACAACTTTCTTTTTGACAACCGTTGATCCTTGCAAATTAGATGTCATTTCTAATAATTGTTGCAAAGGGGAGATTAAATTCATAGAAGCCGTCATCATGGCGATGAGTGTTGTCAGTGACAAGGTCGTAGAAGGAAGAAGCAATAAACCCGTTAACAAGGGGCCAATCAATCCTAATCCTTTTAAGGGACCCGTCCAAAACATGACTAAATTGTGAGTCGTATAGTAGGTATATTGTTGATGCTCCGTTTCACTAATTTCTTTCAGAACATGCTGTGAAAATTCTGTTCCCGCTTGATTGCTTTGGATGGTTTGGATTCCTTTGCTGAAATCGGTGATACTGGATAAACTTTTCTTTCTTGCCTTACTTAGCTCTTCCCCACGTTTTTGTAGGAGTTTGTTAAATACAAACTGAGGAATGATCATCAAGAAGCCACCTATTGTAAAGAGACAACCTATAAAAAAGTTCTGCATGATGAGATAGACTATAGATGATAGAATGGATAAGCCAAATACTGGATAAATGAGCATAGGAGTCAAAAATTCTTGCCAAAACATCGGAATATCCTGTGTTAAAAATGAGTTTAACTCCGCCTCTGTATACTCTAATTTTTTTAGATGAAAGTAGGTTAACGTTCTCTCCGAAATCAATATATTGAATTCTTTGATGATCGATCGAACTAGAAGATTATCGATATACATACAAGCATAGATCAATACAAATAGAGCAATTCCTCCTATACCAAAGACAAGTAAGGCTCCCTTATCTCGCGGATTAATCTCACCTGCGAACTGAATAATAAACGATAACAAAAGCCCTTGAAGTGAGTACAAGACAGCAAATAGAATATACAACATCAATTTCCATTTAGATAAACTTTTTAAAATGATTTTCATTCTACTCTGACCTCAATTCATAATTAATTCTATTCGATAAAATAGATAATTCAAAATTATTCATTATCTTCTGTTTCATTCGACTACACTTTTCTTCAAAAGAAATTTCATAAAAAATATCTCTTTTTGGACACGTTCCTCCTTTACAAATTAATAATAAATTACATTTTTGACACTCATCACGAAATTTATACGAATTAATCCACAACTTATTATTCAGTTGATTTATTGATGAATTACCTAATTCACCAATTATGTTCTCAGGATTATATAATGCAACAGTACATTTTAACAAATTGCCTTTCGTATCGATAGTATATGAATGAGGTTTCTGAGCGTAGCACGCATTATAATTACTATTGAAAACTATATCATCAAATAGATTATATCCCATTTTTATTGCTAATTTTGAGAGTCCAAAAGATACATCTTTATCATATAATTGAACTTCATAACCTTTAGATCTATCTCCACATCCCCAATCTCCTACATTTCGAAAGAGCATTTTAAACCTCTCATCACCTTTAAAGCCTTGAGCATCTTCCTCTAAAAACTTACATACATCATCATAGTTTTCTTTTGAAACATTTAAACGAATAAAAATATTAAATTCCAAATCAAGCTTGGTAGCATTTTTTAAATTTTTTAGAATTCGCTCATACGTGCCTTGACCATTCTTCAAGACTCTTTGATTATCATGTCCTTTTTTCGATCCATCAACAGTAATTTGATAGTTTGTTACTTTGCACTGAGTTATCAATCTATTCAAAATAGTACGATTTAGTAGGTAACCATTTGTAGTCATATCTGAATGATAATTAACGCCAATTAGTTTAGCATATTTTATTAATTCCTCTGAAATTTTTAGTATTTCCTTATAACCCAAAAGCGGTTCTCCTCCAAACCAAGAAACATGTAAATCTTCAAAACGATGCTCACTTAATTTTTTCTTTATAAAATATAAAATACTTTCATATTTAGCACTAATATCACAATTCGAAAATTTTTCATAACAATACTTACATCTAAAATTACAATCTCCATGTGCTAAAATTGTAATTCTTAATGTCTTTTCATCCCTCTCTTTAAAAATTTTTATCATATTCTCTAGCTCATCATTCTCTTTCAAAAAATGATTTGATTCTAAGAACGAAATTAATTGATCTTTCGTTTTATTATCTGTTTTTATTTTTTTTAATAACTTATTTTCTATTTTTATAGACAAATTATTTTTTGTATTGAACAAATATTTATATTCTTCTTTTTCAAATGATATTACATATGGTGAATAAAGCATAATTGTCTCCTCAATAATGATTCTATAGTTCAATTTTATTCTCTTAAATCTTATATTTTTAATAAATAAGGGGTTCCAATTTAAAACAATTGTCCCCCCTTAAAATATGGATAAAATAATTAACATATCTGTATTTCTAACAAGCAGATCCACAAATTAGATTCTTGATTTCAATTGCTTCATCCATATCATGGTTAACTATTGTTTCAATAATCATTATTTTTCTCCTTTCCCTTTTTATAGATATAGTATATAATATAAAAAAATAGTAAATGAAAAATTACGGAAATCCGAACAAATGGACATTAGAGAAAAATTTAAATTGATTCGAAAACAAAGAAAAATCTCCTTAAGAGAACTTGGGAATATCGCTGGTTCTGCTTCGAGTATTTCTGATTTTGAAAATGGGAAAACCAATCTATCCAATGATATATTGCTACAATTATTGGGGTACATGATTGTGGAGATTAATGAGATCTTTGATTGGAGTGATTTCCATAGTGCTGAGTTTTTAACCTTGAAAAAAAGAATGGATGAGGCAATGGAAAACTCGGATTGGGTATCTCTTCTTCAAATTAAAAATGATTTTCAAGAATTAGCAATCTCAAAGCATCAATACATTTATCACATCCTCTCCCTCGTTTTAGAGATTATCATTGCAGAAAAACAACACAAAACCGTTTCACAGCAGGCAGTAAATGAACTGACGGATTACTTTTTTTCATTAGATTATTGGACCAATCTTGACATTGGGTTAATGGGAAGTGTGGTCTCCTATTTCACAACTGAGGCTATTGTTCTCTTTACGGATACAATTTTGGAAAATACACCGGACAAACTTAAGAACAATCTAGATCGAATCAAAATCGATACAATTTTAAATTTAGTGTCTGTCTTAATCAGTAGAAAAGAAAAAAGTGCTAGCAAACAACTGCTAACACTTCTATTTGCAAAACAATTCCCTAGCTATTTTGCATTTCAAAAATTATACTTACTAGAATTAAAAGCCATCTATCAAAGCATTTGGGAAGATCCAAAGCAAGGGAGATCTCTCCATGATGATGTTATCCATTCGGTTTCATTGTTACTTTCAAAAGCCGAAGCACAAGAGTGGGATGCCTATTTCATAGAACTAACTGAACATTAAAAATATCGTCATCCAATCGAAACTATTTTATCTGTTTTGTTCTTTTCTTTTATTTCTTCCGATGAAAGAACCAGCCCACTAGTTTCTTGAATACTTGAATCAAGAAGAGAGCAAGAACGGCCATGATGGCGCAGATAAGCAGCGTTTGAAGCCTCAAGGGGCTCATGTTAAAGAATTTCCCTAGAACACTACTTGAAACTAGGAAGGCTAGGATATTTCCTAGAAGAACCAGTCTCTTGTAGTGATTGAGAGGCTGGGATTCTTGGTAGATGATGGTAAATCCTACGAAGGCCATCAAGCAGATGGCTGCACTTGAGAGTTCTTCCGACCTCATGCCAAATGTTGAAGAGAGCAACACCAAACTAAAGATCAATATAAAATCCGTCAAGGCAGCAGGTAGCGCATTTTTAAAGACCGTTTCGATAAAGCGCCCTTTGATGCGCTCGCTATTGGGCTCAAGCGCTAGGAAGAATCCTGGAATCCCAATCGTAAAACCACTGATCAAAGACATCTGCGACGGCATGATGGGATAGGTAAAGGCTAAGAGCGTCACAGAGATGGCCAACAAAATGGAAAAGATATTCTTGATCAAAAAGAGACTGGCTGATCGTTGAATATTATTGACCACCCGCCGCCCTTCTGCCACGATGGACGGCATCTTCCCAAAGTCAGAATCTAGCAAGACCACTTGCGCCATCTTTTTGGTCGCATCATTTCCAGATTCCATCGCAATACTACAATCCGCTGTTTTTAAGGCCAGAATATCGTTGACGCCATCTCCAGTCATGGCGACTCTATGCCCCTTTGCCTGCAAGCCTTCTACAAGGCTTTTCTTTTGCTCTGGTGTCACTCGACCAAAGACCGTATATTGACTCGCCGCTTGGTGCAAGTCTTCTTCCGTCAATAAGGTTCTGGCATCGATTAGATCCTCTGCTCCTTCAATGCCTGCTTTTTGTGCAATAGCTGAGACCGTAGCTGGGTTGTCCCCTGAAATGACCTTAATGGTCACTCCTTGTTCTTTAAAGTAGGCGAAGGTTTCTTTGGCATTTTTTCTCAAAGGATTGGAGAGAATGATCCAGGCCACCAAGTCTACAGGAGCCTCTAAAGTCTCTCCCAGGTGATCTCCCCGATATTTCCCAAAGGCCAAGACCCGATTACCTGCCTTAGTAGCAGGAGCTATCTCTTGTTCAACCTCAGAGAAGCCCTCTCGTAAAACAAATTCTGGTGCCCCTAATACATAGATCCCAGATTCAAAGACAATGGCTCCATATTTTTTCTTAGACGTAAAGGGCTGAATTTCAAGAGCCTTCCAAGGCTGGCTGACTGGTGTCTTATGAAATTTTCGGATGGCATCCATGGTATCGTTTTGATCCATACTAGCCTCTACATACTGAGCTAGAGCTTCCAAGTCTTGAGCGTCTTTAGCTGGACGAATCTCTGTCACTTCCATACCCGGCTCTGTAATGGTTCCTGTCTTATCGACACAAAGGATATCCACGCGCGATAAGGTCTCAATCCCCTTCATGCTATTGAGCAGAACCTTTTCCTTGGCCAATCTGACAGCCCCCAGAGCCAGTGCCAAGGTCATCAAGAGATACAAGCCTTCTGGAATCATCCCGATCAAGGCCCCGACTGTTGAAGTCACACTGAGCTTGAGACTATCGCCTAGGCTGATATAGCTGCGAAGAAAAAGGAGAGAACCTAGCGGAATGATGAGAAGACCAATGATCCCCACAATACGATTGACCGCATGGACCATGTCAGACTCCTCATGAGACTTGACCTGCTTGGCTTCCAGGCTCAATTGGTTGATATAGGAGTCATTCCCAACTTTTTCCAATCGCGCTAAACCTTGACCAGCGATCACAAAACTACCTGACATGAGTGCATCTTGCGCTCCTTTTTTGACCTCATCGGCTTCACCGGTCAATTGCGACTCATCGACTTTTAGATCCCCCTCCAGCAAGACCCCATCCGCATAGATCTGATCTCCAGCTTGAAAGCGAACCAGATCGCCCTCCACCAGCTGATCGATCGGTAGAGTGACTTCTTTTCCTTCGCGAAGAACAATCGCCTCACTCATATGTAGAAATTGCATCTGACGCAAGATCCGTCGAGAGCGGACTTCCTGCACAATTCCTACCAAGGAGTTGACCACGACGACCGGAACAAACAAGAGATTGTTCCAAGACTTCACTGCTACCAGCAAGACCGCTAAAACCAGGAAAATCAGATTAAAGTAGGTAAAGACATTGTCTCGAATGATCTGCCCCAAACTTTTCTCTGTCTTGACCGTAACCTTATTTTGCTTGCCCTCTTGGATCTTTTTCGCTACTTCTTCCTGACTGAGTCCTTCTAATCTAACCATTGCTTTCCTCACTCATGTATTTCCAAGGGCAATCCTTCTGGATCGAAGAAAAATGCCATCTTCTTACCATCAAAATCATCATAACGAAGGCCTGTATTCTCAATACCTAGCTGATCCAATCTAGCTAGATAGGTCTCTACATCGTCCACTTGAAAGGCCAGATGACGCAGTCCCGCATGCTCGGGAAAGGGGAGCTTAGGCCGTTCTGGGGCCGTCGGTTTGATAAAGAGTTCTAAAGTCAGCTCCCCCTGACGGAGATTGATCAAGATATCTCCGCGTTCGGGACGGTCATACTCACTGACAATCGCAAAGCCCAACTGGTCCACATAAAAGTGCAACATGGCGTCGCGATCCCGTCCAATGATGGCAATATGATGAATCGTGTCTAACTTCATCTGGTCCTACTTTCTATTTTCTATAAAAAGAAAAGGGAGTGGGACATATGCCCTTTTTCCCTATCCTTATGATTGTTGCAATACTTTTCGAGGCTTGGTCCCTTCAGCTGGTCCAATCACACCCGCTGCTTCCAACTCTTCCATGAGGCGAGTCGCCCGGTTAAAACCAACCGATAAGCGGCGCTGGATCATCGAAGCACTGGCTTTTTGGGTCTCGATGACGAGCGCTTTGGCCTCTTCAAAGAGAGGATCACCTTCATCAGAGCCACCCATACCTCCATCAAAGTCTGACTCCGATACTTCTCCTGGATCAAAGGCATCATCATAATCGGCTTCTGCCTGCTCTTTGACAAAGTTGACAATCCGCTCCACATCGTCATCTGAGATAAAGGATCCTTGCAGACGAATTGGGTGGTTTTCATCGATCGGTTTAAAGAGCATGTCTCCGCGACCGAGCAATTTTTCTGCCCCATTTTCATCCAAGATGGTCCGTGAGTCGGTCCCAGATGATACCGCAAAAGCGACACGGGAAGGCACATTGGCCTTGATCAAACCTGAGATAACGTCAACCGATGGCCGTTGAGTTGCAAGGATCATGTGGATCCCTGCTGCACGTGCCTTTTGTCCAAGGCGAATAATGGCATCTTCCACTTCTTTACTTGCGACCATCATCAAGTCTGCCAACTCGTCGACAATGACCACGATCAATGGAAGGGGCACTTGCTTCATCTCAGACTGGGCATTGTACTCAGCCACCTTGGCATTAAAGCCAGCAATATTCCTAGCGCCTACTTTTGAGAAGAGCTCGTAGCGATTTTCCATCTCATCAACGACCTTCTGCAGAGCTCGACTGGCCTTGCGTGGGTTGGTCACCACTGGAATCAAGAGGTGAGGAATATCATTGTAGACAGAAAGCTCCACCATCTTTGGATCGACCATCATAAACTTGACTTCGTCCGGACGAGCCTTCATCAAGATACTCGAAATAATCCCATTGACCGCTACTGACTTACCAGATCCGGTAGACCCCGCTACCAAGAGGTGGGGCATCCGAGCCAAATCAAAGGTCCGAGCTGAGCCATCTACAGCCTTCCCAAGAGGAATCTCAAGGAGTTTAGCTGGATCTGTTTTGGACTGCTCCCACAATTCACGGAAGGAAACGGTCGCAATCTCTGAGTTGGGCACTTCAATCCCGACCAGAGACTTCCCTGGAATCGGTGCTTCAATCCGCACATCCTTGGCTGCTAGGGCCAAGGCCAAATCATCTGCTAGATTGGAGATACGGTTGACCCGCACACCAACCGCTGGCTTAACCTCATACTTGGTAACAGAAGGACCGATTTCCGCCCGCTCCACTGTCGCCTTGATATTGAAGCTTGCAAAGGTCTCTTCCAAAATGCGGATATTCTGACGAACGATGTTTTTCTCTTTAGATTGATTTTTCGGCTTGTCAGGTGCGAAGAGATCAATGGTTGGAAGCTTGTATTGAAGCAATTCCTTAGGTGTGAAATCCACTTGAACTTCTTCCCCATCGTCCTCGAATTCTTCGGATTCCGGAAACTCTTCGTATGCTTCAGGCTCTTCAGGCCATTCTTCATCTGGCAGGTAGATCTCTGGTGTTGCTGGTGCAACAATTTCTGCTTCTGGGAAAGACTCTGTGAACGGCTGCTCCGCCAGCACCTCTCCCGTTTCAGGATCTACAGGATGCCCTTCCATTGATAGGGGAGTTGGAAGAACTGCACTTGCTTCTTCTTGCTCTCGTTCAGCTGCAACAGCTTCCTCAGCAGCTCTCGCTTCCTTTTCAAGGAACTTCTGCTCGCGACGTTCTTTGCGTTTTTCCATAGATGCGTGGAAGGCTTCCGATCCCTTTTCAAACAAATCATAGATGGAGTAAGGACTCATCAAGAGAATCCCCAATCCAATAAAGAGAAGGCCAATAAAATAAGAGCCAATATTTGAAAACAGGAAGGAAATCGGAGCATAAAGAAGGGCACCGATCATACCACCACCGGCAAAGCTCTCCACTCGCAGATGAATCAGGTCTGCCATGATTCTTGAAAAGGTGACCTTGATCCCATTATTGTCTAAATGAAGGGAGGATACAAAGAAGGCCTGAAACATCAAGAGAACCCCAGCAAAAAAGCTTAGGAATCCTGAAATCACCCCTTCGTGTTTGTCCAGCCATTTAAAGGCATAGAGGTAGAAAAAGGTCGCTAAAATAGCCAAGTAAGCCAAACTCCCAACAAAGAGTCGGATTAAGTTGTAGGCCAAGACCCCTACTGCTCCCAATTTCAAGGCCGCAAAGACTAAAACCAGACTAATCAGAATGGTCACAATCATGCGGTGAATTGCTTTTTTTCTTTCTAATTCTGCTTTGGACAGTCGTCTCGTCGACCGTGTTTTTTTTGATTGATTATTGTTTGCCATAACCTTTATTATATCACATTTCCAAGCCAGTTCTCTAGTAAAATCATTTCCGAACATTTGCAGCATAAAGTAAAAAACAGCACCGAGTAGGCACTGCTTTAGATGTTTTTCTTGGGGTGGCAGTCAATGATGGCTTGATAGTCTTTCAGCGCTTGCTTTCCTTTGTCCGTCAACTGATAACCCCGAATTGTGAACTGCTCCGCCAGTTCTTCCTCCGTAAAATGGGCAGCCAAAGCTTGGTTCAAATCAGCTGCTTTCATCTTAGACAAACCCGCGACTCCCTTCTTTTTGAGAATGGCTTTTTTCATGGTCGCATTGATGTGGTCCAGCGAATCAAAAGCGGATTCAATAAAAGTATAGCCCTTCTCCACCAAAGCCTTCAAGTGTTCCGAAGCATGAATCCCATAGCTGTATTCAAAATACTTGGGAAACCAAGTCTCTGTCGTAAACGTTCCAAAATGGATCCGCCACAAGAGAATGATATCCCCTGCAAGCAAGCCATCTCGAAGGAGCTCCATATTTCGTTTGGAAACAGGTTTTGGATCTAACAACCAAGCTTCTAAATCCCTCTCAGGCGAAATAAAGGGTTTCACCTCGTGATCAGCGTAAAATTTTTCCATTACATCTGCAATAGTCGTCATAAGTCACTTCTATCTATCATTGATTGTATCATAACAAAATAAAAAGAAACCGTCGATCAAGAAAGCTTCCTGATGTCGAGATTCCTAATGAAAATGGATCTTACTCAGATTTTTTATCATTCGGTGAGATAGTATCTAGAACTTGGTCGACTTTTTGTTCGCTTTCTAAGTCATGATCCGTTTGAATACTATCAATTTGATCTTGTAAATTTGTCTGTTGGACTTGTGGTTTGTATAGCGAAGCAAATCCTACTCCAATTACCAATAAACTCGCTCCAATGACGCAAAGTCTCTTTACATGCCAAGCCATCGGTAAGGGAATTTTCGCTCGAATCCCTGAATTCTTGACCCAATCCGGGTGGTCTCGCATGACACGATTAGCTGCCATCAGAGGCATCAGGTAGCCAAAGAGCGCAATGACCGTTGTCAAACCAATAACCCGAAAACGATTCTGCTTCGATGGAGAAACATGGTTCACTTCCATCAGGACCATGCCCGTAATCACCAAAATAATGACCAGTAATAAGCCCAAAGATCTCCATAAACCTTCTCTGCGGTAACATTTCAATTCATCAAACGACATCTCCTTAAAATTCTTATCCATTTTTTAATAACTCCTTGTGTTTGTTCAGGCTCTTTCAATTAATCTCTATTTTGATTGGAGGATTTACAGATGACTGCCTTCATCCTTCAAGTATTGCTTAGCCTTTCGAACGATATAGAGCGACTCATCTTCTGAGACTAACTTGCGAAAGAGATCATTGGCTCTGTGCTGATCGCCTTTAAGAGTAGCATTCAAGGCTTGGTAGTAGATAATTTCCAACTGCTGGTACTTGAAATCATTGCTTAAATCTTCGAAATAGTCATTACTTTGGTGCGCAATGGTTAAATCATAAAGGGCAAGACAGACCTTTCTTGTTTTCTCAGCCAGTGTCGGGTCTGTGATAGTCAATTCATTCAACCTACCCTCCAGTTCTCCTCTAGACAAATCAGGATCTGTCAGGACAGTTGATCGCATGAGATAACTTTCAAAAAAGTTTTTATATTTCTGCGGATAATCCGTCCGACTAAGTGCTTCCCTAGCTTCTTTTATGACAGTATCAAAATCTCCCATCATAAAAGAATAGGCAACCGATGTCAGCTTAATATCTATCTGTGAAATAGCTTTTTTCACATTCTTGTTCAACTGAAGGTATTGCTGCCAAAAAGCTAAATCTAAGTCTACATGGAGCAAGGTGTTGCACTTGTTGGTGTAGCTTTTCTTGAGCAATTGGATGAATAAAATCAAGCATGCAAGGACTAATAAGACGCCACCCGTCTGAAGAAGAGTATCTCTGACCACTAACCCAATGCAAAAAATCAGAAGCATTGCTAAAATGCCAGCAGATCTAATATAGAGCCTGTAGTTTTTGCGTAGAGTTTTATAATCCAATTTGTAGCCTCCTATTCATGATACGGTTTTTGAGGGAATTCGTTCATTTTCCAACAAAACAACTTATCTTCCATCATACCGAATTTTCCATCTCTACGCAACTTCCTTCTTAATTAGTGATTTATCAAATGTTATCGGTCTTGAAACAACCTCAGAAAATAGAGAATCCCGTCCAGATTTGAAAGTATCGCAAAATTAAGGTACAATAGAGAAAGACAACTATGTTGGAAAGGAAGAATATGAAAAAATTAATCGCACTACTATTATTTTCCGGCTTGGCTTTGACAGCTTGTTCGTCCAATAAGACAGACGCTAACTCTTCAAGCTCAAGCAAAGAAAAGACAGAGCAGACAGCAACTTCTAGCTCTAGTGAAAAAGATCAAAAGAAAATTGAAGAAGAACAAAAGAAATTAGAACAACTGCGCAAAGATTTTAACGATGCCATGACCAATGAAAATGCCGTCTTCCCACAACTCTCAACTGATGTGGCTGAAGACGAAGCAGAGGTTAAAATCACAACAACTGAAGGCGATATCACTGTGAAGCTCTTCCCTAAATATGCGCCCCTTGCAGTTGAAAACTTCTTGACCCATGCAAAAGAAGGCTACTACAATGGCTTGCTTTTCCACCGTGTTATTAACAACTTTATGATCCAAACTGGGGATCCTAAAGGAGACGGTACGGGTGGCGAATCTATCTGGAAGGGCAAAGACAAATCCAAAGATTCAGGTACTGGTTTTGAGAATGAGTATTCTCCATACCTTTACAACCTTCGTGGAGCCCTTGCCATGGCCAATTCTGGTCCAAATACCAATGGTAGTCAATTCTATATCAACCAAAATAAGGATGATATTTCAAGTAAACTCCCAACTGACCGCTTCCCAGCTAAGATCATCGATGCTTATAAAAATGGTGGAAATCCAACCCTCGATGGTGGTAACTACACTGTCTTTGGCCAAGTGATCGATGGCATGGATGTGGTCGATAAAATCGCCTCTGCCGAAACTGATGATAAGGACAAACCAAAAACAGACATCAATATTGAAAAAATCGAGATCTTAAAAGACTATGATTTCAAGAAATAATGAAAAGAGAACCAAACGGTTCTCTTTTTAAGATATTGATAAACATTTTACATAAAATTAGCTAATAGATTCATTGGTAAAAAAATGAATTCTAATTATTTAAGTCATTCATCTACTGAAACTTTCTGCCGTGAGAAAAGTGAGGCTGGGACAAAAGTCCTAGCCTCTCAATTATTTTTGGATTGTCGAGCAAGAC
>OGIZ01001002.1_pt1 | contig 12830 bp, 9 predicted proteins | sample 1571911 | NCBI WGS metagenome assembly OGIZ01 (sample SAMEA2582108, study PRJEB24529) | metagenome | biome: Human gut stool | place: China | collected 2011 | reverse complement strand
ATTAAATGATTTTTACAGCTGCAAACTTCTCGTAAGTAGAATCAGTCCAATCATTCTGCTGCCCACATTCTCTCACAAACTCATCGAATACCTTATAGAAAGCATTAGGTGTTGGTTTTCTCGGTTTGACTTCTCCCTCTATAGGTTTGTGCAGCGCATTGAATGCTTCTTTAATTTGTTCAGGTGTTGGCATTATTTCTTCTACTTCAAATTTCTTGAAGATTTCCTGCACCTCTGTATAATAGCCCAAGAGTGAAGCATTGATTTCAGAAGCGGCCGAAGAGGAAAAGGACTGGCGCCGCCGAGCAGAAGAGCAGTCCCGTACGGCTGCTTTTGCGCAGTCGGAAAAGGGGCGTGCAGATGTGGCCTATTCCAATAATCCTAAGGTGCGTGCGCTTCAGGAGCATTTATTCGGCAAGGCAGCAATGGATGAAGCAGCCAAAACTGCTTTGAGTGTGCGGGAGCCGACGGCTGCCCAGACCTCTGTCGCGGCTGTTGCCGCGAGAAATGGCGCCCCAGCCACCCATCCGCCCAGATCTGCCGGTAAGTCTGAAAACACTCAGGTCTCTTCAACGCAAACCAGTGCTGTTGCTGCACGGGCCGCCCGTGTCTTTGGGAGTTTCGGGGCTCCTCCGCCTTCTGGCGGAGCGTTGGGAGTGCATCCTCTGAATGCGGGCGTTTCTGCTCCGGCGGCTGCGGTTCCTGTGCAGTCAGCTCGTTCTCGACGTGATGAAATCGCCGCGGCTCTGACGGCACAGGCAGAAAAACGAACAGGACGCACGCTCCAGACAAATGACGAATTCATGAGTGAAGAGTCTTCGTCGGGCCCCATGCCGGAGCCTCCCAAAGGACTTACGGATCTGCCTTCAGACGCTGAACTTGCAGGTTGGTCTGACGATTGGAGCGAAGCGGAAGAAGCCCAAGCAGAACCGCAGATTCCTGCGGACATGCCGCCGAGCGGGTTGGGACGAAAAGCGCGATAAAAACGAGTTGTGCCGTTTATTGGTGAAATCCCTTATATTTCATAAGGGGTTGTCGTGATGAATGCCAATACAGCGCATTATGGCAACGTGTTGCAATTGGAAACACAAAAAAGACTTGCATATCTTGCAATCTTGGGGTTATCTCAAAGATTTGTTCGCGGCATTTTCCACCCCGTGTGGCATTATTTGATATTGATCTCTCCGCTTTGCAGTGGTTCTGCTTCAGGTCCCCTTATTGAGAAGGCTAGTCAACCCCGACTCAATCCTAAGGATATTGGCAGTATTTGTTTGCAAGCGGCGCTTTTTTTACTTTCCTTTAATGCAGAGTGAATTGAGCGCTGGAGAGCAGATCGCATCGGTGTTCCGTGCAGGATGTACGGAATGCTCCAGCTGACGGCTGAATGGCGGCAGACCCACGTGATGTCTGCGGCGGTTCGGCAGGGGCGGCCGGCGGCCGAAGAGAGCTTTCGGGTGCTGGGCCCCCCTCGGGAGAGACGCACATGGCGGTGGCTAAGAAAGCGAAGAAAGACGGCGTGGAAGTCAAAATAGAAACTTCCAATGATGCGCAGAAAGATAAGAAGCACTCGAAGCGCAAAATAAAGACAGCGACCCTCGAGACTTCCGGTCTTACGCTTTCTATCGAATCCGTAGAACCTGAAAAAACGTCCAAGAAGGCCGTAAAGGCAAAGAAAGTCAAAGGCGAAAAAACGCCTAAAACCGCTGAACTTCAGGCAGTGCCTGAGGAGAGTCCTGTTGCTGCGGCTGAACCCGTAAAGCCGACTCGTCTGCGCAAATCAGCCAAGAAGGTCGTTGCCAAGGCGGATGCGGATGATTTGAATACGCCGTCCCCTGCTGCCGATGTGAAGACCAAGCCTGTTCGTAAGACTCGCGCGGCAAAAAAAACGGAGCCTTCGGAAGAGACCTTGCCTGTGGCGGAAGCGTCTGCAGCTGCTGAGGGAAAAAAAGCAGTCAGAGTACGCAAGGTTAAAGCGGTGAAATCCCAAGCTCCGGCCGAAGAACTTTCGACAGAGCAGGCTGAGGCGGCGCCAGTCAAGACGCCTAAATCGAAAGCGGCCAAACCTAAGGCGGCCAAGAGCACTGCAAAGAGCAAAGGACGCAAAAAATCGGCAAAGTCCGTCGACGCTGACAGCGAAGACTTCGATTTTGATGACGACGGCGGAGAAGACATCGCAGGCGTTATTGATGATGAGGATGCCGACTATGAAGACATCCCCGAACTCGATGAGGTCGAAGACATCGAGGCGGTTGAAGATGTCGGTGAAGAGGCTGACGAAGACGGTGCTGCGGATGCAGAGTCTGCGCCTTCTGAGGCTGAGCCCGAAGCGGCGCCAAAAAAGACGCGCCGCTCCAAGAAGTCGCGCGCTGCGCGTGACAAGGCGCTCATGGAAGCCATGAAGCATGGCTACGGGGCGGCTGAAGAGTCTACGGAAGACCGCCGCTCCAAACTGATCAAGCTGATCAGCTTGGGCAAAGAGCGCGGCTACGTCACCTACAGCGAAATCAATGACAACATCCCCAACACGCTGCTTGATGAAGATGCCATCGAAACGATTGTCAACATTCTTGGCAATCTCAACATTGCGGTGCACGAAGTGGCTCCCGATGAGGAGCAGCTGCTCATTCAGGGCGGTGCTGAGGGGGTAAGCGATGAGGATGCCGAAGCGGAAGCCGAAGCTGCGCTTTCGACGGTAGAAAGTGAATTCGGCCGTACGACCGATCCTGTGCGCATTTACATGCGTGAGATGGGATCCGTAGAGCTCCTTTCACGTCAGGATGAAATTGAGATCAGCAAGCGCATCGAAGACGGCCTGAAGCACATGGTTCTCGCCATTGCTCGGTGCCCAGTGACGGTGCACGAAATCCTTGAGAGCGCTGAACGCATCCGGTCCGGTGAAACGCCGATTGATGAGGTGGTTGACGGCATCGTCACGCCCGATGACCAGAAAAACGTCGTTGGTGCTGTGGAGGATGAGACAGACATGGGCGCTTCCGCCATGACGGTGGGGCAGCTCGAAGATTTAAAGGAAAAAAGCCTTGCGGTGTTTGACCGTGTGGAAGCTCATTTCCGTTCGCTCGTTGAAACCTTTGACGGCAAAGGGCCGCATGCGCCTGAACTGGAGGGGCTCAAGGATCAGATTCAGCGCGAACTCATGGAGATTCGCTTTACTGCCAAAACGGCCGATCGACTCTGTGAGTCGCTTCGCCGGACGATTGGCATTGTCCGCGGCAGCGAACGTACGGTTTATGACGAATACGTCCGACACCTCCATCTGCCCCGCGAATGGTTCCTCGCCAATTTCATTTCCAATGCTACCCGCATCGGCTGGGTTGATGAGGTGGCGGCTGCTTATCCCGACAAGGCGCAGGTCATTCTTCATATGCGGGCGACGGTTGAAGAAGAGCAGCGCCGTTTGGCACAGCTCGAACGCGAGTCCCATATGACGGTAGCGGAGCTGCTCGACACCTATAAGCAGATGGCTACCGGCGAGTCCAAAGCGCGCAATGCCAAGCGCGAGATGACAGAAGCCAATCTGCGTCTGGTGATCTCCATTGCTAAGAAGTACACCAACCGCGGGCTGCAGTTCCTGGATTTGATTCAGGAAGGAAATGTGGGCCTCATGAAAGCGGTAGACAAGTTCGAATATCGCCGCGGCTATAAGTTTTCAACTTATGCTACGTGGTGGATTCGTCAGGCCATCACGCGAAGCATTGCCGATCAGGCCCGCACGATTCGTATTCCGGTGCATATGATCGAAACGATCAACCGCATGAACCGCATTACGCGTCAGGAGCTCCAGGAAACCGGTGTGGAACCTGACAGCCGGCGGCTTGCTGAATTGATGGAGATGCCTGAAGACAAGATCCTCAAAATCATGAAGATTGCTAAAGAGCCGATATCGATGGAAACGCCGATCGGCGACGATGACGATTCTCATTTGGGCGATTTTCTGGAGGATACTCAGACGGTGGCTCCGGCCGAGGCTGTGCAGAATGCCTCGTTGTCGGACACGGTCAAGCAAGTGCTCGACAGTCTTTCTCCTCGTGAAGCAAAGGTGCTTCGCATGCGCTTTGGCATTGAAATGCAGTCCGACCATACGCTCGAGGAAGTGGGCAAGCAGTTTGATGTTACGCGAGAACGTATTCGTCAAATTGAAACAAAGGCGCTGCGCAAGCTTCGCCATCCTTCACGTGCCGACAAACTGAAGAGTTTCCTTGACGAAACAGACAATTGATTGCGAAATGCTGTGTCTGCAAAGGTCTCATCCAATCATGGATGATTGGGGGAGGCCGTTTGGGCTGTCCGCCTAAAAAGTGCTGTACTGAATGCGCGCATACGCCTAGGTAAACCGCGCAGGCGGCACAGCCATTTGTCATAGCACAAGCGCTTATTTCCAACGAACTTCGCTGAAAATTTGGGAAATTTTTTCGGCGTAAAAGGTTGAAAAGATATGCTGTTTAGCGTATCCTACATCCCTTTTTCGCCGCATCGTCCGGATTCGATTTCCCTTCGAAGCCTGGAATTTCAAGCGGCCTGCTGCTCGCTCGAATAAATATTAGGGCTGCCTGGCGCACGAAGCTGCGCTGGGAGCATCAACGCGGAATGAATTCTCCGCCTCGAAGCAGACAGGCTGCATTGATTTCCAATGGGCTCCAAGGGTTCAGTTGGATTTAAACGTGCGGCGCCGGACCCGGAAGGATCCCTCAACAAGAAGCCGGACCGCTTTCAATCAGCAAGAGGCTCGAAGCGGTGCCGGAGCATTCGCAGCTGCTCGTTCCCTAACGAAGATCGAGTAGCTGCGGTCTCCTGTGCGCAGCTTTTCAAGCGTTTGGCACGGAGAATCTTGGAGAGGGTTTCTTACGGCTGTGAATTCAAGAATTATGCCCGACGCGTTCGAACGGCGGACTCTCTTGGGAGAGCCGTTGAGATGAATGCTGCGGAGTGCACAATGGCCAAGACGACAAAGAAGACGACGGAAGATACGGAAGCCGCTGCCGAACTCACGACTGCGGACACCAAGAGGGTGAAGTCCGAACCAGCCGATACGGCCGAGAAAAAACCAGCTCGAACGAAGCGGGTGAAGAAAGCGGAAGGGGATGGTGCGCTTGATGAAGCGCCGGCCAAACCTAAGCGCACGCGTAAGAGTAAAGCAGAAAAGACTGCTGAAGGTGCCGATGGCGCTGAAGCGGCGGCCAAACCTAAAAAACCTCGTAAAACGGCAGCCTCTAAGTCCAAGAAGGTCAAGGCGGCCGAAGAAGTGCCGTTTGATACGGATGCTGATGATGTTGATGACGAGGTCGACGGCGAGCTTTCGAGCGATGCTGTTCTCGCCGATGACGATGACGGAATGGTCGACGAGGAGGTTGCCGAACTCGATGCCTGGCAGCCTGAAGGCGAGGATGCTGAGAATATTGACGCTGCCGATGGGTCTGAGGATTCCGATGAGGATGATCAGGACGCCGACAACCGAACGCCGCGCAACGGCTACGGTGAACTCGTGCGTCTGGGGCGTTCCCGCGGCTGGGTGACGCTTGCAGACATCAACGATTATCTGCCCGAAAGCGCACTTCGTACTTCGGAAAATCTTCAGGAAGTAACCGAACAGCTCGGCCGTCTGGGTATTCAGGTTTTTGAGGCCCCGCCGGATGAGGATGACATTCTCATCAACGGCATGGGCGGCGACAACAGCGATGACATTGACGAAGATGACGCCGCTGTGATGCTGACGCCCGAAGAGTCTGTCGGTCTTTCAAAGGATCCGTTGCGTGCCTATCTGCGCGGCGTCGGTTCGCATAAGCTGCTCACACGTGCCGGAGAAATCGAAGTTGCCAAGTCGATTGAACAATTCACGATCAAGCTTGTGGCAACTATCGTGGAGTACCCGATCGCAGTGGAAGAAATCCTGCGGCTTGGAGAGGCGCTTAAAGACGAGAACACCGCGGTAGATACCGTCGTGGACGGCTTTAATGATGCCGCTGCTGAGGAAAATGCCAACTCATCCGCTGATGAGATTGCTACCGACATTGGCGCAGCAGCCATGACGGTGGATCAGCTCGCGGAAATGCGCGCCCGCGTGCTTTCACTTTTTGAGCTCGCCCGCAAATCGCTCGACCGTGTGCGTGAAACCTATGGCGATCCAAAACGAGAGAAGGAATACCGCAAGGCGCTTGCTGACATGTCGGCAGCTTTGTCGCCGATCCGCTTTTCCGTGAAGCTCGTTACTCAAATGACGGATCACATCAGCCAGCATATGGATGAAGTGAACAATACGCTCAAGAAGATGCGCGCGACCTTGGCTAACCAATGCCGCATGCCGCAAGTGCAGGTTGTAGAGCTTCTCAAGAGCGACGGCGTCACTGATCCCGAGTGCTTTGAAAAAATATCGGCTGCCGGCAAGCCCTGGTCGGATGCAGTGAGTCATTCGATGGCGGTGCTCAAGGAAGAGCAGGCGGTGCTGATCAGCGCAGAACGAGAAGGCTTGCTCAAACTTTCTGAGCAGCGTGAGCTCGGCCGTGCGATGAAGCTTGCGCAAACGAACCTCATGCAGGCCAAGGCAAAGATGATTGAGGCTAATCTGCGCCTCGTAATCTCTATTGCCAAGGGTTACGTCAATCGTGGTCTTGCCATGACGGACCTGATTCAGGAAGGCAACTTGGGTCTCATGAAGGCGGTCGACAAGTTCGAATACCGCCGCGGCTACAAGTTCTCAACCTATGCGACTTGGTGGGTTCGTCAATCGGTTACCCGTGCGGTGGCGGATTTCGGCAACACTATTCGCATTCCTGTGCATATGACGGAGTCCTACAACAAGCTGCGCCGTCAGAAGCAGAAGTTCCTGCAGCAGCACGGTCGTCAGCCGACTGAGCAGGAGCTCGCAGAGCTCGCGGATCTGCCGCTTCAGAAAGTGAATTTGCTCACGCAGGCGATGCGCGGAGTGGAATCCATTGACGCCCCGATCGGTGACGAGGAAGATGCGACTAAGCTCGACTTCGTTCGCGGCAATGAGCGCGACGATCCGGGTGTGGCCTTTCAGGACCGCTCTATGATCGACTGTATTCAAAAGTCGCTCAATGAACTCAATCCGCGTGAAGCTCAGGTGTTGCGTTTACGCTATGGCATCGGTACGAATCAGGATCACACGCTCGAGGAAGTGGGCCGTACGCTCGGTCTCACACGCGAACGAGTGCGCCAGATTGAGTCTGCTGCCATCCGCAAACTCCGCACGCCGGACTTTACGGAACGTCTGCGTGACTATCTCCAGAGCTGAGATAACTTCATCTAATACGATGTTATTTCTGCTAAATATCAGGTGATACGAAGACCTCCGACAGGCATGCCTGCGGAGGTCTTAAATTTTGCTTGGTTCCAATCTTGCATCAACCAAGTATGGCAGCAAATGCTGCAGACATTCGTTTGTAGCGGCAGCTGATGAACTGCTCAATAATCAGCTACAATCGTCATCTTTCTAAGACATGGGGGCCTGTAGCCAAGTTGGTTAAGGCACCGGACTCATAATCCGGCTATCCTGGGTTCAAGCCCCAGCGGGCCTACCATTCAATTCATTCGCGGACGACGACTGCAGCAACGATCGTCCGTCGACGCTTCTTGTTCCGAGCGCGGGAGACCTTCAGCGTCCCGCTCCGGACGCTTCGACGTGTTGTGTTGAAGCCTGTTCCGAGTGTGGCCGCTATTTTGCGGCTTCGCCGTCCCCGCGTTCTCTCTGCCCAAGATATTCGGATGTCTTCTTTCGATCAGTTCGGTCTCGATCCCCGCATTCTTTCTGCCATTGAGCGTATGGGCTACACCCAGCCAACGCCGATTCAGGAAAAAGCTATTCCTGTGGTGCTCATGGGAGGCGATGTGATGGGCGCGGCACAGACCGGGACAGGGAAGACAGCAGGCTATGGACTGCCGCTCATTGCGCGCATTCTGCCCAAGGCGAATACTTCGATGTCGCCGGCTCGCCATCCGGTTCGGGCACTCATTCTGGCTCCCACGCGCGAACTTGCGGATCAGGTTTCCGACAATCTCGTTAAATACTGTGCCGATACGCCGTTGCGCGCCGGCGTGGTTTATGGGGGCGTCGATATTCGGCCGCAGGCCGATATGCTCCGGCGCGGCGTGGAGATCCTCACGGCAACGCCGGGTCGGCTGCTCGACCATGTGCAGCAGCGCTCGGTCAATTTGTCTCAGGTCGAAATTGTGGTGCTTGACGAAGCCGACCGCATGCTTGACATGGGGTTCCTGCCCGATATTTCCCGCATTCTGCAGCTTTTGCCCCAGCATCGACAGAGTCTTCTCTTTTCTGCGACTTTTTCGCCTGAGATTAAAAAGCTCGCCAAGAGCTTCCTCAAGGACAACCCGACAGTAATCGAAGTTGCCCGCGAAAATTCCACTGCTGAGACGGTGACGCAGGAGCTTTTTGCCGTCAATGACCGCGAAAAGACAGATGTGCTCATCGATATGCTTAAGACGCGCGGTCCGGAAGGGACGCCGCTCACGCAGGTGCTCGTTTTCGTCAATGCCAAGATTACCTGTCGTCGTCTTGCACGCACGCTTGAGCGCGTCGGCATCAATGCTGACGCCATTCACGGTGACAAAACGCAGGAAGAACGTCAGGTGGCGCTCGAGGGCTTCAAGAACGGTGCAATCCATGTGCTCGTCGCAACCGATGTTGCCGCCCGAGGTCTTGACATTAAGGAACTTCCTTTCGTTATCAATTACGACGTTCCTTACAGCGCAGAAGATTACGTTCACCGCATCGGCCGCACTGGCCGTGCCGGCGCAAAAGGTGTGGCAACAATGCTTGCTACGCCTGAAGACAAACGTCTCGTTGAAGCGATTGAGGCTTTGACAAAACAGACCTTTAAGCCGATTTCGATTTCGCCGATGCCGCGTACGCGCCGAGGCTCAGGTGCACCCTATCGCCGTGACGACCGCTCGTCCTATGCTGAACGTGTCGATACGCCTGAGGATGAACGTCTTGCGCGTGAACGCGCTCGTGCGTACATGCCGCCTGCGCAGCGTCATCGTGACCCCATTTTCGATATGCCGTATCTGGAAAATCCGCGGGCGACCTCGTCGGCGCAGAAGGCCGATGCGCCGGTCTTTCTTGAGCGGCAAGAAAAGCGTCGTCCGGTTGCGGCGCTGCTGGGCGGCCGCGGTCGTTAAGGTTCATCTATCTTCAGAGGAAACACAAAGCGGTACGGCGATGTTCGGCCGCTTTTTTGTTTGCGAATATTGAATGAAAAAAAGCCGGTGACAGCTGTGTCAACCGGCTTTTAGCATGGTGATTGAAAATGGATCGGTTAGGTCATCGGAACAATGCCGCGGCCGAAGAAATAGCTCACCAGAACACCAATGATAACGGCGATGAAATTGAGCCAAATGCCAGCCTTCACCATGTCGCCGATGCGGATGCGTCCGGTACCGAAGACAATGGCGTTCGGGGGTGTGCCCACAGGCATCATAAAGGCACAGGACGCTGCAAAGACCGTGGCAAAGAGAATCGGCTCAGGGTTGAAGTGCAGGCTTCCCGCTGCCGCGTCGATCACCGGCATCATGGTTGCTGCCAACGCCGTATTGGAGGTGACCTCAGAGACGAAGGTGACGATTGTGGAGACGCCAAACATCATGGGCAGTTCGCCGATCCCTTCAAAGACCTGAGCTTGAGCACCGATGAGGGAAGCGACGCCGGTTGACTGAATGGCTGCGGCCATAGACAGACCGCCGCCGAATAAAAGCAGCACGTCCCAGGCTACGACATCCTTGGCGCTGTTCCAGTCGAGCGCATGAATGCCGCGCTTCGGATCAACGGGAATGATGAAGAGCAAAACGCCTGCGAGCATGGCGATGACTTCTTCAGTCAGGGGTTTGAGCGGTGTTGCACCGCCAATTTCCAGGCCGCGCAGAAATGGTCCAAAGATCCATAGCAGTGTGGTTCCAGCAAAGACGCAAAGGACGATTTTTTCCCCTCGGCTCATGGGTCCGAGCTTTCTCAGTTCATTGCGAATCCACTCGCGGCCGCCGGGAATCCCATCCATCTTGACCGGAAAAAGCACGTTGAGAAGCAGGAAGGTTGCGGGGAGAAGCAGGAGTGTCACCGGAAGGGCAACCTGCATCCAGTCAAGGAATGACACTTCCGTATGGTAGCGGTCGGCAACAAAGCGCGCGAAGATACCGTTGGGGGGCGATCCGACCAGCGTGGCCATACCGCCGATTGAGGCCGCGTAGGCAATAGAGAGGAGGACGACTACACCAAAGTTTTTTTCGTCCGGCGTGATTTCCGGACTTTCTTGTGTTGAACGAATGACACCCATTACCGCGATGGCGATTGGCACCATCATCGCTGCGGTAGCCGAATTGGAAACCCATGCGGAAAGGAATGCTGTCGAGATCATCAGCCCGAAGATGATCTGCTTGGGTTTAGTGCCGAAGATCGAGATGGTTGCCAGTGCGATGCGTCGATCCAGATGCCAGCGATGAATGGCCGCAGCAATCAGAAAGCCACCTAAAAAGAGGAAGATAGTCCCGGAGGCATAGTGCCGCATTGTATTGACGGGAGTGGCTACTTCAAGGAGCGGATAAAGGACGATGGGGATCATCGCTGTCACTGCGATGGGGATTGCTTCAGTGAACCACCACACAGCCATTAGCGTTGTGACGGCGGCGCAGGCTTTGCCGGCGTGCGTGAAAGGGACGGTCTGGCCGGAGGCGTTCACAAACTGATCGGGCATCAGGTAGTAAACAATAACGGCAAGAATGGGGCCGAGAATAAAGGCCCAGATCTTCGTCTGGTTCGACATGGCGTCGATCGAGACGGGTGATGATTGGAGTGGCATGGGTGTCGCTCCTTGATTATTGTCAAAGTGGAGGAAATCTTCTTTACAATCCTATCAGGAGTTTGTCAACTGACAAGCGAAGAGCCGTGCTTTATTTCACTTAGGCTACTGAAATGAGATCTGTTAGATGATCAATTAATTGGTGTTTATGAAAAAGATAGAAAATGAGGACTATCGAGAATAAGGAAATATTCGTAGCGTATTTTGGGAGGTTTCCAGCTCAAAAGTCGTTTTGAGACTTGCATAATCGGTTTCAGAGGCATAAGCTTTGTCTTCACAGCATGAAGAGAGGTAATCCAGTAAGGGTTTACCCGCCAACCTGCCTTCTCGGGCAAGGTGGTTCGGAGCTGCATCGGAGCCCACCTCCCTGCAGTCCCATGCGGCCGAGAGCCTCTGAGAGAGGTTTCAGCAGTCGGTAAAGAGAGCGAGATCTTCAGTCTCAGTGTCCCCATCATCATCAATCTAAGGGACGAAGAGACTTCCGCCAGAGTGGTGCTCCCGCGGGGAGCCGCCCTGAGACATCAGGGAATGCGGCCTGCCTGCGCTTCAAAATTCAGAGAGTATTGTTCAGAAGTGCGGTGTTGGCTTTTCCTCAGGCGGAATTGTTCCGGATTGCCGAGTTCTGGTCGCAAAAGATCAGACATCGGCTAAAGAGGAGAAGAAATGATGTCCAACCGTTTGACGATCAAGGGTCAGGTCACAATTCCCAAGGCTGTTCGCGATTTTTTGGGTCTGCAGGAAGGCGGCTCGAGCGTTGAATTCACTATCAATGATGACGGTTCCGTTACGGTTCGTAAGGCCTGCGCAGCAGCAGAGCACACGACTGCGGAGTCCGTGCAGACCGCATCGGCTTCGCCCGTGCGTTCACGTCTGCAGCGGCCAACGCGCGGCTTCCGCGCTTCCGCTCCCCGCGCAGCTTCACATTGCGGCGTGTTGGCACTGCTCGCCGGCGGTATTTGATTGGTTGCCCAAGTGAATGGGATGAGAGCAGTGCAGCAGCAAAAGCGGAGTGCTGCAGGCTAACGTTCTGACCGAAAGAAATCAAAAAACGAGAGGCGCTTCTTTTAAGGAAGCGCCTCTCGATGTCTCTGGACAAAGAACAGAGCTCAGGACTGTTGATTTTTGTCGGAGCTTGACGGCTCATGTTGAGCGGCAATGGACTCGCTGGAACTCAAGCTGCCGGCAGACTGCGCCGTTTCTTGCGGCGTTTGGCCGTTGGTTTGCTCGGACGATTGCGGAAGGGCTTCTTGGCTCTTTTCTTCTTCCTTTTCCAGTTTGAGCGCAGCTTTGTCTTGTTCCTTCAAGGCTTTCTTCAAGGTTGAGCGCTGGATTAACGGGAACTGTACTTTAACAAGGAGCCCGTGCGGCAGTGCGTCGCCCAGCACAACTGTGCCGCCGGAACGACGGACGATGCGGTCGACGATGGCCAGACCAAGACCCGATCCTGTTACGCCGCTGCGGGCAGATTCGCCGCGCTCAAAGGGGCGCATCACACGCGCACGCTGACTTTCCGGCAAACCCGTACCCTGGTCGGCGACGTCGAGTTCTGCGGTTTGGTTGTCGGCGCTCTTTTTCACCGTCATAGTGAGACGAAGCTTCCCGTCGTCACTGCGCCCATATCGCTGTGCGTTGACGATTAAGTTCTGGACAGCACGCGAGAGCTCCAGCGGGTGTGCCATCACGAAAACGTCAGGTGCGAGCTGCGTGGTCACTTCCATGGTCGGGTCGGCATCAATACGGGCATTGTGGATGGCCGTTTGAACCGCTTCGCTGAAGTTCACCATCACCTGTTCTTCGTTGGAGCGGCGGGCATAAGCGAGGAATTGGTTGACGATGTTTTCCATTTGCTCAAGGTCACTCACCATGGCCTCACGGGAGTCCTCTGGCAGATGGGAAGCCAATTCAATTTCCAGACGCAGGCGTGTGATCGGCGTACGCAAGGCGTGAGAGACGCCGGCCAAAAGCAGTTCGCTGTCGGCCTCCATG
>OGIZ01000996.1_pt1 | contig 12897 bp, 12 predicted proteins | sample 1571911 | NCBI WGS metagenome assembly OGIZ01 (sample SAMEA2582108, study PRJEB24529) | metagenome | biome: Human gut stool | place: China | collected 2011 | reverse complement strand
AAAAGCAATTCTTTTTTCATGTGTTTTACCCCTTTTTAAGACAACACAAACAATAAATCTAAAAAAAGATTCAAAGCTATCTAATGAAACCTGAATCTTATTGTATCCCTCTATACACTATTCATTATCAAAATATGAATAAAATATGAATATTACTCTAATATTATAATTCTAGCTCATAAGAATTGCAAGATAATACAAAAAAGAAGGCTCATAGCGATAAGCTATGAGCCTTCCATGGGTAACAATCATATAATATTAAAATGGTCACTAATAATCTTGTTCAATTGTGCTGAGATTTCAGAAAATTCACAGTTCAAATCTACTGTTTTTCCTACGCGAATCTTCATCGCTATACAGCTATCGATGGCATAAAATAGATATAAATCCGATTTGTATAAATTTACCACTATATACTGCTATTTACATATTAGATTTTGAAACCTATTTCACTCTCTATATATTCTTTTTAAGGTGTTAAAACAAAGAAAAAGAAGTTATACATAAAAATATAACTTCCTTTTTAGCATTTCAAGACTACTTTAGTTTTTAATTTGACGTAATGTTTCTGGCAACATTTGATCAATTTCTTCTGGCCGGAAAAACTGAAACTCATTCTCTTTTAAATTTTTCTGAGCCTTTTCATATGCTTTACTATTTGTGTTTGGAGCAATTTTATATATAGCTTGAGTCTCCTCACTTAATAAATCCCTTCGGCATCTAATACTATCATCATCTAAAACATCAAAATCAGTAAGTAAGCTTAAGTATTGTTCTCTAAGACACCACAAATCATTAATTGTTCCTCTATGTCTAGATATTAATTCTTCCAAGTTTTGATCTCGGAAATATAAATTTAGCCCTAATGATATTGTAGCTGCTATACCCGCAAGCCATTGTAAATATGGAATATTAGCTATTAGGTCTCCTAAAAAACCTCCTGTTGAGATTGCAGTCATAACAATCTGTATGTTTTTATGACATCTATTTTTCTCTAAAAGTAAATTTAACATTTCTATATGTGTCGTATATGTATATACAACTTTCCCATATACTTCTCGTATTTGTCCTCTGAGTATAGAGCGGTAGTCCATATTACACATTATATTTTTATCCTCTCATTACTTTATTTAACACTTTTCCTAAGCAAATATAACTATTACTACTATCAATTGCTGTGTTACTTCCTGGTGCATATAAAGTTGGTGCATACACACCATTCATAGTTAGGGAGTTATAGGATCTAAATAATATATCTTCAAAAGTTTCACCAGAAGAACTACTAGTCTCACTACTTCTTCGCCAATGCCACATACCAATTACCTGATATACAAAAGAATCTATTACAATTCCAGACAAATGATAACTTGAAAAATACTCATCCCGAATAAATCTTAAATATTTACATGTATCAAAGAGCAATCCATTGCTTTGGTCAATACAATTCTTTGCTCTCATGGCTTCTTGTTCTTTTTTAGGATTAGTGCTTCTCCAGTTTCCACCCATATTACTATCTGGATAAACATAACTTACATTACCCCAATAATCAGTCTCCTTAAATGCAGGTAATAACTCAAATTTTATTCCATCAGAAAACTGAATAACTACTACCTGTCCATCACTATGAATGCTACTACGAGGATATGGAATAAAAATACAATTTTTAACAGCTTGGAGTAATCTAGATTGTCCATTACCTTTTAGCCTGTCATAATGATAGTACTCAAACCTAGGCAATTCGACCAATATATCAATGTCACTTGTTGAAATAGCAGTTCCTCGTCCATAGGATCCAACATATAACCCATGTAGTCGATCGCTATTGCTATTCCAGAATTCCTGATTTATTGCTTTTACTATTTTATGATAACGCTGTGAAATTAGACTTCTAGTAATTAAATCAATTCTATCAAAACTTTTGATTATTTTAGACAAGGAATTCACCTCTCTCAGAAGATACAACTATTACATATTAGTACTTTAAAATTTTTCTCCATAGATTTCTTTCCATTTATCCTTTGCTGAATATTTATATTCATCGTTATATAGTTGTATTGCCTTAATTGATTTATTATACATCTCTAAGGCTTTATCCTGTGTTAAGTATGGGTACTTCAAATTTAACCCCCTATAAGTCCCAGGAGTAAACCAAGTTCCACGCGCATTATTATACAGATATTCAAAAAAATCTCTAGTTATAAAATCAAAATATAGAAATGGATTTTTATCTATATACTTAGCATCTAAATAAAAATTATATACAATACTATCTAAAAGCTCTCCAGGTATATCCATATTATGAGTTTCTTTCCAACACCGTAACATCCTACATAACTTTTTCATTGTTAAGTTATGCGTCTTATTTCTCGCATTAAAACACTCTAATTCTAATCTAGGATTCATAGTCTTCCAAGATCCACCATTATTGGTATCAGGATAATAATACGAGTTATCGTCAAACTTAAATGCAGGAACAATTTCAAATTTTATACCATCTGAAAAATCAATAACTATAACCTGCCCATCCGAAGATATCTTAGAAGTTGAATAAGTTTTCTTAAGCTTATCCTTTACCTCCGATAATAATTGCGATTGTATATTTCCATGTCTACCATCGAATCTTGTCTTAACTGTCCACGGCAACTCTATAACTATATCTATATCACTGGCATATATTGCTGTTCCACGACCATAAGAGCCTACATATAACGAATGATTAGTCTCAGAACTAGAATTCCAATACTCTTCATTTATTCTTTTTGTGATAGATTTATACCGTAATCGAACCTTTGAAACTATATCGGTAGACATATATATGCTCTCATAAAACTCTTTAAACCATGTATTTATATCCATATTTACACACTTTCACGGCTACTAAGACTATATATTAATTATTATTACTAAAATCACTATATAATTTTAGCAATTCAGTAACACAGTCCTCTTCAGTCATTAAAATATCAAATCCATATGCCTTCATAACGGCTCGATCATTGGCTCTATGAGCTTCCCTTAACTCTTTAGGCATCAAAACAGCATCATAAAGGTCTGCTAAAGAACAATCAGGATATAACTCGCGTGCATCAAGAATTCCCTGTGCCATTTCTTCTATTTTTTTCTTTTGATTTTCATTTAACCGTGGCCATGGAAAGTTATTATATACAATAAAGTTTGAATATCTATAATCACTTTTCAAACGGTCTGCAACAACTCGCATCCAAGCCATATGAACATTTGAATTTAAAACTCCAAAAGTATATAGATCTGCATAAGGCATAAAATATCCAGCGTCACTTATCATAACAGTTGATGATAAGAATCCCATTGGAATATATCTACGACGCTCTGACGATACACGTGGAATAAAAATAAAATTATCATAATCTATATTCTTCTGTGTAATATTTAATAATAAAGATGGATATTCTGCTCCCTTTCTAGTACCTGCATCAGTCGATTTTCTTCTAAAGTTATATACGTTACTGATTCGCTCCTTTACGATTTTACTCTGATTAATTTCTGCAGGTGAAATATCCTTAAGCCAAATAACATATCTTGATTTTCTATTAATAAATTCATAGGCCCCTAAAAATGGCCGTATCCAATATTTAGTAATAGATTCCTTCGCAATAATTTCATCCTTCTCTTCCTCAGATAAGATTAAATTCCCGTCATCATATGTTTTATTACCTAAAATTAATTCAGGAACATCACATAAAGGTTTTGTTCTACGCTTAACAAAAACATCCGGTATTTCAGCTAGGTAAGCATTGATATGAGTACAAGGTTTACAGCTTTGATCACTATATAGTAATTTATTCTTCATGGCTAAACCCGACAATTACACAATGCACATGTGTTTTTAAATTGCCTCACTATCCCATATAAAACTCTTATAAGCAAAATTTATAATTATTCCTTCTTGCATAAGAGCTTCCCAAAGAATTGGAACTTGTTCCCCCTGAGTAATAGAATTTGTTGATACAAATGCAGAGTGAATATTTGTTTCTTTCATATATTCTGCAGACTTTTTATACCATGCAGCAACATAATCCAAAGACTTAGCACTAGAATTTTTATTAAATAATGATGATACCTCCGCTTTTTGCTGTTTATTCATCATCTTTGTACCAACAAATGGTGGATTGATTTCCCATAATATATGATAAAGTATTAGGCTTAATTATCTCTTCCCAATCCATATTAAGCGAATTACCTTCATGTATATTTGCATTATTATGTAATGGTAAAAAATCCATTTCTTTATGAATAATAGCTTTTGTCTCTTTAAACATTTGCGCTTCAGCTATCCAAATAGCTGTTTTAGCTACAGCGACAGCAAAGTCATTGATTCCTATACCATAAAACTGTTGAATACTAATTTAAATAGGGTTAAATTCGTCCTCATCAAAGCCTAATATCCCTGTACCCGATGAGTCTGTAATAGTTTCTCTTAAAATATCATTTTCTAATCGGCGCAATGATAAATATGCCTCTGTTAAGAAGTTACCAAAACCCGCTGCAGGATCTAACAAGACGCTATCTTTGATACAATGTGCCTGTGCAAAAGACGTGCTCCGACGCCCGTAAAAAGGCTTGATCTCAGGGCTTTTGCGGCTTCCGGAGGGCATAAACCGGCCTGCGGAATAGCCTGCTGCTTAACACTCAGGTAATCCCGGATAAAGGCACTCACATCATATTTTGTGCATACCTCGATCTTATTCCAGTATTTTTCGTAGTAGTCCTCCTGCTCCTTAGACGGCAAGCCCATCAGGATGAAGTTCCTGATCTTGTCACCTTCGCTGAGGTCAAGACCGGTCGAGTTCAGACTTTTAAAAATGAGCTGTGGATTGTCGTCCATATCCAGCCGGATGTCGATAATCTCCAAACAGCAAATCGCATCGTAAAGCTGATCAATGGTAATTTCCTGCTTCTGAATCCGGTCATAGAAATAATCGTAGTTCACGGTCAGATTGGACTCGAGAATATGCTCTGTAGGATCAGAGAACAGTTTTCCGAAAGCAGTCTGGTCATTTTTGACCGGCTTGAGCTTGATACGGGTATCCTCCGGCTTCCATTTGTCCACGAGGTATTCCTCGAAAATCCGCTACTTGAGATTAGCGGTCTCCGGCACGATGATTTCCTTATCAATCAGGTTATACATAACAAGGAACAGCAGCAATACCGTCGTGAGGCGCTACTGGTCATCGATAATCAGGAACTCCTCATTATAGCCGTCCGGATTGTAAACGGAAACGAGGCTCCCGAAGAAGTGACTCTTCCGGTGTCCCTTGATGATTTTTACAAGGTCATCGTACAGCTACTTGCAGTTCTCTGTCTTCCAGTCATAATTCCTCTGGTGCACCGGGATGACGAAGCGCTTGTCGGAGCTCTCCATGTATTTAACAAATTTACATTCTGAACCTTTCATCTATCGTCAGTCCTCCTTCTTAGCTCCGTATGGTGCTGGATTTTCTGCCACCATTGAAACCGGAGGCTCATAGTCAAATGAATCTACTTTTCCTGTGCCGGGCTTAGGGGTGGTCGGCTTTTGGTATGTAGCATTGAAAATCAAATCCAACAGCCAACCCCTGAAGTCCTGGTTCCTCCGACTCCGGGTATCGCCTTGATAAGCAGTATAAAGTTCCATGCCGCTGGACATGTTACGGAGGATTGCCTCCCAAGTGGCGCGTTCACTCTCATCGCGGGCATTCTGGATATCTGAGAACTGCATTGCATTCTGATAGCGCTCGTCCTTCTTGACCTCTTCAGCAATTTCCTGAATCTGCTTCTTAATCTTGTCCTCATCTGTCCAGTCGCAATTTCCCCAAACATCATGAAACGATTCGAGAATATGCGTGAGCACATCCATCTCCGGAACCGGTATGCCAATGTCCGTCTGAACTGGCACTGGCTTTACCTCTGCATCCTCATTGGCCAGCGAGATCGATATGGTCTGCTGGGCGACTACTCGATAGCTGTCAAGATCGACGCTTTCAATGATTTTCTTATAATCATCATTCTCATCGCCTACCTTCGGGAGCTTCGGCACAAGAAGCGTCAGGAAAATAGACAGCTTTTCCCAGTCCGGAGAGCCATACGGCAGAATGGACGACAGGAAATTATAAGTACGCACAAACCCCTTAGCACTCTTTTTGAACTCCACCTTGTCGTCATATTCCAGAGCTTTAAACAGCTCAACGCATCTGTCGATGATTGGATCAAGCTGCTCCCGGTCGGCATTATTCAAGTAGAGCTCTACAAACGTGTTCACATCATCATCGGTATAAACCTGCATAGGCTCCATGTTGTCAATCAGGTCATTTAGCTTGTTAGCATCCGTCTCACCGGAAAGCACCGTGGTCTTATAGTATCGCTCGAAGGACTTCTGGATATCTGCCGGATTATTGATGAAATCCAACACGAATGTATCCGTCTTATACGGAGCGCAGCGATTCAATCGAGACAGCGTCTGCACTGCCTTGATGTCAAACAGCTTCTTGTCTACGTACATCGTCTGCAGAAGCGGCTCATCATAGCCGGTCTGGAATTTGTCTGCCACAACCAGAATACGATACGGGTCTTTGCGGAACTCCTTCTCAATCTTTGCGCTCGGAAATCCGTTGATCTTTGCCTCGGTGTAAGTTGCACCGTTATAGCGAGCTTCACCGGAGAAAGCGATCATCGGCTTATACTGGCTCTTGCGCTCCTCAAGCTCTTTTTTGATAGCAAAGTAGTATTCAATCGCCCTCTGAATCTGATGGGTGACGACCATTGCGCGAGCCTTACCCTTAATCTTCATACGGACATTATTATAAAAATGCTCGACGATTATACCGGCCTTTTCCTCTATGGCGTGAGGATCACTTTCCACATAAGATCGCAGGATTTTATTCGCTCTCTTCTTATCAAAGAGCGGATCATCATTGACGGTCTTAATCAAGTGATAGTAGCTCTGGTATGGTGTATAGTATTTCAAGACATCAAGGATGAACTTCTCCTCGATAGCCTGTTTCATCGTATAAACATCGTGCGGCTTGGCCTTCTTCGTTCCGTCCTCATTTAAGATCGGATTGCCGTTTTCATCGGTTATGATTTCACCGAACATTTCGAGCGTCTTATTTTTCGGTGTGGCCGTAAACGCAAAATAGCTCGCGTTCTGTGCCATTTTCTTACCCTCGATGATTGTGTTGATCTTATCCTCAAAATCATCATCGTCGGTGTAGACATTCCCCGAAATAACAATATTCATCTTTGCAGCAAGGCTGCCGTTCTGGCTCGAATGTGCTTCATCGATAATAATTGCGAAGGTACGGTTCTTGTATGCCGTAGAAATATCGTTCAGGATAAACTGGAACTTGTGAACGATGGTAATGATGATTTTTTTGCCCTCGTCCAGCAGGGTATGCAAATCAGACGCAGACTTTGCCCATCCCACAGTAGAGGACACCTGCGTGAATTGCTTTATTGTATTCTTGATCTGCTTATCGAGGTTGATACGGTCGGTAACCATAATAACAGTATCAAAGATATTCTTGCCGCCGTTTTGAAGCGTAACGAGCTGATGGGCGAGCCAAGCTATGGAGTTAGACTTTCCGCTACCCGCGCTATGCTGAATAAGGTAACGCTGCCCAGCACCTTCCTTCTTGGCGCGGCCGAGGAGCATCATCACCGCCTTCAGCTGGTGGTACCTTGGGAATATCTGCTTGTAGGAGAGCTTTCCGGTATCCTCGTCCTTATCCGCAACGATCTGGACATAGTTCTCCAGAATCTTGGAGAACTCTCTCTTTGTCAGGATGTCCTTCCAAAGGTAATCTGTCTTGATTCCATTCGGATTCGGAGGATTGCCTGCACCGTCCTCGAAGCCCTTGTTGAACGGCATGAAATATGAATCATCCTTCTTCAGCTCTGTACACATCATGATTTCGTTATCATCAACAGCAAAATGCACGATGCAGCGCTTAAAGCTGAACAGTTTCTCCGCAGGGTCTCTGTCTGTTTTATACTGCTTGACCGCATCTGCGGTATTCTGCAACGTGAACTGGTTTTTCAGCTCCATCGTGATGATCGGAAGGCCATTCAGGAAAATGCAGAGGTCAAGCGCAAGGCGGCCATATTCCTTGGAATACTGCAGCTGACGAGTCACACTGAAAATATTCTCATCATACAGCTCCTGTGCCCGCTGGTTTCCCTTGCTGGGCAACACCTGATAGAACTCCAGCGTCTTGTTCTTATATTTGAAACCTTTTCTGAGTATCTCAATAACACCTTGGTCGGACAGCTTCCGACCAAGCCTCTCCAGAAACTTCTTCTTTTCTGCCGGTGTTTCGAGTATACGCAGCTCCGCTAAATCTCGTGGCTGTGTGCTTTGCAAATAGCGAAACAAACGCTCCTCATCAATCGCATACTCCTGATTGTAGTCAGCATTTGTCCCTTGCTCATAACCGTTTTCGTTAACAAGCCAGTTAACGATGAGAGTCTCGAAGCCATTCTCCTTAGTGTTACTTGGCATTATTCATCGACCTCCTTATCTACAGTTTCAACTTCTTCTGAATCATCATCTTCCGATACATCGTCGTCGATGTCAGCAGTCTCGACTTCATACTCAGGTATCTCAACATCGCGCACATCAACTTTGCCTGTTACTACATCAGAAATAGTGCGCATTCTCAGCTCTTCGATAAGATCTATTTCTGTTTTTATGCCTGTTATTGCTTCATCAATCACCCGTTCAATATCATCGCATTTTTTTGCTATCTCAACCTGTTCCTCATATGAAGGCACAGGTATCTGAAACTGAAGGAACCGATCTTTTGGAAGACGCCATCTTCCCTGATGTGCAGCGCCTTTTCCAAATTTAAAAAAAACTCTTCTTTTATAACAGATTTGAAATACCCGCAAATAATAGCGGTCATAGCAATTCTTATCATCGAACATAGCAAAAACACGATAATCCGGGCTTGTAACGCCAAACTTATCTGATAGATCAACAAACCCAGTTATTAAGTCCATATGATTCATCGCAAATTCGCCGGGATAAACGAACTGGTAATTTGCGTAGGAATTTGCCATCTGTCCTTCATTCTTTGTTATGTCCTTCACTTTGAGACCTTGCTGTGTTATTGACAGGACATCATACCCTTCTTTCCCAGCGATCCTTTTTTTTATGGTAAAATGCTGTTTTATAGTATCAATACTCCACGAAGATGGAATTTCTCCAATCCAGTCAACACCACTATCTATCGTATCCGTATCAGATTTTATCCCACCGGTAATATAGGAATTTATCAGTGCCGTCTTATATTCCTGTAACAGTTTGATTTCTGCTTTTTTCTCACGAATGAACTTTGTAAACTGCGATACCTTCCAATCGAGGAATCTAACAATCTTATCCTGTTCATTTCTCGGAGGACACATAATATTTAAATCCAACAAGTCCGATGCCGATAAAGTTTGACGAACACCTGCGCCGAGGCCATTAAAAATATTTCTCTTATACCAGTCAAAATACTGATAATAAAAATATCTTATATTGAGATCTCCCATCGGCTTCAATCGAATGTATGCAGAGCTCATAATTCCGCGCTCCGGCACGATTCCAACACGGCTTGTAGAGATGTTTTCAAGATCAATCAACTTAAATACAAGTTCATTAGATTCAAAAATTTGATATGTCGAATAATCCGCTGGTGCTAAACCGATCGGATTATTGATATCATTTCTTATTACACCTCTTAGCGTTAGAGACATTACGTTCTTTTCAGCATTCCCTTTATTTATCACTTTGGGATTTAAGAAAAAACGCTTTGCCTTATCACATTTCCAGTGTGCAGGCATACTTTTAGCCCACACAATTCCTGTTGGCGAATAATCTGGATATTCAAGCATTTTTAACACCTCCAATAATCGAAGCCAGTAGGCCATCAGTATTGGATTCCACCGCCTGAATGTCTGCAATGATTTCTTCTGGTGCACGCAATTCTAACGGTTTATAGAAATACTTTGTAAAACTCAATTCGTAACCAATCCCTATGGACTTTTCATCAATCCACGAATCAGGGACATAGGGCTTTATTTCATTTTTCCAGTAACTCTCAATGCCGCCTTCATACAATAACGGGATTTGTTCGGTATCTTTCAAGTTTTTATCCGCTTCCGGATTCCCCTTTGAATCAAGAACCGCTTCCGCAGTTTCATCAATCTGTGTTAGAAAATCCCGCACTGCTTTCTTACGCTTTGCAGTAAGTTTTACTCCATTGGATTTGCTTAGTTTTTCAATCTCGCGCATAAATGCATTGAAATCCATGCATGTATCCGAACCTCCGCTCTCCCGATAAAGGGTGATGAGTCTTGTCAACTCTTCATCTTTTGAATTTTCATCTAACGCGGCTACATTATCATCATTCAGATCTACTCGAAGTCTTAGTGGCCTTAGAATGTCGGCTGAATAATAACCAAACTCTTTATTGCTGAAGACTTTACTGAAATTTGGATCAGCGTCTCTGTACGCAAGATAGAGGTCTATTATCTTTTTTCTGATTTCTGGTGAAATCTCACTATTTTTCTCACCAACATTTTTTCTAAGTGGCTTCTTCAAGGAAGATGCGTCAATAAGCTGAATAAACCCCTTTCTTTTATCATCCTTATGATTTGTAACAACCCAAAGGAACGTAGATATTCCAGTGTTATAAAACATGTTTTCGGGAAGAGCCACAATCGCTTCAAGCAAATCATTCTCGATAATGTATCGTCTAAGATTGCTGGCTCCACTTCCCGCAGATCCATTTGAAATTGAAGAGCTATTGTGAACCTCAATAATCCGGCTACCAAGATCTGTGTTGCGTTTCATCTTGCTAATGTTATTAGCAAGAAAGAGCATCTGGGGATCGCCAATGTCAGGTATCAGCGAATACTCAGGATTACCGTCATACTCAATCAGAAATCTCGAATCTGTGATCTCATCTTTCTTTATGTCTCCCCACGCCTTCAGTTCTGCTTTCCATGATGTACCGAAGGGTGGATTTGAAAGCATAAAGTCAAACTCATCCTTCGGGAAGCCGTCATTAGAGATGGTGGAGCCAAAAAAGATATTGTTGACCTGCGTGCCCTCTCCCTTAAGCAGCATATCAGCGCAGGCGATGGCATACGTCTCGTCAAAGTTCTCCTGACCGAACAGGTTGATGGAGACCTTCTTGCCGCGACGCTCAGCAAGATTCTGAATGCAGGACTCACCGACAGTGAGCATACCTCCCGTGCCACAGGCTCCGTCATAGATTCTGTATGTGGTACTCTGAATCTTATCCTGAATCGGGATAAAGGCAAGATCGGCCATGAGCTCAATAATGTCTCGCGGCGTAAAATGGCGTCCGGCATCCGTTACGTTCGTCTGCTCATTGAACATGCGAATAACCTCTTCAAACAGAGTGCCCATCATGTGATTATCAAGTGCCTCCAGCTTTTCGGAGCCATCCTCATTCAGAACAGGCTTATTGCTGAGGTTGATGCTTGGATCGACAAATTTCTCAATGAGCAGCCCAAGCCTATCCTGCTCGGAAAGACGCGGAATCTGATCTCGGAAATGGAATTTGTTAATGATTTCCTGCACATTCTTAGAGAATCCATCGAGGTAGTCGATGAAGTCCTTCCGGAGCTGCTGCTGATTCGTTCTGGACTTCAGGTCGCGCAGTGTGAAATCAGACTTGTTCACAAAGGCCTGTCCAGCTATACCGCAGAGCGCAGGATCAATATCAACAGTGACTCCGTCCTTCTCGAACTTCTTCTTTGCCGCTACCACTTCATCATGCTTTGGTTCTAAAACCGCATCAAAACGACGGATGACCAGCATCGGAAGAATAACCTTCCTGTAGTCGCCCACATCATATACATCTACAAGGCAATCGTTAGCGATTCCCCAGATAAAGGATTTCAACGCATTATAAGTTGACTGATTCATATTTAAAAAGCTCCTTATCTATTTATTATCTTTGCCACCCATTTATTCCATATTCTTCGAATCATCGGGCACCATTTCCATGATGTCTCCAACATCACAGTTCAGGGCAGCACAAATCTTCGACAGGATTTCGGTACTGACATTTTCATCCTTGCCAAGTTTCGCAAGTGTCGTAGTGCTAATTCCGCTGGCAGCTCTCAAGTCCTTCTTCTTCATATTTTTATCAATCAATAATTTCCATAATTTCTTATAGCTGACTGCCATGTATTCTCCTCCTAACCATTAGAGTCCTATCGGCAAAAGACGCCTTTTAAATTATAGCACATCCGGAAGAAAAATATAACCCAATTTCAGATTTATAATTTTTATCTACGCATTTTTAATCTCTTATATCGCAACAAAAATACACCCTCCAATTAGACCGTATGCCTCCCGCCACGCCTATGCGTCAGGGTATAGGTCATTTTTCCATATTTCTCTGGAACGTCTCTCCATCTGGTACCGAGAGCGAGTTCTGCCGGTCAAAGAAAATTTAAATCACAAAAATAATAGTTCATCTAAAATACATTTATATTTTGATTGATTAATAAAACTAAGACTTAATATAGTCAAAAAATAGCCTTCATTACAAAAATGTAATGAAGGCTATTCCAACTTAATATTCTTTTGGTGCGCCTAGAGGGAATCGAACCCCCAACCTACAGTTTAGGAAACTGACGCTCTGTCCGGTTGAGCTATAGACGCATGTATACTTTATTATATCGTTTTTAATAAAGTATACGCAAGGCGTCCTTATTGTTGTAGGTATTGGTTATTCACTTGTTTTTGTTCTTCTGGGCTAAGGTTTTGGTAGCCTTTAGCTAAGGCACTTACCCAAGATCCGTAAGCAGGGTTTGGGAATACCACAAAGGTAGTACCAAAGTCTTCTTTATGAGCATCGA
>OGIZ01000984.1_pt1 | contig 13018 bp, 12 predicted proteins | sample 1571911 | NCBI WGS metagenome assembly OGIZ01 (sample SAMEA2582108, study PRJEB24529) | metagenome | biome: Human gut stool | place: China | collected 2011 | reverse complement strand
TATTGTTCCATCATCCATTACAATACCTGAGCCAACTCCCCCTAGCCATCCAATTGTATTACTTGGTTGATTCTTTACTTTAGTTAAATCTATTTTGTTAGACCAAGTTAATCCATTGTCATCAGAATAAATCATTTGGACAGACCAATCACTTCTTCTTGTAGGAGTAGTCATTGCCCAGTTTCCATTTGTATTCCATGAGCCTGCAATTAATATTATTCTACCTGTATTTGTAATAACTGTTGTGGAGTCCATTACACGAGAGTAGGTAGAGTCAATACGATTGTTTTTCATTGCTATGTCATAGCTCCATGTCTTTCCAAAATCAGTACTACGTGCAGAAGCTATGTCTATATAAGCATGGTCATCAGGACCATTATAACGAATATCTGAAAAGGTTAAAATTGTACCATCATTTAATAATTGTATATTTGGAATTCTAAAATACTTTGAATTCCATATGTTATTATCCTTGTTAAATAGTATTAGTGGTTCTGGTTTATGGCTTATATCTAGATTCTTTTCAAAGGTATTGTTTTTGTTATACATAAATATAATCTCCTCCATAAATTCATATTTACCCATTAATTTAAAAGTTATTTTTTATATAAATAGGCATAAAAACCTAACTATTAAAAACTTCTATATTGAAAATTATAGAAGTTTTTCAAATAAATTATAACAGCATTTGAAATTCTTTACTATGGAATAATGTAAATATAATTGTTTTTGGAGTTTTCTATAAAATTTTAGTTTTTATAACTTTATTATGGTGTAAGTTTAATATCCTTAATTTAAGGAGATTTTAATAAAACAATAGTTTTTAAAGAAAGGAAATGGGAGTAAAAAAACTTTATATTTCAGAGAAGTTTTAATAAAGTAATAATTTCTAGAGAAGTTATTAAAGATAATTAGCCTTCTTTTACAGTTAGGATGATGTAGAAGGATTGAACTCTAAAAGTTTTAAAATATAAGGTATTAAACAAAGGACTTATATTTTTTGATATAATTAAAAGGTGAGACTTAGAATTATTATAAACTGTGAGGAAAAAGATGAAAGTAAGAGTACCAAATTATTTTAATGAGTTTAAATGTATAGCATCAGAGTGCGAAGATACTTGTTGTGCTGGATGGGAAATTGTTATTGATGATGAAACCCATAAGCGTTATGAAAATGTGGAGGGTGAATTTGGAGAAATCCTAAGAAGTAAGATAGTTAAAAGTGATGGGGAGAATATTTTCCTTTTAAATAATGGAAACTGTTCCTTTTTAAATGAAAAAAAGATGTGTGAGATTTATATTAATCTTGGAGAGGATAATCTTTGTTATACTTGTCAGCAATTTCCTAGATATACTGAAGAATTTTTAGATTTAAAAGAAGTAGGACTATCTTTATCATGTCCAGAGGCTGCAAGAATTATTTTAAGAAAGGCTGAAAACACTACTTTTAATTTAAGTGAAGAGGTTAATTGTGAAAATGAGATTAAAGAAGAGTTAGAAGATGATTTAAGCTTATCATGTGAAAATATAAATTCATCAAATTGTACTTTAGGTGAGTGTTCTAACTCAAAAGATAATGAAAATAGAGAGTCTTTTAACTTAAGTGAAAGTGAAAAGATAGAATCTTTTAGCTTTAGAGAAAATGAAAGTGGAGATTTTTATATTTTAAGTGAAAATGAAAATAGGGAGTGTTTTGACTTAAGAAATAGTGAATGCAGTGAATGCAGTAATAGTGAAGTGGAGAGCTTTATTGAGGAGGAAGACTACTTTGATGAGGGTATTGATGAAGAGGTTCTTTCAGAATTTTTAGAGTGTAGGAATATTGTCTTTAATATTATAGAGCGTAATGATTTAGATTTAGGAACAAAGGCATCCTTAGCTCTTGAATTTGTTAAAGAGGTTCAAAACAAGATAGATTTAGGGGATATGGATGAAATCCCAGAGCTTATGGAAGAGTATAGGAATGAAAATTTCATAAATACACTTATAGAGGAACTAGAAGGTTTTAAAGGAAAAGAAAGCATAAAACATAAAAACTTATGTGAATATTTAAAGATTTATAAGAGTATAAAACATATAAATTCAAATGATCCTTTAGGACTAGAGAAAGCATTAAAGTGTTTTGAAGGAAATGAAGAGTTTTATTTACAAAAGCACAAAGAATTTAATGAGTATTACAAAGAAAACTTATATAAGTTTAAAAACATACTTGTATACTTTATATTTAGATATTTCATGAAAGCTATTTTTGACTATGATATGTCTGCTAAGATAAAGTTAGCTATAATCAGTACATTAATGATTAAGGAACTTGTTGTAGTAAGATTTATAGAGAATAATAATGAATTTACAGAGGAAGATATGGTAGAAGTTAGCCGTATTTACTCTAAAGATATTGAACATTCAGATGAAAATATAGAGAATTTACAAGAGATATTTGAGACAGAAGGAATATTTGAAGTTGATGAAATACTACCTATGTTAATGAATGACTTCTAAATTCACCTATAAATATTGAAAATTTAAGCATTAAACTATAAAAAAAGAAAAGAGTATTTTAAGTTATATATTTATGTAATTTAAAACACTCTTTTTATTTTAAGTTTTGTTTAAAAGGTTATTTAAACCATTCACTTGGTGATGGATTAAAATAGTGAGCATTAAACTCTACAAATTTATAATCTTGTATTCCATAAAGTTTAAATGGTTCCTTTGATAAGTAGGCTTCTAATTTTTCTACAGATTCTGATTTAATAACAAATATGCCTCCACTCATATCTGATTTAAGTCCAGAGACTAATATTATTCCTTCATCCATTGCCTTTTGAGTATAGGCCATATGTTCTTTCATTATATCTTCATTAATCTTATCTGAATCTTTTAATATACCTTCAACAATAAAATATTTCATTTCGTATCCTCCAAAATTAAGTACTATACATATATTATAAACTAATAATTAATAGTATTTAATAATATTTACTAAAATAAACTTTTGGGGTTAGAGGTAGAACTTCTTTTAAATATGTTTGGATTTAAAAAATGATTGTAAATATATTATTGTGTTAATTTAAGAATCTATATATAAGTCTTATTATTTTATTGCTAGTGCTTAAAATTTTTTAAAGAGTTGTACTTTTATGAATTAAGATTATTTAAAAAGTTTTTATTATTAATAAAGGAATTTTAATTGAGCATTAAATTAAGATGTTTTTATGTACACTTGAAAAACATCTTAAAAGTAATAATCATAAATATCCTTAAATTTATAATTATAAATAACCTTAAATTAAGATTAAGCTTAGCTTGTTAAAGAGCCTTTTTTGTATAGCTTGTATAATAGATAGGCCATTGGAACTATGCTAATTATTTGAAAGCCATTAACAAACTGTAATATTTCATGCTTAGCTAGTGGAGGGGGAAGGGTTGCAACTAGGTTATTTAGCATATGCATGAATATAACTAAAGGAAGAGAACGAGTTTTGCTATATACAAATCCTAAAATAATTCCTAATATAGAGGCATAAACAACTTGGACAGGCTCTCTATGGAATAATCCAAATAAAAGACCAGAGAGAATTATAGGTGCTGCTCCTCCTTTTATCTTATCTATTTCATTAAAGATTAATCCTCTAAAAAGTAACTCCTCAACAATTGGGCCAAATAAAATTACAGATAAAAATATAAATATATAGGCTTCATTATTTAAGCTTTCAGATATTTGAGAAAAATTTTGCAAGCTATTTTTTACAAGGGTAATAGAGGATAATATTGTATCTGCAAATATGAGCCATAGAGCAGAGAGACCTCCCATACCCATTGAAATTAAGGCGTATTTAGGAATATCTTTTCTTGGAAGTTTATTAATAATTTTGTTCTTGTTGTATTTCTTACATTTATATATAAGGAGATAAACTAACATGGTTAAAAAACAAGCAAATCCATCAATCATAAAGAAATTTGAGTCAATAAAATTAGGAGGTAATAGTCTTAAGGAAGTCTTTGTTATAAAGCAGCAGAATAATAAAAATAAAAGAGATCCTATAAAGGATAAAATGTAATATAGAGCTAAAAAAATAAATATGTTTAGTATGGCTTGAAATAGTTTAATGATTTTTTTCATGATTCACCTCAATTTATAAAAAATAGTTTAATGAGCTTTTGTGATAAACTTTTCCTTAAGCTTTCTTAAATAACCTTAAATAGCAAGGTTTAAGAAGATTTTATGATAAATATACTTTTAAATGATGTTAATATATGAAGTGGAGTAAAATAAGTTCTTATTATAAATTCTTACTTTTATTTTTTTTAGTAGTGCTACAAGTTCCATAATTTTTAGCTTGGGAAAGAACCTAGATGAGATAATATATGGAATATAAATTAATTATATGCATAATGTTAAGGATAAAATGGATTTGCTATTTATAGAATTAATTAAGAAAATAATGGACATTAACAATAGGGGATATTTTAGTTGTAGAAACTGAAACTGTTAAGATTTTAGATGATATTGATATTAACGAAAGTTTTTAATAAAGTATATTTAAAAATAAAAAAGAAGCTAAAGGGAATAATGGACATTAACAAAGGTTTTAAGAGTAAAATATAATTACTGTTTATAATAATATATTTAGTGATAATCTATGATAACAAAATAGTTGTTTCAGAAGGAGAATTTGTAATAATTTATATTTATTGATAATTACTATTTAAAAATAAAGTTTTATGGTATATAATGTAAGTATAACAAATTTTATTGAAAGGAGTGATTCCTATGGATATTAAAGAAAAAGTATTAGAAGTACTTAATAGTTCAGAAGAACCTTTAAAAGGTGGAGAAATAGCTGAAAAAGCTGCAATTGATAAAAAAGATGTTGATAAAGCAATAAAAGAATTAAAAAAAGAAGAAAAAATAATCTCACCAAAGAGATGTTTTTATTCAGTTAATAAATAATAGTTTTATGAAAGTTATTAATTTTTAGGTAGCTTAATATTATCTGCCTAATATATACAAAATTATTACTCGACATAATAATTTTATGAGCTAACTAAAAGTTAATATTTTCAGAAAGAGAATTAAGCAGTTATAGGATGAATTAAAAGTTTGTCTTATAACTGCTTATATTTTTTCGTTGTCTTAATTTTGTAATATTTTCTATTTAAAATATTAATAGAGATATATTTAGAGGGATAAATTGTTTTTTTTATTAATAACAGTAATAAAAAGGGATTGGCGTTTAAAATAATTATGAGTAATTAGATCTTAAGATGAGGTGGTAGTATGGATTCTATTAAGGAACAAATATTTCAGCTAGAGAATGATTTAATAAAGTCTGAAGTTAGAAAGTCAGCAGAGAAAATAAATGAAATATTATCAAATGATTTTGTTGAATTTAGTAGTTCAGGAAGTGAATATCATTATAAATGTGGAGATGTTTTTCAAGATGAAGAGGATGAGAGAACATTAGATTGGGAAATATTAAATTTTAAGGTGAAGAAGGTTGCAGAGAATTGTATTTTAGCCACTTACAGGGTAATAAAACATGATGAGTTAGATGAGAGAAAAAGATATTCCCTTCGTAGTTCTTTGTGGACAGAGGAAGATGGAAAGTGGAAGATGTCTTTTCATCAAGGAACACTACTAGTAGATAAAGAAGGAAGAAATATTTTTTAGCATAATTAAATAGAATATTTGATTAATATATCAAAGAGCTTGTATCAGAATTTAGTAAGTATAAGACTTTATTAATATGTTTTTAGAGGTTTTATAACTTAAATTTTGATAGAAGCTTTTTTATTTATTATAAAAAATTTGTATTGATAAAGTGAGTGGTGAATTTATAAAAAAATGGTAGAATATACATAAGAAGGTGTGCTAAATGAAATTAAGAAAGCTTAATTATTTTTAAAATACTTCCTTAAAACTTTTATATAGACTTAATGGAATATTTGTAGGGAGAAGAGTTTAGGATTATTAAAAAATACTTAAGTAAGGGGGAATTATGAAACATAAAAAAGAAGTGTTTATAGCTGCACTTATAATAGTGTTTTTAATAGCTATAGGACCAAGTATTAAGAAGCAAGTGGGGATTTATACAAAAGGTAAAAATATTGATAAGAGTTATTCTAAAGATTCATTATATGATATTTATATAACTAATGGTGAGGGATTAGGATTAATTCAAATTAGTAATATTCAGAAGGGAAATATAAATTACTCGAAGATAGATAATATCAATGTAAAGTATGATTCAGCTAACTTTTTATTTATTGAGAAGGACTCTAGTGGAAAGATATATGTTCCTTATTCCTCTGATATAGAAAATCCCAAGAATGCAAATAGACTCTTAATTTTTAATGAGGGAAAGTTAGAGGATGAGATAGAGTTTGATGATATAAGAAATCCACAGACAGTAATAAGTGACAGGGAAAATAATAGGATTTTCCTTGAGCAGAATATTACTGTTCAACATGAAGATTCTCAAGGATTAAAGCTAAAGGTGATTGATACAAATAGCAAGGAAGTAATTAAAGAAATTTATTTAAAGGGATATATTAGAGATTATTATGTGGGAGAAAAAGAAATAGTTCTAAGCCTAGAAGGGGCTAAGAAGTTAGGTTTTTTAGATGCACAGGACAGAAGTTTATATGCCATAAATAGAAAAACTTTAGAAGGAAGAGTAATTAGTAAAGAACCAATATGCAATGTTGTTAATGCCCTATGTGGAGATTCTAAAGGGAATAATGTAATATTTACTAATATAACTTTAAAAGAAAGTGGAGATTTAAATAAAAATGAAATTATTGTCATGGACAGTCATGGGGAGATCAAGGAGAGAAAAGAGGTTCCTTATGATATGAATGGTAGCTTTTATGGCAATGAGAAATATGAGTATGTATTAAATGGAAAAATTCATAATAAGAATAATGGTTTTCTTATTTTTAATAAGGAGACACTTGAGTTTGAAAAATTAGTTGATGATGTAAAGGATATAAGTTATATAGAGAGTTTGGATGGTTACTTATTTATATTAACTAGGGATTCAAAGTTATTTATATATGATGAAAATACTCTAGAGCAAATAGGAAGCATAGAGTTAGGGTGGGAGGTTTCACACAGAATGAAGGTTATTAAAAAGAAAGGTTAAATTGTCTTAAGAATATGATTAAATATATAGATTAATTTTATGGGGGGGAATTTCAAATTAATACTGCTCTTTGGATTTCAATAGTCGGTGCTATTTTTTGTGGGGTTATAGCTGTATTTATTGAAAATAAAGAAAAATAATTATATTTATTATGGAGAAATTAGTAATGGGAAAAGGTAGCATTGAAATAAATATTGATAGAGTAATATTTATAGGCTTAATAATAGAATTTATTTGTACAGCATTTATATTTTTTAACTTTACAACACTTTATGAGAATTTGAACTTAATAATAGATTGCTTAATGATTTTAAATGTAATTATATTTATACTTAGTATAATTTACTTTAAGTACAATAAGAAATTAGCTTTAAGATATACCATAATAAGTTTAATATTCTTTTTCTTTTCAGATAAATCAATGTATAGCTTAATACTAGTTATTATTTTAATAATGCAAGGTAAGGGAATGTACTAAAAACAGAAAATAATTTTAAAAGAGAATTGAATTTTTCATTCTCTTTTTTTATATTTATTTATAAGATAAGAATTTTTATTTGGGGTAAATTATTTATAAGATAAAGAGAGAATTTTAAGTATCTAAAAAGAAAATATAAGTTTATGCTTTTTACAGATAAGATGTTAAAAAAGAAGTTTATAGATTAAGATAAAGATAGGATATAAAATTATGGAACACATAGATAGAATGTTGCATAGATGGATTATTTACAAATTGAAAATTACATAGAAGGTGTTTTTATATGGATAAGATAAAGAATGAAGTTACTAAGGAAGTTAAGGGTCTTACAAAAGAGGATTATTTAAGTATATTAGAATTTTTAAAGAATCATGCAGGGGAAGAATATAGTAACCCTGAAAATGAGGAAAATATTGAGGAAAAGAATAAATATATAGCTTTGAGAGAAGAGGTACAGGAGACTTTAAGTAAATTTAGAGCTATTGGGGATTTATTTAAAGAAGAGGGCTTAGTTTATGAAAAAAAGGGAGCTTCAAAGTGGTTAGTTGCTGCAAGGGTTACAAGGGTTAGAAACTATCTTTGGATTGAGCTTAAGGAGCCAGAGAAGATAGGATTTTCAACTAGCATATCCATATTTGCAGATAAGATTGAGGAGGGAAATAAGCTTAGATTTAGGGTGGTTTTAGAAACTAAAGATTTAAAAAGTGATGAAGGGGACTATGTTAGACATTTTAGATTTTTAGAGGAGCTAGATCCTGAGGAGGATAAGTTTGAGTACTGGGATAATTATAGTGATTATAGTTATTTAGAGAGAGGAAAAACAAGTGATATAAGGGCTTTAATACAGGATGTTAAGGAAAGAAAAGAGTTAAAACTTCAAATAGGAAGAACATTATATTATGAAGATGTTAAGAGAATTAGCAAAGAGGAAATAAGAGAGTTTTTTGAAGATGCAGTTAAGGAGCTTAAGCCTTATTATGACTTAGCTGTTGAAGGAGAGTATTCCTTATTAGGGGAGGAAGAGCTAGGAATTAGTGAGGAGGGAGAAGAGTATTTAGAAGAACCAAAGATTCTTAAGGTGAAAAATCAAATTCTATATGGTCCTCCAGGAACAGGAAAAACTTATAATGCCATAAATAGAGCTTTAGAGATTATTGATTTTAAAAAGTATAAAGAGTTAATAGGGAATGAAGGGGAAAGAGAAAAAGTAATTAAAGTTTTTAATGAACTTTTAGAGGAAGGACAAATAGCCTTTTGTACATTTCATCAAAGTTATGGATATGAGGATTTTGTGGAAGGCTTAAGAAGCAATGAAAGTGGTGCAGGATTTGTTCCTAAGGATGGGATTTTTAAAAAACTTTGTAGAAAAGCTTCAAAAAGTCCTAAAAACTATGTGCTTATTATAGATGAAATCAACAGAGGAAATATTTCTAAAATCTTTGGAGAACTTATAACCTTAATAGAGGATGATAAGAGGCTTGGGGAGAAAAATGAGCTTAAAGTTACTCTTCCATATTCTAATGAAAGATTTGGAGTGCCAAAAAACTTGTACATATTAGGAACTATGAATACAGCAGATAGATCCATAGCCTTACTAGACACAGCCTTAAGAAGAAGATTTGAGTTTTTTGAATACATGCCTAAGGAAGAACTTTTACCTGAAGATGCTTGTGGGATTAATTTAAGAGAGTTTTTAAGGGTGATTAATGAGAGGATAGAGTATTTATTTGATAGGGAACATACAATTGGACACTCTTACTTTTTAAAAGAAGATCTTACTTTTGAGGAGCTTGTTTCCATAATGAAAAATAAAGTTATTCCTTTGGTGCAGGAGTATTTCTATGGAGATTGGGAAAAGGTAGAGCTAGTCCTTGGAGGTTCTTGTAAAAAGGGAAAATCTAATAGATTCATAGAAAAGAGTAGAATTGATACAAGAAAACTTTTTAAGGGAATGAGGGTGGATTCTTATGGGGAAGAGTATAAGTATTCCATAGTGGAAAATCCAGAAAAATATGCCTTTCTAAATATCTATGAAGATGAGGAATAGACAATGAGGTATATAATTATTAAGGAAAGCTATGAATCACTTAGGATTGTAGATGACTTTATATTAGATACAATAAGAGAACAAGGGGATTTAGGGAGTAGAAAAGGTTCTGAAAAAGATAGTAATTACTTAGAAAGACTAAATTTAGGTGATGAAAATTCTAATGACTTCTATAATCATGGAGGAAAGAATTATGAAAAAGAGAGTTTAACAAATAAAAGTGACTTTCTTGATAATAATTTTGACAAAAATTTTACTAACAACAAGGGTAGTTTTAGTAAGGTTGGAGAGTTTTTTAGAGAGCAAAGTTCTTTAAAGGATAACTTTAAGAAAGAATTTCAAGAGAACCGGTCTTTAGGTGAGAATTTTAAGAAGAGGGTTAAAGAGAAAAGTTTTCAAAGAGAAAATGATTTTTATAGAGATAAAGAAGAGGATTTTTATGATTATGAAGGAGAATATTTTTATGGGAACTATAGCTGTGAAAAGATAATAAGCAGAAGAGAGGCTCATGAACTTTATAACTATGCTATGTCTAAAAAGTTAGATATGGATAATATCCTTTGGGAAAGGGATACCTTAAGGTTCATAAACTATGTTGGATACATAAGACTTTCAACAGTTTCTATAGAAATACTTCCTAAAATAAGCCTAAATGGTAGTGCAGAGCTTGAAAGAAAAGCCCTTTTAAATATGCTTTCTAAGTGTGGAATTTTGAAAGTTAATTATTCAGAAATCAGTTCATTAAAGTTATATAAGCAAAGTTTAAATGAGATACTGGCATATTTATTTAGTAAAAAACTTCAAAAAGAGCTTAGAAAAGGAGTCTATGGGGAGTATGTTTATATTGAGGAGAATATAAATTCCTTAAAGGGAAGCTTAAGAGTTCAGGAGCAGATTAAAAACTTGGCCTCACATAGTTCAAAGGCTTTTTGTAGATTTGAGGAATTCTCTAGGGATAATAAATTAAATAGGATATTAAGCTTCTTTGTAAAAGAAGTCATGAAGAATGTGAAAAACAGAGAAACCTTAAAGCTTTTAAGAATTTCAGAGATGGTTTTAGGAGAAGTTGATAAAAGAAGTATCACCTTAAATGAGGTGAATAATTTTAGTTTTAACAGGTTAAATAAACCCTTTGAGGATGCTTTTACCTTAGGAAAGATGATTGTTTTAGGAGAGTCAGCCCTTGGAAACTTAGGAGAAAATAAGGTTTATTCTATACTTTTTAAGATGAATGAAATCTTTGAAATTTATATAGGAAAGCTTTTAAAGGAACTTCTTTATAAAGAAACTGTTCATATGCAGCATTCAAAATACAAGCTTTTAGTAAAGGAAGAAAGTAATAGAGGGGTGTTTAAACTTATTCCTGATATAGTAATTGAAAAGAATGGAATAGAGAGGGTAATAATAGATACAAAGTGGAAGAGTGTAGAGAGTAAGTTTAATAGGCATGGAGTTAAGAGAGAAGACCTTTATCAAATGTATGTTTATCTTACTAGATATAAGAATGCAAGGACAGTTATACTTCTTTATCCTTACAATGAAAGAATAGAGGGTGAAGAGGGAGAATACTTAGAGTCTTGGTATTTAGAGGATGATCAGCATAAAAGGCTTAGAGTTTATGCAGTAAACCTTGAAAACGAGAAAGAAACTTTAAAATCCTTAGATAAAATAGTTAGAAAGTATGTTGAAGAATAAATTAGATTAAAAGGGGAGATAGAAAATGGGATTTTGGATTTTTATGATGGTTATGGAATTATTAATACCACTTATAATGATTATTTTGGGTAAGCAGTTCAGCAAAAAGGCACCAAAGGAAATTAATTATTTTTATGGTTACAGAACTTCAATGTCTATGAAAAATAAGGACACTTGGGAGTTTGCACATAAATATTGTGGAAGGCTATGGCTTAAAATAGGATATATTATGTTTGCTATATCTTTTATTATTATGTTATTTGTCCTTGGAAAAGGTGAGCAGGCTATAGGAACCTTAGGAGGAGCACTTTGTATGATTCAGTGTGTAGTTTTAGTTGCCTCAATATTTCCTACAGAGAGAGCTTTAAGGAAGAATTTTGATAAGTATGGCAATAGAAGAAATGTGTAGTTTTGATTTTATTACTTAACCATGATTCATTAAAGAAATTATAGGTGGATTGTCCACCTATAATTTTTTATATAAGAACCTTAAAAATTATTATTTAATATTTTTTCCTATGTTAAAGGCATTTCCAATAAAGTTACCTATTTCCCAATAATTATTGTCCATAGAGTAAATAAGTGGATTTATCTTCTTTGTATCTGGAAAACCATTTGTGAGTAAGTCTTCATTAACATAAGTTTCTATTATTTCACCAATAAATACTTCCATATCATAAATTTCAATTATCTTTGTTACTTTACATTCCATATTTATTGAACATTCCTCAATTAGTGGAATTTTATCATTACTTTCATAAAAACACTTAAAAATCTGTGATTTATCAATGTTATTTCCTGAAACAAGGCCGCAATAATCAACTTTTTCAACTAAATCTGCTGAAGGTATATTGATACTAAACACTTGATTTTCTCTTATGCCTTTATTTGTATAATGATTCTTTTCCATTGATATATAAATAACAGCAGGGTTAACGCTTATTATTCCGCAGTTTCCTATAGTTGCAAAATTAGGTTTATCATTTATAACTGTTCCTATTAATACTGATGGTATAGGATAAACTAAAGGAAGTTTATTAAATTTAACTTTTGACATTTTACCACTCTCCTAACCTTTTTATTCCATATAAATATATTAACTTACAATTGTTCTAAAAAGTAGTAAGTTAATATATAAATTAGAATAGCTATACCAATAGTTCTGAAAAGTATTTTAGTTTTTTTTACACCTCTTTTTTGCAAACCCTTATCTTCTCCAAAGGGAAATATTACATTTAAAGCAGGTGCTATTAATGAAATAGCTATGAATAAATATTTTGATATAGGATTATTAGGTAAAAACATTATATTAATAAAGAAAATTAATAAGAGTATTATAGAAAAAATCTTTACTGGAGTTTCAGTTTTTTCTCTTTGTTTCATATATTTTTGGTATTTAATATTGCAAGTCTCAGAGCAGCAACAGATTTCACTTGTTCCTTCATATGTTTTGTCACAGTATTTACATCTCTTAAGTATTAAATCATCCATAGATTACCGTTGCCAAAAATCTATAAAAATCTATAAATCTTGTTTAATTCCCTGTTCTACGAGTCAGATTTTGAAAACTATAAATAGTAATCTACTTCCTTTGGTATAACTCTCCGAGGGCGTAAATTCGGATACAACGCATCCTACATATTAGCATTA
>OGIZ01000980.1_pt1 | contig 13057 bp, 11 predicted proteins | sample 1571911 | NCBI WGS metagenome assembly OGIZ01 (sample SAMEA2582108, study PRJEB24529) | metagenome | biome: Human gut stool | place: China | collected 2011 | reverse complement strand
TGCGACAGCTATATTAGATTACCACATCTCTTTTCGCTTGTCAACAACTTTTTTATTTTTTTGAGATTCTTTTTTCTGTCATTCATTTCTGTCTGTTCGAACCTCTGTTGTGTTCGCCGCATCTCTCAGCGACGAATGTTATTCTATCATGCCTCTTTCTAATTGTCAATACTTTTTATATTTTTTATTTTATTTGTACAATTGGCACAATTTGTCTTCCCATAGCTATCATTTCTTATCTACTTTCCTTAATGGATTGACCTTCAATCTCTCTCTTCCAATAAATCCGAAACTGTTTTGCATCAATTGACTCAATAAAGCGTTTTTTATACATCAAAAACTCTTCTAGATCCATCATAATATGATATAGTTTTGCCTCATTTTCAAACTCTTCAAAATTTCTCGGAAGAGCATGCTCTTTCATTTGCTCTAGCACCCTTTCCAGTTGTTTCATCTGTAATTTCGGATCGTTCATCTCAGTGACATGCTTTTTTACTTCTTTGATATAATCAGATATAATGTCTGCTTGTCTGGGAAGATTTCGAATTTTCTGCATCTCCGCATGCAGACTCTGCAGCACCCCACATTGTTTTAAACGCATCTCAAAATAGTAAATATAATAGCTCGGATGTGAATGAAATGTATTATTCTGATACTCAACCGCCTGTTCTACAAATTCTTCCAAATCTTTTTCCAATGCACTGATGCCTCTCCACACATGTTCTCCAATTACCTGTTGTTTTAAATATCCTGCCAATTCTTCTAATATTTCCTGCATCTGGCGTTCTACATGACGCATACTTTGTATGATATCTTGTTCATGACTTCCATTGATGTGAAAGAGATTCAGAATAATCGCAATGGTAATTCCTATTCCGACAAGCAAAAACTCATCAAATATAAATGCAACCGAAAAGTCTTGTGTAGCCAAAAAATGTGTTCCGATTACTGCGTTGACAGAAATCGTATTTCTGCACCCTAATTTATCACAGATCAGTATCAGGAAAAACAGAAAAATCCCAAATTCAATCCATTTGCCAGACATCAAGTGAAAAATTCCCCAGCAAAGTGCAACTGACATCAAAAAAGTAAGGACTCTGAGGAGGGACAGCTTTAATGTCCCCCATTTTGTCGATACGAGCGAAAGCATGGCAATAATCCCTGCCGAAGGCGCAAACTGCAATCCTATCTTTTCCGCAATATAAATTGCTGCACTTCCTCCGATCGCAGTTTTTAATGCCAGAAGCAACAACTTTTGCCTTTTTAATTTTACATGCTCACTCATATGTTTCTCCTAAGTCCTTTCTCCTATTTTTCTTTCACTACTCCTCTATGATAATTCCAGTTTTCCTGTATACAACTGATAATAGGTTCCTTTCATCTGAATCAGATCTTCATGATCTCCACGCTCAATGATCTTTCCATGTTCCAATACGATAATCGCATCACTATTGCGGATAGTCGATAATCTATGTGCAATTACAAACACGGTACGACCTTTCATAAGATTATCCATACCTTTTTGCACGATACTCTCTGTTCGGGTATCGATACTTGATGTCGCTTCATCCAAAATCAGTACCGGTGGATTCGCAACTGCTGCTCGCGCAATCGAAAGAAGCTGTCGTTGTCCTTGGGAAAGTTCCTCTCCATCACCACTTAATACTGTATCGTATCCATTTGGGAGCATTCTGATAAACTGATCCGCATGAGACAGTCTTGCTGCTTCATACACCTCTTCATCTGTCGCATCCAGCTTTCCATAGCGAATATTTTCCATAATCGTTCCTGTGAACAAATGTGTATCCTGCAGTACAATGCCAAGCGAACGTCTCAGATCATCTTTTTTAATCTTTGTAATATTAATTCCATCATAACGAATCTTTCCGCCCTGAATATCATAGAAACAATTAATTAAATTCGTAATTGTCGTCTTTCCGGCTCCTGTGGAACCAACAAACGCAAGTTTCTGTCCTGGCTTTGCAAACAAACTGATGTCCTGAAGAATAACTTTGTCACTGTTATATCCAAATGTGACATCCTCAAAGCGGACATCTCCTTTTAGCTCTGTGTAAGTAACTGTTCCATCTGCTTCGTGCGGATGTTTCCATGCCCACATACCAGTTCTCTCTTTGCACTCTACAATATTTCCCTGTGCATCTTTCTTTGCATTGACAAGCTCTACATATCCTTCATCCATTTCCGGTTCTTCATCAATCAAGTTGAAAATACGTTCCGCACCTGCCAGCGCCATTACAATCGAGTTGAACTGCTGCGCTACCTGCATAAACGGCTGTGTGAAACTCTTTGTAAACTGCAGGTAAGATGCCATCACTCCAAGCGTAATTCCTCCAACTCCCCGAACAGATAAAAATCCACCGAGTACGGCTGTCAATACAAACTGAAGATTTCCGATATTTCCAATAACCGGTCCCATCATGTTTGCAAACGTATTTGCATTTGCCGCGCTTTCGAACAGCTGCTCATTTAGCTTGTCAAATTCTTCTTTTGATTTATTTTCATGATTAAACACTTTTACAACACGCTGTCCATTCATACGTTCTTCTACGTATCCTGTCACATCAGCAAGTGCAATCTGCTGGCGAACAAAGAATTTTCCACTGTTTCCACCGATTTTCTTTGTCACTAACAGCAACACACCAATCATCACAACCGCAAGTACAGTTAGTAACGGACTTAAAATAAGCATAGAAATAAATGTTACTATGATTGTAAAAAATGACATCAATGCCTGCGGAATTGACTGATTGATCATCTGTCTCAATGTATCTGTATCATTTGTGTAAAGACTCATAATAGAACCATTTGTATTCTGGTCAAAGTAGCGAATCGGAAGCGTCTGCATATGCTCAAACATGTCATCTCTGACTTGCTTTAACACACCCTGACCAATCGTTACCATCATTCTTGTATACACAAAAGTAGAAACAACTCCCACTAGAAAAATACATCCCAGCACCGCCATAGCCTGATATAATTCCGCAAAGTTTGGCTGCTTTTGTCCGATCAACGGAATGATAAAATCATCCAATAAAAATTTCAAGGACAACGATACTGATATAGATGCCACAGAACTTAATAAAATACAGACAAACACAATAACAAACTGCACTTTATACATTCCTGTTACATATTTTAGGAGACGTTTTGCTGTCTTTGCCGTGTTTTTAGACACTCCGGATTTTTGATTCTTACTCATCGTCTCCACCTCCTTTTACTTGTGACTCGTATACTTCTCTGTAAATTTCATTTGTTTCAAGCAATTCTTTTGAAGTTCCGATTCCGCTAATGCGGCCTTCATCTAATACAATAATCTGATCTGCATCTTCTATAGAAGAAACCCTCTGTGCAATGATAATTTTCGTTGTATTCGGAATTTCTTCCCTAAATGCTTTTCGAATCAATGCATCGGTCTTTGTATCAACCGCACTTGTCGAATCATCCAAAATTAAAATCTTTGGTTTTTTCAGCAATGCCCTTGCAATACAGAGACGCTGTTTTTGTCCACCGGACACATTGTTACCGCCTTGTACGATCATCGTATTATATTTATTCGGGAACTCCTGTACGAAACCGTCTGCCTGAGCCAATTTACAAACTCTTTGTACCTCTTCGTCGGTTGCATGTTCGTTTCCCCAACGGATATTTTCATAAATTGTCCCTGAGAAAAGAACATTTTTCTGTAATACCATGGAAACCTGATCTCGCAGCGCCTCCAAATTATATTCTCGGACATCAATTCCACCTACTTTTACACTTCCACCTGTCACATCGTAAAGTCTTGGAATCATCTGAACAAATGTTGATTTTGCACTTCCGGTTCCACCGATAATACCGATTGTCTGACCTGATTTAATGTGTATGTTAATATTTTTCAAAGACAGGTTGCCACCTTCTCCTGCATAACTAAAGTCTACATTTTCAAAAGATATGGAACCGTCCGGAACTTCTTTTACTGCGTCTTCTTTATCCTGCATCTCCGGAACTTCTTTTAACACTTCTTCAATACGATCTGTAGATGCCTCTGCAATCATAATCAAGACAAACACAAAAGTCACCATCATCAGTGACATCAAAATCTGTATTGCATACACCATAATACTTGTCAGTTCGCCGGTCTCCATCGTCTGGAATACAATATTGCGTCCCCCCAGATACACGATCAGCAATACTACGATATACATCGTAAATTGCATCACCGGAGAATTCCATGCTACAATTTTCTCCGCTTTTGTAAACAGGCTATACACAATTTTTGAAATTCCATGAAATTTTTCAATCTCATGATCTTCTCGTACATATGCTTTCACAACACGGGAAGCATTGACATTTTCCTGCACAGAATTATTCAAAATATCATATTCGTCAAACACCTTTATGAAATGCGGATGCGCTTTCTTCGCAATAAAAATGAGCGCGCCTCCTAAAAGCGGAATCACTACCAAAAACAACAGCGCAATCTCTACATTGATCGTGAGTGTCATAATCCATGACAGAATCACCATAATCGGCGCCCTCGCCAAAAGACGGATACTCATCATATATGCCATCTGCACATTTGTAATGTCGGTTGTCATTCGGGTCACCAAACTCGGTGTGGAGAAATGATCAATATTTTTAAATGAAAAATCCTGTATTTTATAAAAAATATCATGTCGCAGATTTTTCGCATATCCCGCTCCTGCTATTGCAGCAAATTTTCCTGCCAGCACACCAAACCAAAGCGCAAGCATTGCCATCACCACGAGAATCACACCCATTTTTACAATGTATCCTAAATCTCCTTTGGCAATTCCCACATCGATAATTTTTGCCATCTGCAATGGAATCAAAACTTCCATAAACACTTCCAGGATTACGAAAAGCGGTGCCAGTACAGATTGCTTTTTATATTCTCGAATCGATTTTAGTAATGTTCTATTCATTGTTTTCGTTTTCCTCCTTTTTTTCTGCTTGTTGTGTCTCCGTCTGTGCAAGATTGTCAAACATCTTCCACAATACATACATGCACATCGAAAATTCTTCTTCTGAAATTCCTTTCGTCAGCCGCTTTTCCATAACGCGTATATTTTCCAGAATCTCTGCTCGAAGCGCCTCCGCCTTTTTGGTCTGAACAATCCTCTTAAGTCGGGCATCTTTGCTAGAAGATTCTCTGTAAATAAAGCCGTTCTTTTCCATCAGCTGAAGAATACCGGTTGCCGTTGATTTTCGTATCTGAAATTCTTCTTCTACATCTTTTTGGTAAATCTCTCTGTGCAACGTCTCCAATAGAATGAATTTCAATACATGCTTTTGCATCGTTGTAAGTCCGTCATCTCCACAAGGTATAATATTCTGACGTTTTAAGCGATGTGATAACATATGAATCAACTTTCCTGCATGAACCTTTTGTCTTTGTCCGTCTGTTTCCTGCACATCTTCACTTCCTTTCATTAGTTAGTTTCCTAACCTTTAACAAGTATAATGAAAGAAAATTTTATTGTCAAGAGAAAAGATATTCATATTTTCTTTTTTGTTCTCTTTATACTTTCCCTTACTCTTTCTCCATCGTTGTGATTGACACCTTTTTATAGGAATCTCCCTCTAAATTCTTCCATGTAAATGTCTCATCTTCCATAATCATATAACTATGCTCCGAATCCTCTTTTGGGATAGATACAGAGCCCGGGTTCATATAAATAATATTGCCAACGGTTCGATATGCTGGCACATGAAAATGTCCGTTTAACAAAATATCGCCCGCTTTCAGCATCGGAAGATGTTCTGCGTTAAATGTATGTCCGTGTGTGGCAAATATCATGCGGTCTTTTACATATAAAATACAGTACTCTGCCAAAACCGGAAATTCCAATACCATCTGATCCACCTCTGTATCACAGTTTCCACGGACGCAAAGAATGTCTTCTTTGATATCATTCAACATCTGAATCACTTTCTTTGGATTGTATTCTTTTGGCAAATCATTTCGCGGTCCGTGATATAATATATCACCTAGAAGCAGCAGCTTATCTGCTTTCTCTCTCCGATAGGCCTCAATCATTTTCTCACAATAAAATGCAGAACCGTGTATATCTGATGCAATCATAATCTTCATATTCTCTTCTCCTTTTATACAAACTTAGGCGATACTATATTAGCATCGCCTCATTTCTTATTTTCTTTATTCTCGTTCATGATAGTTCCGGAAAAACTCTGATAACCCATTTAGTGTCTTCAATAATACCGGGATCTCTTCTTCTGTCAGTTTATCCACAACCGCCTGTGTCATCTGCGTATGGAAATCTTCGTGATGTCGATACGCCTTCTCCCCCTTCTTTGTCAGTCTGATATAGACAACACGCCTGTCCTCCTCACTGCGAATTCGGACTGCATATTTTTTATTCACCAGGCTGTTCATAGAAGTTGTCAGAGAGCCAACTGTAATATTGAGCTTTTTTGCAATCGCAGACATGTTGTTACCTTTGCCTAATCCGATTGCTTCTATAATGTGCATATCATTATTACTGATGTCTTTATATTCCTCCGTAATAATTGCTTTTTCTTCCAGTTCCCAGATCTCATTGAACAAGTGAACCAATATATCATTGATCGTCTCATAAGCATTCACGTTATTCTCTCTCCTTCAACCAGAATATCTTTCCTTTTCTATTATACACATTCTTGCATCAAATTCGCAATGACTTCTTTTACAGTTTCTATTTTCTCTGCTCGATAAGCATTTGCACCACAAAACAGCAACCCCTCTTCTGTATTTCCTTTCGCCGCTTCTATGAGCGCTTTTGTGATACAATATGGGATTTTTCCAGGATCACATTTTGCAAGACAATGATAGCATTTTCTTGGAGGTATGTTCTCACCTCGCAGCACACTCTCAAGCATTGTATTTTTGATTGCTCTCCCCGGCATACCAACTGGACTTTTCACAATTACAATATCTTCTTTACAAGCTTTGATATACGCTTGTTTATACCGGATATCTGCGTCACATTCTTCTGTCGTGACAAACCTTGTTCCCACTTGTACTGCCTGAACTCCCAAATTCAATACATGTTTCACTTTTTGCGGTGTGTCAATCCCTCCTGCCACCGCAATCGGAATCTTTGTGTCATACTTTTTCGCATAACTATCGACTGTCTTTTGAATGTTTCCGATCTCATGGGCATATTTTTCATCTGTATAATACGAAAGTTCTTCTTCTGAAAAACCAAGATGTCCGCCGGCTTTTGGTCCTTCAATGATCACCATATCTGCCGTTCGTCCATATTTTCTATCCCAATATTTTAAAATAACATTTGCTGATTTACAGGTAGATACAATCGGAGCAACCTTTGTATTACTTCCTTTTACATATGCAGGCAGATCTACCGGAAGTCCTGCGCCGGATACAATAAGATCGGCTCCTGCCTCCACTTCTTCACGGGCATATTTCTCATAATCTCTCATCGCAATCATAATATTGAATCCTACTATTCCATCTTGCGCAATACTTCTTGCTTTCCGTAATTGATTCTCTATTGCCCGCAAATTCGCTTCCAACGGATTTTCTTCAAAATCCGGCTCCAAAAAACCAATCTGCGCCGCAGAAATCAGACCAATCCCACCTTCTCTTGCTACCGTTCCAGCCAAATTTCCCAGACTGATTCCAATCCCCATACCGCCCTGTATCACCGGAACTTTTATTTCTTTTTCTCCTAGTTTAAACGAACCCATCCTTTTCCCTTCTTATACGTTAGTATTTTCGAAAAAGCGCATATCGATGTTCCATCAATTCTCCCTCTGTCATATTGGAATAGACACCAAAAAACTGTCCCATATAAATAGAAAGCCTTTCACAGACCCTTCCCATCCGATCTGCTGTCAAATCTGACTCTTCAAAAATCACGCGCTCCACAACACCCATCTGTTTTAAATCTTCTGCTGTAAGGCGCATGACCTCCGCAGCCTCCTTCGCCTTCTTGCTGTCTTTCCATAAAATAGAAGCAAATCCTTCCGGTGAAAGGATGGAGTATACGGAGTTTTCCAACATCCACACTTCATCTGCCACTGCCACGGCAAGCGCTCCACCACTTCCACCTTCTCCAATTACAATCGAGAGCACAGGAACTTTCAACCCAGACATTTCAAATAGATTTCTCGCAATTGCTTCTCCCTGACCTCTCTCTTCTGCCTCCAGACCGCAAAATGCTCCCGGCGTATCTACCAGACAGATGATTGGGCGACCAAACTTCTCAGCCTGTTTCATTAGACGAAGTGCTTTTCGGTATCCTTCCGGAAAAGGCATTCCAAAATTACACTCAATATTTTCTTTCGTTGTCCTTCCTTTTTCCTGCGCAATCACTGTAACCGGAATTCCCTGGAACTTTGCAATTCCACCGATAATCGCCTTGTCATCTTTATAACAGCGGTCTCCGTGAAGCTCTATAAAATCCGTAAACAGACGTTTGATATAGTCACTTCCGGTCGGTCGATCTTTTCTGCGAGACAGTTGAACACGCTCCCACGCAGACATCATCTTCCTTTCTGCCTCTCTTTCATTTTCCTCCTGCTGCCTTTCTGCAATCGGGATGTCTCTTTTTTGATGCATGGAAAGAATTTTTGAAAGTACAGCCTTCAATTCTTTTCGCGCTACAATCCGGTCAATAAATCCATGTTCCAGTAAAAATTCAGAACGCTGAAATCCCTGCGGGAGTTTTTGTCCGATTGTCTGCTCAATGACTCTTGGACCCGCAAACCCGATCAATGCCCCAGGTTCTGCCAGAATCACATCTCCAAGCATTGCAAAACTTGCTGTCACTCCTCCGGTTGTGGGATTTGTCAACACCGAAATATAAAGGAGCCCTGCATCACTGTGCCGCTTCAATGCTGCCGACGTCTTTGCCATCTGCATCAGCGACACGATTCCTTCCTGCATTCTCGCTCCGCCTGAGCAGGCAAATAGAATGACGGGAAGTTTTTCCTCTGTCGCACGCTCAACCATACGCGTAATTTTTTCTCCCACAACTTCTCCCATACTTGCCATAATAAACCGGCTGTCGCACACACCAATTGCTGCTTTGATTCCATGAACCAAAGCGCTTCCAGTCAAGACAGCTTCATCAAGTCCTGTCTTTTCCTGCATCATTTTAATTTTCTCTTCATAGCCTTTATAATGCAGAGGATTCCTTGTCACCAGATCGGTATTCCATTCTTCAAAACTTCCTTCATCCGCAACCATCTCAATTCTATGACGTGCATGGATCCGAAAATAATTGTGACATTTCGGACAGATATAGTCTGCATTCTTTACGTCCTGCGCAAAAATTGCTGATTTGCAGGCATTACATTTTTTCAACAATCCTTCCGGCACTTCCGGCTTTTTGGAGCTGTTTTCTGTAAGCGAAATATAAGTATTCTTTTTAAACATGTTTTTTAGTCTCAACTGTATCACCTGCCTTTTTTTCTATCCTTTATCAACACATCTTTTCGGAAATGAATTCAATATCCACATTTCCCGCCTGATAATCCGGATGATTCATAATTTCATACTGAGAGGCCACATTCGTATCGACCCCCTCGATAATCACTTCTCCGAGCGCGCTTCTCATCTTGGAAATCGCCTCTTTTCGAGTCTTTGCATGCACAATCAGTTTTGCGAGCATGGAATCATAATACGCCGGCACTTCATAGCCATTATAGACGGCTGTATCAATCCGAACTCCTTTTCCGCCCGGAAAATACACATCTGTGATCAGCCCCGGCGATGGACGGAACTGCTCTTTTGGATTCTCCGCATTGATCCTGCACTCAATCGCATGTCCCCCAATCCTTACATCTTGCTGGCGATAGGAGAGTTTTTTCCCTGCCGCGATACGAATCTGCTCCTTGATCAGATCAATCCCTGTCACACATTCTGTGACCGGATGCTCCACCTGAATTCTTGTATTCATCTCCATAAAATAAAACTGCTCATTTGATTCCAGCAAAAACTCAATCGTTCCCGCATTGACATAATGTGCTGCCTTTGCTGCCTTTATTGCTGCCTGCCCCATCTTCTCACGAAGTGTATCTGAAATTGCTGCCGACGGAGATTCCTCTATCATTTTCTGATGATTTCTTTGAATGGAACAGTCTCGCTCCCCAAGATGAATCACGTTTCCATAGCTGTCTGCCAAAATCTGAAATTCAATATGGCGTGGATGCTGTACAAAATGTTCAATGTACATGGTGCCATCTGCAAATGCCATCTCAGCTTCTTTTTGTGCCGTCTGAAAACTTGCCTCAAATTCATCTGCATTTTGGGCGACACGCATTCCTTTTCCCCCTCCGCCAAGTGCGGCTTTTACGATGACAGGATAACCTATTTCCTGATTTATTAAAGGATTTATTGACTTCTGTTCCTCTCTTTTGTAAGGATGGTAATTATTATAAATGGGCACATAAATCTCTTCAGGAATATATTGCACCACAAACTTGCTGTTTTCCGACAAAAACCCAAATCCGGGATGAATCGCATCTGCGCCTGATACAATCGTCGCACTGATGATCTGTTCCATATTCAGATAACTGTCTTTTGACGGTGCCGGACCGATACAGACCGCCTCATCTGCAAGCTGTGTATGCAGCGCTTCCGCATCCGCCTCTGAATAAACGGCAACGGTCTCAATTCCCATCTCACGGCATGCCCTTATAATGCGCACTGCAATTTCTCCTCTGTTGGCAATTAACACCTTTTTTATCATTTTCTCACCTATCCAATCATAAATGTCAATTCTGCGCTGACTACTATTTTCCCATCTACACTTGCTACCGCTTCACCGACTCCGACCGGTCCTTTTTGCCGAATAATCTTCGTCTCCAGCTTCACTTTATCTCCGGGTACAATCTTTCCTTTAAATTTGCACTTCTGAATTCCTCCGAAATATGCAATTTTTCCACGATTCTCTTCTTTTGCAAGAATTGCAACTGCGCCAACCTGCGCCAACGCCTCCACTGTCAGCACACCCGGCATAACCGGTTCCTGAGGGAAATGTCCGGCAAAAAAATCTTCTCTGTATGTGACACATTTATATCCTGTAGCAAACACACCCGGCTCATAATCCTCAATGTAATCCACCAAAAGAAACGGATGTCTGTGCGGAATGATTTCCTGAATCTGTTTTGTACTCAAATACCTCATACGTGATCTCCTCTTCTCAAATCTATCCGATGCGGAACAATGGTTGTCCATATTCCACCATCTGCCCATTTTCCACCAAAACTTCCTTGATTTCTCCTGTGTATTCACTCTCAATCTCATTCATCAGTTTCATCGCCTCCACAATTGCAAGTGTCTGACCGCTTTTCACCTGATCGCCAACCTGTACAAATGGATCCGCATCTTCCGAAGGAGCCGTATAAAAAGTTCCAACTAACGGAGACTTTACCACACACCCCTCTTGTTTTTCTGCCCTTACAGGTGCTTCCGGTATCGGAAGTTCTTCCTCCTGATAAACAGTTACCGCTTTTGCGGAACTTTCTTTTTGCAAAGATAGCTTTACGCCCTTTTCTTCATATTTAAAACTATTCAATGCGGACTTTGACACCACATCAATCAATTTCACAAGCTGTTCAAATTCCATATTTTCACACCTATCCTTCATATTTCTTGACAAGCAGCGTCGCATTATGTCCGCCAAATCCCAAAGAATTACTCATCGCATAACGAATCTCTTTCTCAATCGGCGCTCCGACTGCATAATTCAAATCACAATCTGCCTCCGGTTCTTTTGTTCCCATTGTCTGATGAATAAACCCTTCCTGTATCGCTTTTACACAGACGATCAATTCCACCCCGCCTGCTGCTCCAAGCAAATGTCCAATCATTGATTTTGTAGAATTGACGACGACATCTTTTGCCGCCTCACCAAATGCACTTTTAATCGCATACGTCTCGAACAAATCATTGTGATGTGTGCTCGTGCCATGTGCATTGATGTAGGCAACTTCTTTTGGCTCTATCCCCGCTTCTTCCATCGCAAGCAGCATCGCTTTTGCCGCACCGCTTCCATCTTCTGCCGGAGATGTAATATGGTAAGCATCCCCTGTTGCACCATAGCCGACAAGTTCTGCATAAATATTTGCTCCTCTTGCCTTTGCATGCTCCAACTCTTCCAGTACAACGATCCCAGAACCCTCCCCAATCACAAATACGCTTCGGTCTTTGTCAAACGGAATTGACGCCCGCATCGGATTTTCCTCTGCCGTAAGCGCAGTCAATCCGGTGAACCCTGCCACTCCTGTCGGGCAGATTGCACTCTCAGTTCCTCCTGCAACCATCACATCTGCATCGCCATATTGAATGGCACGAAACGCATCTCCGATGGAGTTTGTCCCTGATGCACATGCGGTTACAACATTCTTACAGTTTCCTCGTGCTCCTAATTGTATGGAAACATTCCCTGCTGCCATGTTAGAAATCATCAGCGGAACCATCAATGGATTGACTCTCGAAGGACCCTTTTCCATAATCTTTGTATACTCTCGCTCCACGACCTGCAGACTTCCGATTCCGGATCCAACCATCACTCCCACACGGAACGGATCTTCTTTTTCCATGTCAATTCCCGCATCTGCAAACGCTTCTTTTGCCGCAGCTACCGCGTATTGAGAAAATGGCTCCATACGTTTTGCCGCTTTAAAATCCATATGATCCTTTGCCTGAAAATCCTTTACTTCCGCAGCGATCTTTACTTTATACTCTGAAGTATCAAATTTTGTGATCGGTCCGATTCCTACTCTTCCCGCTCTGATACTGTCCCAAAATTCCGTCACACTGTTTCCGACTGGGGTGATCGCCCCCATTCCTGTTATTACAACTCTCTTTTTCATGCGCTCCTGCTCCTCCTTTTAAATTACCATTCCACCGTCTACATGAAGCACCTGCCCTGTAATATAGCCGGCCTCCTCCGACGCAAGAAATGCTGCCGCATTTGCCACATCTTTTGGACTTCCAAATGTTCCAAGAGGGATTTTCGCCTTTGTCTCTTCCTTCACCGCATCTGAAAGAATCTCCGTCATC
>OGIZ01000975.1_pt1 | contig 13150 bp, 15 predicted proteins | sample 1571911 | NCBI WGS metagenome assembly OGIZ01 (sample SAMEA2582108, study PRJEB24529) | metagenome | biome: Human gut stool | place: China | collected 2011 | reverse complement strand
TTTGTAAACGTTCTTTTTGTATCATCTGTTTCCTACGCTATTTCTTCCTTATTTAATTTCTCTAATACGTCTCTCTTAATTTGTCGTTGTCTATCCCAGGCAATAATGAACACTGTGGCGATGATACAAATCATACCAAAGATACCCACTAAAGTGAACTTATTGCCTAAAAGGGCCCATCCAAATATGGCTGCCGAGATTGGCTCTAATGAAGATAAGATAGAACCTTGCACTGCTCCTATGCGCCGCACACCTTCTATATATGCATTAAAGGATACAACGGTGCCTAGAATTATAATCGTAAACAAACCGAACCAGGTCATGCCATCCCAAATTGCTTCCGATTCAATTTGTTGGAAAACAGCTACAGATAAAATACCACAGATAAACATGGCAAATCCCACTATAGATGTGGTGCCATATTTTTTAAGTAGTTCTATTGGTTGTAATGTGTACACGCATATACTTGCAGCAGACACCAATCCCCAGAACATCGCTTCCCCATTAAAGGAGGAAATATCTAAACCTTCTTGCATGACGATACAAACTGTACCCACCATGGCCAACACAATACAAAACAGCTCTGGTATCGATGGCTTTTTAAAATATCGCAAAAATAGATAAATAATAATCAATGTTGGTGCTACGTATTGTAAAACAGTAGCCACACCTACCCCAGAAATAGCGATAGCTCTAAAGTATGTATATTGTGCCAACGCAATGCCCAGTATACCGAATATGAGCAATTTGCCAAAGTCTTTTGCGTTCTTAAATATATCGAAGATACGTTTTCCATCTTGCATATAGGCGAGTAGAATCGTCAATAATCCAGCTACAAATAATCGCACTTCTAACAGCCACTCTACATTTAAATGCTTTGCATTTTCGAGAAATTGCACCGATGTACCTGAAAGCCCCCAAAATAGTGCTCCCGTAATGGCGAGCCCCATGCCTATCCACTGTTTCTCTTCCATACATCCTCCGCTTACAAATGCTTTCATAATATGTATCATAATAACAAAAAGGCCCCTATTCTACAATACATAGAATAGAAACCTTTCACATTAAACAGTATTAGCATTTTCAGTCCTTTTAGGCTACGGTTTACGACGTTCAAGAGCAATGATAATAACGGTTACAATAATGAGTACCATCCCTAAAATGCCTAATAAACTAAATTGATTTCCTAGCAATGCCCAAGACAAAAATGCAGCCGAAATAGGCTCAACAGATGATAGGATAGCCCCTGAAACAGCACCAATCCGCTTAATCCCTTCTAAGTAGGCATTAAAGGATACGATAGTACCAAGGAATACTACATTAAAGCATCCTACGATAGTCCACACATCCCATACCGCATAAGAATGGGGCTGATGAAATAAAACTGCTGCTACGAGACCACTAATGAGCATACCAAAACCTACAATAGGAATTGTCCCATAGGTTGCTAGTAATCGTACGGGGGAAACACTATATACAGCTACGCCCACGGCAGATAATAAGCCCCAAAATAATACATCACTACGGAAACTTTCAAAAGAAAAACCATTATTCCCCATTAAGCAAATAGTGCCTACTAAAGCAAGAATAACCGAAAAGATTTCGCCCTTCGACGGTCGTTTACCATAGCGTACAAGAAAATAAATAATAATCATAGACGGTGCTAAATACTGTAGCACCGTCGCTATGCCCGCACCAGCAATAACTATTGACCGAAAATAGGTGTATTGACATAGTGCCATACCGAACACCCCGAATACGATGAGACCAAGCGTATCTCTCCAATTGTAAAATACATTAAAAATTCCATTGCCTTGTCGAATCCAACCATATAAAACAGTCAACAAACCTGCTGTGATGAGACGCATCGTTAAAAGCCATTCTAGGTTCATATTACGAAAATTACCTATGAATTGGACGGATGTGCCTGACACACCCCATAAAATGGCTCCAAATAAGGTTAATATAATACCGATAATTTCATATCGCCTCATACGATTACTCTCCTAATAGGTCTACATGCACTTTCACAACTACCTTGCGGATTTTAATAGGCTTATCGTTTACGGCTAACAGGGGTCTATGAATATCGGATGGGAAGAACACGGTGTAATATCCTTCTGGACAATGGATTTGTCCTTCATCAACAGATTCGTTAGGGTAGAAATAGCAATCTCGTTCAGGATAAGATTCGATTGGTTGTACTCGCCCATGGTCTACAAAAAAGCCCATGTTTTCTTCGCCACTCACCATAAATTGAATATCTATATAATTTTTATGAGATTCTGGCTTTGTGGTTTCAAATAATTTTGTTTCCACATCATCTACATTGGCGTACATCATATCGCCCTCGATAGCATGACGACCTCCAGATAAGGCTTTTAGATCTGTGTGCTTTAAGAAATCAAGAGCACGAACGATGGCTGCAGGGTATCCCATTTTTGTATAATCTGCATGTATACTTGAAAAAAACATAGGTACATCCTTTCTATATAAACCATAGTGCATATAACACCATACATACGATCAATTATTAATCTATTTGCATTGATTTTATACTTCTATGGTAGCACATATGCGCCTTGGCTTCCATATAGGATTACGCAAAACAAACCCTCCATACGCTACATATATGGAGGGTTCGTAAAGTACTATTCAAATTTATGACTTACGTCAATGATTGTTATACATATGAAATTGTATATTAAGTTTTATATTTAGTTGTATATTTAGTTGTATATGAAGTTGTTAGTGAAATGTCAATTCTCAATGAATTTAACTACGTGGACAGTTTTTACATTACTCTTGTTCCTGGAAAGCAGCGATTATTTCATCTGCTTGTTTGTGAGGAACCTCTTCATAACTGTAGAACTGACGATTAAATACGCCTTGTCCTTGCGTCATGGAACGCAATACAGTTACATAGTCTGACATTTCTGCCAATGGTACTTGTGCTTTAACAACAGATATACCTGTTCTTTCACTTTGTTCCATGCCTAATACACGACCTCGACGGCTATTTAGATCGCCCATAATGTCACCCATGAAAGCATCTGGTGCAAACACGTTAACTTCATAGATTGGTTCTAATAGGACTGGTTTCGCCTTAGGAATTACATCCTTGATAGCCTGTGACGTAGCTACTTTAAATGCTAACTCTGAGGAGTCTACACTATGGTAAGATCCATCCAAGAGTGTCACTTGCACGCCAATCATAGGATATCCCGCAATTAAGCCTTTATCTAGGGTTTCTTTGGCACCCTTTTCCACTGCTGGTATATATTGTTTTGGTACAGCACCACCAAAAATCTTATCTACAAAGGCAAACTCTTGACCATCAAACAATGGGTCAACTTGAATTTTAACATGACCATATTGACCATGACCGCCACTTTGCTTTTTATATTTTGATTCTGTTTCTGCAGAACCCTTAATAGTTTCACGATATGGAATATATGGTTTTACAAGTTTAGCTTGTACGCCGTATTTACGGTCAATCTTGTTGAGAATGTGTTCTAAATGCACCTCACCCATGCAATCAATTTGTAATTGACGTGCTTCTGGATTTTTCACAACTACACAAGTTGGATCTTCTTCAGCTACTTTTAAAACAGCACCCGCTAATTTTTCCTCCTCACCTTTTTTCGTTGGTTCTAAAGCCACAGTATACAAAGGTTGAGGGAAACGAATTGGGTCGTACTTCACTTTAAAATCAGGAGTTGTCAAAGTATCGCCTGTTTTTGCATTAGCTAATTTCGGTATCACTACGATATCGCCAGCTTTAGCAGCAGATACTGGAATTTGTTGCTTCCCAATAAGGGTAACCATCTTACTCCATTTTTCTTCGGCACCTTGATTTACATTGAAAAGCCTATCGCCTTCCTTAAGTTCACCAGAGAAGATACGTACAAAACTTTGTTTGCCTGCGAATGGGTCAAGCAATGTTTTAAACACAAATGCTGTTAATGGTTTATCTACATGTACCACAACTGGTTCATCGGACCCTGCTTCAACAGCAGTCATAACCTTTTTAGCAGCATCTGGCATATACCGAATCATTCGGTCCAATACTTGATCTAAGCCAATCCGAGATGTGGCACTACCACACATGATTGGACACACACGGCCACTGATCATCCCTTCGCGTAGACCTTGACGAATTTCTTCTAATGAAAGCTCTTCGCCTTCTAAATATTTTTCCAACAATTCATCGCTACCTTCAGCCGCGGCCTCTACGGTCATTTCCCGTATTTCTTGGGCCTTTTCGATAAGATGAGCTGGTACAGCAATCTCTGTTGGTTGGCCGTCTTTGTAAGTAAACGCAGTCATTTTGGCTACGTCTATAACGCCTTCAAAATTGGCACCTTCGCCAATTGGAATTTGAAGTGGCATAATTGCCTTGCCAAATAGTTCACGCATACGTTCAATAGTGCCAAAGAAATCGGCGCCATCAACGTCCATTTTGTTAATAAATGCCATACGTGGCATTTGCAACTCAACAGCATAATCCCAAGCACGTACTGTATCTGTTTCAACACCAGTTGTAGCAGACAATACCATAAGCATGCCATCACAAGCACGCAATGCAGCACGAACTTCACCATGGAATTCATTGTAGCCAGGAGTGTCAATAAAATTAACCTTGTGGTCATGCCACTCACATGGTGCCATGCCCAACTGGATTGTTACATTACGTTTAATTTCTTCAGGTTCAAAGTCCATAATATGTTTGTTATCTTGGCCTTTACCTACAAAGTCAACAGCACCAGAGGTTAATAATAAAGATTCAACAAGAGCAGTTTTCCCTGCCCCATCATGGGACACTACAGCTACGTTACGAATCTGATCACTACTATATTCTTTCATCGGAATCGCCTCCTTATAAGAAACTATTTGGTGTTCTTGCTATATTGTTTCGACGCTAGAATATAAAAATCCTCTTTTTTCGAAAAACTTTTCTCGAAAAAAGAGGACTATTATACAACTAAAAGGATCCGGTCCGTTTACCGTAATGTTTAGAATCCCCATTTTGTTTCCAACCTACGGTGTCACCGATGGACATAACGCGACGCGTCAAGCAATCTTTACATTGTTCTGCATTGTCGTCTACGCAAGGTTTATTATCGTATAGCAAATATTTTGCACGGTGTTCTGGAATCGTAATGATAGGCATCAAAATGTTCGCCCCAGCGGCTAAACCTTTTTCACGGCCCAGTTTATCCAGTGCTTGCAACGCTGTGGTAGCCGCAATGTTTACGTCTTTCAAGAATAAACGAGTCAACGCAATCATCTTAAGGCCTAGTTGAACGCGGCGGAGCTTGCCCGCTTCATCATCGATACCCATCGCTAAAGCCTCTTGGCCTAGTGGCGTATCGTGATGCACTACATAAGGCCCCATACCGATCATGTCGATATCCATGTCGCGATAGAACAAGATATCGTTCACTAAATCTTCCTCCGTTTGACCAGGCAAACCAATCATAACGCCCGTACCTACTTGAAAGCCTACGCGGCGCAAACGACGTAAGCATTCTACGCGCGTTTCAAAGGAGTGCAGTTCATCTTGAGGATGAATCTTGTAGTATAGTTCTTTATTTGTTGTTTCAATGCGCAATAAATAACGGCTCGCACCGGCTTCACGCATGCGGCGGTACGCCTCTTCGCTTTGTTCCCCTACGCACATCGTAATGCCTAGAGAACCATCGCCGATGGCTTTAATATCGCGAATGAGATCTACCACATAATCGACGAATATATCATCACAGCGTTCACCAGATTGTAGTGTAATAGAACCATATTCATGGTCATACGCCCATTGCGCCATCTTGATGATATCTTCACGATTCATGTCAAAACGTTCCGCCTTGTCATTTTCACGACGGATACCGCAGTAATTACAATTCTTAATGCATCGGTTCGAGAACTCGATGAGGCCCCGATAATACGCTACAGGCTTTACATATTTCGCCTTCACTTCGTAAGCCTTTTTATATATTAACTGCAACTGTTCTTCATCAGTTACAGACATGAGAAATCTTAGTTCCTCCTCGGTCAGCCATTCATCGCCGACAAGGTCTTTTGCAAGAATGTCTTGCACTTGCAAACAATCACTTCCTTTCGTAACGAACCGTCATCGATTCGCTTGGTATCGTAATGGATTCAATATCAGTAACGCAGATAAATCCATTAATTTCGCGTGGTAAATCTCGTACATGCTTCACTTGGTTCGTCAAACATGCGTGTGCCATCATACCACGACTCATTTTGGAGGACGTACTCATCTGTTTAAATGTATCGCCTCGTAATTCCCAAAATTCAACGGTTACCACCTTAGGATGGTTTACCATTTTGGCGTATTCTTTAGATGCTAGGTTTAGGACCCAATCTTCCTTGTGAAAGTATGCATCCACCGCTTCACGCCAAGTTTCATATAAATTAATCCCTACCTTATCGACCATATCTAATCGATAGTCTCTGATGCCCATCGTAGGCTCTACAACGCCATATAACGCAGACATGATAGCGAGATGATGTTCACCAAACGCCCTAGCCTCATTAGATAGCCCTGCCCAGTCTAAATATTTAAAGGCAATGCCATCGTAGCTTTCACAAGCATGACCTACTGGCTGCGCCTCAAAGTCTAGATAGAAGTCATAGAGGTCCTGCGCCTTATCAGCCTTGAGCTTGAGAGCCTTGCCAAGAGCTACCACATCAAGAGACTGCACATGTGTTAGAATCTTTTTCGTAATTTTTGGTTGAAATTCAGCCGCTAATGGAACCTTGACCGTTACATCAGAGGAAATCGTTTTTGTCTTACTAGGAGAGAGGACGATTTTCATGGGATAATTCCGCCTTAAGAGTTTCCTCTGTTAGGTTATCGATTAAATCAGGATTCCACAACATAAGAGGCACTGCCACAACATGGCTTGCTTTCATTTCTTTACATAATTTAATACATTCTGCTAAGTATGGAGATTCATTATCATGAACATCACACACGATAACCACGTGGCGACCTTTGAGGTTAACCCCTTCGTAATCGATGCTTTCACCAGAAACAGTAAGCAATCCTGTTTCCAAACGGCCTTCACTCATATCGCTGACACGAGCCATCAAAATATGCTCTAACATGGTAGATACGGGTGTTACAACTGCGCCAGTGCCAATGAGAGCCTCTGGTTGTGCATGAACGATAACTGTTTTCTTGCGTTTATCCGTTCTAAACTCCATTAATGCATGTTCCAACGCAGAGAAGAACACAAATAATTGCCAAGGATCGAGAGAACCTGTTTGGAACATGTCGATAATAGTGCCATCTGGTTCAATATTAAGGCGAGCCAATAACTCCTCACCGATATCGCGAACAACCTCGTTATAATCAGATTGTAATTGGGCATTTAAAATATGAGTTTCTTTTTCTGTTGCCATGAAAACCTCCTAAAATACATATATAAACTGCTATACTAGCAAATTAAATTCTATCTTTTATTGTATCATATTTTATTCCTAAGAATATACTATATCAGGTCTTTTATAAGTAGATACAAAAATGCCATTGCTACTGGTAACATCTACCAGTAGCAATGGCTTAAACAAACTCTAGAGTTATAGAGTTATAGACTTATAACTTAAATGTTATCTCCGTTTGCATACGAGCATCTGATTTAGACTTATTATCCTTTGATCCAGTATAGCGAATACGCACATCATTCTTTACTTTAACGCGGGAGTCATCAATCTTAAATTTCTTCATTTTTTCTTTGATTTGCTCATCTGTTAACGCGCGCTCTTCAGGTTTTGCTACCTCATCATTAGCTTTATCAAGAGCCTCTTGTTGGGCCGCTGATACTTTTGTCTTGCCAGATTTTCTAGCTCTTTTTTCCTCGAATTTTTGGCGTCGTTCTTCTGTAATTTTCTTATCCCGTGCAATGCGGTAATCCATTACCTCACGCATATTCTCCTGATAGATGCGCAATGCAAATTGACGGTCATTTTCGTTCATTTGCTCCCGCTTTTCTACCACTTCATCAATAAGAGGCATCAACTCATCTTTTGTATAACTAGTACTGCCATCAAAAACAAAGCCATGTGTATCTGTAATGGCCCCATGTTTTATAAGTGTTTGCAGTGCTGTATACGTCCAATCATTTGGGGTTATCACATCTTGACTTACACGATGTGAAGATGAAGAAACTTTAACATCATCTGTATCAAAGCTAACATCATCTACTACAGGTCGTGCACTAGGGATTTCCACACTATTAGCATGAACTGTACCTAAAGTAGCGACTAAACATAATGCGCCAACACTTAAAGCACGGCGAATCATTGTTAAGCGATGTGTATATATTGTATTCATAAGAGTCTCCTTAAATTAAATTTTATACAATCTATTATAATCAATCAGATATGAATACGTCAACTCTATCCCTTTTCTTACTATAAAAAAAGCCCTCACATCAGACGATGTGAGGACTCAGCATGGCGGAGGATTAGGGATTCGAACCCTAGCGACGGTAACCCGCCCTAACGATTTAGCAAACCGTCCTCTTCAGCCTCTTGAGTAATCCTCCATGCTTTACTGGGTAATCATATCATACCCAATAAGGCATTGTCAATTGAATTATTTCAACATAGATTCGATGAACCAAATTTGTTTTACATAATATGCAATGTGGTCTTCCATCATGTTGGCAAGCAAGAAATTATCTTCCTCACCAGCAGCTTCACGGATAGTAGCAGCTTGATCCTTCATATATTTGAAGTCGTGAAGTAAAATTTCAATAACTTTATGTTGAGGAACATCTTCTTGACCTAGCTCACCAATTTTTGCTAATTTAGCATATTCAGCAGAGTTTACCAATGGGAATTCACCTTGCATCTTTACATGTTCAGCTACGGCATCAAAGTATTCAAACGCTTCATCATAAATGGATTCCAAGTATTCATGGATAGATTTGAATTGTGGACCAGTTACGTTGAAATGAAGATTGTGTAATTTTACATTCCATACAGAAAGATCTGCTAAATATTGATTTACTTGTTGTACGTTTTTCATAATAATTACTCCTTTTTCATTTAATTCTCAATTACTATTTATCCTAACATCAGGGTAAATCTAGTCGGCTTTTATGTTTGTTATTTATTTTTGTAATTTGTAATCAATATTGATTACATGATTATAATATCAATAATGATTTTCCTTGTCAATAATTTTATCGATTTTTTTCAATAAAACTTTTATGAAACAAAAAACCTCTTACCATCAGATATGCATCTAACAGCAAGAGGTCTAAGCCAGTCTATTTATATATAGTACTCTATGTAGTTTTCTGGATAAGGACTATCAGTAGACGACCCATTGTTCGCACTTCTCCGAGGTTTGCGCACATACATATTTTCAGGATCCGTTTCAAAGATGACCATATCTTTAGGAATATCGTGTTTAATAACAAGATTACATCCAATTTTGGTGCGTGCCCCAATCGTAATATCCCCTAAAATTTTCGTACCTGTACCGATAAGCACTTCATCTTCTATAGTTGGATGGCGTTTCACCTTTTTAGAGGACATACCGCCTAAAGTTACTTGATGAAATAATGTTACATTATCCCCTACAATAGCCGTTTCACCTATAACAACGCCCATACCATGATCGATAAATAATCCGCGCCCAATGGTTGCCCCTGGATGAATTTCAATGCCTGTTACATGTCGAGAATGAAGAGATATGCGGCGTGCTAATGTAGGCCAGCCGGCTTTGTAGAGACGATGTGCAAAGAAATGCCAGAACAAAGCTGTAATATGCGGATAGGTCCATAAAACCATCCATACATTTGATGCGGCTGGGTCAGAATCCATTACACGTTGAATATTATATTGAATTTTCCCCCATAATTCACGCAAACCTTGCATTATAACTACTCCATATCTACTTACCTAGCCTATCTCTCTTAGGCATTAAAAAGAAAACGCCCTTGGATGCTCCCAAGGGCGTAAGTCACGGTTTCATCTATCACCAAACTATACACTGGGTATAATTATTTGTACACTCTATAGATATATTCCTACTGTAACACCTAGGAATATATCTGTCAAGAATTTTGAACATCTTTAAAGTCCGCAGTTTACAGGAAATAACTGAGTTTATCGTATCTTACTAAGCGTGTTAATCACCGAATCCCACGTAATAGGCACCGTCATAATAGCTACGGCGATTCCTATCCATAAAAGACTACCCACGATAACTATAAGCCTAGAGAGCACAAACTGGAAAGCCCTACTATTGCCATATAAGATGATGTTCTTTCGTTCATGCAATACAATATGACACCATAAGAAACCAGCCAAGGTATACGTTACAATATGTGGATCTAATATCAAATAAGAAACCACATCTGGCATATGCTCTTTTCTAGATATAATTGGTGAAAGCAAGCCATTTACCTCAACGGCCCATAATTTATACCACAATAGCATCAAGATGGCAGGCCACATAGAACGCCATGTCATCCATAGAACATAACCATAATTTACCAAAGCCCCTGCCACTTGACCATGATACTTGCGTAAATATCGTTCTATCCAAGAGTTTGAACTATGCCCTTGCTTCATTTGCAAAAAATGGAACTGAATATAACGTTCTCCATGTGTAATATCTACCAATCCTAATGTTTGTAATAGGACAAGAGCAAATATACCAATAGTGACAAGTTGAAACCATTCACTAAATAGCCAACTAGATGGCACCATACAGTCTGTAACAGCCATGTCGATACGCAATACTAATAGTATCAACGCTATGTAAGCGCTCCACCGTGTCCATCGGCTGTATGTATGTAGTGAACTATGACTACCAACGACGAGCGCTGCTGGATGTAATGACAACAACAGGCCAAATACAAAGCAAAATATGAATGCCGAGATGACCGCTATAAATTCGTAATTCATCTTAACGGTACGCTACGCGTTCAGGCTGCATATCGTGGAAATGAAGGCGCTCTTTCGCTGTCTTTTCCCACTCTGTACCAGGCTTGCCGTAGTTTGCATATGGATCAATAGATAAACCACCACGCGGTGTAAACTTGCCCCACACTTCGATGTACTTAGGATTCATCAACTTAATCAAATCCTTCATGATGATATTAATGCAGTCCTCGTGAAAGTCCCCATGGTTGCGGAAACTAAATAGGTATAATTTCAAAGACTTGGACTCAACCATTTTCTTATCTGGCACATAAGAAATATAGATTGTCGCAAAGTCTGGTTGACCTGTCATAGGGCACAAGCTAGTGAACTCAGGACAATTAAACTTAACAAAGTAATCGTTGTCTGGGTGCTTGTTGTCAAATGCCTCTAACACCTGTGGTGCATAATCAGTAGGGTAATCGGTCTTGTGACCTAACATCGTTACCCCTTGTAACTCTTTTTCAGATCTGCCGGATGCCATAAGGAACCTCTTTCTATACATTCTATAATTAGATAAATTAAATAATTCATATAATACTTAATTATATCATAAGAGGTTCAACCTCATTATACTTACTTAACAGACATGACTATTTCTCTCTTGACTATAAATAATGGAAATATGCTTTTCTCTTTGCAACTTAAACGCTACAAAAAATCATAGAATTTCAATACACCTAGAACCGCTAATAAATAAAAGAATACAATCCACACTACATACATTTGTTTTTTTCTAGCCCATTCATAATAGCGACTATGTAGCGGTTGTCTAAATAATGTAGCTGCAATTAAAACAGGTTGTAAAAACCAAGCCATAACAATTGGCACGGCTATGTAATCTAAGAAATAAAACATGCTAAATAGCATAAATGGGTATGTAATAATTATCGCCCAAGAGATAACTTTCATAAAACCATAATTAGAATTAGCAATTAAAGATACTAGTAATGGTGAAAGTTTTTTTCTTAAGAGTATCCTATATATAATCCAATAGAGAACAATTACCGAGTAAAAGATAACTACGCAAACTAAAGGCAAATGAATATGCACAAATACTAACTCCTTTTACGACTTAAATAGTTATAAATATAGGTCCATACCACGTAGCTCAAAAGGATTACAATATATACAGTAACAAAAAAATAAAAATCGACTTCATCCTCAATCATTTCAGGATTTGTAACAATAGTAAAAGGGATAATTATAAGAAAGAAAAGTACAACGCCCCTCACAAAATAATTATAAATCTTTAAAAACATTTTAAATGCTCCTATTAATTCTTACGATTCTTTTTCTGATCTTCATTTTCTTCAATAACTACACCAAGAGCTCCTCCATAATAGCCCCCTGCAAGACCAAACTTAATTTTTCCCTTTCTCTTCTCAGTATCATAATAAGCATCAGCTTTAGCTCCTGCAGCAACTAGTAGTGCACTTAAGGTTTGAGCTACATCAGGTTTCTCTTTTGCAAATAATTTAGATAATTCTTGACATTCTTCAATTTTCTTTTTATCGAAGATTTCATCAACCTTATTTAAACTCTCTTTTGTATCTCGGGACAGTGTTTGAATATTAAAATCAGAGTCTCGTACTTCTATTGTACCATTTGAAATAGCAGCTTGATCAATAATACTTACATAATTACTTTTCATTTTCCCATTGCTTGAGCTCATATTACCCTTTTCTTTTACAGCATTAGCACTTGCATCAAAATCTAGTATACCGCCACCAGTAACACTAATATTAGCTCCAACAGACCAACCTTTACTCTTAGCATTTTCAAGCTTTTCACTTGTATTCATTGCTGCTTGTAAAAATACATCATTAGAAGCCACTAAATTGACTATTTTACCTGAAATCGTTTCACCAACAGCTTTAATATTATCCTTGATAGAGTCTGCACTATTATCCTCAATAGTAATTTTACCAATCATGATTAAATCATAATTTTTCTATCAACAGAATAACATGATTATTTTTTATAAAGTATAAATTATTGTTAAATTTATGGTTTATGCAAAATAAATTAACAACTTATATAGTTGTATTATTAATTGCATAAAATTAAAGTTTATAATAAAATATTCATATACATTTGGTAACATTACTACATTCAGAACGATATAACACCTTATGGAGGTCCCTTATGAAATTAAAACAGCTTATTTTATCTAGCATCGCTC
>OGIZ01000965.1_pt1 | contig 13262 bp, 14 predicted proteins | sample 1571911 | NCBI WGS metagenome assembly OGIZ01 (sample SAMEA2582108, study PRJEB24529) | metagenome | biome: Human gut stool | place: China | collected 2011 | reverse complement strand
TAAAATTTGGAATGTAATTTCACTTATTTTTTATTCACATTTTAATACTTAAATTTGTAACAGTCTCTATTTTTTTATCTAATCTTAGATATAATTCCTATTCCAAAAACAGGTCCACTATGGCTACCTATTGTAGGTCCAATTTCAAATCTACCTTTATATTCAACTTTTCTCATTGTATCTGCTGTCTTTTTCAATATATCTGTATTTCGTAATTCTTGATTAGTTCCTCCCCAAGCAGTGTATAGATATATACTATTTTTACCTTCATTTTTAATAATCTTTTCCATATAAGAGATAGCTCCTCTTTCACCAAAAGTTTTAGTTTCAAGACTAACCTCTCCATCTTCTAATTTTAAAACAGGTCTTAATTTCAATAGATTTCCTATCACTGATGAAGCTCTACCAATTCTTCCACCTTTTTCTAAATATCTTAAATCACTAACAGCAAAATATATTTTCATTTTATCTGCTATTTCATAAAGTCTTGTTAAAATATCTTCTAATTTAACTCCTGCCTTTATCATTTTTGCAGCTTCAAGAACTTGATATGCTTGTCCAAATGTAACAGACTTTGAATCAACTATAACTATATCTTGCTCTCTTTTTAACATTTCTCTTGCCACTTTTGCAACTTGTTGAGTTCCACTCATCTTACTAGAAATATGAATTGATAATATTTTTTCATAACCTTTATTGAATAATTCTTCATAGTAATCTCTAAATTCAGCAGGAGAAGGTTGAGCAGTTTTAGGTACTACGTTTTCTGTTAATAATTTATGCCAAAATTCTTTTTTACTTAAATTTACTCCATCTTTATAATTATTTTCTCCAATTCTTAGTCTTATTGGAATAATTGTTACATCAAGTCCTTCTATCATATCTGGTGTTAAATCAGATGCAGAATCTGTTAATATAGCAATCTTTGATAGACTAGGGTCTCTTTGTTCTAAGTAAATATAGTAAGAATAATTATCTTGCTCTCCATCATATTCATAAAATTTCTTAAAGTTCTTAGATTTTATAGCTTCATTTCCTTCTTCTGTTGCGGTTTTTCCTCTGATAACTGTAACAGCTAAGGTATTATCATTCGTATATTTTTCATAGATTTTCTTGATTAAATCTTCAACTCTTTCAGCTTTTTCAGTTAAAGCTCCATTTACAAGAGCAATATTATCTCCAACCTTAATTTCTATATCATTTACCTTAGTATCTCTAACTGCCTTTGTGATTTCAATAGAATTATTGAATTTTAATTGTCTTAATAAAGTTTGAAGGTTCATCTTTCTATTTTTAGTAAAATAATATCCTTCTAACATTGTTTTAGTATCTATTACTATAATATCTCTTTTATCCCTTTTAGCAGCTATTTTTGCACTAGCAATAATATTTTTGTTATTAGGTAAAATATAGATAGTTTTAGCCTTAATTTTCTTTAAACCTTCTTCTATATCTGAAACAGATGGATTCTTTGTTTGTCCACCAATTAAAGTTGCACTTGCTCCATCCTTTAAAAATAAATCGGCTATATTTTTATTATCTACCACTGCATATATTGCCACATTATTTTCAATATTCTTTTCATTAAATAATAATTTTGGTTCTTGTGGAATAATTTCCTTTTTGATACCTCTTATATCTACCTTATTAAGTTCTTCCTCTTTGACTAAAACATGGCTATGTTGAATCTCCATATTTTCAATTTTTATATTATTCAAATCTCCTAAAGCACCTGCAATTTCTAACACTTGTCCTGGGTGATTAGTATGTATATGAGTCTTAGTTTTTTTTCTTGTTTGGGCAACTACCATAGAATCTCCAAGATTTTTGATTTTTGCCTTATATTCTTCCAAATCAAAATTTCCTGACTCAATTATAAATTCAGTACAATACTTAAATTTTATTTCATTTTTATTTATATATTCTAATTTTTGTTTTCTATTTACTTGTGAGTTTGCTATTCTTGCTAAATCTTTTAACATTTCAGGGTCAGTAACAGATTTTTCAAATCCTTCAAGTACATAAAAAATCCCTTTACCTCCTGCATCTACAACTCCTGCTTCTTTCAATTTAGGTAAAAGATTAGGTGTATCTTCAACTGCATCAGCAGCTGCATTTTTTAAATTAACTAAGAATGGTATAAAATCATCTTTTGGTCCATCATAAGCCATAGCTGCTTCTGAAACTTTTCTTATAACTGTAAGTATAGTACCTTCAACAGGTTGACTCACTGCCTTATATGCTCTTTCTTTTGCAGATACAAAAGCCTTTGCTGCTGTTGGTATATCTATTTCTTCTTTATCTCTTACTGCATCTAAAAATCCTTGAATTATTTGTGATAAAATAGTTCCTGAATTTCCTCTTGCTCCTAATAGAACTGCTTCTGAAATTATATCCACAAGTTCTTCCATATTAGGCTCACTTTGTAATCCTATCAGGGCATTTTCAACTGACTGTAATGTCATAGACATATTTGTTCCTGTGTCTCCATCTGGAACAGGATAAACATTTAAGTCATTTAAAACATCTGCATATTTTGAAAGCCATCTACTTGCTGCAATAAATAACTTTGTCAGCCTGACAGGATTTAAAATTTTTATCTCTATTTTCATATTCCCTCCATCTAAAATGTTGGTGGACTAACCACCCATAATGCTTTTACTTCTGTTTTTGAAGTATTTTTAAATCTATGTTTTAAACTAGATTTAAAATATAGGCTATCTCCCTTTGATAATTTATATTTTTTATTTGCTACATATACTTCTAGTTCACCTTCTAATATATATATAAATTCCTCAGAACTTCCATGGCTATAAAAATCTCTTCCACTTTCTCCATCAACACCTATTTCATATATTATAGGCTCCATATTTTTTTCTCTGTTATTTGAAAGTAAAATTCCCATTTTAATATTAGAATCTAAACTTTCTATATACTTTATACTATCCTTTTTTATATATTCTATATTTCTTATATCGTCATCTTCATCCTCAAGAAGATAAGCAACTCTAACATCTAATGTATGTGCTATCTTCTTTAAATTTTCTATTGATGGTGAAGCCTTTCCTTGTTCAATTTGTGATAAGAAACTTGCTGATAGTTCCACCTTTGTTGCAAGTTCTCTTAAAGACATTCCTTTATCGTTTCTACTTTTTCTTAATTTCTTACCTATTGTCATTTCCTTTTACCATACCTCTTTGCTCAATATTTTTAATAAGTTATAGAGTGCGTGCATCATTGCTCTCTGTCTTATTTTATTTCTATCACCTTTTAACTCTCTTCTAAAAATTTTTACCTCGTCTTTTACTTTTATTCCTATATATACAAGTCCCACTGGTTTATCTTTTGTTCCTCCATCTGGACCTGCTATACCTGTTGTTGAAATTCCTATATCTGTCTTTAAACCTGCAAGCATTTCTCTTGCAACCTCTTCACTGACAGCTCCATATTTTTCAAGAGTTTCTTTTTTAACTTTCAATCTTTTTATTTTTGCTTCATTTGAATAAGAAACTATACCTTCAATAAAATTTGTAGATATACCTGGAACTTCAATTAATTTACTTGCTATCATACCACCTGTACAAGATTCAGCTGTTGAAATTGTAAGTGGCTTTTCACCTGAGTTTAAACATTCATAAATAGTATTTTCTATTCTGTCATCATCTTCTCCAATTATGAACTCAGATATTCTATTATATAACTTTTTTACAATTTTTGCTACATTCTTTTTATTTTCAATCTTTGTTTGCAATCTTATCAGAGTTCCATAGTCTTTTACTAAAAATTCATAGAAGATATCTCCTTCAGTAAATAAATCCTTTACTGTTGTTTCCAGTACACTTTCTCCTATTCCATAAGTAATTATATCTTTGATATAAATTTTACTTTTCAAATTATTTTCTTTTACATAATATTTTAAAAACTTTGGAAACATATTTTTTAATTCATTTGGAAACCCTGGGAAAGCAACCATACCATCTATATAAACTGCTGGTGCCATTCCCACATCATTTTTAAAACTTACTGCTCCCTCTGGCTTTTCAACTTCTTTAAAATTAGTTTTATTTGGGTTTTTATATGCCTTATATTTCTTTAAAAGCTCTTGCTTTTCTTTTTCATCTACAACTAACTTTTTCTTTAAAAATTTTGCCATTGCTTCCTTAGTTATATCATCATCAGTAGGTCCTAAACCACCTGTTAAAATGACTAAATCAACATTTTTCTTTGCATAAGTTAAAGCCTTTGTAATCTCACTCATTACATCTCTAACTGTCATTTTGAATTCTATTTCTATTCCATATTTATTTAATTCTTCTGCTATATAGATACTATTTGTATCTATTGTTGCCCCATTTAATAATTCTGTACCAACTAAAAATATTCCTGCTTTCATATTTCTCCCATCAATAAAAAAATTTTGTCCAAATAAACACTAAAATAAAATTGCCTATAATTCCTGCTAAGAAATCATCTAAAACTACCCCAACTCCATTACCAAAACTTTGTGATTTATATATAGGTCCTATTTTGGTAATATCTAATATTCTAAAAATTATAAATGCCAAGCCCATAGCAATTAGAGTTGCTTTTATTCCAACAGGATTTATTAAAAACAAGGTAGTTAAAAATCCTAACACTTCATCAATTACAACTGCTTGTGGATCCTCTTTTTTAAATATTTCTTTTTCACAAATATCTGCAACATAGACAGATATAAAAAAAAATGTAACTAAAAATACCAGATAAAAAGAATTATATACCATCACATTTAAAAAGAATTTTTTTAAATATGTCAGTATCAAAAATATTGGTATTCCTCCTAATGTTCCAAATGTTCCCGGCATAAATGGCATTTCTCCCAAGCCAAAACAAGTCCCTAAATTCTTAATGAGTTTATGATTGTGATTACGGTTTGCCATTAATACACCCCCCTTTTATAGTTATACTCTCTGTATTCACCTTTTCTTGTCTTTAATTGTTTCAAAACTTTTTTAATATCTTCAATAGTCTCAGTTGTAAATTCTAAAACTACTATATCAACATTTAATTTTTTGATATCCTCTATTATATTAATAATATTAAGAGGCTTATCTAAAAATATTTCTGTACCATATTCATTTCTAATAATATTAAATTTATCATTCTCTTTATTAGTGATAACTTCATTTTTGTTGTCAGTTAAGTCTATATCTATGGTCATACCCTTTAATTTTGAATAAATTAACAAGGCTTTTTTTAATCTAGTCTTTCCCAATTCTCTTATCTTAGAAAAATTTATTTCAGGTGAGATTATAAAACTTTCCAATTTTTTAATTTTTTCCAAAACATTGATAGTATAAGAGTTTACTATATTCATATTCCAATTCAACATAACCGATGAATTTTTATTTTCTAATAACTCATAGAGATTAGAAGCCAATTTATTATCTAAATTATGTTGACTTAACTTAGACTGCTTGGCTATGTCATAAGTTCTATAATATATTTCCTTTATATTATACTCATTTTTTATTTTTTCTAAAAAGTTTTTTTGCTCCTCATTAGAAACTATCACTCTTATTTCTAAATCTTTGGGCTCATCTTTTTCTATCTCTAATTTAAAATATTCTTGATTATTTTCTTTTAATTCACTGTCTAAATCTCTTCTAAAATATGAAAGTATCTTTTCTCTAAACTTTTCAACTGCATTTCTTTTTAAATTTTTTAGCTCTGACAGTGGAATAAAAATATTTCCATCTATATCAATTTTTATATCTTTGACAGTAAATTCGCTATCTCCAATTTCTGATAATTTTTCCTTTATATCTTCTTCACTTATAGCTCTTTTCTGTGCTTTTTGAGTTAAAGTTTCAGAAACTTCTTCTAAATCTAAAATTCTATTTCCATTTTCATCTTCTAAATAAATTTTTAAATTTAATTTTTCATTTAATTTTGCTGTGAAATCAAAATTTACTTCTAATTTTTTATCTGTACTTTTTAATTTTTTAGAAATTTCATCATTTAATCTTTTATTATAATTTCTAAAAATATATTTTGTTCCCTCTGGAAAGTTCAAAATTAACTTGTCATTTTTATAAGCTATCTTATTTATATATGTTCCACCAAGATTTTTATAATCCTTAGAGACAAAAGTTATTCCATCTCCTGAAACTACATCTTCATCTAGCCTTATACTTTTACCTACAACTTCTCCTATTTTTTCACCCATATTATATGAATAATCTCTATTCATAATAGTTTTATCATTGTCATAAAAATAGCCTTTTGAGTAACCTCTATTAAACAATTTATGAGTCTTTTCTTCCCTATCTATTCCATTTATCAAACTTCTAAAATAAGAAACTGTTTCATAGACATAGGAAACATCTTTCATTCTACCTTCAACTTTTATGCTCTCTACTCCAATTTCTTGTAGTTTCTTTATTTCATCTAAACCATATAACTGATCCTTAGGGCTTAGAAAATATGATTTTTCTCCACAAGAAGTTTTGTATTCCTTTCTACAAGGTTGAGCACACATTCCACGATTACCACTTCTTCCACCAATAAAGCTACTCATATAGCAATTACCAGAAAAAGATATACAAAGTGAACCTGATACAAAAACTTCAAGCTCCATATCAGTATGTTCTCTAATTTCTTTTATCTCCTCAAAACTTAGCTCCCTTGGTAAAACTATTCTTTTAAAGCCTAATTTTTTTAAATAGTTTATTTCATAATAATTGGCAACTGTCATCTGTGTACTTCCGTGAATTTCTATACTAGGGAAATTTTTATGTAAATATTCTGCATAACCTAAATCCTGCACAATTATTGCATCTAAACCATAATTATACAAATCTTTTAAAGTTGGATATAGAAGTTCAATCTCTCTATTAGTCATTATTGTATTAAGAGTTAAAAATATTCTGCTCCCTCTTAAATGTGCATAGTCTATTGCTTTCTTTAACTCTTCAACTGTAAAGTTTTCTGCATTTCTTCTTGCTCCAAAACCTTTTAAACCTAAATATATTTCATCAGCTGTTGCACTTATGGCAGAGTAAAATCTTTCCATATTCCCTGCTGGTGCTACTATCTTCATATTGTTTCACAAAACCTTTCTACTTTTTCAAATAAATCTTCTAAATTTGAATTATTTTCTATCACTACATCAGCGTTTTTTATTCTTTCTTCATTGGATAATTGAGATTTTATTATTTTTTCTGCTAGTTCCCTATCTATTTTATCCCTTTCAATTATTCTATTTAATTGTATTTCATAATCTGAGATAACAACTAAAATCTTATCACAGAATTTATCTAACCCACTTTCAAATAATAATGGTACATCAAAAATTATCACTTCATCAGTATTTTTTTCTTTTAATTTTTTATAAAAATCTATAACCTTTGGATGTATTATACCATTTAATTTCTCTAATTTATCTTTATTTTCAAAAACTATCTCTTTTAATTTTTTTCTATCAATATTTCCGTTTTTATCTAAAATTTTATTTCCAAAAGTTGCAATTATTTCCTCTTGAACTGATTTTTCTTCTGAAATATTCTTAGCAATTTTATCAGCATCGTAAACTTTAAAACCTTTTTCTGCTAAATATTTTGATACTGTACTTTTTCCACTGGCTATTCCACCAGTTAAACCTATTATCATAATACTCACCTAATTTATATAAATTTATATTCTAAAAAATAATTTATCATAAATTAGAGTTAATATCAAATTTTATTATTGATATCATTTTAATATATTAAGGTTAAGGTTTGGTTAAAATAAAAACTGCCACAAAATAAAAAGAGAGGATAAATCTCTCTCAATTTTTATCTTTATTTTTTTGTTTATTCCAAATAACACTGACAATTGCTATTGTTATAGAACTAATAATATAAAACCAAATATTTGTCCTCTTTTATTGTATTCTATATCTGATTTCAGCATTGTAAGTCTACATTCATTAATATTATTTTGTTCACTTAATTCAATTTCTTGTGAACTTTTTAATTGATTTTCTGTCATAGCTAATATTCTGTCTGTTGCTCCTGGACAATTTCTCTCATAACCTTCAACAATCTCAGGATGAGGAATTATCCCAGAATAATGTCTAATATGCTGTTGCTTTACAATAACTTCTTTTTTATCATTATTAGACATTAGACTTTTTGACTTCCGAACCATATTTATCAATAGCTCCTTTTAATGTATTCCCAACCTTTAACCAAGCTTTTTGTAAAGACCTTTCTACATCTTTTTCATAGGTAGATGGATATTTTTCAAAAACATCAGTTATATTATTAGAATTAGAAAAAATACTAGCTATTCCAGATATTATAGCATTAATTTTTTTCATTTTTACCATCTCCTTTCACAATATTTAACCTTATATATAAAAGTTTACTTTATTTAAAAAAAATTGTCAAGAAGAATAAAATTTAAAAACTATATAACTTAATATAATAAAGTATGAATATATTTAGTTAAACTACTTCATCTTATGAAAATATAAAACTGCTTATTAGAAATCATTTTCTTTAACATTTACTCAAAAACCTCACAGCAGTTTTTCTTGCTTTTTCTATTTTTTCAAACTCTATATTTTCCACAACAGATGAAGATATCCATTTTTTACAAAATAATATTTGAGCTGCCTCTATCATAATTCCACAAGCATATAAGTCTTTTTCTTTTTCAATAGCTTGAGAAAATACATTTTTTGTTTTTTTACAAATTATTTCTTTGTCCACTCTATGAAATGACATTTGCATTAGGCTCGTTGCAGACCATGCACGACAAAGAGCATCACTGTCATTAAGCATTTGTTTGGTTAAAAGATCAATTTCCTTTGATGTTCCAACCCAACCAAAAGCTATTATAATCTTACGACGAAGAATCTCATCATTTGTATTTAAGAGCATCTTAAGAATAGGGATAAGTTGACTACAAAATGATGAATAAAATTCTCTATGCTTTAATTTAGACAGAACTTCTGCTAAAAGAAAAGCTGTAAATATCCTTATTTTTTCATCTTCAGTTTTAGCTAACTGTTCAAATAAAAAGTCAATTCCTTCACTTCCATGTCTATCAAAACTATTCTCTATATGAAGTTTTTTATCTTCTTTCCAATCTTTACAAATGAGTTCATAATGATATGCTATTTCCTTACAAGAACCTAAATCAGCTATAAATTTGATTCTCTTATCAGAAGGAAAGTTTTCTTTTTCCAATTCAAGATATGATTTTTGTAAATCTTCTTTTGTCAATGTAGCACGACGAATTTGTTCTTCTTCAAGTTCTTGCAAAATTTTATCTGTTGAATTTTTCATTTTTATCCCCTTGTTCCTTAATTTTATACTTTAAAATTTACAGCTACAATAAATACCCCTAAAAGCATAAATAATATTCCTATAACAGTGTAACCAACCTTACTATTTTCATTTACTTCAAGAGGCTTTAATTCTTTAATAAAATGCTTTGAAGGTAAACGTTTATCATAGATAACAGTAACAGGAATCTCTCCTGTATTTTCATACTCTCTCAAAAAAATAGCTTTACTGTTTGAAGCAAAAAATCTTTCATTATAAGTAAAAGTTTTCCCATTATGGTTTATAAAAATAAGTTTTGCATCACACTCAAAGTCATATCAGCTTCTTCTTATTTCAATGATTTGTAAATTTCCCTTTGCCTCTTGTCTATTTTTATCATCTTCCAAAAGTTCTCTAATATTTTTTACATTATCCATAGACATTCTTCCTATGGAAATAAAGAAAAATCCTCCTAAAAACATAAATACTGCTATAAAATATAGCATTTTAACCCTCCATGAACTACTCCAACTTGGCATATTCACTTCTTAACATGTTAAAAAGATTAGTCACTAGAAGTAAAAGACTTTTTTGTTAATAATTCTAGTCAACTAAAACATTAGTTAAGAAAAAATTTAAAATACCATCTGACTATATTAGTTTTTTTATCTCTTTTTCTATCACTTCAACACTTGTTGTAGGTTCAAATCTTGCTACAACATTTCCAGACTTATCTACTAAAAACTTAGTAAAATTCCATTTTATATCAGGTTTTTTAGCAAAGTCAGGATCATTTTTTGAAAGCATTTCATTAAGTATAGAAGTTAGTTTATGCTTAGGATCAAATCCAGTAAATCCTTTTTGCTCTTTTAGGTATTTGAAAAGTGGTATAGCATTTTCTCCATTAACTTCTACTTTTGCAAATTGGTCAAATTTAACTTTGTAATTTAATTGGCAAAAAGTATGAATTTCTTCATTACTTTCTGGTGCTTGATTTCCAAATTGATTACAAGGAAAATCTAAAACCTCAAAACCTTCCTTGTTATACTTTTCATATAGATTTTCCAATTCATCATATTGTGGTGTAAATCCACATCTAGTTGCAGTATTAACAATCAATAAGACTTTTCCTTTAAAATTTTCTAAAGAAACATCTTCACCTTTTCTATTTTTTACTGTAAAATCATAAATTTTCATAATTAGTCTCCTTCTACATCTCTGCCATTTTTAATAATTGTTTCACAAAGTCATTTTTAGGATTAGAACAAATATTTTTAGGAATATCATATTGTTGAATTTCTCCTTTATCTAATACTAAAACCTTTGTTCCTAACTTTAAAGCCTCTGTTATATCGTGAGTTATAAAGACAATAGTTGCCTCTGTCTTTTTATGTAATTCCTTTAAATCTTTTTGTAACTGATATCTTGTGATAGCATCAACTGCTCCAAATGGCTCATCCATCAATATTATATCAGGACTTGCTGCCAAAGCTCTTGCTATTCCAACTCTCTGTTGTTGTCCACCTGACAGCTCATCTGGTAATCTATCTTTTAAATCTCTTGAAAGATTTAACATATCCATTTTTTCATTTACTATTTTTTTAATTTCACTTTCCTTGTATTTCTTTAAATGAAGCACATAGGCTATGTTATCAAAAACTGTTAAATGTGGAAATAAAATATTCCCTTGAATTACATAGCCTATTTTTCTTCTAAGCTCAATTAAATCTTCATCTTGGATATTTTTATCATTTATTAGTACTTCACCTTTATCTGCCTTTATAAGTCCATTTATCATCTTTAAAATTGTTGTCTTACCTGAACCTGATGAACCTATGATAGTCAAAAATGTTCCACATTCAATAGTTAAATTAAAATCTTTTATCACTTCTTGATTCCCATAAGATTTACTAATATTTTTAAATTCTATCATTGTTTCACCTCCAATAAACCTTTTTCTTGTAAATATTCTCTTGCTACATCTTCTGGCTTTTTACCTTCACTTTCAACTTGATAATTCAAATCTGCCATTGTCTTATCATCTAAGATATTATTTAATTTTTCTAAAACTGGTTTTAACTCTGGATATTCAGATAAAATCTCACTTCTTACAACTGTTCCTGCTCTATATGATGGGTACATCTTTTTGTCATCTTCTAAGACAACTACATCAGATATTGCTAGTTGTCCATCTGTTGTAAAAATTACCATAACATCAATTTTCTTATCTTTCATAGCTTGGTATTTAAGCCCAATATCCATATCTATTTGTTTTTTAAAATTCATATTATATACTTTTTGTAATTCTTTATAGCCATCTTCTCTTTCAAAGAAATCATATTCAGCACCAAAAATTAAATTATTTGATATTTTTGCTAAATCACTATATGTTTTTAAATTATATTTTTCTGCAATATCCTTATTTACTGCTAAACCATAAGTATTATTAAAACCATATAAATTTACATATTCTAAATTATATTTTTCTTTATATTCTTTTTGCAATTCATCAAATTTACTTTCATCATAGCTTGCTTCTTTCTTTAAAACTGCTTCCCAAGAAGTCCCTGTATATTCAGGATATAAATCAAATTCTCCCTTAACTATTGCTGGATGAATATTAGAAGTTCCTCCCCCAACTCCATTTGTGATATTAACTTTTAAATCTGTATCTTGTTCTATAAGCTCAGTCAGCATTTGTCCTAAGATATAGCCCTCTGTCATAGGTTTTGTTGCAATATTTATAGTCTTATTTTTCTTTGAATTTAAAGAAAAATATGCTCCAAATATTACTATAAAAAGTCCTAAAATTATTAATTTTGGATTTATTTTATATTTTACTCTTTTGTGATTAGTCAATCTTTTTTCTATAAGTCCCAAGATAAAATCAAAAATTAAAGCTAAGATTGCTATAAGTAAACTTCCTAGAAAAGTCATAGCTGAATTATTAGTTGTTATTCCTCTATATATTGCAACCCCTAGTCCCCCAGCTCCAACAAATGAAGCTATACCTGCAAGTGCTATTGTCATTGTAACCATATTTCTAATACCTGACATTAAAACTGGTAATGCTAATGGTAATTTGATTTTAAATAACTGTTGCAGCTTGGTACTTCCCATTCCTTCTGATGCCTCTATAATCAAAGGGTTTATAGTAATAATTCCTGTGTATGTGCTTCTTATTATAGGTAAAAGTGCATATATTATTAAGGCAATAAGTGCTGTTGTATTTCCAACTCCTGAAAGGGGAATTAAAAATCCTAGCATTGAAATAGAAGGAATAGTATAAACAAAATTGATAATACTCATGAATGGTTTTGATATTTTTTTATATTCACTCATGAATATTCCAATTAAACCTCCTATTAAAATAGCTAAAACAATACTTATAAAGGAAATTTGTAAGTGTTGATATAAAAGATTCATAAAGAATTCTTTTCTTTGAATAAATAATCGAACTATTTCTAACATGATTTTCTCCTTTCAATTGCTTGTACAGGACATTTTTCATAACATAATCCACAATGTAAACAATGTTCTTGTTGTATTTGATAATTTGAAATACATTGTTGTGGACAATTCTTTTGACATAAGCCACATTGAATACATTGATTACTAATGATAAATCCCTTAGGTTTTATCTCTTTATTCATTGAAAAACTTTCTCTATAAATAGGTTCTTTGCCTAAATCAAAGAATTCTAGTTCACCTTCTTCAAGACGAAAGGCTTCTAAAATATAACGACTCTCATTTGGATAAACATTATTCATTGATGAATTATGTTTAAAAATACGATCTATCCAATATTTTTGATTTTCTAATCGTTTAACAGGTCCATTTAAAAGAACCCTTTGATACTTTTTATTCATTCCTGTAATTGCAACGTATGGATGATTTTTTAATTGTTTATAAAAATCTTTTCCTCTTGCTGTACAAAAATATAATTTATTATCTTCAACCAACATC
>OGIZ01000959.1_pt1 | contig 13360 bp, 7 predicted proteins | sample 1571911 | NCBI WGS metagenome assembly OGIZ01 (sample SAMEA2582108, study PRJEB24529) | metagenome | biome: Human gut stool | place: China | collected 2011 | reverse complement strand
GGTTGTTTTCAACCGCACTCTCACTCAATCCAATTCATTTTAGCTTAATGTTGGCGTTAGGCTTTGTGTTCCTTTCACCTTCAGTTCAAGCAGAAGATATGGCTATCCGTGCGGATAAATCAGCACCAGCTAATCAACAGCCGACAGTATTACAAACAGGTAATGGCATTCCACAAGTTAACATCCAAGCACCAAGTCAGGCTGGAGTATCGCGTAACCAATATTCACAATTTGATGTGGCAGAGAAAGGGGCTGTGTTAAACAATGCTCGTAAAGCGGCACAAACACAAATGGCAGGATGGGTGCAAGGTAACCCGAATCTTGCTCGTGGTGAAGCAAAAGTCATTCTTAACGAGGTGAACTCCGCGAATCCAAGCCGTTTAAAAGGCTATGTGGAAGTAGCAGGTAAAAAAGCAGATGTGGTGATTGCCAACCCAAGTGGTATCCAATGTGATGGCTGTGGTGTGATTAATGCTGGACGCACCACGCTGACAACCGGTAAAGCAGAAGTTGAAAATGGTGAATTAAAAGGCTATCGCGTACAAGGAGGAAAGGTCTCAGTAGGTCAAAAGGGGATGGATACCTCTAAAGCAGATTACACTGATATTATTGCAGATAAGGCTGAAATCAAAGGTGGTGTGTGGGGTAATAAAGTTAAGATTACCACAGGTAAAAATAAAGTAGACCGCACCAATGATTCAGTGGTTTATGTCGGTGATAAAAATACAAACGAAACTGACCGCACTTCAGAGAGCCAAAATGACCAAGCTCAAGCTTACAGTGTGGATGTGGGCCAATTGGGCGGGATGTATGCTGAGAAAATCCATTTAGTGGATAACGGTCAAGGTCTTGGTGTACGTAATGCAGGGCATATTGGTGCTGCTGCAGGTGATGTGAAGATTGATAGCCAAGGGAAAATTGTCAATAGTGGTACTATCAGTTCGACACAACAAGCTGAGCTCAGAGCAAAGAAAACGATTGAAAATACCGGGAAAATTGAAACTAAGCAAGGTAATGTATCATTACGCTCTCAAGCTAATGTGGCACAACATGGTTCAATTGTTTCGCGTCAGGGTGGGATTTCAGTTCAAGCTAAGGATAATCTCACTCAAACAGGTGAAACTGTAGTGAAGGGTAATGTTACTTACCAAGCGAAGAATATTGAGGCTAGTAAAGGTGCGTTAATCGCTGCAGGTGTAACTGCTCAAGAAACAACACAAGGTGAGACTCGTTCATTAGATAGTCAAAGTGCCCAAGGTGCTAGCATTATGCTCTCAGCTGAAAATTCTGTTTCATCTAAAGCTCAGCATCTAGCGAGTGGCCAAATTAATGCTAAAGCTGGTACCCTTGATTTATCTGAAAGTCAATCAACAGCTGATAGTATTGCTCTCCAATCTACTTACTCACCTTTAAATTTGAAGCAAGCAACATTATACAGTGAGGGGAATACTACATTAATCAGTCCAGACGCTATTCTAGCGGAGAATACTAACCTAAATGCAGGGCATTTTGTGATAGATACTGCACAACTTAATAATAAGAAGAGTAGCTGGATTCAACGTGGTAAAGAAGCTTTTTCACTGAATTTAAAAAAAGGGCTAGATAATACTCAAGGGAAAATCGCTGCTGAAGGGTTGATCTCTATTCAAAGTCCGTTAATTCAAAATAATCAAGGTGTGATTTGGTCAAACCAAGGTGTGAAACTTAATACGAATGCAGGACATATAGAGTCTCAATCTGGTTATTTATTTGGGAAAAATAGCCTTGATATTAGTACTTCAACCTTGAATAACCAAAAAGGTGAAATGTTAGGTGGACAGGTTTTATTGGCTGCACAGCAAGTTAATAATGAAGATGGAAAACTGATTGCCGGAAATCGCGCAGATTTATCAGTTAATCAATTTAATAATCAGCGTGGTATTGTTTATAGCCAAGGTGAACTATCATTAAAAACAGAAAATTTACACAACCAAGATGGCATTATTTCATCGGTTTCTCGTGCGACATTGCTTGCAAATGATTTAAATAACCTTAAAGGAGTGATTCAGGGAGAGTCTGATTTAACGATTCAAACCCAAAATTTGAATAATACACAAGGTGATATTTCAGCGAAAACAGCAGCGATTTCTTCTGCTGCAATAAATAATGCACAAGGTGTCATTTCATCTCAGGATTTAACATTATCTGGTACAGATTTAAATAACAAAGGTGGAATTATTCAAAGTGTAAATTCAACATTAAATTTGACCGCACTTGATAACCAAGCTGAAGGTGATAAAGGCTCTTTGGTTAGTGCAACAAATCGTTTAGTGTTAAATGTTACAAATGTAAATAATAAAAATACAAAAGCTAAGCAAGATACCCCTACTCAAGGTATTCAAACAGCTAATTTAGTAATGAATGCAGATCATGTTGAAAACCAATCTGGCGGCATTTATGTTGGAAAATCAGCAAATCTTACAGTTAATCAATCTCTTGATAATCAACAAGGTGAGATTTTATCAACTGGTCGAGTTGATATTGTAAATCCAGATTTGACCTTAGTTGTAAATAATGCACTAGGGACAATTGAATCAGTGATTGGAACGACATTGCAAGCTAAAACATTAGTTGATGAGGGGTCAATTAGTACAAAAGGAGATTTGGGTATTGAGTTAAATGATAGCTTTACCCTAAATAAAGCCTTTGGTGTAGGCAATAATCTTACTTTTAAAACAAAAGGTGATTTTGTTAATAACTCCAACCTTGTGGTAGGTAATTCAGCATCAGTTGAAGGATCTATTATTCAAAATAATGCTAATGCAGAAATTTCTTCAATAAATACACATATTCAAACTAATAAGCTAAATAACTTTGGCTTAATTGATGGCGATACCACAGTGATTAAAGCCAATGATGTCAATAATATCGGTACTGCACGTATTTATGGTAGTCATCTTGCCATTCAAGCAAATAATCTAAATAATCTTGAGAATGCTGACGGAACAGCGGCGACTATCGCTGCTCGTGAGAGACTTGATTTAGGTGTCGGTAATTTAGTAAACCGTAATCATTCACTTATTATGAGTTTAGGTAATATCTATATTGGTGGACAGTTAAATGAAAATAATCAAGCAACTGGTTATGCAAATAGCATTGATAACGGTAGTGCGACCATTGAAGCTTTAGGAAGTGGTTGGATTAAGACACATCATCTTTTAAACCAAGATTTACACCTAAAATTAGGTAAAAAAGTAGAAAAAGAACGAATTGATGAGTACTCGTTAGGAAGTGATACTCATCGTTACCGTGAAGGTAGAGATGGCCATTTCTATATCAATAATGGAAGCAGAAGTCGCCATTCTTATCTTAAATTGAATGATGGTTCGAGAATTGCGGGGGAAGGCTGGAAAAGATGGCATTATACCCGTACAACAACAACTTCTACAATTGAACATCAAGATCCAGCAAAAATCTTAATAGGTGGGGAATTGCATCTTTCTGGAGAAGATCTTCATAATAAACAGAGCCAAATTCTTGTGGGACAGAAAGTGCTACTGGATGATAAAGTCTTTACTCAATCGACAAATGATCGGTTGCGTAGCTCAAAATCTAAGTTAGAAAATGATGATTTAATCGGTAATATTGATATCACAGATCAAGGTGAATTTGTTCAAGAAAAACATATCAGAAGAAAAAGAAAAAAATATTACCACTATCACAATTACAAAGATTTTACTGATGTTCATCCAACCCAAGATTTTAGTTTTGGTTTGAAATTATTGACAATTGGTGAACCTGTCGAAAAAACAGGGACAACTGTTAATGGTAAATCTGATTTTCAAGGAGTATCTCTTGAACAGAAAACACCTTTAAAAACAGATCTCAATGCAAATCGTGTTGATTTAGCAGCGCTTACCTCTGGTTTGGTAAAAAATAAAGATAATCTTGGTATAAAAACACACTTACCGGATATTTCATTACCACAGGCAAGTCTTTATAAAATTAACCCAGCAGCATCAGGACAGTTTTTAGTTGAAACAGATCCACGTTTTACACAGAAATCAAAATGGCTAAGTTCTGATTATATGTTTAAGCAATTACGCAATGATCCTCAAAATTTGCTTAAACGTTTAGGTGATGGTTTCTATGAGCAACGCTTGGTGAATGAGCAAGTTAATAAGCTGACAGGAAGACGTTTCCTTGATGGGTATTTATCAGATTATGATCAATATAAAGCTCTGATGGATAATGGGGCACAATATGCTAAGCGTTTAAATTTGATTCCAGGCGTAGCATTAACATCAGAACAGATGAAAGAACTAACATCTGATATGGTGTGGATGGTTAAACGTGAAGTTACACTCAAAGATGGTAGTAAAGCAGAGGTATTGGTACCACAAGTTTATATTGTTGGGCGTAATACGGATATTGACAGTCGTGGTGCAGTGATTTCTGCAAATGATGTGATTATCAATACGCAAGGCGATATGAAAAATAGTGGTGTGATTGCAGGTCGTAACCTTACCCACTTAAGTGCCAATAATATTGAAAACTTGGGTGGAAAACTGCAAGGCAGAGAACTTTATTTGTTTGCGAAAAATCGCCTAGATAATTTAGGGGGTGAACTTAACGCTACAGAAAATTTGGTTGGTCATGCGAAAAATATCAACATTTCCAGCACACTTTCTGAAACAGCAGATAATGAACACTTTAAGCATAAAACGATTAATCGTGTTGGTGCAATTAATGTAGGAGAGAAAAATAATCCAGGGCAGTTGTTATTACAAGCCACGGAAGATATTACCTTCAAAGGTGCACAGATTAATGTGAAAGGGAATGCGGATATTCAAGCTGGCAATACGCTTAATGTTGGTACGGTAGAAACTGAAAATAAACAATATTTTGTAAAAGACAGTAATAACTATTATAAACTCAACCAGAATAATGAGATTGGGTCAGAATTTAATATTGAAGGCGATGCTCGTTTTGTTGGTAAAAATGCTATTGAAATGCGCGGGGCTTCTGCGGTCAGTAATGGCACAATGAGCGTGCTTTCAGAAGGTGATATTAATATTCATGAAAGTCGTCAGCAAGAACGTTTATCAGAGGCAACAAAATGGACTAAGCATGGTGTATTCCAATCAAAAGGCGAAACTCGTCGTCATAATCATAATTATGATATTGCAGAGGGCTCAACCTTAGATGCAGATAAAATTTATATTCATTCGAATAATGGTAATGTCGATATTCAGGGTTCAAATGCTGTAGCTGAAAATGGATTGGTTATTAAAGCAAATAATATTGATATACACGAGGCAGAGAACCGAGTTTACTCCGATGATTATTACAGCAAAAAAAGATCTGGAGCGCTTAGTGGTGGTATTGGTATTACCTTTGGTTCTCAAAAGCAAACCGCAGAAAGTGACGAAACGAAGCGTTATGCACAAAGTAGCCAAGTGGGCAGCTTAAACGGCAATACGACGATGATTGCTAAAGACACTTATACTCAAACAGCGAGTGCAGTGAGTGCCATTAAAGGTGATGTAAATATTCTGGCTAAAAAAGCAGATGTTAAAGCGGCAGATGATAAATATGAAACCAATACCAAACAAAAATTTGAGCAAAAAGGTTTAACTATTGCTATTAGCTCTCCTGTTATTTCTGCTATTCAAGCAGTACAAGGGGCTATCGAATCCACTAAACAAGTTGGCGATAGTAAACATGACCGAGTGAATACTATGTCGGCAGCTAATGCTGGCTTTGAGGCTTATCGTGCCTACCAATCTGGAAAAAAAGCTGTAACCGATGTCAAAGATTTTATGAATGGTGAAGGGGATGTCGACTCCTTGATCGGTGTACAAATCACTTATGGTCAACAGAAGAGCGAATCTCACTCTCATACTGAAGGAAAAACAGCCTATAAATCCCAAGTTAATGCTGGCGGCAAAGTAAATATTATGGCGACAGGTGCAGGAAAGGATTCCAATATTAATATTGAAGGCTCAGATATCTCAGGCAAACAAGGCACAACATTGATTGCAGATAACCAAGTCAATATCAAAGCCACAGAACAAAACCACCAAGAACGTAGTACCAATAAATCAAGTGGTTTTAATGCAGGGGTAGCCATTAAAGTGAGTAATGGTGCGGTTGCCGGGGCTACTTTAGGGGGTAATTACGGGAAAGGCTACGGCAATGGTGATGAAACTACTTATGTTGCTAGCCATGTAGGTGATAGCCAAAGTAAAACTGTGGTTAAAGCAGGCGGAGATGTAACCCTTGCGGGCAGTCAAGTTAAAGGTAAAGGTGTCGAATTAGATGCAGAAAATCTGAAAATTGAAAGCTTGCAAGATAAATCTAGCTATCGCGGTAAGCAAATGAATGCAAGTGCTAGTGTGACAGTAGGCTACGGTTTTGCTGCGGGTGGTAGTTTCAATAAGTCGAAAGTTAATACAGACTATGCGAGTGTAAATGAACAGGCAGGAATTTTTGCAGGTAATGATGGCTATGATATCAATGTAAAAAATAAAGTTTCTTCTATTGGTGGCGCTATCATTTCAAGTGCACCAAAAGAGAAAAATCAAATGACAGCACAAGATTTCGAATATTCGAATATTCAAAATTATTCTAATGCGAAATCATCTGCGATGGGATTGATGGGAGGTTTCTCTGTAGATCGTGATCAAACTTCTGATGAGGATAAAGCTTTAAATAAAACTTATCGTGGTGAGGATAGAAAGGGCGAAACCTTTGAACAGGCGAATCCAAATAAAGCAAATCAATTGCCAGTAAAATTTGGTTTAGGCACAAATGATGTTCATAGTACAGATTTATACGCTGCAGCAAAAATTGGTCTAGCTAATTTAGCGAGCAATAGCAGTCAAAGTGAAAATAATCAGAGTATAACTAATGCTGTGATTAGTGATGGTAACTTTAATATTGCGAGTATACAGGGTAAACAGAATATTGAGACAATCAAGAAATCCACTGAGCAAGAAGTAAACAAACTTGAAAAAGTGGATCATGCGGAACTTCAGAAGGAAGTTGAACAGGATTTTGCAACGATTCAAGCGTTTGCGAAGAATGTTGGTGGTGTTACGGATGAGGCTTATCGAACAATGTTTATCGCAGAACATCGGATGTTTACTCATAAAGTGGATGCAAAAGGAGACCCTATAGAGGATCCTGAAATTCTGAAAAAAATAAATGAAGAAGCGGATGCTAAGGGGTTAGATAGAACAAAATACCTTAAGCAGCAACTAGAAAAAGGACGCAATATTTATTTATTACATGAGTTATCAGATCAAGAACGCAATCAATTACAAAAAGTTACTTATACTGATCCAAAAACAGGGAAAACAGAGAGTAAATATGTCGTTGCATTTAATGGCATCTTTAATGATCGTAATTCCGCCGCAAAATTTGCGGTACAAAACTATATTGCGGGCAGGGATGATAAAACAGGCAATATAGATCAAAAGGTATATAAAGATGTTTATTTTGTTCACCATCCTGAAGCGAAAAATGGTTTGTCAGAGCTCTTAGTGGCGGGTTATGAGAAAATGTTTGAAACGTCTTTTGGAAATCTATTAGGTATGGATAATTCAAGTTTACAAGCGATGAATATCATGAAGCAGTATGGTAAAGATGATTTATACCTAGGTTCCCATAGTCGTGGAACATTAACTGTTAGTAATGCATTAAAAGCGTTAAATACAGAAGATAACCGAGAGAAAAAATTGCTTTCAAACACCTCTGTTAAAATGGTGGGTCCTGCAGCTGATATAACAAGAGCGGATGGCTATTTAAGTCAATTGCAAACGGGTAAAGAAAGAACGGCTTCTGATGGTTCAATTCGGATTGAGAATCATGCTAGTGACCCAGTAGGTAGTATGCCGATTTTATTGGGAGGAAACCCTGCAACGACATCTGAAAATAATCTCAATAAAGGTTGGATTGCACGTATTAGCGATATATTTGGTGACAATTCATCAGTACATAATTGCCATGGCTTAGGACAACGACAATGTATTACTGATGGATATCGAACTGAGGGAGATCTTAAAATGGGAAATGAAAGAACTATTTTTGAATTAAATAAAGCGAAGGAGAAATAAAATGAAAGTACTATTTTCTATATTTTTAATATTAATTCTAAGCGGGTGTTCTTTTGGAGGATTTCAACCTCCACCACCACATGATCATTGGCAGCTACATAATGAGACAGCATTATTTCCGAACTCAGATCCTGATGTTTTAACTAAATATCTTGCTAGAAGAAAAAAAGATATGAAGGATTGCGGTATGGATTTTGTTACCGGTGAAAGTGATAATCCGGAGGTCAACCTTTGTTTAGAGAAAAAAGGTTGGTATTTAGAAGGTGGACCAATCTGTGAAGAAAAAACAATGTGGAATAGACCTGCATGTATTCAATGGCGAAAAAAACATAGCAAACCTGATGCTAAGCCTTGGCTGTAATTAACAAAGGTGCTTAAAAGTGCGGTCAATTTTCGGTGAATTTTAAAATCTCTTGAATATTGACCGCACTTTTCTAAAGGCAAGATCTACCGCTAGATAACGCGTCTCCTGACTCGAGCTTGAACTAACTAAAATAGACAAACTGAATAAAGTTATTCATGAAAATAGTAAAAATCTTAATCAAACGAAATTGATGTTTTAGGCACCCGTCAGGAGAAGCTCGCCATCGTTTGGGCTCATAGTCGAGGAACATTAACTGTTGGTAATGCATTAAAAGCGCTAAATACAGAAGATAACCGAGATAAAAAGCTACTTTCGGGTACAACAATTAAAATGGTGGGTCCTGCAGCAGATGTAACAAGAGCGGATGGCTATTTAAGTCAATTGCAAACGGGTAAAGAAAGAACAACTTCAGATGGTTCAATTCGGATTGAGAATCATGCTAGTGACCCAGTAGGTAGTATGCCGATTTTATTGGGGGGAAATCCTGCAACGACATCTGAAAATAATCTGAATAAAAGCTGGTTACAGCGAACAGCAGATATGTTTAGTGATGAACGTTTATCCGTACATAATTGCCATGGCTTAGGGCAACGACAATGCGTTATTGATGGATATCGAACGAAGAGAGATCTTAAAATGGGTAATGAAAGAACTATTTTTGAATTAAATAAAGCGAAGGAGAAATAAAATGAAAATAAGATTTTTATTCTTAATACCCTCAATCTTATTGCTTACAAGCTGTAGTGGATGGTTTCAACCTCTACCGCCATACTATCATTGGCGTTTGCATAATGCGGATGCATTATTCCCTGAATCAGATCCTGATGTTTTAACTAAATATGTTGACAGAAGAAAAAAAGATATGACTGATTGCGGTATTATAGATTGGGCGGCAGGAGAAAGTGATAATCCAGAGGTCAATCTTTGTTTAGAGAAAAAAGGCTGGTATTTAGAAGGTGGACCTGTTTGTGAAAATACACTAATGTGGGATAGACCTCCATGTATCCAATGGCGAAAAAAACACAGCAAGCCTGATGCTAAGCCTTGGCAGTAATTAAAAAAGGCGCTTAAAAGTGCGGTCAATATTCAGTGAATTCTAAAATCTCTTGAATATTGACCGCACTTTTTGTGTTTTAAATATAGACTTTGTAGAGTTTTTAAGCAAAATATTTGTGCAATATTATAAGTTTTATTTATAGCTTAAAAAGAGCGAATCACGTACTCATACTGAAGGAAAAACCGCAGCCAAATCTCAAGTTAATGCGGGTGGCAAGGTGAATATTGTGGCAACGGGTGCAGGAAAGGATTCAAACATTAATATTAAAGGTTCGGATATATCAGGCAAACAAGGCACGACTTTGATTGCAGGTAATCAAGTAAATATCGAGGCCGCGGAACAAAACCATCAAGAGAGTAGCACCAATAAGTCAAGTGGCTTTAATGCGGGGGTTGCTATTAAAGTTGGCAGTGGTGTTGCCGCAGGTATTACAGTAGGTGGTAATTACGGAAAAGGCTATGGCAATGGTGATGAAACCTCTTATGTTGCTAGTCATGTAGGAGATAGCCAAAGTAAAACAGTGATTAATGCCGGTGGTGATGCGAACCTCATCGGTAGCCAAGTGAAAGGCAAACGTGTAGAAGTCAATGCCCAAAACCTCAACATCGAAAGCTTGCAAGACACCGCCACGTACAAAGGCAAACAAATGAACGGAAGTGGCAGTGTGACGGTGGGTTATGGCGCATCCGTTGGAGGTAGTTTCAACAAGTCAAACATCCATGCCGACCACGCGAGTGTGAATGAACAAGCCGGCATCTATGCAGGGGATGAGGGGTATGACATCAACGTCAACCATACGGATTTAAAAGGCGGTCTTATCACCTCGACACAAAAGGCGGAGGATGAGGGTAAAAACCGATTTAGCACGGGCACGATTACACATTCAGATATTGAAAACCATTCAAACTATAGCGGTTCAAGCTTTGGTGTGAGCGGCAGTGTGGCAGCGAATTTTGACACACCGTTTGGGAAAGAGGGTCAAGCGCAAAGTAGTAAACAGGCGGTGGATGATGATGGCAATCCGATTTATAGAAACGACCGAGGAGAATTGACCACAGAAGCCAAAAATGCGCAGGGTAAAGACAACGCAAAACAACTTGCTACAGGTTGGGATTCTTTAGAAACCTCAACAGGATTAGGTATTGGGCGAGATAAAGAAAGTCAAAGTAGTGTGACAAAAAGTGGTATTAATACTTCGAATATTGAAATTAGAGACCACGCGGAACAACTGGCGAAAACCGGTGAAACGGTTGAGCAAACGCTAGATAGCATTAAAACCGATGTGACTACGGATAATGCAGAGCAGCATTCCGGCAAGTTGGAAAATCATTTTGATAAAGACAAAGTGATGAAAGAGCTCAACATTCAAGTGAAAGTTACTCAAGATTTTCGTAAAAATGCCTTCTCAATGATTGATGCCTATGTGCTTCCAAAACAGGCTGAATTGAGAAAACAAATCAAGGAAGCTAAAACTGAAGAGGAAAAGACCGCACTTTATGGAGCAATTTATAAATTGCAGTATCAAAAACGTTTGCTTGAAACCGTGGTAGGCATCGTATCGGGTTCGCCTGATGTTGCAATCACTCAAGGAACTTTGCAATTAGCCGCGACGAAGATGAGAGAGGAGACTTTGGCCAATTCAAGATTATTTAAAGGTATTAAAGATGCGAAGACTGGTCAAGTATATCGAAATGATTCTTATGATAGTGGGTATTTTGATGGGGTTAAGTTAGGTGGGGTTAGACTAGACATTAATGCTATTTGTAATCCTAATGTAGGCAATTGTATTCATAATGATGATGGAACAATAACTTTTGAAGGGGGAGATAAATACCCAACTCTAGATAAAGTATTTACCCCAAATAATGATTTTGCTAGTGACTTTTATGGTCCAACTGGAGGCCATCAACCAGAAAAAGGGGGATGGTATTTGCCATTTGGAATAACAATTCCATATGAGAAAGGTAGTCTGTCTGATATGGCGGTAGAGTCATTTGCTGGAACTCACGATCTATTAGGTGGACAAATGTGGGGATGGTATGACAAACAAGGAAATACAGTACCTAAAAATAAGCTTACTGGAGTAGCATCAGATATAACCACCGTTGTTGCAATACCTGTGTCTGCACCATTTGCGCTATCTGATGTATTATCATCAGATACATTTGAACTTTTGATGAAAATAGGGGGGAAATAAAAATGAAAAAGTTTTTGATGATATCTCTATTATTCCTTCATGGTTGCTATTGGCATAATGGGTGTCTGTATACAGCGCAAATGGTTAATTGCTATATGGATAAAGTGCCATTTTCTTCTATCGCTTATTATCAAAAAATAGATAGTATCGGACATACTGATATAAGTCAGCGCTGGAGAGATGCTGAATTGTGTGGAGCTAAATATGGAGATAGTAATTTATGGAGTGTTATTAAACCTCAAAATTTCCGAAATAAATTTCGTATTTGTATGGAAAGTAAGGGATATCATATATTTGACAGCTCAGAATGTGGTGTAAAAGAACCTAAAAGCTTAAACAAGGGGATATGTAATGAATAGCCTACTAAATAACAATTGCTATTGTAATTCCGGTATCCGCACCATTTGCTTTGTCCGATGTAATGTCATCAGATATGTTTGAACTTTTGATGAAAATAGGAGGTAAATAAAATGAGATACTCCTTATTTCTTCTTTGTTTTATATTAAACGGATGTTGGTATTCAAACGGATGTTTTTATACTCCACAAATGGTTAATTGTGTTGATAAGGGGAAAGAATATCCATTAATTGCAGGGTATCAAAAAAAAGAACTACTAGGACATACAAACTCAAAACAACGATGGAAAGATCTTGTTTCTTGTGGAGGAAAGTATGGTGATATAAATCTACACTACTATCCGCAAAACTATCAAATAAATGACAAAAGATATAAAAATCTTGATGAATGTATGAATACTAAGGGGTATATATATCTTTCTCCCGCTGAATGTGGCTATCAAGATCCTAAGTGGGATAAGGGAAAGTGTAACTTATAACGCATTGAATTTATTTTATTATTTAAACAGAGTGTGGTCAATTTTCAAAGAGCTTTAAAACTTCTCAAAAATTGACCGCACTTTTTTTTAGAGAAAGAAAATTAATTCGTCAGCAAGGTAGCGTGCGTTAATTTTTGGTTCACGCACCTTGCGTTAGCTATGGGGATGGAAATAATGAAAATTTTAGTTATATTCTTAATGACTATTTTTATTCAATCTTGCCTTTCATATTCTTCAGATGAGGCTTGGCATAATCTTAATAAAATGTACAAAGAGGCTAATGGAAAGAAAATATGTATGAAATATAAAGGAAATGTACATGTCATGTATTATTGTGAAAATGAAAACAAAGAACAATAGCAAAGTAGAAAGTAAAAAATACGTATAATTGATGGGATTTTTTTCACTGTGTACTTTATATATATAGTTTTTCTGCTGGTGGTAGTTTCAATAAATCGAAAATCAATGCTGATCATGCAAGCGTGAATGAACAGGCAGGAATTTATGCTGGTGATGAAGGGTATGATATCAATGTTAATAAACATACCGATCTTAAAGGAGCATTGATTACCTCTACACAAAAAGCAGAAGCAGATGGTAAAAACCATTTTAGTACCGGCAGCATTACTCATTCAGATATTGAAAATCACTCAAATTATAGTGGTAGCAGTTTTGGTGTGAGTGGTAGTGTATCGGCTAACTTTGAAACACCATTTGGAGAGAATGGTGAAGCTCAAAGTACAAAACAAGCCACGGATAAAGATGGTAATCTGCTTTATACCGATAAAAATGGCAACACAACTGTTA
>OGIZ01000947.1_pt1 | contig 13642 bp, 14 predicted proteins | sample 1571911 | NCBI WGS metagenome assembly OGIZ01 (sample SAMEA2582108, study PRJEB24529) | metagenome | biome: Human gut stool | place: China | collected 2011 | reverse complement strand
GAAGATAACTGGCACAAAACCCATCGCCTGGCAGGGAAGTTGTGGGTTCTCGGAGGCTTAATCCTCCTACTGGAAGCAGGCCTTCAATTCGCACTTTCTTATGTACTGGTGCTGGTCATCCTCGCCATTGTGTTTATCCCTGTGATGTACTCTTATCAATTAAGTCGGAAAAATCGTTAGTATAAAAAACAACCAGAGAAGAAGCCAGTCGGGAACGGTTTCTTTTCCGGTTGTTTTTGTTTGTTTTCATTTGTTTTCATAAGAATACGCTCTTATACAGATCGCAATTTAGGTCAACAGTTTGGTAGATGTTTCCTCTTGCTGGAGTGTTAAATTGGATAATTCTTTGTCATCTAATATACGTAATGACTATACTAGTGTTGGTATATTAAGAGTATCTAGAACATGCATTAATTTGCCTTCCAATTACGAAAATAGACTTTTTGCCCAATTAGTTGAGATTTGGTTCTCCACTAATACTTTTTCCTGCCATATTCCAGAATATTGTATTCCCTCGTTTTTAGCAGAATTTCTATGATTACCACATAGATTTTCAGGCATTAATGCAGGGATTTCTTTCCAAACACTTCTGCTTTTTCCTCTCATGGTTAATACTCTCTTCTCATCAAAATCAAATGTTCCATAGCCTTTATAATTAGATGAAAATGCTAATTTATCACTGGGTATATATAACATATTTGATTGAGCATTGATTAGATGATTGTTAGAGTGAGGATGAAAAGAATAACTTTCTTTCAATATTTCTTGATTATTTGTTAAATCACCAATTTGCAAATAACCATAAATAATATTTAAATCAGGTGAACCTTTTTTAAAATGCAGTGTTCCGTTCTGAATATCTCCTTCAGTTTGTCTAAACCAGCCAAAATATAGAAAGAGATCCCCAACCGCAACATTCTGGTTTCGTAGTAAACCTTGCGAACTATTAATCTGCCCAAATGCAGGTTTCCAGTCAGAGACAGGCACATTTCTCAGACCTTCTCTTATATCAGGGTCAAGATGGCAGTTATAATGATTAGTCTTATCTTCTTTTCCTCTCAATTGTCTTAAAATATTTGAGAAACTAACTCCGTTATAGTTTAAATCATCAAAAGATAAGTTATCAAACTTCCCAGGTATTGGTAATGATAATAAGGTTCCGTCAGGTAAGATTGGGCTTGGAATCCCTCCATTAGACGAATCAAACCCTTTTCTAGATAAAATAATTTTCATAGTTTTTTTCCTTTTATGTAGAATGGATGGTATGGTAAATCAATAATTTTATTTTGTGATCCTAGTAAATTCTCAGCGAACTTTGCTAATTCTAAGGTATCCATAAATCGATCATTTGAATTATAAAAGCCATTTTTTGCATTCCATCGAGGAAATGGTTTGCCATTTAATCTAGCTCGGCTTCCCATAGGAAAAAAGGAAAGGATTTCCTCTGGTATTTCCAGAGGCGATTTTCCAAAATATCTAAAACGGTCTGCGAGGATAACCGCCTCGTTCATAAAACGAGTATTATGTAATCCGTCATGTTCAATCATCCATTGATAAGTATAAGAATCTCTTCGATTTTCTGACTTTGGAGATCTTAAATATTCTCCCATAGTCATAATTTCACTAATTTTAGCCACAAAAATCAAATGATTGTATTTGGGGGTAATAAAGGTGCCTTGGTCATCTTTCCACTGTTGGCCATCTCTTGAATGGCCAGCTATTGCCATTATGTATGCATCCACTTCATTATTATTAATTTTATCTGCCCAATTCTTCTTAATGTTTCTTCTTAACTGTTGCATACAACCACCTTCACTTAGAAGCTGAGGAGTTTCATCATAATTTTCAGTAAAAACACAAGGGTTTATACCGTAATCATGTGTCATTCTATAACAATAGATAATAGTTTGTTTTTTCATAGTAGTATATTCCCCTCTAAAAAAATGTATTATTTACCCAGTGCAGATATTGATATTGTATAATGTGTACCAAAGTCATCAGACAAAAGGCTCTTAAATTATGTCCCTTATTATAGATAGATTTTTTAGGGTAAATCATTTAGTTGGCCAATTTCTTTAACGTTATATTTGGCAAGAGTTTCGCTTAACATAATAGGAAACAGTTCGCAAAGCGCGTTTACAGCTGCCAAACGACCTTGGCCACTATAATCATCACTGTTCAAAAAATCTTGAATCAGTGGCACAAGTCCATACTTTTTTCTATCTGGATAGATACGGCGAGCAAGTTCCAGAGAATCGATATAAGTGTTTTTTAATGGTGGAAAATGATACTTTTTAAGACTTGCTTGAAGAAACTTCATTTCAAACATTATATTGTGAGCAATAAGTACACTGTCTTGAATGAAATCTAGAAAGTTTTGTAGTACTTCTGGTAATGATTTTGCATTCATTATGTCTTCATCTGTAATATTAGTAATTTCTTTTATAAAATCACTGAGAGGTTGCAAAGGAGCAATATACTCATTGAAACTATCAATTTTCTCTCCCTTGTCAATTTTTACGGCGCTAATTTGAATAAGTTCATCTTTAGTAACGTTTAATCCAGTTGTTTCTATATCGAATACAATATAAGATACAGATTCAAAAGATTGATGTTGTTCTTGATAAACAATTTGCATTTCTTCCATGATATAAACTCCTCAAATAAAGGTAAAATATTAATTGATTTTTTCAAAAAATGATACACATAAAACTTACTATGTATTAATTATATCAGAATAGATAGACAGTATTTGTCATTTTTAAATGTGAACATTGTAAATAACAATTTTTATTTAGTTTATTAATATGTTATAATTTTCTTGATATGCGGGGTAATTAATATGAATGATCAAGAAAGAATTCTTAATATATTTTTACGTTTATTTTTTGGAGAGAAATTACAAAAGAAATCACTAGCAGATGAATTTGAAGTTAATGAACGGACAATACAAAGAGATTTATCATTTTTGAGATATTTTGTGTCTGTTCATTCAGGTATTTTAGGTAATCTTGTTTACAATAGAGATATAAAAAAATATTCAATAGATCGACCTTCAACTATAGAAAAGCAAGAAGTACTGTTTTTATCTAAAATATTGTTAGAAAATAGAGCCTTAAATAAAAATGAATTTAATAGAGTGATAAATAGTTTATTAAACACACTCTCAATAGATGATAAAAAATTAGTCGAATCAGTTATAGCCAGCGAAAAATTAAATTACGAGCCGATATCTGACAAGCAAGATCGTATAGTTAAAACATGGGAGCTCTCGGAAAAGATTATTTATGAACAAGTAATTGAATTAGAATATAAAAGTCCCTATACGGATGTTGTAAAAAAACACATCGTTTTCCCAGTCTCAATGTATTATGATTTTCACTATTTCTATTTAGTTGCATATCACCTTAAGCACGAAACATATACAACGTTTAAAATTGATCGTATCAAAAGATGGAAATTAAGCGATAGTAAGAAACCAAATATACCCCATCGCAATAAGTTTCGGGATGGAGATGTGAGAAACATGAAAGTTGATGCATTTTCAGGATCTCTCATAAAAATCAGGCTCAAGTTTAATAATGATCCCTCTATTGTTCTGGATCAATTTCCCAATACAAAAATTGTAAGTCAAGAAGAAAATCAGACAGTTATGGAGATTGAAACGCAATATACTCCAGGTCTGAAAAGGTGGCTACTAAGTCAGGGAGATAGTTTGGTGATCACTAAACCTCAAAAATTAGTAGATGATTTAAAACAAACAATCAACAATATGTTAGATCAGTATAGAAAGTGAACTAATCATTAATATATATTAGTTTTTTTCAAAGAGTTATCCGATTCTCCTTTTAAGAAAGTTTATTTTATGTATGATTTATAAAAAAACAACCAGAGAAGAACTAGTTGGGAACTGTTTCTTTTCCGGTTGTTTTTGTTTGTTCATCGTTTCAAATCCAAAATTTTCAGGAAAACACTTGTTTTTCGGAAAGTTTTACAAAATAGTATGATGGAAATGGTTACAATGGATTCATGAATTTTTTAAAAGATACGTAATTTGCTAATATTTAGTGTTATAATGAAATCAATAGAAAGAGGATAAAAAATGTGAGGAATAGACGTAAGTTACAAATGAGAACAGCAAGAGAACAACTTTACAGTGAAAAAAAGAGTTTATGTAAATTAGCCAATACGTACATTGGGAAATTGGGTGTAATTGAGAGTTCTTCTAAACTATTTCAGATATATAGTCCGTGGGTTGACAAAAATGTAGATCTGCTAATTGAAAATTTTTTTAAGTCTTTGAAAAATGACAGTACTACATTTTCTTGGTTAAATATTGAGGAAAATTTGCCCAATAGTACTGAAAAGAGTATTAGATATGGTATTCCAAATCATATAAGAGGAAATATTGATGAAGCAACACTCTTTCTTTGTTTAGTTAATCCTAATATTGCAAAGGTCAAAACAAATCGATCAAGTGGTATTCTCACATATTACAAAAATGCAAGAGAATTAGAAACCAAAGATGATTCTCTAAAAATTATTGATTCGGATGAGAATTTATTGAAGGATGATCAATATTTGAAGAAGCATATTGTGGATGTTGAGGATACTAGTAGTATTCTCTATAATGAGTTAAAAATCGTAAGAAAAAGTAAGTTGAAAGAAAATGGTTATTATTTAAGTCATTATTTACCACATTTTTTAATGGAGTCTTTAGACAAGAAAGGATCTCTAAAAAAACTGATACAAACGCTTGATGTTGATGAATGGGAGTACTTAGAAATAATATCGAAGAAAATAGCTAATATTGAAGCATTTCCTTTTAGAAGTCAGAATCCAAATTATATTAGTGGCCCTCGAGGAGAAGGAAATTTTACAAATCAACTGGTCAATTCCGATTCGAAGGTCAGCTTGTTAAGTGCAAGAATTATTATTTGGCGAGTAGTCAATCATATACTAACTTCTAAAAATAAACCTATTTTTATTTTTAGAAGATTTAATACGTTCTGGTTACCATCTCTATCAAAGGTTTTAAAATATGATCTGGGTTTAACGTCAGAAGAAATAGATAATATCCTGTATGATTTACATGAAGATTATTTTATAACTGTTAGAAAAAAAGAATATAATGGACAAAGTGGTTATTTTGGAAGAAATTTTTGTAAAAACAATTTAAGACTAAGTGATAATGAATTCAAGGATCTGGTTGAAACCACTTTAGGAAAGTATCAAAAAGATAACAATTTGTAATTGTTTAAATATTTTTTGGAAAGTTAAGGATGTCATAAATTTTTAACAAAAATAAGATGTTCTATCCATTGAAAAAAGAAATTCAATTTACTAGGAGATTATTATGACCAAAAATATTCTACATGCAGCAGGTATCCATAAAAGTAAAAATGAACTATCAAAAATTACTGCTAATGCACTTTTTAATTTTATGAGGGAGTATTCTTATTTAGAGAATATTCTACTTAATATGTATATTTGTCCGAGATATTATCCAGAGGAAGTCGAATATTTAGATCTAAAATATAACTCAGAACCTTTAACTGAATGGTATATCCCTATGACATGTTTTTGTGATATACCGTTACACCAAATTAGTTATCATGCTGAGGGTAACCCTTTGGATCCTAATGATTTGGGCTATGGGAAGTTTTCAATAGCATTTCACAAAGAATTTGGTATAAAGAAAGGTATTCAACCTATCCATTATTTAAACGAGAATTCAATTAATGTGAAAGACCTAAGTAGTACAATGAATTTTCTGATTGACCAATATTCTTATGAAACAAGTGAAAATGTTGATGTTAGTGTTTTAACAAATTTTATTTTTGAATATATTAGAATAATTAAACCATATTGTGGAGTGATGAAACGTAAAGATCATAATAACAAGACAATAAAGGTTAAGAAAAATTTTCAAGATGAACATGAGTGGAGATATATCCCAAATATTAATCAAGCCGAACTACCTTTAATGCTTGTTGATGAGAATGATAAAAAAGCAGAAGAACTGAGCCATATTTATACTGATAGTATTCTGAATACAAAAGAAGGAGTTTTGAAATTTGAAGTTGAGGATATAAGATATATATTTGTAGATAGTGTTCAGAATAGGGATAGATTAATTAACTTTATTAGAAGAAAAAAGAAGGGGAGGAGACTTTCTTTACAAGAAAAAGATATTTTAATCTCTAAAATAATGGTTTTTGATGAATTAAAGGAGGATTGGTAAATGATTAATTCAAAATTTCAATCAGTCTTTTCAAAAAGTGATTCTAGGAAAATTAAGGCTCCAAGTGCTTTAAGAAAGCATTTAAACGAAAATGCCCCCGAAGGTTATTCATATGAATTACTTGAGGGCAGCAAAGATATATACGTTTTACGGCCTAAAAGTAATAAAGAAAAAAATAGCTTTCAAATAAGAATAAAGTTTCCATTAATATTTGAAGGTATAGAAATTAAAAGTATCGAAGAATTACTTGAAGCTATGTACCGAACACAAAAATGTTTTAAATTAGATGAAGAATTACAAAATGATCCTCCAACCATTATTCATATAGGTGGTGATAAGATTCTTAATCAATTTATTGCTTCAACAGAAGAATTTCCTGAATTACCTTCTTTGAAAATTAAAGTGGGAGGAAATGAAGTTGAGGTCCCTATTAAAAGGATTCCATATCCAAGTCTTGATGAATTAAAAATAGTTTCAGATAAGAACAGTCTTTTCAAAGTAGAAATGCTGATTAATGAAAGTTCAAGTGTAATGGAACTTACTGTGAACTTAAATTATGATATCATTGAAACTGTAGATCAATATTTCGATAATTTTGGGTATATTAGTTCTTTTAATAAAGAAGGTGTAACTATATTTGGTAAAGTTTTTCTTCCAGAAAAACATCAAACAAATGTATTTGAAAAAAACAACGAATTCTTAAATGCGTTAAGAAAACTACAAGAATATTTTGGAATTAAGTTTAATTTTCCCCATGAATTAGAGAAGGATGACATTTATTATACTCAAATACTATTTGAATCTTTTGTAAATAACAGAATGGTCTCCATTGGAAATAATGATCAAGTTAGTTTTCTATTTGAAAAAGAAAAATTTGATTTTAGTAACCCTTATTTAGAAAAAGATAAAGAACTAGGTGTGGTTCTTCATAATGAATTATCACTAGAGTTGTTTGGTACAAATATCAAAATAATGGAGTACAAAGTTTATCCTCGAATGAATTTTGAAAAAATAATAACTGAGAATGAAGAAGTGAGAGTTATATTTAATCTACCTCCTAATAGCAGATATTATATAAGATACTACCCTGATTCAATAAGTGAAGATGAAACAAAAGAAATTGACAACTTATTATTTGAGTTGACTAAAACTGCAATTGAAATTGAAAGAATCAACTTCTCTTAAAATGTAACCAGCGTGTAATAATGGATTATTTTATATAGTCTGATACGGTTGAAATCATTTTAATTATCTATAACAAACAGAAATGTAAATTTCCCTTTTTTAATGAAACTTATTTAAATTTTATGAAATAATAGCGCAGAAATTAGCTATTGAAAGTTGATATAAAGTTATTCTTTAACTGTATGAAATTTAACCTTATCAAACCAGGTCTTAAGAAAGCTCGTAAAGCATCACAATTATCAAAACGTTAATCAACACGCTTATATCAACGTTTACAGACATTTAAGAAATTTCTCTTGGATGTCTTTTTTTGTCTAGCTAAATTTTACAAATTGGGCAATTTAGGTTACTCAATAATATAAAAAAGATAAAAATTTAAAGTTCGAATTTTAATTTTAAAAAAAGTAATTATTATTGAATATCTGTTCAAACATTTTTTCTTTTCTAAGGTTAATATAAGTATATATACTTTAAAAAAGGAAGTCAAACATCTTGCTCATAAATTTTTGCATTTTTAAAAAATACATTTTGTCATATAATAATGTGGAAAATTGACGGGTTCCTTAAATAATCATATAATATGAATATGTAAACCCTTACATACTATTCTACTTATACTTGATAAAATGCAAGTTCTTGAGGATCTATAAATATATAGACACTCTTCTATTTATAAAGTGAAATAAAGAATCACGGAGAAAGTTTATGGATATTAAAGAGACATTCAACCAGCTAGACAATACAAAATTTAATGATTTCAATAATCGCCTTGAAGGTTTTGAGAAACTTTTTAAAGACAAATATTATTTTACCCATCCCGAAGATTTTAGCTCAATCTTTAGCATTTTGGTAAAGTATGGAAAAAGTACAAGTAAATATATTTTATCGAAAGGAGAGATATATGAGTGAAATAGTTATTAATGCTCAGAATTTATCTAAAAATTTTTATAATTTTGATTCAAGACTCCCATTTATCAAGAGATTTTTGAAACGTAATCAAATAACGATTCGAGCTGTTCAAGATATTAGTTTTACGATTAAGAGAGGGAGTATAGTTGGCTTTATTGGGAGTAATGGAGCTGGTAAATCCACAACGATTAAAATGTTGACTGGGACTCTTTATCCTAGTTCCGGAAAATTAGAAGTGAATGGAGAAATTCCATTTAAAAGAAGTATAAATTTTAGAAAAAAAATTTCAATAGTAGTAGGAAATAAATTACAGTTATTTCAAGATGTTTCGGCTATGGATTATTTTCAATTGATTGGTACTTTATATGAGGTAGAACCGGCGATTTTACAAGAACGAATTCAGGAATTAAGCAATTTGTTGAATGTAAAAGATCAGCTTTACCAGCAGGTCCGGACCCTCTCTCTTGGACAAAAAATGAAAATGGAGTTTATCGCGGCATCTTTAACAAGTCCGGAAATATTATTTTTAGACGAGCCTACTATAGGGTTAGATATACAGTCTAAAAAAGATATCAGAACATTTTTAAAGAAAATGAATGAAGAATGTCATACTACTATTATTTTAACGAGTCATGATATGGATGATATTTCGTCTGTTTGTGACGAATTAATCGTCATTGACAAAGGAAAAATTATTTTGCAGGAGTCAATGGATGTTATTTTATCTAAATTTTCTGATTTTAAATATTTAAAGATAAAAATGACATTAGATTTGCTACCAGAGTTATGCTCTGTTAAAGGAGTAGTAGTCATTTCTCAAACAAAATCGGAATGTATACTAAAAATACCTAGAGATTTTGTCTTTGAGACATTAGAATCAATCAATAAGCTTGTAGATATAGAAGATTTTGAAATATCAAATCTTTCTTTAGAAGAAATTATTTTACAAAACTATTTTACAAAAAAGGAGCACAATTGAAAAAAGAAATGTCTATTATTCTGATATCATTTCGATCTATTTTGAACTATAAATCAAGTGTACTATTGTTAATGTTACAGGCAAGTATACAAATTATGATATCAGTATTTTTATGGACGTATATATATCAGAGTAACCAGATAAATATAGCAGGATATGATTTTACCTCAATGGTTCAATACTATTTGGGGACTATAATTTTTTCATATTTTGTTTTTTATCCAGTTGATTGGGAAATCAATGACGATGTTCATTCAGGAAATTTTTTTAGCATATTAATAAAACCTGTTACTTTTTATAAGTATTATTTTTGTAAAATGCTTGGAGATAGGCTTGCTCATTTATTATTTATCATCATTCCTGTCATTTTATTCTCCAGTGTTTATTACAAGAATGAGTTATTAACCATTGAAATTCTTATTTTAGGAAGTATTGCAATTATTCTATCTATGGTTCTATGGTTTTTAATATCATGTTGTGTAGGTATGCTTTCTTTTTGGTTAGAAAATATATTTTTTGTCCTTACTGTTAAAGAAATAGTAATTCAGTTTTTATCAGGAATATTATTGCCTTTAAGTTTTTTTTCAAATAATTTTCGTCTGTTTTTAGATGTATTACCTTTTAAATACTTAGTATATGAACCGCTTCAGATGTTTAGTAATGATACATATAAATTAATAGACTATTTGAGAATTATTTGTATTCAATTGATTTGGTGCATCATTTTTTATATTATATCAAGATTCATATTGAGAAAAGGAGTGGAGCACTTCTCAAATGTGGGAGGATAAAATGTTTAGAATAAAAGTAATTTTTAGGCTACTTCATTTTGGTTTTAAATCTGATATGAATTTTCATTTTGACTTCTTTTGTGGTCTATTTTCGTCGATACTGTGGATTGGTTTACCTATTGTATTTTTTAGATTGATTTTCTTAAACATAGACTCTTTTAATGGTTGGGACTATTATCAAATTTTATTTTTGGTAGGTTCCTACACTATTGTAGATGGAGTTATGATGGGATTGTTAATTAGAAGTATGGGAATTTTAGAATCAGATATTTTGAGTGGTAACTTGGATCAAATTTTATTGAGGCCGTTTGATACTCAGTTGTTCTATATTTTTAGATCATTTAATTTAGTTCAATTCGTGAATACTTTTTTTGGTCTTGCGATCATTTTTATAAGTTATGGAAATTTAAATGTACATTTAAATTCATTAAAAATATTATTTTATATCCTTTCTTTAATGTGTGGTTGTATTATATATTATTCAATTTGGTTTCTAATAACGATTAGTTCATTTTGGTTCCCAACTAAATTTTCAAAAGTAGATGTATTTTTGAATTATATTGGAATTTCTAAGTATCCATATAATATTTTTACAGGTATTAACAGATTGATCACTATGTTATTTGTTCCCAATTTATTAATTGCCAATCCTGCAGTATTAATATTTTTAGGGAAAGATACATTGAACCTATTTTTCTATCAAATAGTTTTTACAGTTTTTTTGATTATTATCAGTCGTACAATTTTTAGAAAAGGATTGAAAAAATATGAAAGTGCAGGAAGATAAACAATGTTGTTCAGTTATATGTTTGACTAAAGGAAGTGATTCGCTGTACTTTGTTTTGTGGTCATTGAAACATCAGATAATTATAAACTATAATTTAAAGAATAGTATTATTAACTTATAGGTGCTAAGAAAAAATTTAAAGAAATTCCCTCATTCAATCAAACTTATTCATATTTTTTAAAATAAGAAAATAGTTGGATTTTGATGATGGTTGATATAAAGCTAAACTGAAAGTACCTGAAATCCAACTGTGTCAAACCAGGTCATACGATCTGTGAGAAAAAGAACACATAACAAAAAGAGGAGCTTCACAATAAAGTTCCTCTTCTTTTATATATCCGAATCATTATTCTTATTTCAAAAAAGGTAGAGAAAAAGGTAGAGTTTGAATTGAAATACAGTGCAATATATCGCATTTGGCAAAAAGAAAAAACGCTTGAAATCAGCGTTTTTCTTCTGTATTGATCCGTATTGAATGCTTACTTCACTTCTGTAAACACAACGTGTTTGCGAAGTTTTGGTGAGTATTTCTTCAATTGAAGACGGTCTGGAGTGTTACGTTTGTTTTTAGAAGTAAGGTACAAGCGTTCACCAGATTCTTTGTGTTCAAGTGTAATATTTACGCGCATGGTATCTCCCTTCTATTATTCAGCTGATGCAGCTTTAGCGATCTTACGTCCTTTGTAGTATCCTTTAAGTGATACACGGTGTGAACGTGAGTAATCTCCAGTTGCTTCGTCAAAGTTTACAGATGGAGCTGTTACTTTGTAGTGCGTACGACGTTTGTTTTTCTTCGCTTTTGATGTGCGACGTGCAGGTACTGCCATTTCGTTTTTCTCCTTTTAAGATATAAATTCAATTAGGTTTGATTTTCATCAACTGTAACAGTATAACAAAACTTTTTTGTAAAGTAAAGTTACTTGACAAAAAAATTGAAATTTTTGGGAAAAGTTTCTTCTCCCTAGTTGATCTCAAAGTTTGGATCTGTCTTTGGGCCTTCTTTTATGCTATAATGGTAAAAAATGAAACGAGAGGAATGACATGACAGAATTAGACAAACGCCATCGTAGTAGTGTCTACGATAGCATGGTAAAATCTCCCAACCGTGCCATGCTTCGCGCGACGGGAATGACCGATGAAAGTTTTGAGAAACCGATTGTTGGAGTGATTTCGACATGGGCGGAAAATACCCCTTGTAACATCCACCTCCACGATTTTGGAAAACTGGCCAAAGAAGGTGTGAAAGATGCAGGAGCTTGGCCGGTTCAATTCGGAACCATTACGGTTGCGGATGGGATCGCTATGGGGACTCCAGGAATGCGCTTCTCCTTGACGTCTCGCGATATCATTGCGGATTCTATCGAAGCAGCTATGGGTGGTCACAACGTGGATGCCTTTGTAGCCATCGGGGGCTGTGATAAGAACATGCCTGGTTCGATGATTGCCATTGCCAATATGGATATCCCAGCGATCTTTGCCTACGGAGGAACCATTGCACCGGGTAATCTGAACGGCAAGGATATCGACTTGGTTTCTGTTTTCGAAGGAATTGGGAAGTGGAATCACGGCGATATGACCGCTGAAGAAGTGAAGCAATTAGAGTGTAATGCCTGCCCTGGCCCTGGTGGCTGTGGTGGGATGTATACGGCCAATACCATGGCGACAGCGATCGAGGTCCTTGGTATGAGCTTACCAGGTTCCTCTTCTCACCCTGCTGAATCAGCGGATAAGAAGGCCGATATCGAAGAAGCAGGTCGTGCTGTTGTCAAGATGCTGGAAATGGGACTCAAACCATCGGATATCTTGACTCGTGAAGCCTTTGAAGATGCGATTACAGTGACCATGGCGCTTGGTGGTTCTACCAATGCCACTCTGCACTTGCTTGCGATCGCTCATGCGGCCAATGTGGACTTGACACTTGAGGACTTCAACGATTTCCAAGAGCGCGTGCCTCATTTGGCGGACTTGAAACCTTCAGGGAAATATGTCTTCCAAGACCTTTATAATGTCGGTGGTGTGCCAGCCGTCATGAAATACCTTCTTAAGAATGGTTTTCTTCATGGGGATCGCATCACATGTACTGGTAAAACGGTGGCTGAGAACTTAGAAGCCTTCGCTGATTTGACACCAGGTCAAAAAGTTATCATGCCGCTTGAAAATCCTAAACGTGCCGATGGTCCATTGATCATCCTAAAAGGGAACTTGGCTCCAGAAGGGGCGGTTGCCAAAGTATCAGGTGTGAAAGTTCGTAACATCACGGGTCCTGCTAAGGTCTTTGACTCAGAAGAAGCTGCCATTGAAGCCGTTCTTTCGGATGAAATCGTGGATGGCGACGTTGTCGTTGTCCGTTTCGTAGGTCCTAAGGGTGGTCCTGGTATGCCGGAAATGCTGTCCTTGTCATCTATGATCGTTGGGAAAGGCCAAGGAGACAAGGTGGCCCTCTTGACAGACGGCCGCTTCTCAGGTGGTACTTATGGTCTCGTTGTCGGTCACATTGCGCCTGAAGCTCAGGTCGGTGGACCAATCGCCTACCTCCACACAGGGGACATGGTAACGGTTGACCAAGATACCAAAGAAATCACCATGCACGTTTCAGACGAAGAGTTAGCGAAACGTAAAGCTGAAACAACCTTGCCACCGCTGTATAGCCGTGGGGTTTTGGGTAAATACGCTCATATCGTGTCTTCAGCATCACGTGGTGCTGTAACCGACTTCTGGAATATGGAACAGTCTGGTAAACAGTAATT
>OGIZ01000945.1_pt1 | contig 13658 bp, 11 predicted proteins | sample 1571911 | NCBI WGS metagenome assembly OGIZ01 (sample SAMEA2582108, study PRJEB24529) | metagenome | biome: Human gut stool | place: China | collected 2011 | reverse complement strand
GGGCGGAAGCCTGCGCAAGATTCCGCTTACGGGTCCTGAGGCTGAAAGAAACTCAACTGCATACCTCCGCGATTCTCACTGACTTCTGCCAGCGGCTTACCCGAAATTCCCTGCTGGCGGTTGTCAGATTCGAGTTGCTTCAGAATTTCATTGGCACGTTTCACAATACTTTTAGGCATGCCTGCCATCTTGGCCACGAAAAAAGCGTTCTTGGTCACGCGCTCGATGGTCTGATTGCCCGCTACGGTCGTAATGCCGAGCACATGAATGCGGGGCGATCCGGCTGCCAAAAAAATAGCAGCCGCGTCGTCAAGACCAGGATCGCAGTCAAGGAGGATATTTTCAACAGTCATTAGCGCAGATTCCCTTCGGTATCCCACAAGTCGGCCACTACCGCGTCGACGACCTCAAAATGAGGAATAGATTCCGCCGCGCCGGCGCGCGTCACAGAAAGCGCTGCCGCCGTCACGGCATATTTGATCCCGTCCTCCAGAATGGCACGGCAGCGAGCCGGATCTTCGCCCTTTTCTTCCGCATTCCATGCGAGCGTCAGCGCACGGACAGCGTACCCCGTAAAGGTATCTCCGGCCGCAGTGGTATCGACCACCGCATCAACTCTGTAGGCCGGGAAAAGTTTGGGAGACTGTCCCGGAATGCGCACGGCCACGCCGCGGGCGCCCAGCGTAATGAGGAGCGTCGTGTTCGGATAGCGTCCTCCGAGCGCCGTGAGGAGTTCAAGATCGTCGAGATTTTCCGCCGCCGCTTCATCCATGGAATAAAGCCCGCGGGCTTCACCTTCATTGAGAATTAAAGCTGCCGTTTGGTTGAGCGGCAGAAGCGGCACAGAACGGTCGAACGGCGCCGGATTAAACACGATGCGAAGTCCTTTTTCAAGGCCGATTTCAATCGCGTCCCGAATGGCGTTCGTTTCATTTTGCAAAAGCAAAACATCACCCTCTTTGAGATCGGAAACGGCATTCTTCACGAACTCACGCGTGAGGCAGGTATTGGTGCCCGGGTAATAAAGAATGGCATTCTCGCCTTCCGGAGAAATCTGGATGACCGTATGACCTGAAGCTTCATCGGCACGCATTTCAACATGCGCAACATTAACGCCTTCAGCTTCCAGAAAATTCTTCAGCACCTCGCCGTCACGGCCAATAATCCCGGCATGAGAACTCGCGATGCCGGCGCGGGCAAGCGCCACGCTTTGGTTGAGTCCTTTGCCGCCGACGTGAAGCGTACGGCGGTATGCCGCTACAGTTTCGCCGCCGCGCAGGAAATGCGGCACCTGATATACATTGTCAATATTGAGTGAACCGATGTTCAAAACGTGCATGGCTGACCTCGGCGCGAACCGTATGCTCTGCTGGTGGCTGGAACGGTTCGCTCTGATTTATTTTGTTCTTTGCTTCCTGACGGCTCGCTGGGGTCGATCTCACGACCCTTTGTACCGGCAGATCTTTTAATTTTACCGAGTTCAGAGGACCCGTTATCAAACTTCTCGCAAAGCCCTGATCAACAGGGCTGAGACAGCCGCGCTCGGGCCCAGCGCAGCAGCAGAGAAATAAAAAAAGCCGCAGCTTTCACGCTGCGGCATTGTGATCAGCACTCTTGAGCGGCGCTCATTTTTTTGCCATAAAAGAGCCCCGGCCTTGAGGTCTTCTGGAATTTCCAATCCCAGCCGCTTCATAGCCGTCACGTTGAAAGTGGGATTTTTCACGTCCTGCACGCCGATTGGCGTTTCTGCGGCGGTTGTTCGGCCCTCAAGAATATCGGCGCCGAGCTGAGCGGCCTGAAGCCCAAGCTTGTAATAATCCACCGTCATCGCCGCCGTGCAGCCGGCGGCAAGTGACCCCATATCCCCCGATACTGTGACCTGATGAGCCGGCACCGTCGTGCGCAAAACGACCGCCATGCCGGCGACCACAACGTTGTCGGTCGGAAAGACAAAGCCGTCGACTTTTTTGCTCATGGATACGACTGCTGACTGAAGGTCCGTGAGATTCGTAACCGTCGCTTCCTCGAGTTCAATGCCGCGCTGCTCTGCCGCTGCGCGCAAGAGCTCAATCTGCACCACGGAATTGATTTCTCCGGCGTTATAGATGGTGCCGACCCGTTTGGCGTTCGGCACCAGCTTCATGAAGAGATCGAGCTGGGCAGCCACCGGGCCAATATTGGAAACACCCGTCACGTTGCCGCCGGGATGCTCATTGCTTGCAATAACCTTGGCTGCGGTGTAGCTCGTCACTGCAGCCCCCACAATGGGAATGGTCTTGGTAGCGCGCGCCATGGCCTGAACCGCAGGGGTCGCAACGGCAAAAATGAGCTTGGCGTCCTTATGCGCAAACCGGTCGCCAATCGTCTTGAGAGTTGACTGGTCTCCGTGAGCATTCTGCAGATCCAGACTGCCGGCGAGCCCCCGCGCCTTCAAGCCGTCTGTGATGCCGCGCACGGAATCGTTGAGGGCTTCATGATCAACAAGCTGTACGACACCTATCAGAGGCGCTTCGGCGGCTGCAAAGGCTGGTCCAAAAACGGCCAATCCAGAAAACGTCACGGCAACAGCCGCGGCAATCAGCCGCCGGCGCAGGCCGCTCGGACATTGGGCATGAGATATTGAACCGGCATTTTGACTGTCGGGAACGCTTTGCATGTTTTCTCCTTGGTGTCAGCTCTGCAGCGGCACTCAACAGACCCAATGAGTCGTCTCACAGCAGTCCGCGCAGTTGTATTCATTGTTGATTTTCGATTTTATCGAAGCAAAGCGGATGAAACTTATGCATTTAACTTTGCAAAATATTGAATTTGACTCAATCAATAAACCGCTACCCTTAAGTGCTTAGGCCGCCCATCCTAAGCGTTTCTCCGAATAACTTTTTAAAGCTTCATACTTGCGAATGTTTCTCATTTGCGTTAAAGTTCATCTCAACACGGAACGAATTCCGCCAATTGATGAGCCAAGGGGTCGGCTCTGGCGGTTCAGCAGCACCGATTACGCAAAGCGGGGAAACTTTGTGGTGCTGCTTTGATTATCCGGAACTCTCCTGTCCAGTTCGTTCCTTGCTACTACGGGAGGCCGCGCGTTTCTTGGTCCGTGGCCTCCCCTTTTTTTGCCTTTTTTCTGTCAATCTGGTCTGCGCGCAGGCATGACGCAAAACGGGACCGCCCATGAGGAAGGCAGTCCCGTTCAGTTTGTTGATAGGTTCCCCTAGGGAATATCAGGTTCAGGCCGCAGCCTTGTGCGAAGCGTTTGCAGCGTGCTTCTTGGCTGCCGCATTTTCTTCGAGCACTTCAAAGAAAGTCTTCTTTTCGCCGTTGCCGCGAAGCTTCTGGAAGAAACTTGCAACCACAGCGCCGGAGACATTGTGCCAGAGCGCACCCACCGCCGACGGCAAGGCCGTCATCGGCGAAGCCGCAAAGTGCACGGTAGCGAGCGTGACGCCCAAGGCCGAATTCTGCATGCCTACTTCAAAGCAGAGCGCCTTGCATTTGGCGACATCCATTCCAAAGAGACGGCCGGCGAGGAAGCCCAGTCCCATGCCGAAAGCATTCTGCAGCGCCACCACAGCGAAGACCGTGAGCCCAGCCGAGAGGAACTGACCGCGCGTTGCAGCGACGACCGCGGCGATGATCACCACTGCTGTAGCAACAGAAACAAACGGCAGAACCACAGAGGCTTGATCAGCTTTCTTCCCGAAAAGCTTATGAACGACGACGCCGGCAGCGATCGGGAGCAGGATCACCTGTACGATCGAAAGGAACATTGCCGTCGGATTGATGGCGATCCACTGGTTGGCGAAGAAGTACATCAGGGCCGGCGTAACGAGCGGCGCCAGCAGTGTCGTGCACGAAGTGATCGTGACCGAAAGCGCGACATCTCCGCGGGCCAGGAAAGTGACTAAGTTCGAAGCCGTACCCCCGGGAACACAGCCAAGGAGCATCAGACCGACAGCCAAATCCGGCGGCAGCGCAAAAGCCTTGCAGAGCGCGAAGGCTGCCAGCGGCATGATGAGGAACTGCGCGAGGATGCCGACGAAGACATCCTTGGGGCGGCGGAAGATTTCACGGAAGTCGGCCGTCGTGAGCGTGAGCCCCATGCCGAACATCATGACGCCGAGGAGAATCGCAATCCAGCTGCCAATGGGCTTGAACACGTCCGGGAAAACAAAACCCAGTATCCCCGCAATAATCACCCACAGCGCAAAGGTCTTGTTGGCGAAGCGGCTAAGCATAAGTAACGTATTCATCATTGGCAGATTGGGGCAGTGCGTTATTGGCGCTCTGCCTCCCTAAATGTTGTGGATTGCAACCAGGGTTTCATCAACTGCTCGGCGGTCCTTTCGGATCCGCCGCCTCATGGCAGGAAACATTGGAACCCGCTGCCGGGAGTTCTGGTTTTGACTCACCAACGGCGCAGGCGTCAGAAAACTTTACGAGCGTGCATGCTTTGGCGCCTACGGCATCCGCCTTAGAGCAGGATGTATTCAATTTTTTTGAATCACTTTCTGACGTTTTCCAAGCCGTATTGCCGGAAACACCTAATGCAAAAATCGTAGGTTTCTCGCAGGGCCGCCATGGCGTCTGAGTGATCGGGTCTCAACGCCATTGGCGCGGTGATCCTCTCGGGCTTGACCCGATCAGGCGTCTCACAATTGCAGCGAAACCAATGAAACGCTGCCGGCCGCATTGACGATGACGTCAAGGGGCGCCGTTTTTCTTGAGCTCGCCCGTCCTTGGGCTAAAGCTTGCGGCCGCCCGAATCCATCGGGACAGAAGCCCACAAGAGGCCTCAAAAGCACAAAGGAGACGGCGGGACCATCCATCCGCGCCGTCTCCTCTTTGAGAACTTTATTAGGCTAAATCCATTAAACCGCTGCAGTCTTTTCTTCACGCGCCTTAGCGATGCTTTCTTCCATCAGATCCAGAATGGACTTCTTCTCATCCGCTGCACGCCATTTTTGGAAGAACGTAGCCACCACAGGACCCGTGATGTTGTGCCACAGCGCACCCACTGCCGAGGGCAGCGCCGTCATGGGAGAGGCTGCGAAGTGCACGCTGGCGAGCGCCACGCCCAGAGCGGAATTCTGCATGCCGACCTCAAAGCACAGGCACTTGCACTTGGAGAGATCCATTCCGAAGACCTTGCCGGCGGCAAAGCCCAGGGCCATCCCGAAGGCATTCTGCAGCGCCACCACAATGAAAGCGGTCATGCCGGCGGACAAGATCTGGCTGCGAGTAGCGGCCACCACCGCTGCCACAATCACCACAACCGCGCCGACAGACACAATCGGGAGCACTGCAGCCACGCGTTCGACCTTAGCACCGAAGATTTTGTGCACGATCACGCCGGCGGCGATCGGAACAAGGATCACCTGAACGATCGACATAAACATCGCCGGCGGATCGATAGAGAGCCCCTGACTCGCAAAGGCATACATCAAAGCCGGGGTCACGACAGGCGCAAGCAGCGTCGTGCAGGAGGTCACCGTCACAGAGAGCGCCACGTCGCCGCGGGCAAGGAAGGTAACGACATTCGACGCCGTCCCGCCGGGAACGCAGCCCAGGAGCATCAGACCGACAGCGAGGTCAGGCGGCAGATCAAACGCCTTGCAGAGCACAAAAGCCGCGAGCGGCATGATCAGGAACTGAGCGAGGATCCCGACCGCCACATCCTTGGGACGACGGAAGATTTCACGAAAGTCCGCCGTCGTCAGCGTGAGCCCCATGCCGAACATAACTACGCCGAGAAGAATCGAGACATACGCACCTACCGGCTTGAAGACCTGGGGGAAAACGAAGCCGAGGGCGCCGAATGCGACGACCCAAAGGGCAAACGTTTTGTTCATGAAGCGGCTGATCATCAGGAAGGTGTTCATCATGTCTCTCACAGCGGCACGTTATTGGCGTGCCGATCCTCGGGGTGTTGTGCGGTTGCTAAACCAGGTTTTCATTTCGGGAGCAGTGCGCTCTTTCAAACGCAAGCCTCAATTGATGAAGTGGACTGGGACCCGACAGCATCTGAAACAAAAGCTTTGTTCTTGCTGTCGGTGTTTGCAAAATTTACCGCAGAGCAATGAGTTGTGCATGCAGATTTCTATTTATTACTGTACAGTTTCCTTATATATTCTCTACTTCATGATCATTTCCAACAGATATCGATAAAACTGCTTAGTGCAGTAAATCGAATATCGCTAAAAATTTCGGGTTTCCACGTCCACCCTTTGATCTACTCCTTAGGGGGATCTGGATTGACTGGCATCAATCCTTACGTATCTTGTCAGGATTATTTTTCCATCCGCTATTGCGAATTGTTCTCAATCAGCGCATACTTCATCTCAAGCAAGGCGCTGAGATCGCAGCAGGGAACCAGGGGTCGGTTCCGCGGTCCAGCCGCTCCGGAGAACGCAAAGTTCTCCCTTAATGGAGCAGCAGCGCCTTGGGGTCTCCTGTAGGAGGCGATTCGAAATGAATCGCCTCCTCTTTTTTTATTCAATGCCGCACATGGACAGCAAGGCCTTATAAAAAAACCGCCTCGGCCTTGCGGCCGGGCGGTTTAGGGGGTCCGGAGCTGCGTTAGCGGAGAGCTCCTTATTCGGGCGAAAGCTCGACGCTTTCGAGAATCTCCGGTCCAGTGAGTTTGCGCTCGCGCTTTTTCCAAGGTTTGTATTCACAGTGGAGCAGCTCATGAGCCCGTTCGCTGCCGGGACTCCCCAGATACTCCTGATAGAGACGAATCACTTCCGGGTTCTCGTAGGACGCGCGGATCTTCTTGACCTTGTCGATCGCATAAATCCCTTGCTGACGCTTGGCCGTATTGCGGCCCCATACACCGCGGGTTGTACCGCCGCCGCCCACACAGCCGCCCGGACAAGCCATTACTTCAACAAAGTGGTAGGGGCACGTTCCGTTGCGGACCATTTCGATGACCTTGGCAACATTGGCACATTCATGAACCACTGCAATGCGAATGTCGCCGAGGTCGCCGAGGCGAACCGTCGCTTCTTTAATGAATTCCATGCCGCGCACCGGCGTGAGCGGCGGCATTGGACGCGGGTCCTGATTCTTGACCGCCGACATCGTGCGTACCGCCGCCTCCATCACGCCGCCGGTTGAGCCGAAGAGCTGTCCCGCTCCCGACGAGAGCGACATCATGGGGGAATCAAACGGCATATCGGGGAGATCGGCCAGATTAAGGCCGGAGCGCTTAATCAGTCTGGCAAACTCGCGAATGGTCAGCACGACGTCAACGTCGCAGGAGCCGTCTGCGCGTTTGAGCGTATCTCGATTGGCCTCGCCTTTTTTAGCGGTGCAGGGCATGATCGAAATGACCCGCATATCCCTCTTCTCGATGCCTGCATGTTCAACCAGCCAAGTCTTGGCCAAAGCCCCGAAAATCGCCTGCGGCGAACGTGTGCTCGACACGTGCGGAATCATGTCGGGAGCAATCTTCTCGACATAATTGACCCAGCCCGGACAGCAGGACGTGAAGTAAGTGAAGGGCTTGGAATGGAGTGTTCCGGCCTTTTTGGCACGCTCGAAGTTGGCAAGCATCTCGGTGCCTTCTTCCATGATTGTCACGTCGGCCGACCAATTGGTATCCATCACGTAGTCTGCGCCCATGCGCTTCAAAGCACTGACGATCTTGCCCTGCACATCCATGCCGGAGGGCAAGCCGAACTCTTCGGAAAGCGCCACTCGCAAAGCAGGCGCAAACTGAAAGACCGTGGTGATTGAATCGTCGTCGAGCAGGTCGAAGACATCGCACCCTTGATCACGCACGCTGATAGCCCCCGTCGGGCAAACGAGCGAGCACTGCCCGCATTCAATGCATCGATCGGATGACCCCCAATTGACGGCGCCGGTAAAGCCGATTTCGGCTTTCGTGCCCGTTCCGGTGAGGCAGAGCGCCGAAACACCCTGCACTTGCCGGCAGACTTCAATGCAGCGCAGGCAGCGAATGCACTTTCCGCCGTCAAAACGCATGGCGGGTGCGGACATATCGAGCTTGCGAATCGGCTTATACCGCCCGGAAAGTCCCAGACGGTCCGCGCCGGTCCAAAGTGCGGCATCCTGCAGTCCGCACTTGCCGTGGCGCTTGCATGACGAGCAGTTTTCGTCATGATCCGCCATCAGCAGTTCAACCTGCATTTTCTGGCGGCGGCGGACTTCCGCCGTACGCGTGCGGATGCGCATGCCGGGCTCAATCTTGGTTTCACAGGACGTTACGATCTCACGGCCGCCCTGGGGAAGCTCTACCTCCACCAAACAGACTCGGCAGGTGCCGGGGCGGTGATTGAGCGCGGCTAATTCGCACAGCGTCGGAATGAAAATACCCGCACGGCGCGCAGCTTCCAAAATCGTGTCGTTGGGTTCGAACGCGACCGTCTGGCCGTTGATAAAGGCGCGGCGGCTGAGGTCCGGCATTTCGTTTTTGTCGGGATAAGCCATTATCGGAGTCTCCTCGGAATCCTGTTCAACCGTTAGAAAGTCGCCGCATTGGGGGCGGTAGGTTCGTGTTCAACCACTGGATTGCGGGTTGTAACGGCGATGAGACGCATGCATCGCATACAGCGCTGAGACTCCTGACGAGCCTCCTCAATCGTCATAGCGCCTTCGACTTCTTCCCAATTGGCACTGCGCGCTTCAGGATCCAAAAACTTCGACGTATAGCGCGCTTCAATCGGCAGCGGTCTCGTCGGTCTGCAGGCACCGACCAGTTTGGCCTTGGCAATGATTTGTGAGAGCCGTGTTCTCGGAAAGAACGCAGGTTCTCTGGTTTTAAGATATTGGTCAATCGACTTTGCTGCCGCCTCACCCTGCGCCATCGCAAGAATTAGCGTCTTGGGGCCCGTGGCGGCGTCGCCGCCCGCGAATACGCCTTCACGCGATGTGGTGAAGTTTTCTTTGGTTTCGATGGTGCCCCAGCGAGTCAGTGCAATGCCGTCTTCAGGGGTGAAAACCGTCGGATCCATCTTCTGACCGATGGCCGCGATAACGTACGAACAAGGGATGATGAACTCGCTCCCGGGCAGCGGCTTCACTGCTCGGCGGCCGGAAGCGTCGGGTTCTGTTTGATGCATCCGTACGAGTTCAATGCCGACAACGCGGCCGTTCTCAACCAAAATGCGCTTGGGTGCCGAGAGGAACTCAAATCGAATGCCTTCGGCCCGGGCAGCGTGAATTTCTTCAGGATCGGCCGGCGCAGATGCTTCAATTCGACGATACGCAACCGTAACTTGACAGCCGGGCTTGACGATGCGCCGCGCGGTGCGGCAGCAGTCCATTGCCACATTGCCGCAGCCGATCACGACGACATCTCCCTCTAAGGGCTTCGGACCTTCCGGCGTTCCCTGACTGTGTTCGACCTCGAGCAGAAAATCGAGCCCGCGCAGGTACCCTTGAGCGTTCTGATCCTCATCGGGAAGCCCCAGAAACTGACCGCGTGCGCAGCCGATGCCGAGAAAAACGGCGTCATAGCCCTGAGCGAACAAGTCATTCAAATGGAAATCGCGGCCGAGTTTTTCACCATAGCGATAATGGCCGCCCAGCGTCTTCACAATATCCGTTTCACCGGCCAGCTCTGCCCGCGGGAGGCGGTATGAGGGAATGCCCCAGCGAGCCATGCCGCCCGCTTCCTGCTCCATTTCAAACACATCTACCGGCCGACCCAGACGCAGAAGATGATAAGCACAGACAATGCCGGCAGGCCCCGCACCGATTACGGCAATGCGCTGATGGGGATCAACCCCCGGCGCTGGGTGCTTGAGCATGGCATCGTCAAAAAGTTCCGCGGAGCCCACGCCGAGCTCATCAGCGGCGTGACGCTTCAGATCGCGAATGGCAATCGGCTGCTCATTGAAGCGGCGGGCGCAGGCGGCTTCACAAGGGCGCACACACACGCGGCCGCACGTTCCGACCAAAGGATATCGTTTGAGAAGCACTCCTTCGGCCATCTCCGGCCGACCGTCACGAATGTAATCGATGTAGCGCGGCACATTGACATGCGCCGGACAGGCTTCAATGCAGGGGGCAGTCGCCGTGCTCACATACTGCTTGGCGTCTTTGAGTCCCTGCAGTCCTGCTACCGGTTCCGTCGTTTCAAGCTCTGCTCGGAAGTTTTCGATCGCCCCCAGAATCGGTTCGGCTGACTGCAGCCCAATGCCGCAGAGACTCGACACCTTCATATGGCGGGCCGTTTCAGCGATTTCGTCCCAGTCTACGGTGCTGCCGCGCCCTTCAACGGCATTTTTCAGTGCCTCAGCAATCAGCACTGTTCCCATGCGGCAGGGCGTACAGCGTCCGCAGGAAAAGCTGCGTGCATCTTCGTAATAGGCATAAAGAATAACGGTCAGGTGCGGAGCGTTCTCAAAGACGAGAAAACCCTGCGGACCGATCACGCTGGTTAACGGATTGCCTTGATTAAAGGCGGCGGCCTCCTCAAGCGGGAAACCGACGGGAAGGTCGCAGGAATCTACGGCCGAACGATTGTCGAGCCGGCGTCCTTGCCAGTGCCCGTAGCTGAATGCGGCTTGCATTGTTGTTGCGCTCTCTTTTTTTGTTTCGGGCATGGATAGTCTTGCGGGCGACGTCCTTTGGTCCACGCCGCCCGCCGAGGGGTCCTCCAGCCCACCCCACTCCGGACGGCTTCTTTGGCCATTCCGTTCATGTCATGGGGTTCTCCTTACTGGTTCCTATTGATTCTAGCGTTCCCCCTAAGAGATAGGGTTCTCACCGATCGAATTAGTCCAAAGATAGATCAAAAGCTATAACGACGGTTACATTAATGTATTCAATTATTTTTAAAAGTCCGAGAAAATTTCCGTTTTCGGCTGTCTGCATTCAGCCGATGTAAACCGATTCGGAAATGCTCTATTTAAACGAAAAACTGCCAAATCGTCTCGGACAATCAATTTACTGCCTATTTCTATCAATGGGAGGAAGAACACTCGACAGACAGAGAAAATTGCCTGAAACTACTTTGTGCAGGTTGCGAAGAAACGTTTTCGGCTGAAAAATAACCTATTTTTCTCGATGCACTGCACCACCTCCGTCCACACAGATTCAACTGACGACATAGGAAAATTTACAGATGACCACGATTCAAAACATGTTGGCAGACATGCGTCGGGAATTGATGTCGACCAATCCGCCTTTGGGCGTCAGCACGACCCCGGCAGAAGGATTCCGCACACATCGTTTTGAATCCGAAGTGCCGCTTTCCTGTTCCACGGGCGCCATCGCTGTATCGTTCATCCTTTCGGGCGTCAAGACCGTAACGGTCGGAGGCCGCTTTATTTCCTACGGTGCCGGGGAAGGACTGCTTTCCGGCGCCGCGCTGCCAAGTACTTTTCGAGCGATGCACGCGAGCCCCGAGGAACCTTTCTTATCGGTTTCTTTGGCGCTTGACCGCGCTACGCTGATCGAACTGGCCGAACACCTGCCGCAAACCGACCAGAAAGAGAACGCGGAGCTGCCGCCCGAAGCCATCTTTGTGTTTGAGCCGACTGAAGACTTGCTCTTTGACTTTGAGCGGCTCATCAAGCTGCTCAGAACGCCCGAGCTTGCACCGCTGCGAGCCCCCTGCATTATTCGCGACATTCACAGCCTTCTGCTGGCCGGCCCTACCGCAGCGCGGCTCCTGCCGCTTCTGCGTGAAAGCGCCCCGACGAACACCGTCATTCGTGCCATTGGGTGGCTGCGGCGCAATTTCGATAAACCCATCTCCATCGAAGCTCTGGCGAAGCTTCACGGCATGTCAACGTCGAATTTTCATCGCCAATTCAAAGCAGTTGCCGGGATGAGCCCGCTGCAGTTCCAAAAGCAGATTCGTTTGTGCGAAGCACAGCATTTGATGCTTGCCGAGCGCGCACAAGTCTCTGCCGCAGCTTATGCCGTAGGTTACGAAAGCCCGACTCAGTTCGTGCGAGACTATAAGCGCCTCTTTGGCGATTCACCGCTTCGCGACGTCCGCAAGCGTCGAGACTTTGGCCGCACGGCTGAAAGCATTAAGCTTGTCGGCGTCGAACATGGTACCCGCACCGCGGCATAAGCTTCGCATATGCCCCATCTCACCACTTCCTAACGTTTTAGGCCGCACATGCTTGACTCCGCCGTACGCTTCGATCTTGACCGCGAGCGCCGCATCGGGCTCCCTGAAGCTGTCTTTTGCGCAGGCAAACCCTTTGACACGCTTGCGGGTCTTTTCGCACGGTTTGCCCTCCGAAATGCACCGCCCGTTCTTTTCACGCGTCTGGATGCTGAGGTCTTTGCGAAGATTGATCCGGATACGGCAGGAAACTACAATTCAGGCCCGCTTTCACGCACTGCCTGGAACGCCGTGCGCCCTCGCCGGCTCGGCGTCTGCGCTGTGGTCTCTGCGGGGAGCGCCGATGCCCCCGTCGTCATGGAGGCGGCTCGAACGCTTGAATATCTCGGCTACGAAGTCAAGCCTTTCATCGACTGCGGCGTGGCCGGCCTCTGGCGCATTGAAGCCGCACTCCCTGAAATCAACGCCTGCGATGCAGTCATCTGCGCTGCCGGCCTTGACGCTGCGCTCGCCTCTGTGCTGGGCGGCCTCACCATGCGTCCGCTCTTTGCTGTGCCGACTTCTATCGGCTACGGCATCGCTCAGGGCGGCGAAACCGCACTGCGCAGCATGCTTGCATCCTGCGCGCCCGGCGTAGCCGTACTGAACATCGACAACGGCTACGGCGCAGCATGCGCGGCCGCCAGAGTTCTGGCGGCTCTTTATCCGCAGGCGCTGTCCGAAACCGCCGGCTGACCCTTTCTTTTTGTTCCGCTTTGGACACCACTATGCCCGACAGTATTCTCGCCATCCGCATTCATGCGGGCTTTAACGCATCGTCCTTCACGGCAGGACTTCTGGCACTGACCGAACAAACCTCCGGCACTGCCGGCGCCTATCTGCGCAGCCTGTTTCCAGGCCTTGACATCGGACTGGAACTCAAACCCGCCTGGGTGCGCGGCATCAGCGGGTGGACGGGGAAGTTTCTCACGCCTGCCGAAACAACCGGTCACGGTCACCGTCATCCTGAAGATATCGAAGCCATTTACGCCGCGAGCCGACTCTCCGCGGGCGCTCGGCAGCGTGCCCGAGCTGTTTGGCACGAACTTGTGCGCGCCGAAGCTCGAGGGCACGGGACTTCGGAAAATGAAGTTCACTTCCATGAAGTCGGCCGCTTAAGCAATATTCTTGCTGTCGGTCTCTGCGCACAGTTTCTCGAGACGCTCGAGCTCGAGAGAATTGCTGCAAGCCCCATTCCTGTCAGCGACGGTGAGGTGATCTGTGCCCACGGCACCGTGCCTTACCCGGCGCCTGCAATGTTTGCCATGATGCCGGGCGTTGCGGTGCGGCCTTCGTCAGGCATTGGGGAGCTTGTGACGCCCACCGGGCTTGCCATGCTTAAAGGTTTTGGCGCGCATTTCGGTCCTTGGCCTGAAATGCAGATTTCTTCCGCAGTCAATGTATTCGTGCCCGGCTGCACTTTTGACAATGTGTCAAACGGAACCCGATTCCTGTTAGGCCGGCCGCTCCCGCAGCCCGCGGAGTAATTGTTTAGTCACGGATATCACGAAGGCGCAGAAACCCAAACTCCCGGAGTACTAGATCTGTAAAGGGTTGAGGCTCATCAAAT
>OGIZ01000939.1_pt1 | contig 13710 bp, 8 predicted proteins | sample 1571911 | NCBI WGS metagenome assembly OGIZ01 (sample SAMEA2582108, study PRJEB24529) | metagenome | biome: Human gut stool | place: China | collected 2011 | reverse complement strand
CCGAATACGGGAGCCGCACGGCCAATGACTGCTGACGGGCGGCGGCCGATTGCCGCAGCCGAAGATCTGGTTCGGCTGGCGCCCTACTTTGCTATGAAAACCGCTGACGCTAAGAAAGTCCTGCTCGCCATCCGCCGTGCGACGGCGGACTGGGAGGACCTGGCTTTTTCGGCGGGGGCCGGCGCTCAGGAGGTGCGTGAGCTCGAACCCTGCTTCACCACCTACTGATGCTTGACGGCTGCTTGAGCGAAGCGGATAAAGGACGAATCCGCTTCGCGCCGTGCTGAACTCACTCAGTAATCACGCGGCTTTTCACGGAAATCGAGCTCCATGTCATACCACACCGCTCCGCCGTGCACAGACTTGGAAACGCCGCAGTTGACGTAGCCAAAGCCCTCATAAAAGGGAATGAGCTTTTCCTTGCAGGTGAGAATCAGTCCGTCGCGTCCTTCCTGACGCGCTTTTTCAATGAAAGCACGCATCAGGGTTGAAGCGCAGCCCTGATGGCGCTTCGAAGGGATCACTGCAAGCCCGAAAACCGACTGCCACCGGCCGTTGGGCACATGCAGACTGGCATTTTCAAACATATCGTCGGAAATCGTACGGTTGTTGGTAATCATGCCGTCAAGCAGGCCGACAGGTTCCCCGTCCTCAAAAAGGATCAGGAAGCAGTCGGGAAAGACCGCCAGACGCTTTTCAAAGCTTTCGCGAGTAGCCATTTCGGCCTCCGGGAAGCTCTGCGCCTCAATGCTCGCAAGGATGTCCACGTCCTTAGGCGTGGCGGCACGGAGAGTAAACAAGGCAGCACCTCATGAATACGTGAATGTTCCGACAGGCAGCACAGCAGCGGCGTGACGTGCGGCCCAAATCGCGCATTTTAACTGATTCGGTCTGATTGTCCGTTGTATTCAGATCATGACGCGGATCACACAAACTTCACCGGTTCGACATCAAGTCTTCATCGACGTGTCAACGGAGCGTCATGACAACTCTTGAAAATGCACGTCGTTGGAGGTCGATCCCTGAGCAGCTTGCGCAGCAAGCGCCCGAACCTCTGAAATCCAAGAACGCAGAATATTTTGGAGAACTCCATGCAGCGTCGTCTTTTCTTCCGCAATGCGGCCGGCCTATTCCTCGCTCCTGCCGCCATGCAGTTTGCCGGCACGGCCTCTGCCGCTACGCCGGCTGTCAGCCCGATCGAGCTGCCGCCCGCGGAAGACATCATTTCCTCCTTCGGCTGGGTAACGGACATCCACTACACCACCGCACCCACCCATACGATCCCGGCGGAAGACTCCATCCGCGTTTATTCGCACTCCCTTGCCAAACTCCATCAGGCCATTGACGTCTTCAATACGCGCAAGCTTGATTTCGCCATTGAACTCGGCGACTTTAAGGACTGCACGAAGACGGTTGACCGCGAACTGACCATCGGCTTCCTGCAGACGGTCGAATCGGCCTTCCGCCGTTATCAGGGCGACCGCTACCACGTCATGGGCAACCATGACTTCGACCAGATTTCACTCGGCGACTATCTCGCCAACACGAACAATGCGGGCGATGCCGACGGCAAGACCTACTATGCCTTCGTGAAGAACGGCGTGAAGTACATCGTCCTCGACGCCTGCTTCAACAACGATGAAGGCGAGCACTATTCGCTCGGCAAGCTCGACTGGCAGGTAGCCATCGTTCCGAAGATGGAAATGGAATGGTTCCGCAAAGAACTTGCAACCGGCAAGGAACCTGTCGTCGTCTTCTGCCACCAGCTCGTCAACACCTGGGACGAAAAGACGCAGAACATCCCCCACGCCTTCTTCGTGCAGAACGCCGCAGAAGTCGTCGATGCCATGGAAAAGAGCGGCCGCGTTCTGGCCTTTATCTGCGGCCACTTCCATAAGGGCGCCTTCTCTGAACACAACGGCATCCACTACATCGTCAATCAGGGGCTTGTTGAACGCCCTCTCCCGCACAACGTTGCCGGCATGGTGCATATCGACAAGAACCACAACCTCTACGTTGAAGGTCTCTGGAACGAACGTTCCCACGTCTGCAAGAAGGCCTAAAACCCGCTTCGGGAAACGTTTCCAGCCAAACGCTCCCTTTGCGGCATCGGACTCTGCCGCGGGATGCGCCGAAGTTTTTGCGAACGGTCTTCGGCGCGCCCGCGGCGGGCCCGCAGCCGCACCCCTTTATTCGCCTCTATGTTCCTCTGAAGGCGCTTTCAGCCCGCTCTCGCCCGCTTTCTAAATGGGCCGAAGCGGGTTTTCTTTTTTTCGAGGACACCATAGGCGGATGCCGCTTTGGACATCCTGAAGAACAGAGTTCGGCCGCTAGAATAGAAGCAACAACTTCTTAGAAGACTTCCGCTATGAAGCCGCTGCGTCTATTCTCCACTCTCGCCCTGTCGGCCGTGATTGCGCTCTGCGCCGCCACAGCTTGGAAGCTACGTACTGCTGAAAATGCCGCGTCGGCCAATCGTGCCTGGGGCAATGTGGAAACACGGCAGACGTCGCTCGCCTTTGAAGCCTCCGGACGCATTGCGGCACTCCATAAAGAAGAAGGTGAATCCGTAGAAGCCGGCGAACTTTTAGGACAGCTCGATGATGAAGCGCTCCGAATCAGCCGGCGGCAGGCCGCTGCTGAACTCAAGCGCCTTCAAGCGCAGGCAGCGCTCGCGCATGAGGGCACTCGTGAGGAAGATATTGACGCAGCTCGCGCCAATGAAGCAGCAGCACGCGCTCAGCTCGAATACGCTTCGGCCACGCTTAAACGGCAGCAGGATCTGGTTCCCGTTGGCGCAGCCAGCCGCCAGATGCTCGACGATGCCCGGCGTGCCGAACATGCCGCACGCGAATCTCTGACTGCCGCAGCAGCCCAGCGCGCGGCAGCTGAAAAAGGACCGCGCGCGCAGGAAATTGCCGCTGCCGCGGCAGAAGCCGCAGCTGCGTCGCTCGCAGCCCTTGACTACCAAATCCATCGGGGAGCGGTCCTCACGGCACCTTCAGCCGGCATCATTCGAGCCCGTCTTGCGGAACCCGGCGACATGGCCAGTCCCTCGCGAACCATCTACCAGCTTTCCGTTGCTGACCCCAAATGGATCCGCGCTTATCTCACTGAACGTCAGCTCGGCCTCGTGAAGGAAGGGACTTTGGCAACCGTTTTTACCGATACGGTTGGTCCCGTTGACGGCACCGTCGCCTTTGTCTCTGATACAGCCGAATTCACGCCGAAAACGGTGCAGACCGAGGACCTGCGCGCCAGTCTCGTCTATGAAGTGCGCCTCACCGTACGAGATCCGGAGAACCGGCTTCGGCTCGGGCAGCCCGTGACCGTTGAGTTTGCGCAGCCGCGGAGTTCGCCGCATGACTGAGGCGCTGCCGCTCGTTGTCCGAGGGCTCGTTAAGACCTTCCCGGGCCCTGACGGCACGCCCTTTGCTGCCGTCGATCATCTCGATCTGGAATTGCCTGCGGAAGGTGAACTCGCTGCGGTTGTGGGTCCGGACGGCGCCGGGAAAACCACGCTCCTGCGGCTCTTGGCCGGCATACTGAGCCCGGATGCCGGCAGCATCAGCCTCTTTGGCCTCACTCCCGATACAGAAGACGAGCGCTTTACGCATACCGTCGGGTTTATGCCCCAAAAAACCGGACTCTATGAAGAACTCACCGTATTCGAGAACTTTTCCCTCTTCGGCCGGCTTCGCGGCCTTGCCGCTCACGAACTCCAATCCAAGTTTCAAGAGCTGATGACGCTCTCGGGCCTTGTCGGCTTTGAGAATCGGCTCGCAGGCAAGCTTTCGGGCGGCATGAAGCAAAAACTAGGCCTCGCCTGCGCACTTCTTGGAGAACCGAAGCTCCTGATTCTCGATGAACCTACGGTGGGCGTTGATCCGCTCTCACGCCGAGAACTCGGCCGCATTCTCGATGCCATGCGGCTGCGCTCGCAAATGACCGTAGTGATGTCAACGGCGTACCTGGATGAAGCCGAAACCGCTGACCGCGTCATCGTGCTCTCACGCGGCCGCATTGCCGCTCAAGGAAAGCCCCAGGCGCTTTGCGCTCCCCTGACGGGCCGAACATTCCGCGCTGAAGCGATTGAAGCCGAGCACTCCTCAACGCTCGCCCGAACCCTGATGGAAGCAGCTGCACTCCCGCCCGGTCTGGCGCTTATCATTGACGCCGTGCCGCGGGGACGTTTCATTGACCTTTTGGCAGCCGCTCAGAGCGGCGCCAATGAATTATCACTTCGATTACGGCAGTCACTTCACTCGGGACCGTTGCCGGCCTTCCATTTGGCTCAGCGCCCGCCAACACTCGAAGATCTCCTCGCGGACCAAGGTTATCTGCCGTCTGATGCCGCTTCGGGCTCATCAGCATCCAAACTCAAGCATCTCCCGACGGCTGACGCCCAAAGCGAAAACCTCTATGCCCCGGCAACACTTTTCCCCGGGGAATATGCAGTGGAGGCGATTGACCTCTCTCGGCGCTTTGGCAGCTTCACTGCCGTTGCCGACAGCACTTTTCAAGTGCGGCGCGGCGAAATCTTTGGGCTCCTTGGTCCCAACGGCGCCGGGAAAACGACGACCTTCCGCATGCTCTGCGGTCTGCTTGCGCCCACCACCGGCGACATTCGCGCAGCCGGCGCAGATCTGCGCCGCGCCAAATCCGCCGCCCGCGCCAGAGTCGGCTATGTTGCGCAGAAGTTTTCACTTTATGAACGGCTGACGGCACGGCAAAACCTCGAATATTTCGGCGAAGCCTATGGCGTCGCCGGTCAAAACCTTGCCCGCCGCATCGATGCATTAGCCGCCGAGCTCGGGCTTTCAGACGACCTTGAACGGCGCACAGCAGTGCTTCCCCTGGGTGCCAAGCGGGAGCTCGCTTTTGCCTGCGCGCTGATCCACCGGCCTGCCGTGCTTTTTCTCGATGAAGCCACGTCCGGAGCGGATCTCACTGCCAGACGCGCCTTCTGGCGGCGCATCGTCAGACTCTCCCAAGCCGGCACTACCATCGTCGTTACGACGCACTTCATGGAAGAAGCAGAGTACTGCGACCGAATTCTGATTCAAGACAATGGCCGTATATTGGCCTCCGGAACGCCATTAGAAGTCCGAACCCGCGCGAATGCCGAAAGTATCGATGAAGCTTTCCGGCAAATCGTGCTCAATGCTCGGCGCGCCGAAGCCGAAAAGAAGCGCGCCAAGTCGTCGGAGGCCGCACGATGAACAGAGAACGCGGCAGACCTCAGCTCCGCTTTGGTGAGCAGCTTCTCATTTTGCTCGAGAAAGAATGGCTGCAGATGGTTCGCGATCCTGCCGTGATCTTCATGGGTGCGCTGCTGCCTGTCGTCCTCATTGTCCTCTTCGGCTGGGGGCTTTCGATGGATCTGCTCAAAGTGCCTGCAGTCTTCACGGCGGGCGAATCAACCGCCTTGACGGCAGAGGTTCGCGCCGCTTTCCGCGGAAGTCCCTACTTTGAACTCACTGAAGTGCCGTCGCGGCACGACGCCGAAAGGCTCTTTGCGGCCAGACGCACGGAAGTCATCATTGATTTGCCGCCCGGGTTCACGCGCGACGCCGCGATGGGCCGCGCTCAGATAGGACTTACCGTTCACGGCGTTGATGCGAGCGCAGCCTCGATCATCCGCACCTATGCCGCAGCTGTCGTCGCCGGACTCTCGCAGAAGATTGCGCTTCGTGAAGACTTTGCGCTGCTGGGAAGCTCTGCGGGCCCGCAGGCTCAGACGTCAGGAGCCGCAGCGCTTCTCTCCCGCACATGGTTCAACGAGGCCAACACCTCCGCCTGGTATCTGGTTCCGGGACTTTCCATCGTGGTGCTGACCCTCTCGGCAAGCTTTCTCGGGGCCATCATCATCGCTCGGGAGTGGGAACGCGGAACGCTTGAAATGCTCTCGGTAACGCCGGCGAGCCCAGGCGCCATTCTGGCGGCCAAGTTTCTCGTCAACTTTCTTTTGACGGCCGTGGGCGCCATGCTGGCATTTTTCGCAGCCGTATTCGTTTTTGAAGTCCCAGTGCGCGGCAGCCTCTGGCTGCTCGCGGCCACGATACTGCTTTATTCCGCCTGGGCCATTGCCTTTGGGCTGCTCCTCTCAGCCGTCTTCAAAAGTCAGTTTACGGCGATTCAGTTTGCCGTCATCGGCAGCTACCTGCCCTCCCTCATGCTCTCGGGATACCTCTTTGACTTGAGGAGTGTTCCTTGGTTCATCTCTGCCGTCGGCAGACTGATGCCGCCCACCTACGCCATTGAATCCGTGAAGATTCTCTATCTCTCAGGGGAGCCCGAGCGAATCGTGCTGGCCAACCTGGCCCTGCTGGCGGCCGCCGCACTCGGCTTCTTTGCGCTCGCGCTCGTGTTTGCCCGCAAGCGGCTGGATTGATATAGGTGCGCCGACATGATGATCAGGCAGTCTCTTCAGAACATTTGGGCGGCGTTCACCGCGTCGCTCCTGCGGTTGAAGGCACTCTCCAAAAAGGAGCTCATCACGCTCCTTCTCGATCCGAGTGTCCGCAGAATTCTCTTCGTGCCGATCCTCGCTCAGTCCATTCTGTTTGGCTACGGCGCTACCTTTAATCTGGAGGAAGCGCCTTACGTGCTCTATGACGCTTCTCAGACGCCGGATTCTCGAGCTTTGTCAGCAAGGCTTGAAGCCAACCGTATCTTTAAGCGCGCAGCGCAAGTGCCCTCAGCTCAGGCCTTTACGGCAGCCGTTGCCGACGGCCGCGCACTTGTCGGCTTTTGGATCCCTGAAGACTTTGCGCAAAAACTCGCACGCGGCGAAACCGCTCCCGTTTATGTCGCTGCTGACGCACGCAACACGACAACCGCCAATGTTGCAGTCGGCTACGCTGCGGCAATCATCGAAGAATTTAACGCATCCCGCCAAGTCCGATCGGTTCTGGAGCTTAAAGACCGCTACCGCTACAACGAAAACGGCATCACTCGCTGGAACATCATGACGGGACTGATTTTAGGCCTGGCGATGATTCAGGTGATGCTCCTCGCAGGGCTTGCAGTCTCGCGCGAGCGTGAGGAAGGATCCTTTGACATGATGCTGATGACGCCGCTCACCCCCGTCGAAATCCTCATCGGCAAGGCCGTGCCGCCAATCGTTATCGGCGTCCTTCAAAGCGCCATGATCTTTGCCGTCTGCCGCTGGTGGTTTGACATTCCTTTTGCGGGGTCGCTTGCTTTGCTCTTTGGCGTCGTGCTCCTCTTTGCGGCCAGCATCGTGGGGCTGGCGCTCATGATTTCCGCCTGGGCGCAGACACTGCAGCAGTCGGTTGTAGCATGCTTCATTCTGCTGCTCCCTTCACTCGTCCTCTCCGGCCTCATGACGCCGACAGCAGCCATGCCCGAATGGATGCAGACCATTACCATTCTCAATCCCGTCCGCTACGGAATTCTCGTGGTGCGCATGATCTACTTTGAAAATGCCGGCATTTCTGAAATCGCCCCCTACCTCTGGCCGATGACACTGATTGCCGCAGCATCAGTGCCAGGCGCCGTATGGCTCTTCGGGCGAAAAGTAGCGTGACGCCATTAAGGCCGAACTCGAAGCTTTCCCACAAACATGCGGTTTCAAACTTCCGTCACTTGATTAAAAACTCCGGCGTTAAAGTACTCAGCAATCATCCATCATTTCAGCTTGGGCCAGTACGACGGCAAATGCTAAGGCTGCCGTACGCCTGCAATCATTTTGGAGCAGCATCATGAAGGGTCTCATTCTTATCAGTACCGTCGCTTTCTCGCTCGCTTCTTTTGCCGCCTCTGCATCTGAAGCCCCCTCCGAATCCGTCTGTTCACTCACTCACCTGAAACTGGTGGCGGATAAGGAGGGCCTCGATCCTGCAGGGGCTTTAGCCAAGGAATGCATCGGCAAAGGCTATACCGCCGCCAAGGCTTTCTTTGCGGAGGGCTACGACGCCAAAGACGGCTATGAAGACGTCAAGGAAGGCTCCAAAGACGCTTACGACAAGGTCAAGGACGGCGTGGTTGAGGGTGCCGGCGCAGCTTGGAACGGACTCAAAGAGGCCGGGGCTTCGGTGAAAGAGTCGCTTTTTGGTTCCAAGAAATAATTATTGGAGAGAGCACCCGAAAAACCTCCGCGGTCAGTTAAATGTCCGCGGTTCTTTTCGGCCGGCAGACGTAGAATTCATTCTCTATGCTTTTCACTAGGACGGCAGGCTGACTGGGCGTAAAGCACATTGCACCCCTGCGGCAGCCCTTCACCATATAACAAGCAATTTCCAGACAATGTCAGGAGACAAGTTCATGACCGCATACACCGAAAAACAGTACGTTGAGGAAATGATCGCCACGCGTCGGAAGATCCACCAAACGCCCGAAGAAGGCTGGACGGAATTCCAAACCACCTGGCTGGTCGCAGAGCGGCTTCGTGCTTTAGGGCTTAAGGTGCTGCTCGGCACACAAGTCATCAATCCCAAAGCGGTGATGGGCCGTGATCCCAAGCTGGTGGAAGCCGCCATTAAGCGTGCGCTCGCTGCCGGCGTTCCGCAGAGCTTCATTGATGAAACGGGCGGCTACACCGGCGCTGTTGCGGTGCTTGAGACCGGCCGCCCCGGTCCCGTGACGGCTTTCCGCAGCGACATGGACTGCGTGCTCGTCACTGAATCCGACTCCCCCGATCATCTCCCGACCGCCTGCGGCTTCAGCTCCAAGCGCCCGGGCTTTATGCATGCCTGCGGCCACGACGGACACACTTCTGTTGCACTTGAAGTCTGCCGCTGGCTCGTTGATCACAAGGATCAGCTCAAAGGCACCATCAAGGTGCTCTTCCAGCCGGCCGAAGAAGGTGTCCGCGGCGCAGGCGCCATGGCTGCCTCGGGCGTGGTTGACGATGTTGACACTCTGATCGGCGCTCATGTCGGCACTTTCGCCAAGCTCGGCACGATCGGCCTTTGTGAAAGCGGGTTCCTCGCCTCCACCAAGATTGACGTTCACTTCCACGGCCGTCCGTCTCATGCGGGGGCCGACCCGGAAAAGGGCCGCAGCGCACTGATGGCCGCCTGCGCCGCCGCCATGATGATGCAGGGCATTCCGCGCAGCGGCGAAGGCACAACCCGCATTGCAGTAGGCCGGCTCAATGCCGGCGAAGGCCGCAATGTCACGCCCGTTCATGCCGATATGCAGCTCGAAGTGCGCGGCGAAACAGGTGAGATTAACCAGTACATGGTGAAGAACGTCGAGAACATCGTCGAAGGCGTCAAGCGCGCTTATGAAGTCGAAGCTGAAATCGTCAAGGCCGGCGAAGCCACAACGCTGCCCTCCTGCCCCGAAGTGCTCGATCTCATCGAATCGGTGGCCAAGACCGTTCCGGGCGTCGAGTCGATTGAACGCTTCAACAAGCCCTCGGGATCGGAAGACTGCACACTGCTCATTGAGCGGGTAGTTCAGCACGGCGGCCGCGGCGCTTACTTCCTCTTCGGCTGCAACCATCATGGTCATCACCGTGCCGATTTCGAAATTCAGGACGAAACCAGCCTGCCGATGGCCTTCAACATGTTTAAAGGTCTAGCACTGCGCCTCAACGGCATTTGATCGGCTTCGAGCCTGCCCGCTTTAAAGCGTCTGCGTTTACACATAAGTACTGTGCAGTCGGGTTGAAGCGCGCTTGAAAAGATGCCCTATCCCGCTGATTAACAAAGGATCGGCGGGATATTTTTTGTCCGTCAAAATCGCTTAACCGGTCTGTAGAATCTTTGTTCATACCTATTCACGGCAGCGGCAGGAGAAGAATTCAAATGGCTACCAGACGGCAGTACGGCACCACATGGTGGGGCGCAGCGTGGCTCGCTGCACTTGAAAAAGTCGATGATGCCAACCGGCTGCCGCGCGGCAAGTCCTACGCCAATACGGGACGCGTTAAACAGTTTTCATTAGCTGCCGACCGTCCCGGCTGCGTAGAAGCCTTTGTCTCAGGATCGGTCTACTATCCTTATGAAGTGACGGTCGGCATGAAGCCCATCTCGGCGAGGGATGCCAAACGACTGACCGCCGCCATTGCCGCCGACCCGGATTTGGTTGCCTCACTCATGGACGGCGAACTCCCGCACGGCATCGCCGATCTCTGCCGAGAGCTCGACATTGAGCTTTTTCCGCGAAGCTGGCGTTCCATGCAGCTTTCCTGCTCTTGCCCGGACTCTGCACGCGTGTGCAAGCATCTCGCCGCCGTGTTTTACGTGATGGCCGACCGTATCGACATCGACCCGTTCTTCATCTTCCGCTTCCGCGGGCTGGATCTGAAGGCCGAGATGCGTAAGTGCGGCATCGATGTGGACCGAGCTGTGAAGGTGAAGCCTCTCGATGCATCCGAAATTTTGTCCGGGAGCGCCGCTCTGATGAGCGAAAAAGAGAGCACTTATGCTGCTCAAAGCACCCCGCCGAACGAAAGCGCTCCAGCTCCTCTCGCCTCGGGATCCGCCGCCGATGCCGCCCTGCAAAGACTCCGAAGTCTTCCCTACGCCGGGCTTGAACCTTTAGGCGAAACCATCCTCAAACTGATCCCCAAGACCTCCGCCATCTCGAACAATCCAGACTGCACGGCCTTTACGCGCCAAGTCATGCGGCAAGCCGAACGAGAGGCCAGAAACGCCATTGCGGAGGCTTTCCTTTTAGAGAGCAGCCTCTCGCAAGGCATTGACGAGCGAATAGAGGCAGAAGCGGCCGACGAGGAACGGAGCAGCGGAACTCCTCTCCTCACGCCCAAAGCCGCCTGGAGCGCTTTTGCAGATCCATTTTTTCATGCGGAGGGTTCCGGCCGCAAAACCGCACAGCAGGCATGGGAGAAGGCTTCGGCAGAGATCAAAACACGTACGCTTCCAAAGCTCACGCTGGCCGCCAACAACCTCTCCTTTGTCATCGAGCTTGAACTGCCGGCAGCCTCAAGCCGGTCTCAGCCCAAATGTGTTCGGGTCGACTTCAGCGAATTCTTTTACGTGCTCCTCACCTCCCTTTCCCGCCGCGAAGCTCAGGCGCTCAGCCCGGAAATCGAATGCTGGCGTGAAACTGCAGCGGCCGCTGCGCACCTTCTCGAAAACGGCGCCCTCATCCCCGCTGCAGTTTCTACAGAAGCCATCAAGGACCCCGCGCCTCGCATCTGGTGGATACCGGCGCTCAGAAGCAAACCCGTGCGCCAATTGGTCAATGCTTTGGCTCAAGGCATTGCTCCGTGGGCAGACCGTATGGTCGAGTGCGACGCTGCACTCGGCCCTGACGGCGAAATCGACCCCAAACGTGCTGCGGTACTGCTGCTTTCTGCGGCCTTTTCGGGCTTCATCAACCGAGGCGTACTCGGCTGGAAGGCATTCAAAGGACCGTCCGACATCTTTGAAGCAGCGGCTGCCTGCTGCTCGCTCGACCAACTCGACGGCAAAGTCATGCCGTCAGCAGGCGAAGCGCTGGCACGCATGCTGAAGCCCTTCGCTTTGGGCGACGCCTATCCTTGGCGGCCGGTTCTAACCGTACGCAGCGCTAAAAAAGACTGTTTTGCCGTCAATTTCGGTATTCTCGGACGTTGTGCCGATCTGCAGAAAGCTGCTGAAAACGAACTATCGCGCCCGCTCTCGGCTGAGGATCTGCCTGAAAACGCTGCCCCTGAGGACATTCCCAACATTCCCAGCAGCCCCGACATGCCGCCAGCCGCCCCGGATTCGGAAGCCCTTTTTCGCGAAGCGGATGCTGCTGCAGGTCGAGCCTCGTCTGCCTCCTTAAGCGCCGGCTCAAAAGAACCTCAGCTGCCGATGGATCGGCCGGTACTTCTGCGCACCTTGCTTAGCAATCCCGTCTGGGCAAACCACCGCTTTGCCGCACTCACCATTTTGAAAACTATTGCACAGGCCTTCCCAGTGCTCGACGGCATCCGCAAGCGCAAAGGCAAACCCGCATCGCTTCCCATGGAAGACTTGAAGGACTTTCTCTTTGACATTGCACCGCACCTCAGCATGCTCGGCATCACCCTGATGCTCCCGCAGGCCATGCGCAATCTTCTGCGGCCCAAGTTGGTGGGCGCTGCCGCCGCCAATATCGACTTCATGAAGAGTCCGCTGGGACGGGACGCCTTGGCAGCCTTCGATTGGAACGCTGCTGTCGGCGGCCGTCTTTTGTCGAAGGACGAATTCCAGGCCCTTGCCGGCAAAGCCGGACAGATCGTCCAGATCGGCGATGATTTCGTCTATCTCGATCCTGATGAAATCAACCGCATCAAGAAAACGCTTGACAACCCTCCGCCCATGACGGCGCTCGAACGGATGCGGGCCGTGATTACCGGCGAATTTGAGGGCGCCGAAATTGAAGTTTCCAATGACGTGAAGGAAGGGTTAAAGCGGATTACCGAAGTCACCGATGTGAAGCCGCCCGAAGGCCTTCAGGCAACACTGCGACCCTATCAGGCGCGCGGCTACTCGTGGCTCATGAAGAATACGAAGCTGGGCCTCGGCTCGCTGATTGCCGACGACATGGGGCTTGGCAAAACGCTTCAGGTTATCAGCGCCGTGCTTGAATTGAAGAATACGGGAGAGCTGAAAAAGAAAAAGGTCCTCGCCGTTCTGCCCACTACGCTGATCGCCAACTGGACCCGAGAGCTCACAAAGTTTGCCCCGACAGTGACTTTCGGCGTATACCACGGCGCCGACAGGCAGCTGCCGGCGGGGGCCGACATGCCCGACGTGGTGCTGACGAGCTACGGCACGCTGCGCAGAGACTATGACTTGCTCTCTGCCCTGAAGTGGCGCCTTCTCATCATCGATGAAGCCCAGGCGGTGAAAAATCCCGGCACGGCGCAGACTGCAGCCGTGCGCGGCATCAAGGCGCAGCAGGTGATTGCCATGACGGGCACGCCGGTGGAAAACCGTCTGATGGAATTCTGGTCCATCCTCTCGACGGTACAGCCCAAGCTCCTCGGCTCCATGAAGGAATTCGCGGACGTCTTTGCGCGTCCGATTGAAGCCGATCATGACGAACGCGCGGCAGAAGCTTTCCGCCGCCTCACGGCGCCCTTCATGCTCCGACGGGTGAAAACTGATAAGTCCATCATTGCCGATCTGCCCGAAAAGAACACCATCGATCATTTCGCTCAGATGCATCTCGAACAAGCTGTGCTTTATCAAGAAACGCTTGATCGAATGCTTAAGCAAATCATGGAGGCCGAAAAATCGCCTGAAAACAACACACCGGCCGGACGGATGGCGCGCCGAGGCCGTGTTCTTAAACTCATTACGAGCCTGAAGCAAATCTGCAACTCTCCGTCGCAGTTCCTGAAAACTTCATCTCTGACGCCCGATTCCGGCAAGGGCGATGCCCTCCTGGAAATCCTTTCGCAGTGCGCTGATACCGACCGCAAGGTGCTCATTTTTACGCAGTACCGCGAAATGGGCGAACGGCTTCAGGATTGGATTGCGCAAGCTCTCGGCGAGCGCCCCGACTTTCTGCACGGCGGCGTATCGGCAGAGGAGCGCATGAGAATGGTCGACCGCTTTCAGGAAGACCGCACCGTGCGAAGTTTCATTCTCTCCCTCAAGGCGGGCGGCACAGGGCTTAACCTTACCGCGGCGTCGGCCGTCATTCACTATGACCTCTGGTGGAATCCGGCCGTCGAGGCGCAGGCCACGGACCGGGCATTCCGCATCGGACAGCGCCGAGACGTGCTGGTGTACCGCTTCATTACCGCCGGTTCCT
>OGIZ01000931.1_pt1 | contig 13835 bp, 10 predicted proteins | sample 1571911 | NCBI WGS metagenome assembly OGIZ01 (sample SAMEA2582108, study PRJEB24529) | metagenome | biome: Human gut stool | place: China | collected 2011 | reverse complement strand
AAATGGGGCAAAAGTCAGTAAAATCAAGTGTTTTCAGTTTGCTCAGCAGACACTACATAGAGCTGCATCGCAAGATAAATACTCATATTCTGCACCGAAAATCGCTGTTCTTTTTCTTCCGCCAACAGATCTTCCAAAACACGTTCTACTCTCTTTTGCTCCTCTTTATCCAGAAAAAGAAGAGACTGCACTCCGTATACCAGCATCTCATTTTCTCTTGCCTTGCGCTGTTCAAAACACAAAGACATAAACAGGCCAATATGAAAAGAAACCTTTACACAATGCAAAGGTTTTCTGATATTTTCAATCCGATAAAAAAGATGCATATACAGGCAGAAAAAACTACCTTCCTGAATCTGAAATTTCTCTCCGTTGATCCAGAGTTCTGCATCTCCACTGATTACATAATAAATTTCGGTCTGCTCATGAAACCGCTGCTCGACCGGCTTTTTAATCTCCATCTCTGTAATATGGACCTGTTTTTCTTTTAAATTATAGTAATCAATTCCGGTAAACCAGTCTTTCTGATACCACATCCTACTTCTCCTTCTGCAGCGGCTGCTTTTCCATCCTGTAGTTTTTCAGGAGTACACCTTTTCTGACAACCCCTTGTTCCTGAATGACCATATATCCTCTGGATTCAAAAAACGGTCTTGCCGTGATTGAAGCATGCGTTTCAACCACATTCTGATCTGCATAATGCTCCAGCTCGTCACAGATTGCAGAAGCGATTCCCTGATGCTGATACGCTTTGTGAACATACAGCCGGTCCAGATAGCCGGTGTCACTGATATCCCCAAATCCTGTGATTCCATTTTCCTCTTCTGCGATCACCGTGTAATGCTCTAAAAAGGACTGATTCCATTTTTCCAGATCCACATTGCCATCTGCCCATGCATCCACCTGCTCTTTTGTATAATCCTTTGTATTGACCGAATGAACAGTCTCATAAAACAACTCTGTAAGCGCCTTGCAATCTGCCGGTTTATAAACTCTTAAGATCAATTTAGTTTCCTCTTTTCTTTTTTCATTTTCAATTCTCATACTTTTTTACTCTGCCAGCGATAAATGCCTCCCAGAAGTCCATATTCCAAAATTATCATCAGATAAATTCCGGAAAGCTGCAGCAGCTCTGCCGCTGCAAACGCACCAACACCAAAGATCACAGATGCCGCAGCCGTAATCCAAAAGACCTGCCCTTCTTTTCCGATTCCCTGAAGATACAGCAGCCTGATCCGATATGGAATTTTGACCAGCACCAAAAGCACGATCATCCAAAGATAATCTCCCGCCCTGGCAATGATCATCTCGTCTGATAAAATCCAGTGAAACACTTCTTTTTGAAAGATTCCGCACAGCATCCCCACTGACAGAACAATCATGCCTGATAATTGTATCCCCGCTTTTTCATAACTTCTGACTGCCGCTTTCTTTCCTGCCGCATGATTTTGCAAGGCATAGGTCTGCGTTGCTGCCGCATACGCATACACAGGAAGCTCCAGCATCCCACAGACGAGATCCAGCAGCTTATAAACAGCCACATCTTCTGCTCCTAATCTTGCCACCGCTGCCAGAACCATAAATACAAAGATTGTACTTTCCAGCAATTCCTGTCCCAGTAAAGACGGATAGATTTTCCATATCCTGTATATCAATCCCCGGATCTCTTCTGCCCTGATCGTTTTTCTCCTTTGCCGTTCTTTCCAGTAAGTAATCTGATAAACCAATAGTCCGCAACCAAGACCAAGAATACTTCCCCAGGCGGCTCCTGCTGTTCCAAGACGAGGAAAGCCAGCTGCTCCGTATACAAGCACAAAATCGAAAAACAGATTTACTGTTATAGAAACAACAGTCACCCAAAGGGTAATCTTTGTATTCTGCCCGTTTTTAAAGTATACACTATATTGAAAAATCAACATATTCTGCAGTACGGTAAATGATGCCGGATAAAAGTACCCAAGAAGCTCCTGTAATTCTTTTCCCTGTTGTCTATATACCGCATAAAAAAATGGCTTTCCAAACAGGATACTTACAAGTACAACTGTCAGACCGATCAAAATAACAAGAATTTTACTTCCTGCAAATGCATTCTCAAATCCTCGCTCATCCTGCTTCCCTATCTTCTCTGCCGCAATAATGTGAAACGCCGAAGAAAGCATCCCCAGGGCTCCTGTCACTCCATACACAACAGAAGCTGCAATTCCAACTACTGCAAACCCCCGCACAGAATAATGTCCTACAATCGCCTGATCCAGAATCTCAAACAGACTGGTCAATAAATAATGCAGCAAAATCGGATATGCCATCCGATTGAGTTCCTGAAATTCTTTTCTATTTTTCATTTTCCTTCTCCTTTTGCTAAATCTACAATTTTAAAAGGAGAATATGTCTGTATCGCCTATTCTCCCAATAGGCCGATCACATGCGCATATGCCATAAAAACCCTCTTTTCTATCTGAAACTTTACTTCGCCTGTCTCTATTATAGTTATGTTATCTAAAATGTTCCTCAAATGCCTCTCTTGTGATTTCAAAAACACATTTATAGCGTCAAGTTATGTATAGAATTATATCTTTTTTCTTCTGTTTTGTCTATTTTAACATCATTTAATAACGGATTTCATGTGGCAGCTTCTTGTCCTTTTATCTGCTGTTTGTTATAATGAAAGACCGCCTGAAACTGGAAGGTGCCGTTTGTGGGATGGAAACAGGTGCCTGATTCAGATTTTACAGTGAAAAAATTTGAGAAAAGTGAGGAAAAAACATGAACAACCATCAGAAAGAACAACAGCTGGAAGAGCAGCATCTGGCACAATGTCTGAAAATCATTCAACAGAACATCCATTTATATGAGGACAAGGAAAGCCAGTACAAAAAAGAAGTGACAGAACTTTACCGGGCAACACGAAAAGGTGAAGGTGATTCCTATGGTATGTTGGTGGCTGGAAGAAATATTCTGGAACATACCCAGAATGCTCTCCGAAAAAACAGGGCCGCCTTTGATAAAGCCTATTTCGGAAGAATCGATTATCAGGATGAAACCTACGGTGTAACTGAAAGCCTGTATATTGGCAAAAATGGTGTGACCCTCGATTCCAATGACGTAATTATCGCGGACTGGAGAGCACCTGTTTCCAGCGTTTATTATGAAAACGAGCTGGGCCTGGGCTGTTATGAAGTACCGGGAAGCCAGCCGGTGGACATTAACTTACATAAAAAAAGGACTTATGACATTCAGGGCAGCCATCTGTTGGGCTTTTATGATGATGATGTAGCGGCCAATGATGAATTATTGGTAAAATATTTATCTCAAAATAAAGAAGCCGTTCTGGGAGATATCATTGCCACCATTCAGAAGGAGCAGAATGAGATTATCCGGGACACCCCTTTTAAGAATATCATTGTCCAGGGTGTAGCAGGCAGTGGGAAAACAACAGTGGCCCTTCACCGGATTTCTTATGTACTGTACAACTATGAAGAAAAATACAAACCTTCGGAATTTTGTATTGTAGGAAGCAGTGATATGCTGCTAAATTATATCAGCAGCGGTCTGCCGGAACTGGATGTCAACCATGTGCGCCAAATGCGGATGGACGTATTTCTGCCCTATCTTATGGGAAATACCTGGAAGAAAAAAATATCAGATCATCCAGGAAGATGCCATGGCTCCAGTAAAGAGCAAACTGGGATTCGTGGAAGCCTTGGAAGAGTTTTTAAAACTGTGGCAGACTCACTATCTGAATTTGGATACGATCAAAGACCGGGAACTGGGCGTTTTATTGTCCAGAGAAAATATGGAAGAGACCAAAAGCAGGAATCCCCAGCTTTCCCTGCTGCAATTGGAAAAGCTGTTGAATGCCAGACTTGCTTCCAGAATTAAATTTCTCTGTACAGAACGAAGGGAAGAATACCGGAAACAAAAATTACAGGAATACAAGAAATATTTTCACTCTGTCGACCAGAAATGGACTGCCCAGCAGATTTACCAGGAGTTTCTTCTCTGGTTCAAAGGAGCAGAAAATGTCCTGTCCCATGTGCAAAAGGGGAAATTTGACTTATATGATACGGCATGTCTCTGTCTCATCTGGAAACGGATTTTGAAGAAAAAAGATGAGGATGAATTCAGTCAGATTATTATTGACGAGGCACAGGATTTTGGCGTCATGGTTTATTATGTGATGAAGCAAGTCCTAGATACCTGTTATTTTACCATTATGGGGGATGTATCTCAGAACATCCGCTACGAAACCGGTATGAATGACTGGAAAGATTTGAAGAAAGTCTTATTCCAAAAAGAACAGGACAGCTTTTACCTTCTGGCAAAGAGCTACCGAAATACCATCGAAATTTCCCAATATGCAGGGAACGTCTTGGAAAAAGCCTCCCTGGGCAGTTACAAAATACAGCCTGTTATCCGCCACGGGCAGGAAGTCCAGATACATCGAGAAGAAGGGGACGCACTGGAAGCCCTGTTAAAGAACACAGTTGCAAAGGTACAGCAGGAAGGCTTTGAAACCATTGCCGTGGTATGCAGAACCGAAGAAGAAGCATCCCAGGTAAAACGGATACTGGAAATCGAAGAGGAGGAGCAGGACTTTCATAATGGTGTCATGGTGCTCACGGTAACCCTTACAAAAGGGCTGGAATTTGATGTAGTGATTCTCTGGAAAGCAGATGGTGAACATTACGGGGAGAATCCAAAAGAAGCAAAGCTACTTTATGTGGCCATCACCAGGGCGCTGCACCAGTTGTATTTCCTTGGGGATAAACCTCTCAGTGGATTGTTAGGGGATGAAACCCGCAGCCACATGGAATAGATTTATGAGACAAAAAGAGCCCTTCTGTACTTCCAGAAGGACTTCTTTTTGCACTAAAAAAAGCCTTGAAACTCAAGGCTTTTTCAAACTGCGGATGATGGGACTTTAACCCATACTTAGGCACCTACGCAAGATTTTGAGTCTTGTGCGTCTGCCATTCCGCCACATCCGCTTATACTCGGGAACTTTTTCAGCTCCCGAACAAAAAATATATTACCATAGATTTCTTGACTTGGCAAGTCTTTTTTAATTTTTTATCAATTTTTTTCCAATGTCAAAACAATCAAATGTTGCAAAGTAATCTGCTGGTCGTTCCGCACGACGAATCATCTGTACACTTCCATCTTCTTTCAGCAATAATTCTGCATGTTTTAGCTTTCCATTATAGCTGTATCCCATAGCAAACCCATGTGCACCGGTATCATGGATGACAAGGTAATCTCCTTTTTCAATTTTCGGAAGCATTCTGTCGATTGCAAATTTATCATTGTTTTCACAAAGAGATCCTGTAACATCATATTTATGGTCATGTGGTGCATCTTCTTTTCCCATCACTGTGATGTGGTGGTATGCCCCGTACATTGCCGGGCGCATCAGATCAACCGCACAGGCATCTACGCCAATATATTCTTTGTGAGTATGCTTTTCATGGATTGCTGTTGTGACCAGACATCCGTATGGCCCCATCATAAAACGTCCAAGCTCGGTATAGATTGCCACATCTCCCATTCCTGCCGGAACAAGAACCTCTTCATAGACACGGCGAACCCCTTCTCCGATGACACGGATATCGTTCGGCTCCTGATCCGGTGTATACGGAATTCCGATTCCTCCCGAGAGATTGATAAATTTAATGTGAACTCCTGTCTCCTTCTGAAGCTTTACAGCCTGCTCAAACAATACTTTTGCCAGCATTGGGTAATAGTCATTTGTCACTGTGTTACTTGCCAGAAATGCATGGATTCCAAATTCTTTTGCTCCTTTGCTTTTGAGGACTTTAAACGCCTCAAACAACTGCTCTGTTGTCATTCCGTACTTGGCATCTCCCGGATTGTCCATAATATCATTGCTGATCTTAAATAATCCGCCCGGATTGTAGCGGCAACTGATCGTCTCCGGAATATATCCGATCGTTTTCTCCAGAAAATCAATGTGTGTGAAATCATCCAGATTGATGATCGCCCCTAATTTTTCTGCCAGAACATAATCCTCGGCAGGGGTATCATTCGAAGAAAACATAATATCCTGTCCCTTTACTCCGATGGCATCTGACAACATCAGCTCCGTGTAGGAAGAACAGTCACATCCACAGTCATACTCTCTTAAAATGTCAATCAGAAATGGATTCGGACACGCTTTTACCGCAAAATATTCCTTATATCCTTCATTCCAGGAAAACGCCTCCCGAAGAGCCTTTACATTCTCGCGAATTCCCATTTCATCATAAAGATGAAACGGTGTTGGATAGGTTTTCACAATTTCATCCAGCTGTTCTTTTGTTACAAATGGTGTTTTATTCATAATACAGTTCCTCCTTTTTGTAATTGAATCAATTTTATCTCATTTGCCATTGCATTTTTAAATACAGTTACAAAATTCTTCTGTCCGGAATACAGACAGGTATTCAGGCTCCCCTTTCCATACTCCCCTGAAAGCACGCTCTTAGAATCCACGATCAACCCGATCTGCTGTCCTTTTTCCTCTGTCTGATAGAAAATTGCGTCTTTCAATTCATACGGGGCATCTGTCAGGATCACAACTTTCCGCTTCTTTTTCACAAGCTCTTCCAACGCCTGACGGAATGCGTCAAGATATCCTGCTGTACAGGAAAGATACACTCTTTCCCCCGCCTGTGCGATCAGATTCTTCGCCTTATCCAGAATATTCTGTTCTCCTTCAATGGTGATATATCCTTCTGTCTCCGCTTTCTTCTGTGGAAGGTTTCTCTCCATCCACTCCTGCTCCTCCTGCATCCTGCGGATACAGTTCCCGCAAAACTCCTCTACTTTTACCGGAATATAGCGCTTTGCAGACTCTTCGATCACATAGGCCGCTCCTTTTTCTGCCAGCGCTGCCAGAACAGAATACACATTGGACCGGGAAATCCCTGTCTCCTTTGCAATCTCATATCCTGTCTGCTTTCCTTTTACAAGTAATTCCACATAAATCAGAGCCTCCTGCCTTGTCAGTCCGAAATGAAGCAGGTATTCCACATACTGATTCTGTTCCATAGTTTTCTCCCGATCATGTTAGTAGTTCTTTCAAGAAACACTATATAAGAATCGAGAATGCTTGTCAATACAAAAATGCCGTTCACAGAAAAATTCTATGAACGGCATGTGTTATCCTGCCAATTTTATTCAATTGTCGCGATTCTCATCATATTACTGATTCCCTCACAGGCAGCATTTACATCCAGCGCAGGGATTCCGGCTGTCAATACAACAACATCTCCTGTCTCTACACATCGTTTTACTTTTGAAATCTCAATTGCCTCACTGCAGATATCATCTGTTGTATGACATTCCATTGATTTAAGAGCCTGTACGCCCCAGTAAATGGACATTCTTCTCAGTGCTCTTTCACTCGGAGTCACTCCGATGATCGGCTGGATTGGTTTTAAGTTTGACATCACTCTTGCTGTCGCTCCGGAAACTGTCGGTGTAATGATTGCTTTTGCTTTCAGATTCGCAGCTGCCAAAACAGAAGAATATCCGATTGCACTGGAGATTCCTCTCTTTAAGTGATCTCCTGCCTTATCCAGGATCATATCATAGTCCAGGTGCTGCTCTGTATTTTCGATAATGTGTACCATCATCTGCAATGCTTCTACCGGGTATTTTCCCTGTGCAGTCTCTCCGGACAGCATCACTGCATCTGTTCCGTCATAAACAGCATTTGCAACGTCTGTCACTTCCGCTCTTGTCGGACGTGGATTACGGATCATGGAATCCAGCATCTGAGTTGCTGTAATAACAGTCTTGAAGTTATTATTACACTTCTGAATCAGCATCTTCTGCAGGTATGGCACTTCCTCTGCCGGAATCTCAACACCCATATCTCCTCTTGCTACCATGATACCATCTGCAGCACGGATAATCTCATCAATATTGCGAATTCCTTCTGCATTCTCAATCTTCGCAATGATCGGAATATAAGGTGCATCCAGTTCTTTCAAAAATGCGCGGATCTCAAGGACGCACTCTGCATTGCGCACAAAGGATGCAGCGATAAAATCAATATCCTGTTCTACACCAAATTTGATGTCTTCTTTATCTTTTTCTGTGATTGCAGGAAGTCTTACCGGAACGTTCGGTACATTGACCCCTTTTCTCTCACCAAGCTCACCGCCGTTTACGATCTCACAAACAATATCCTGATCTACGATTTCTTTTACTTTCAGTCCGATCAGACCGTCATCGATCAAAATTACTGTTCCCTGCTGTACATCTTCTGCAAGACCTTTATAAGAAAGAGACACTTTTGTATCATCTCCTACGATATCTTCCATTGTAAGTACAAATGTATTCCCTTCCTGGAGGGTTACTTTCTTTCCGTCTTTCAAAAGACCTGTACGGATTTCCGGTCCCTTTGTGTCCAGAAGAATCGCTGTGTGCGCATGTTCTTCCTCGCGAAGCTCTTTCAGAAGATCCATACGGAATTTCTGCTCTTCGTGATCACCGTGTGAAAAGTTGAAACGCGCAACATCCATTCCGTTTTGAATCAACTTTCTCATAACTTCTTTGTCATTTGTATTAGGACCCATTGTGCAGACTACTTTTGTTTTTTTCATGTCATAACTCTCCTTCTAACTTATCCTTAATTCTTATTTCACATGCTGGTGTGTAAATAAATGATCCTGACAATACTCGTAATTTCCATTACACTTGGAACAGAATCGAAATTCCAGACTTGAATCATCCAACTCTGTTCTCCCACAGACAGCACAACGGTGTTTTGCACCATTTGCATAAGTCATATGCGGTCTTGTCTGTTGTCTGAATTTTGCTTTGCGCACCTGTTCTTTTGGTGTATACGGTTTTAAATTCCTGCTGGATAAAAAGAACACGACAAAATTTAAAAGTGATGAAATGATCACTATGCGCGATGCGGGATTGCCGGTTGCCAACTGGTACAGGATGTATACTCCATACACCAGTCCCATCCACTTGATCTTGATCGGAAGGATGAAATACAACAAAAGTTCCATATCCGGATAGCTTGCAGCAAATGCAAGAAAAATTGAGAGGTTGATATAATACGTACTGAAATATCCACCCAGGAAATCTGCCCCCGAGCCATACAGGATGTACAGCACAAACGCTCCCAGTACCGTAAATAAAATACCCGAAAAGATATATACATTATAGCGGAATGCTCCCCAGGTCCTCTCCAGCGTAGTACCGAGAGAATAGTAAAGCATCAGCATAATGACGATTTCCAGAAGACTGCCCTGCGGCGGTACCAGAATCCAGGATACGATCCTCCAGATCTGTCCGTGCAGAATCGCTCCCGGCTGCAGATACAGCCAAATCATCATATCGGGTATAAACAGACGGATTGCATATCCGATAATGTATGTCCCGATCAGGTACGTCGTCAGATTGTGAACGGCGTATCGTCCAAATTTTCTTTCCAGCTTGTTTAACCAGTTCAATGACAATCTCTCCTTATATATTTATTCCCTTACAGAGAGTAATTGTACAGTGAGCATTACTGTTTGTCAAATAATTGTTTTATTTTTTGCGTTAGGATTGTGTTAAATTTTATGAGATTTTCTATTTTTTCCTTAAAATCTTTTGTATATTTATGGTGAACACTCATAATTGTGTTTTTAGACTACTTGTCGTATAATATAAAATGTTGTAAAATAACGACTGCATTTAAATAAGTAATAACTACTATAGTAAAAGATGAGGAATTACTATGAAAAAGAACGAATTATATACTTTAGGGATCGATATTGGTTCCACCACGGTAAAAATCGCAGTCCTGGGAGCAGATAATGAAGTTCTGTTCTCCGATTACGAACGCCATTTTGCAAATATACAGGAAACACTGTCTGATCTTCTCGGACGTGCCATCTATAAACTGGGACCGATCCATGTTTCTCCTGTTATCACCGGATCCGGAGGGCTGACTCTTGCCACCCACCTGCATGTTCCGTTTGTACAGGAAGTGATTGCGGTTTCCACCGCTTTGCAGGATTATGCACCTCAGACTGATGTGGCAATTGAACTCGGCGGTGAGGATGCAAAGATCATTTATTTTGAAGATGGAAATGTAGAACAGCGTATGAACGGTGTCTGCGCAGGAGGTACCGGTTCCTTCATCGATCAGATGGCTTCCCTTCTTCAGACAGACGCCAGTGGGCTGAATGAATATGCAAAAAATTATACTTCTTTATATTCCATCGCAGCACGCTGCGGTGTTTTTGCGAAATCTGATATTCAGCCTCTGATCAATGAAGGAGCTTCCAAAGAGAATTTAGCTGCTTCTATTTTTCAGGCAGTAGTCAATCAGACGATCAGCGGACTGGCCTGCGGAAAGCCAATCCGCGGACATGTAGCCTTCTTAGGCGGACCACTTCACTTTTTATCGGAATTAAAAGAGGCCTTTATCCGTACTTTAAAACTGGACGATGAGCATATTATCGCTCCTAATCATTCTCATTTGTTTGCAGCAATCGGTTCCGCGCTGAATTCCAAACGGAATGTGGATATTCCTCTGCAGACACTTCAGAGCCGTCTGGCAAATAAAATCGAACTGGAATTTGAAGTGGAGCGTCTGGAACCCCTGTTTGCATCTTCTGCAGATTACGAGGAATTCACTTTCCGCCATGCAAAACATCAGGTTCCGGTCAAAGACCTTGCTTCTTACCAGGGAAAGGCTTTTCTTGGAATCGATGCAGGTTCCACTACAACAAAGGCAGCATTGGTAGGTGAAGATGGAACGCTGTTGTATTCCTTCTATCATAACAATGACGGAGATCCTCTGGGAACAACGATCCGGGCAATCAAGGAGATCTACAGTCAGCTTCCGGAAGGTGTCGAGATCGTTCACTCCTGCTCCACCGGATACGGCGAAGCACTGATCAAGGCTGCACTGCTTCTGGATGAAGGAGAAGTAGAGACGGTTTCCCATTATTATGCGGCCGCATTTTTCGAACCGGATGTAGACTGTATTCTCGACATCGGCGGACAGGATATGAAATGTATCAAAATCAAGAATCAGACGGTAGACAGTGTTCAGTTAAACGAAGCATGCTCTTCCGGATGTGGTTCTTTTATTGAGACCTTTGCAAAATCGCTGAATTATACAGTCGAAGATTTTGCACAGGAAGCCCTCTATGCCAAAAATCCGATCGATCTGGGAACACGCTGTACTGTATTTATGAACTCCAAAGTAAAACCGGCGCAGAAAGAAGGCGCTTCTGTTGCAGAAATCTCCGCAGGACTTGCCTATTCCGTGATCAAAAACGCATTGTTTAAGGTCATCAAGGTATCCGACGCCTCTGAACTTGGAAAACATATCGTCGTACAGGGAGGAACCTTCTATAATAATGCCGTTCTGCGCAGTTTTGAAAAAATCGCAGACTGTGAGGCAATCCGTCCTGATATCGCCGGTATCATGGGGGCTTTTGGAGCTGCCCTGATTGCAAGGGAACGTTATCAGGATTATGAAGGCACTACCATGCTCCCGATTGAAGAGATTGAAGCATTGGAATACAAGACTACCATGACAAAATGCCGCGGTTGTACGAACAACTGCCGTCTGACAATCAATCATTTCAGCGGCGGAAGAAAGTTTATCACCGGAAACCGCTGTGAACGAGGACTTGGCAAGGAAAAATCCAAAAATCACCTGCCAAACCTGTTTGAATATAAGATGCAGCGGTATTTCGGATACACCTCGCTTTCAGAAGAAGAGGCTTCCAGAGGAACGATCGGCCTTCCAAGAGTTTTGAACATGTATGAGAATTATCCGTTCTGGCATACATTCTTTACAACGCTTGGATTCCGTGTCGTACTCTCTCCGTCTTCTACCCGAAAGATTTACGAGCTGGGAATCGAATCCATTCCGAGTGAATCCGAATGTTATCCGGCAAAGCTGGCACACGGACATGTACAGTGGCTTATCAACGAAGGGATCAAACATATTTTTTATCCTTGTATCCCTTACGAACGAAATGAATTTGAAAAAGCCAACAACCACTACAACTGTCCGATCGTAACTTCCTATCCGGAAAATATCAAAAATAACATGGATCCGATCGTAACCGGAGAAATTGATTTTATGCATCCGTTTATGTCTTTCCAGAGTGAAGAGACGCTTTCTTCCAGACTGATTGAAGAGCTTGGTGAAAAATTTTCTGTTTCCGCAGATGAGATCCGCACTGCTGTTCACAAAGCATGGCTGGAACTTGCTGCATGCAGAGAAGATATGCGTCGTAAAGGTGAAGAGACGATCAAGTTTCTGGATGAAACCGGCAATCGCGGAATTGTTCTTGCCGGACGTCCTTATCACACGGACCCTGAGGTCAATCACGGACTGCCGGAGCTGATCAACTCCTATAATATTGCCGTCCTGACAGAAGATTCTATCTCTCATCTGCACGAAGTAGAACGACCTCTCAATGTCATGGATCAGTGGATGTATCACTCCAGACTGTATGCCGCTGCAAACTATGTCAAGACAAAAGAAAACCTGGATCTGATCCAGCTGAATTCTTTCGGATGCGGACTGGATGCCGTCACAACGGATCAGGTGGCAGATATCCTGACCCGTTCCGGTAAGATCTATACCTCGCTGAAAATCGATGAGGTCAACAATCTGGGAGCTGCCCGTATCCGTGTCCGCTCCCTGCTTGCTGCCATCCGGGTGAGAGAACAGCAAAAGACCGAGCGCATCATCCAGCCATCTTCTATTGAGAAGATTCCATTTACAAAAGAGATGCGCAAGGAATACACAATCCTCTGCCCACAGATGTCACCGATGCATTTTGAGATTCTGGAACCGGCATTTCGTGCATCCGGATATAAGGTTGAAATTCTGCCAAATGACAACAAACAGGCCGTCAACATGGGATTAAAATATGTAAACAATGATGCCTGCTATCCTTCCCTGATCGTAGTCGGTCAGATTATGGATGCGATTTTATCCGGAAAATATGACACCGATCATCTGGCTGTCATTATCACACAGACCGGAGGAGGATGCCGTGCTTCCAACTATATCGGGTTTATCCGGCGTGCACTGAAAAAAGCAGGATATTCTCATATCCCTGTGATTTCACTGAATCTAAGCGGACTGGAAAGCAATCCTGGATTTAAGATCACGCCGCTTCTGGCGCTGCGTGGTTTGTATGGCGTCGTATTTGGCGATATCTTTATGAAATGTGTTTACCGGATGCGCCCATATGAAAAAGTGCCGGGAACAACCGATGCACTTCATGAAAAATGGAAAAAGAGATGTAAAGATTTTGTATCCAACGGATATCCTCACCGCCATACATTTAAAAAACTGTGCCGTCAGATGATTCAGGAATTCGACCAGATTGAAACACTGGATGTGAAAAAACCAAGAGTCGGAAGCGTTGGAGAAATCCTTGTAAAGTTCCTGCCGGCAGCCAACAACCACCTGGTCGAGCTTTTAGAAAAAGAAGGCGCCGAAGCAGTCGTTCCGGATCTTCTGGACTTTTTACTCTACTGCTTCTATAACCAGAATTTCAAGGTGTCCCACCTTGGCATGAAAAAATCCAAGGCTGTACTCGGAAATCTTGGTATTCGTGCGCTTGAATGGTTCCGTGCACCTGCAAGCAAAGCATTTGAAGAAAGCACGCATTTTGAAGGACCTGCCAAGATCGAAAAACTCGCAGAAATGGCATCTGAGATTGTTTCCATCGGAAACCAGACCGGTGAAGGATGGTTTTTAACCGGAGAGATGCTGGAGCTGATCCACGGAGGCGCTGCAAATATTGTCTGCACACAGCCATTTGCCTGCCTGCCGAACCACGTGG
>OGIZ01000925.1_pt1 | contig 13895 bp, 12 predicted proteins | sample 1571911 | NCBI WGS metagenome assembly OGIZ01 (sample SAMEA2582108, study PRJEB24529) | metagenome | biome: Human gut stool | place: China | collected 2011 | reverse complement strand
ATAGCATCGTATGATGGGCCACCACCACGACCGACAGTACCACCACGACCATGGAAGAAGGTAATCTTAATGCCACGCTCTTCACCAATCTTAGTCAATTCATTTTGAGCTTTGTAAAGCGTCCAACCTGAAGACAAGTAACCACCATCTTTGTTAGAGTCTGAGTAACCCAACATGATTTCTTGGTAGTTGTTGCTATTCTTGATCCAACGTTTAACGATATCATAACCAAGATATTGTTTCATGATATCATTAGAGTTTTCCAAGTCTTCGATAGTTTCAAAAAGTGGAACAATTTGGACACGCGCACGTTCAGTATCAACCAAACCAACTTCTTTAAGAAGGATAGCCAACTCAAACATGTCAGAAACACTCTCAGTGTGAGAAATGATATGTTGTTTGATGACATCTTCACCAATATAGTCTTTCAAGAGACGAGCTGTACGGAAGATTGCCAATTCTTTTTCAAGTGTTTCAGACTTAGGCACATTAGTTGATGACAAGGTACGAGGATCTTCTTGCAATTCTTTAAGAAGAACCGCAACTTTTTCAACCTCTGTTAATTCACTATAGTTATCAACAATATTTGCAGATTTAAGCAACTCTGCTACACATGCTTCATGAACACTTGAATCTTGACGCATATCGATTGTAGCAAGATAGAAACCAAAGACTTCTACAGCTTGAAGAAGCTCTTCGAAATCACCTGAAATCAAGACAGCATCGTCGTTTTCAAGAAGTGAATTTTTGATTGCCAAAAGATCATCATGGAAGGCATCTGCTGTTTCGTAGAATTCTGTTGTTTGTTGTGAGACAGCTTGAAGACTTTGGCTGAGACGTTGTTGCACGTAATCAGCTACTACTTCACCTGTTGAAGCTGAACCCAGACGAACATTTTCAGAAAGACGTTTGGCAACTCTTTCCTTGGTAAAGTTTCCTTCTTTAAAGAAAAGAAGTGTCTGAATCAACTTAGACTGGATGTAACTGAAAGCACGACGGTAAGGTTCATTTTCACGATAAACAGATGTATCTGGAGAATGTTTCGCCATCTCTGCTACTATATCTGAAACCTCAGTCAAGCGTGATGAGAGGGAGAATGAACGATAAAGATTATCAACTTTTTCGATATAGTAGTTGAGGATAACTTCACTTTGCAATGTTGCAGAAAGTTTAAGAGTTTCTGCTGTTACAAATGGGTTCCCGTCACGGTCACCACCAATCCACATACCCATAGTAATAGGTGTTGGATTGTCGAGTTCAATACCTTTTTCAACTGCTAAACGTTTGAATTCATGTGATAGGTTCGTAATCGCCTTAATCAATGAGGAGTTGTAATACTCCATAACGTTAGTGATTTCGTTTTTAACCTTAAGTTTTTTCTCACGAATGATATCTGTTTGCATCATAATTTCTACATAACGACGCAAATCTGCATACCATTTATCCTTGTTAATAAGACCAGCCTTAACGTCACGATGCTTACGGAGAAGTTCGTGAATGTGGTTAGTCAATTCAAGCATAGTTTTACGTTGAACCTGAGTTGGGTGAGCTGTCAAAACTGGCACGACATTGACATGTTCAAGAATATCACGTGCATTATCACTTTCAGCGACAACATCAAAGGTTTCAGACAACTTACCTAGATAAGATTCATCAATATTGTTCTTGTGGTTGACTTCATAAGCCAAATCCACGTCCTCAGAGATATTAATCAAGAGAGGTAACAAAGAGAAATAACGTGATGCAACGACCATATCGTCATTCGTCATTTCTGAAATGGCTTGTGTAAGGGCCACATAGTCACCTTCATCATAAAGTTCAACCAAATGTTGGATAGTTGTGAGACCTTGCTCTCCAGCCATGCCTCGTGTTGCATCATCCAACAATTCTTTCAAGATACCAACTTCTTCAGAGATGATTTCCTGGTTGTTACTGCTTTCCAATTTGTTAAAAGCCAAACCGTATTCTCCTTACTTTATGTAGTACCCTTTTATCATATCACTTTTAAAACAAAAGTAAACTATTTTCCTTTAAATCGTCAGTTATTTTGCAATTTTCCGACTTTTTCAAACAATTTTTTAAGTCTATTTCCGAACTTTATAAAAAAAAGACTCTGAAACAGAGTTCAGAATCTTAATTATACTTTTTTTGATAGAATTTGATTTCATCGCCATCTTCAACCTTAAGTTGGTTGGCTGCTTTTTCACCAAGTTTCCCATTAACATCAAACATCCAATAGATGCCCTTATCTTTATCTTGAGAAATACCATCAATCTCAGTGATAAAGCCATCGTTTTCTTGAACAGGATAGACCTCTTCCAAGACATCAAGCACTGTATCCCCTTTTTGGATTTCTACTGATTTTTTCTTACTTTCCTTATCTGTTTTCAAAATCAAAGTCACTTGACCTTGAACCTTAGACTGATGATTGTTTGTGCTACTAGTAAGTTTAGCTGCCTCATTTTTTCCACAGGCTGCTAGGGTAACAAGTGATAAGGCAAGAAAGATATAGGTTAATAATTTTTTCATTTCAAAAACCTCCGAAAAATAGACTGTATGAATGGATAAAATAGAAGCGTCGATACTGCATGATAGGTGTCGTAAAGTAGACCAGAAATAACAAAGGTAATCCCACTTTTAAATAGGAGGCCATAGCTGTAATCCATGAGAACCCCATAGAGAAAGGACAAGAGAGTAACCAAAGCAATCTGCCAAACAAGTGACAACCTAGGTGCCATCAAACTCCAAAGAGCCATCAAGACGCCGAAAGCCAGAATCTGATTAAAGACCCAGGGACCAAAACCAAAAATGAATCCTGAGATGGACATGGTTAAAGCCATAATCAATAGACCATCAACCAAACCCAAATAAAGAACAGCCACAAAAAACATAGCTGTAATAGGCTGAATATTTGGCAATCCTATAAATACTGACCGCAATCCTACTGCCAAGGCTGACAGAATGGCTATCCGAGCCATTCGTTGAATCGTTAGTTTCATGTATCTATTATGCCAGAAATAAGGAAATATGACTAGTTTTAAAAAATAAAAACTAAAGATTTCTTGAAATACAGAGTGAAATCGTACAAATTGTAGAAAATAATGTTCCTTGTAGCCTCTCCCAAATATCAAACAGTTTGATCAGGCTGAATATTTGATATAAAAAATGTACTCTCATTCACTATCCTCTGTCATCTTGACAACACTACATAATTCAGTTAAGTTAATTACAAAAGTTAACTTGACTTAATTATTATTTTAAAGTATATTAAACTCAAGGAGGTAGCTAATGATTCAAATTGAAAATATTAATGTGTCTTATCAACAGACATTAGCTCTGGATAATATCACCTTAAACTTGGAGGGACCTAGTATTACTGGAATTATTGGACCAAATGGTGCTGGTAAATCAACTCTAATTAAAGCATTGATTGGTATTATTCCTCACTCTGGAAAAATCCTTTTCAATAAACAACCTATTCGTCAGCAATTGAATCGTATTTCCTATGTTGCACAGAAGGCTGATATTGATTTTAACTTTCCGATTACTGTCAGAGAGTGCATCTCTCTAGGACTCTATCCCAAAACCAAGTTCTTTAAACGTCTATCTAAGAGTGATTGGTCTAAGGTCACAGATGCTTTAACACTACTCGGTCTAAATGATTTGGCTCATCGACAAATAAGCCAATTATCAGGAGGTCAATTTCAACGTGTTCTAATCGCTCGTTGTCTTGTACAAGAGGCTGATATTATTTTATTAGATGAACCCTTTGTAGGGATTGACTCCGTTAGCGAAGATATTATCATGAACACCTTGAGAGAACTTAGGGACAAAGGTAAGCTTATTCTTATTGTCCACCATGATTTGAGCAAAGTTCCTCATTATTTTGACCAAGTTATCCTCCTAAATCGTAAACTGATTGCTAGTGGGCCTACTAATCTTGTTTTTAATGAGGATAATCTCCGTAAAACCTACGGTAACAGTTTATTTTATAAAGGAGATGTAAATGATTTCTGAATTTATTGATGGTTTGCTAAATTTCCACTTCTTACAAAATGCTCTTATAACGGCTTTAGTTATTGGAATTGTCGGAGGGGCTGTTGGTTGTTTTATTATTCTAAGAGGCATGTCGCTTATGGGTGATGCGATTTCACATGCGGTTTTACCCGGCGTAGCTATTTCCTTTATCTTGGGTATTAACTTTTTCATAGGAGCCATCATCTTTGGACTTTTAGCTTCTACAATGATTACCTATATCAAAAGCAATTCCATTATTAAGAGTGACACGGCAATTGGGATTACCTTTTCGAGCTTTCTAGCTCTCGGTATTATTCTCATCGGTGTTGCTAATAGTTCCACAGATCTCTTTCATATTCTCTTCGGGAATATTCTAGCTGTACAAGACATGGATATGTGGATAACGATTATCGTTTCACTTCTCGTACTAGCAACTATTACAATCTTCTTTCGCCCTCTACTCCTAACATCCTTTGATCCAATTTTGGCCAAGTCTATGGGAGTTAAGGTCACCTTCTACCACTACTTACTTATGGTTATTCTAACCTTGGTTTCTGTAACTGCCATGCAGAGTGTTGGCACTATTCTTATTGTGGCACTTTTAATTACACCGGCTGCCACTGCCTACCTTTATGTTCATAGCCTAAAAACAATGATTCTTCTCTCATCAGGATTGGGGGCTCTGGCATCTGTTCTAGGTCTTTTTATCGGCTATAGTTTTAATATTGCAGCTGGTTCGAGCATTGTATTAACGTCTGCTCTACTCTTTCTCATCAGCTTTTTCATCGCCCCAAAACAAAGTGGCATGAATAAAACTTCTAAACAATAAAAAATAGGATGAAAATAATATGAAAAAAATACTATCAACAATAGTACTACTACTTTTAGCGGTAGTTACTCTAACAGCTTGTACCAATAAACAAGGCAGTAACATGGATAAATTACGAGTCGTTACGACCAATTCCATTATTGCCGATATCACCAAAAATATTGCTGGAGATAAAATCACTCTCCACTCTATTGTCCCCGTTGGTAAGGATCCTCACGAATACGAACCTCTTCCTGATGATGTAAAGAAGACCTCACAAGCTGACTTAATTTTTTACAACGGCATCAATTTAGAAACTGGTGGAAATGCTTGGTTTACTAAGTTAGTCAAGAATGCTCATAAGACAGAAAATAAAGATTATTTTGCAGTTAGTGATGGTGTTGAGGTAATTTACCTTGAAGGTCAATCAGAAAAAGGTAAGGAAGATCCCCACGCTTGGCTTAATCTGGAAAATGGGATTATTTATGCTCAAAATATTGCCAAGCAACTGATTGCTAAGGACCCTAAAAACAAGACCTACTACGAAAAGAATCTAAAATCCTATACTGACAAACTTAGTAAACTGGACCAAGAAGCTAAAGAGACATTTAACAAGATTCCCGATGAGAAAAAACTGATTGTCACTAGTGAAGGATGCTTCAAATACTTCTCTAAAGCCTATGGCATACCATCTGCCTACATCTGGGAAATCAATACAGAAGAAGAAGGCACACCAGACCAAATCAAAATACTCGTGGAAAAACTACGCCAAACAAAGGTACCAGCTCTCTTTGTCGAATCTAGTGTCGATGAACGCCCTATGAAAACAGTATCTAAGGATACCAATATTCCTATTTATGCAAAGATCTTTACAGATTCTATTGCTGAAAAAGGGCAAGACGGTGATAGCTACTACAACATGATGAAATATAATCTGGATAAAATCACCCAAGGCTTGAATCAGTAAAAATCTCATCTAAGAAATATTCTGTATTCTTATGATAAATCTGTTATACTAAGGTGAGACTATTTTCAAAGGAAGAGAAATGACACCTAATAAAGAAGACTACCTCAAATGTATCTATGAGATTGGTACTGAAGAAGGTAAAATAAGCAATAAGGAAATCGCAAACCGTATGCAGGTGTCTCCACCTGCTGTGACGGAAATGATTAAGAAATTGATTTCAGAAGACCTCATCATTAAAGACAAAGTCAAGGGCTATCTTCTAACGAAAACTGGTAAAATCAATGTCGCTGAACTCTATCGGAAACATCGTCTCATCGAAGTCTTTTTGGTGGACCACTTGCAATATACTTGCGACCTAATTCATCAAGAGGCTGAAATTTTAGAGCATACTGTCTCTGATCACTTTATCAATGCCCTTGACCGCCTACTCAATTACCCCCAAACCTGTCCACACGGTGGGCAAATCCCCAAATCAGGCCAGCTCATAGAGGAAATCTACAACCAGACTTTTACACAAGACCTAACTCCTGGAAACTATGTACTTCGTCGAGTTCAGGATCAAATTGATTTACTCCATTATTTGGAAACTGTCGGTCTTAAAATTGGAGTAACTTTTACCTTGAAAGGCTTTGACCCTTTTACACAACTCTACCGCCTGAATATTGATGGAAAAGAAATTCAAATTCCAGAAACTGTTGCTAGCAACCTTTATATTGAATCAAACTAAAAAAGCGAGGCTGATAAACACCCTTAGAAGTGTCATCAGTCTCACTTTTTTTACATTTGTTTCAAGCGTTCCACCCGTTCTGAAATCGGTGGGTGCGTATAAAAGAGCTTCTGCAAACCAGATTCCTTTTTAGGATCATTGATATAGAGAGCTGCGCTAGCATCATCTACGTGATGTTGCATCGGTTCACTATGATCAAGTTTCAGGAGAGCATTAATCATACCTTGTGGGTTACGTGTCAATTCGACGCTAGAAGCATCAGCTAGAAATTCACGCTGACGTGAAATAGCCAACTGAACCAAGGTAGCTGCCAAAGGCGCAAGGATAATGGCAATCAAGGAAATAATGAGAAGAATAATCTCCAAGCCACTACTTCCATTACGGTCATCATCATTACGGCGACGGCCTCCACCCCAGAACATCATATTGCGAGCCATACCAGCTAGCATGGTAATCGCAGATGCCAAGGCAACTGCAATAGTCGAGATACGGATGTCATAGTTACGAATATGGCTGACTTCGTGCCCTATGACTCCTTCAAGTTCCTCACGATTCATAACCGCAAGAAGACCTGTCGTAGCAGCCACAGCAGCATTTTTAGGGCTAGACCCCGTCGCAAAAGCATTCATTGAAGGATCATCGACAATAAAGACACGTGGCATCGGTATTTGTGCTACCATAGCCATATCCTCAACCACATGATAAAGGTTTGGAGCGGTTTGTTCATCAACCTCTCGTGCACCATTCATAGCCATAACGACATTGGTTGATTGGAAAATCATGGTAACGGCATAGATAAAACCGATAACTAGAGCAAGAATCAAACCACCAAAGCCTGAACCTAACCAAAGATAGCCGACACCGTAACCAACAAGGCCCAACAAGAGGAAAAAGACCAGGAGCAAAAGCCAAGTCTTTCTCTTATTTCGAGCAATCTGATCAAATAACATATTAGTTACCTAGTCCACTGAAATCAACCTTAGGAACAGCTTTTTCTTCTTCTGGTGTTTCAAGGAATTCAGCAGCCTTAAAGCTAAACATCTTAGCAATAACATTGCTTGGGAATGTTTCCAATTTCACATTGTAGTTACTAGTTACACTGTTATAAAGTTGGCGTGAATAGGCAATTTTGTTTTCAGTGTTCGTCAACTCTTCTTGAAGCTGGCTGAAGTTTGCACTAGCCTTAAGGTCAGGGTAACTTTCAGCTACCGCAAAGATTCCAGAAACCTGGCGTGTCAATTCATCACTAGCACGCATAGCTTCTGCTGGTGAAGTCGCAGCTGCTACTTGATTACGAAGCTCTGCTACTTTTTCAAGCGTTGAACCTTCGTATTTTGCATATCCCTTAACAGTCTCAATCAAGTTAGGAAGAAGGTCATTACGACGTTTCAATTGAACATCAATTTGACTCCATGCCTCCTTAGTCTGCATACGGCTTTTAACCAAGCCGTTATAACTTGCAATAACAAAAATTACAAGAACAACGATAATGGCAATAATAATCCAAATCATATTTTTATTCCTTTCTTGTACTGAAAAAGAGTCAATTAACCTCTCTTTCAAGTATCTTTGATAGTCTCAGTATATCAAATTTTCAGATAAAAGTGGTAAAATGTGAGTCGTTTTACAAAAAAAACTGGACAAGATGTCCAGCTTTTGTATTACTCTTTAGACGTGTGTCGTTTACCTTGGGCTAGGGCATCTGCCTCTGTCATTGTAACGACATTTGCTTTGTTGGTATTGCTAGGCATACTGTTGATGTCATACCAATAAACATCTGCTGTACCATGACGCGCCACATAAACTGTTCGACTTTCTTCTTGTGCAGGTTGCACAGGCTCTGGTTCAGAACTTGGTTGTTCAGTCACCTGTGAACTCTCAGAACTAGGCTCAGATGGCGCTTCAGTAAATTCAGTAACCGTATTTGTCGCTGTCCCATCTGCATAATTGATTTCTGCATTTGGTGATTGGTTATCCAAGATAACATGCGTAACTCCCTGACTATCAAGAGTCTCCTTATCTCCACCAAGTTTAATTTCCAAGAGATTTCCAGAACTATCAATACCAACATACTGAAGTTCTACTTGACGAGGCAACAACTCGTCTCCACTGTAGATAGCTGTTACCTTATAGTCTAACCAATAGTTAGGGTGGAGTGCTAGCCAGTTATCCAAGCGATTCTCGTAATAAAGCATACTTGACTGATTACCTTCGTCGGTTCCTTTATAATTTCCAGAATTCAACCAGGCAGTCATAGGTACTAAATTCTTGCCCTCGTCATTGACACCAGAAAACTGATAGCCAATCAAATGCCCTCGATTCATTAGCCAAGATTTTGATTTACCGTCACCATAATAAAACTTATAGTTATGCCATCCTACAGGATCATATTTTATTTTACCGGGACGCTTATTCTTCGGCTCGTCCTTATCTTGTAACTGTATATGAGCACTGTGGGCACGTCCTAACTGGTCCTTCTCCTCCATGACAAACTGCTTTTGACCATTAAAAGTCAAGATACCATTGTTCTCATCCGCTTGAACCACTTGAGAGCTCACAGCCAAAGATTGTTTGCTAGTATCTAATGAAAATCCGAAACCTAACGTAAATACTAAAACAAGAAGAGCAAATAAACGAATCCTACTATTTCTTTTTTCTTTCATTATCTTAACTCCTTAATTTTTCTTATTACTTTAATTATACAGGACCAAATCAAAGTGGATGATTAAAAATAAAGAATAATGATATTAGGTATCTTAGAGTTTGCTTAAAAACAAAAACACCCAATTTAATGGATGTTTCTTACCTATTATTCACCTGCTTTTTTACCTTGTTTTGTAAGATAAACTGTAGATATACTTAGTGCTGCAGCAACTCCGACAAGAAGGAAGACCGTTGTCGTATTAGACTTACCTTTTTCTTTTGAAGTGCTAGCTTGGCTTTCTGAACTCTTGGCCACCTGTTTTGCCTCAGTTGCTTTATCAATACGGGCGACATTCTTAGGTGTGTCATCCTTCTTGCTTTCCGCCAATTCTGACAAATCACTGCTAATCTCTTTGGCAATACCTTCAGAGCTTGTAAGTGATGCCGCTTCTGAAGCTAATGTTTCAGAGGCCATAACCGCCATAACTTTACTTGCAATCATATCCACCGACTTCTCATTCAAAAGAGAATTATAGCGAATAGCTTCTGAGGCGAGCTGACTGCTTGTTACAGAGATTTTTAGGTCATTGTTATAAGCGACTTGACTATTTGGCGAGATGCTGACAACTTCAGATGTACGTGCTGTTGTTGGAGCTTCAGAAACTTTGACATCAACCTGACTTGTTGAACCTTTTTCAATAACTTCTGAAGAAACCTCGCTAATCGGATCCTTTTGTGTGCTTTCTGAAGTTGGAGATTTCTCTGGGCTGTCAGAAGTAATTGCTACGTCAACCTGACTAGTAGATGAAGCTACTGAAGTTTCCTCATTCTTTGGTGACTCAGAGGCTGGAGCAGTTGAGCTTGCTTCACTCTTTGGTGTTTCTGAAACTGAAGACTCTGAGATCACTTCACTGTTAGAAGCTTCAGAAACTGGAGTACTTGAACTTTCCTCACTCTTTGGTGTTTCTGAAACTGATGTCTCTGAGATTACTTCACTGTTAGATACTTCAGAAACTGGAGTGCTTGAACTTTCCTCACTCTTTGGTGTTTCTGAAACTGATGTCTCGGAAACCACTTCACTAGTTGATGCTTCAGAAACTGGAGTGCTTGAACTTTCCTCACTCTTTGGTGTTTCTGAAACTGAAGTCTCGGAAATTACCTCACTGTTAGATACTTCGGAAACTGGAGTGCTTGAACTCGCTTCACTCTTTGGTGTTTCTGAAACTGAAGTCTCGGAAGCTACTTCACTGTTAGATGCTTCAGAAACTGGAGTGCTTGAACCTCCCTCACTCTTTGGTGTTTCGGAAACTGAAGTCTCGGAAATTACCTCACTGTTGGATGCTTCGGAAACTGGAGTGCTTGAACTTGCTTCACTTTTCGGTGTTTCTGAAACTGAAGTCTCGGAAATCACCTCACTGTTGGATACTTCAGAAACTGGAGTGCTTGAACTTGCCTCACTATTTGGTGTTTCTGATGCTGAAGTTTCAGAAACTACTTCACTAGTTGATGCTTCAGAAACTCGAGTGCTTGAACCTGCCTCACTCTTTGGTGTTTCTGAAACTGAAGTCTCTGAGATCACTTCACTGTTAGAACTCTCGGAAACTGGGGCTGATGAACTTACCTCACTCTTTGGCGATTCGGAAACTGAAGTCTCTGAGACTGGATTATTGACAGGCTTTGGTTCAGGTTTTGTTGGAGAAACTGCTGAGACAGCCCCAACAATCGTCGCCTTATTGTCAATCGTATTATTAGATAAACGGATTTCTCCATTACCATTGTCACCCATCTCAAAGTTTTTGGTAATCACTGGATCAGCCAAGGTATTCAATAGTTTATTATCGTAGACATCGACATTCTTGATTGTTCCACGAACTTGTTGGAAATCAATGGCACCACGATGGAGGTTATAGAGGTCATTAGTTGTCCCTGAACGTAGAATGGTATTGTCATGAATCTTAATTCCAGAATCATTGAGGTCAAAATTGTGACCTGCAAAGACAGTGTTTACACGGATACCTGCTCCAGCAAAGACGTCCTTGATGAGGTTTCCTGAAATTTCATGCCCCTTACCACCAAAAATACCGATACCAGCCGCACGCCAGCCTGATTCAATGGTGTTGTTAAGGAATTTATTATTTTCCTCAGCTGCGGCATTTGTCCCATCTGAAATACTTGACCAGATAGCTAAACCATCATCACCATTCCCACGGATATTAGAGTTTTTAACTGTTGAATTCTTGGTCCCTTGGGCAAAGTTAATACCATCAGCTAAGTTATTACGGATACGAGCGTTTTCAACAACAAGACCGTCCGTATACTTCATATTTCCCGTCTGGTCGTAGTCTCCAATCCACATACCGACTTCGAAATGCTGAACCCAGATGTCGTGAATTTTCGAATCCTTACCAAGTGTTCCCGAGATAGCCTTGTACTGTGCATCCTCGTTATAACGCGACGTCAAGTTGGAATCCATATAAAGATTGCTCAACTCAATGCCATTACTGTTATGACCGAAGACAATACCACCACCATAGCGTTTGTCACTTGTAAAGTGTAGTTGCGTATGCCAAACACCGGCACCTGAGATTTTTAGATTATCAGCTTCAATATTAACCTGTTTGTCAAAATTGAAACGTCCTTCTGGAATATAGACAGATTTTCCGCTGGCTTTAGCTTCTTCAACAGCCGCAAGTAGGGCAGCTGTGTCGTCACTATCATCATTGGCAGATGCACCCTTATCCACGATACTGATACTATTTTCACCTTGGGCAACAGGCGCTGGAGCCTGTTCAAGCTCAATAAAGTCAATACCGTAAGGGACATTGTCATCTTTCTTCTTAACTAGAGAAATCTTATCTCCAGATTTCAATTGGATATCCTTTAGGAGAAGACGTGTCTCATCAAAACGAAAACGTGCACTTGAACCATCAATGGCTTGATCATACTCATGGTCCCCTTTAAGGTACTGCCATGCTGAGTGAGATGACAAATCAAGATTACCAACGCTTGAACCATTGACCTGCACATCCAACTGACCTGATGCACCATCAGGTATTGTATAACGGACATTCAAAGCATTGGCTGGCTCAGTGACATTGAAAGTAACTGCCGCATCCTTTTTAGGAAGCTCAACATAAGTTTGGTTAGTCGCTTCCACAGCCGTAGATTCCATGTCCGTTGACTGTTGAATTGTAGCACCATTTTCAACACTTGCATTCTCTGCCTCATGAGTCGTATAAGGCATCTTTGCACCGTAACCATCAGTGCTGTACTCCTTGCCTTGACCTTGGTCCTCACTCGCATTGGTTAAGACATTTGCTGAAGTTTCTTGATTTTGTGAGTTGCTTGCCTCAACCAATTGATCAATGGTCGGAGTCTGTTCAGCTGCTTGAACAGTTGTTACCTGTGGCTGAGCTAGCATAATATTGGCAGGCTGTGACGCTTGCACAGTCTCAACTGATGCTGGTTCGGAAGTCGCCAATTGTGCCTTTGAGGCTGTTTGAGGTGTCTGTGCCTGATTTGAAGCATCAGTCAAATCACTAATCGATTGTGCCTCATCAGCCTGAGCTGCTTGCCCATTGGCAAGAGCCATAAAGCCAATCAAAGCTGATGCTGCCCCAATGGAATATTTACGGATGCTGTACTTTGGTTTCGTTTTTCTTTCTTTAAACAAGTCTATTCTCCTGATACTTTTTTCACAATCTCTCTATCTTAGGACCAAGCCGTCCTTTGAAATAAAATAAAGATTCCCTCATATTAAAGATTGTTAATAATGCTGTTGTTTTTCTTATTAAAAACAAACCAAAGTAAATTATAAGGGATGAAAAAGTAAAAAAAAAGGCTAGGCTATCCATTTTAACAAGGCCTTAACAAAATTGTCATATTAGAAAGTTCAGTCATTCACGTCTAAATTATAGTCTAAAAATGTCGCACAAAAAGGTGATTTCTTTCACGTGTAAGAAAGAAAAAACTCTAAATTTCCATAAAGGCTTATTTAGCAAGAGTTATCAGGCAAAACAATCAAAATGTTTTAAATTTGTTTTCTCAGATTGCTGTCAAACGTTTGACAGTCTTTTTTAATTTTACGCTTCAAAGTATTATTTTCCGAATGTTTTAGTATTACAAATGTTAAACACCCAAAAATAAAAAAAGAGACAATAATCTGTCTCTGATTTTTCAAAAAAATAACTAACCTAACTAGATTTTACGATAACAATCCCTCTAATTCTTCAAGCGATAGACCAGTCACATCTGAGACAACTTCTAGAGATAGACCTTTTGAGAGCATCTTACGAATCATTTCTAGTTGTCCCTCATAACGACCTCGCTCTAGTCCCTGCTCTAACCCTTTCTCTATGCCTTCTTCACGCGCTTCATCAATTGCTGTTTCCATGGTCATGTCGTAATTTTCTTGAATACGTACGCGTTCATCAATCATCGCCTTTTCCTCCTATCGGTTGGCTCTTACGATAACAATCCCTCTAATTCTTCAAGCGACAGACCAGTCACATCTGATACCACTTCTAGAGATAGACCTTTTGAGAGCATCTTACGAATCAACTCTAAACGCTCCTCATGACGACCTCGTTCCAACCCTTGTTTAAGTCCACGCTCTAGTCCCTGCTCTAACCCTTTCTCTATGCCTTCTTCACGCGCTTCATCAATTGCTGTTTCCATGGTCATGTCATAATTTTCTTGAATACGTATGCGTTCATCAATCATCGCCTTTTCCT
>OGIZ01000923.1_pt1 | contig 13931 bp, 8 predicted proteins | sample 1571911 | NCBI WGS metagenome assembly OGIZ01 (sample SAMEA2582108, study PRJEB24529) | metagenome | biome: Human gut stool | place: China | collected 2011 | reverse complement strand
CTCATCAACGTTCACTGTTTTTGTATAAATATCATCAATTAAAATAATCGTTTTGCCTCGAACTGCATCGGCATCGATATGACAAGTATCATTTGTAATCCCCACATAGGGCTCGCTACCGCAATTATCAAAGCCTGGTAAAAATTTATGAATATGTGTTGTCTTCGTATCTGTATGCCGCGTAATACATCCAATGCCATCTGTGATACCTGAGTATCCATTGGCCTGTAGTATTCTGACACACTCTTGCACCGCATCGCGGAAGCCTAACTGATTAGGTGACATAAATGCTTTAGATCGAGGTACAACGGCAACCACCGCCTCTTCAAGACCTTCAGCTTTCATAATATCCGGTATATCCCTTCTCACTCTATCATACACTTCCTGACGGGCAGATTTTAGGACACTAGGACAATAATTATTCAATGTATTTTTTAAGGTATTGAGGAAATCCGGATTTCCCAGCTCACAGTAGCGCAAATACAAGTCACGGTAATAACCAACACAATCATGAGATAAGTATTCATTGCTAGATAAGGTAAAACGTCTAACCAACTGTTCCATAAGAACCTCCATGTGTACAAACTACATACAACAAAACTTCAAACACTGTTAAACCTGCGAGACGGCCATCACTAAATTTCAATCCGTCAAAAACGGACTCCATACCTTAGGAAGGCATAATGTGTGTAGAGAGGAGAAAATTTTATTTAAAAAGGAGAATTATCATTATCATAGAAAGGAGGTAAAATGACTACTCGATGTTCGCCCCTCAGGCTTAACTTGTGTGTTCATTATACGGACTAAACGAAAATAGAGATAATCAAAAAAACTAGGACTAATAATAAATATTAGTCCTATAAAAATATATTAAAATTTGATATAGTATTCATGAAATATTCATTTTATTCTTCAAGGAGAATCCATGCCAAGTGTAACGAATTACCTAAAAAACTTTAACAATATACGCTTGTTCTTTCGTAGCTTAGCCATGGGTTTGCACACAAGAAATACAGCTCCCAAGCGAGGCATAAAGAAAAGTTTGCATGATGATTATCTCAAGCGCCTCGCCTATTTTAATATGGGTTCTAAAATTCGAGATACCCAAATTGGTCGAATGCACGTACACACTATCGCTAAACAAGACTTTTACTGGGGACACAATTACCTGTCTTCCTTATATTCTCTCTATGCGATGAAACCTGAGACAATCATTCTTATTTTGGCCATTATCGACACAATTAGCGAACTCGAAACGGCTTCTATTACAGACATATACGAGGCCATCAACGACCATCCTCATATACTTTCAGCCTATCAAGATTTTTTAGCTGAAAAATATCAACACACTTATAAATCGCTGCCAGATATCATCGAAAAGCAGATGATAAGCCGCCTTATTAAAAGGCTAGTAACAATTGGTATAATTGATGAAATTTCTGAACGGAATACCTACATATATCGGCTAATGCCATCAGGTATCGAAAATCTAACAGATCAGCAGCTTGAGTTATTATCTAGAGCCATATTTGTATATAAAAATATATCACTCTTTAGTACAGCAGGTAATACGTTATTAAAGAAAATTCAGCCATTATATACTAATACATCTCTATTAGATGAGCTCGAACAGCCAACTACACAAGCTTACGAAACGCAGTATTTATTTACCTATAACAATCCACTTCATGTGATTGATGAAAGCTTGCTCTATACTATTGCCCAAGCACTACAAGATGATAGAATGCTCGAGCTTAGCTTTTATAATAAACGTCGTCCCAAGGTCCTCGTTCAACCAGTTCGAATTGAATCAGATTACATTGGCAATCGAGATTATCTAATCGCGTATCATAAACAAACGCTTGTCACCTATCGCATTGATTCAATCGATACTATTGTTATAAAAGGTGCCTTCATAAAGGCAAATCAAATACTACAAAAGGACACTAAATATAAAACAATACTGCACGTGCGCTTTTATAAATTACCCCAATACGAACCCGTATGGGATGAGTTTAACAATACACTCAGACATGTAACAATGATTGTTGAGCAAAATACTTCGCAGTATATAGATGTAAAGTTACAGGTGCAGGATGGTCAAGTTCTGTTACCTGTATTGCGTACATTCTTACCATATATCCAAATTCTGCATAGTATTCCTGAAAGTATCCGAACACGTTTTAACGACAATTTGCATCATACGCAACATGAAATAGTATCTGAACCAAGTAGCTACACAAAGAAAATCCATCCTACTTGGAATCTACTTTCACCAGAACCTACTGATTCAGATAATGCCGCAGTATCACCCCTACTAAATGAGATGACAGCGATTACTTGTAGCACGCAATACCGAATCCAGCAAGATTTAATCAACGGCATTTCATATACACTAGATGATTTGCAGTACATTATAAATCATAGACCATTATTAGATAGCTATGCACCAGTTGAGGAAAATGACCAATATGAACAAACCTTACCTAGTTATTTAGTCATTTCATCCGAGCAAGGCCTACAACCTTTATTCCCTCATTTACCAACTTTGGTATTAACCTCTGTAGAACGCATGTTCCTCAAGGATTTACTAACAGATCGCCGCATCAACTGGATGCTGCCTATCGATATGCAGCAATATTTAGAACAAACACTTGCAGAGGTACCCACCACTTTACCGGCAAATGCATGGACTAATAAAAGTCTTACTGTCGATAGAACATCTGATAGCTATACGAACCATTGGCTATGTACGCAAGCAATGATTAAGCAAACAACTCTATCTTGGGAGACGCCAGAAGGAGTAACTACTGTTATTCCATGTAAATTAGAATATAATACGGCAACAAATGGATTCTCACTTATCGGCTACCATGCAGCAGATGAAACTTTCCATTACTACCCACTAGATACATTATCAACAGTAACTATAGGTGAAGAACCTGTAGGGATTGATACGAATACCTTATACAAGGAATATCAAGAAACAAAACGCCAAACAGTGGTATTTACTATTTATGATTTAAATAATGCCATCGATCGATGCTTTAACGCATTCTGTAACTATCAAATTGTAGGTTCTGAAACAGAGCCCAATACATTTACACTCACCGTAGAATACCTACCATTCCAAGAAAAAGATATAGTACGTATACTCTTGTCCTTAGGTGCTGCTATTCGTGTACAAGAACCAAGTACTATTAAAGACCAACTCAATGCTATTTATACACAAAGTATTTCACTATTAAAAAGTTAGCTATCTATCAAAATATAGCTATTAAGTAATTAAAGATAAAAGATAATTTTACAAACAAAAGCAACTCTATCAGATATTTTACATATCGATAGAGTTGCTTTTATTTATTACTTATCAAAACAGTATATAAAAGAAGATTAGTCAACCAAAGGTCTAATACTTTATCATGTCTTTAATAAGATCACTCAGTAAATTGCCACTTCAACTTCTCAATAAATTTAGAAATAGAGATATTATATCTATCAAAGCTTTTATCTTGGTAAATACTAACTACTAATTCTTTTCCTTTTTTAGACCCATACTGCATAGATCTAATACCTAATTCTAAAGCTATATATATATTAGGTAGTAAATCTAAAGTCCTTTCAAGAATATAGTTATTCTTTATAACTCCCCACGATTTTATATACTCGCGTCTATCACTATCATCTACATCGCCTTTATAAAATTTTAAGGCCAATTCATATAATCCAATTGCTTCCTTTTTATTTAATTTTTGATTATCTAAAGAATAGTTTAGCAACTTTTTCAATGGTTTTAACATAGTCTTCTTTTCATCAACAAATATCATATATGGAAGCAAAGGCATTTCTGTACTACTTACAATTTTACGAATTGCAAAATATCCCAACTCATAAAACATTATTGCTAAGGAATATAATCCACAATCTCTAAAATATACAGGGATACTATAACTTAATTTACCACATATACTTTCTCCTAATTTAGGCACTGGAACTTCATGTAAATATCTTTCCTTTGAAGAATCCATTACGAAAATAGAACTTCCTATTTTTAAAATTCTAGGAGAACCCTTAACCCCCAAGCTAGATGGTTTAATCAAAGAGTTACGTGGTATCTGTTCTGTAATTCTATTATATGTATAGTTGCAAAGTATTATAAACAATAAATCTAATTCAATAGCTTTTTTTTCATGTCCTATTTCACCATAACAAAAGGATAAATCATCTAGACTTTTTAATACAGGTAAATCCTCAGCAATTATTTTTTCTAGAATCTCAATAGCAGCATTAAACTGCTTTTTTTCTATTAAATGATTAACATGGTCCTGCATCTCATATGGTAATAAATGGCAATAATCATCTAAAGAAAATCCCGCATAATCATTAATAAATGCCGTGTTTACTATATCAACCTTCGTATGATTCATTTTATTCCAATTTATATACTTATAGTACTTATATAGTTTCTCATTATCTTTTTCAAACAAATCAAATACTTTTAATCTATAGTACAACCCTCTTCTATTATTAATAAGCATGATATAAATTGTTTTATCAAGACACTTATTATTGAACTCAGATAATTCAAATAAATCAATACCTTTGCTGTAATATAAAATTGCATCTTGGTACTCCTGTTTATCTCGGTATATATTAGCTATGCTATTATATAAATTAATTTCATCACTAGGATCTACATGTATATCGCTTTCTTTTGTTTCCGCTATACGATCCCAAGCCTTATTATAATATTCTAATGCTAAATCATATTCTTTTCTTACTCGATATAACTGCCCCAAACTAATATAGCGGCTATAAACATTATTAAATCTATCAATCCCACCTAGGTCTTCAGTGAGTTTTTCAGCTAATTGAAAATAATGTAATGCCGTATCAGGTGCTCGCCTTTTATACACGTTACCGGAGATATTATAAGCATTAAGTAAAATTTCATCAAACTTTACCTTTAGACTCTCATCAATATCTTGCTTGATCTCTTCGCATCGTTTGATAATACTCTGTAAAACTTTCAAAGAATCTGAATAATTAGAATTATTTTTATATGAAACTGCAGTTTGTAATTGAATCATCAAACTATTATATTCATCAATTAAAGAAATATCTTCATTATCGGTGACTGTTTCGATAGATTTTAGAGAGCTTCCCTGAATCTCCTTCGCTAACTCAAAATATTTAGATGCCTCTTCAATATTACCCTTCAAATCGTAGCTTTGTGCAATCAATTGATACAGATTCCAAACTAGGCCTGCCGATTCAACTTTTTGATATTCATATAACCTATTAATAAATCCAGGCATATATATTGTTATATCATTAAGAAAACCAGCTTGCTTCAAAATTTGCCCAAAATCCAAGTACATTCCAATTTGAAAATTTGAATCTAATGAAATACGCTTATCTTTTATATATTTATCTATTTTTAAGAAAACTATACGATGCAATGTGTAATCCATTTCACTCATTTTTAACATATGCATTTTTAGTTGTGCTAAATATAGCTCCAACATATTCTTATATTTATCATTAAATGATTGGATATCAAATTGTAAAACGGCTAATAGCTCTATCGTAAAAACACGTAATTCATTATTATCTAATTTTCTAATTTCTTCATCAATATATAACGCTATATTCTTTTTCCAAATTGAAAGAAGTCCCCCATAACCCATCGGCTCTTTGTTAATCCATTCCAAAACTTCTGGTCGTGTAATTTGCAATAGCGTATCTTGACCGGTTCTAATAGATGTAATCCAATGTTTTAAAGTATTTATAAACGCTTGTAGCTTAAAAGTAATATTTGATTCTCCCAATAACTCAGCAATATTCTTAATAGATATTGGGATAGGAGTAAAGCTTAATAGCTTCACTACATTGAGAAGTTCTTTATAATAATTTTCACCAAATAGAGCTCTAATACTACTCCAATAGAAGTCAATAAAAGTATTACGATCGCTAGCATCATTAAATATACTTGCCCCTAAATCATTATATAAACTAATAAGATATTGTAATTCCAATGCATTATTATTTGATAATTCTATTAATCTTGAAGCATCATCTGCTGAGATTATACTTTGCTTTGTAATGGATTTAAATAAATTACCTTTATATTCATTAAATACATCTGTTTTTGTATTTACACATAATTGAGCCTGAAAATTTAATTGATCTAAAACTTTATTCTTAGTAAACAAAGAAATATCATCAGATATTAAACGACTAGTAAAAATAAAATAAATGCCTATGTCCAAATCACTTGCCGTAGGAATAATATCAGCAATGGTAGAATCTACCGAGTATGGTATTTCATCAAGACCGTCTATGAATATAACTAATTTTTTTATGCCAAGCTTTTGTTTATAATATCTAAATATAAAATTTATTTTTTGAGCAAATTCATATTTTGCATCTTTTGAATATAAATTAATTTGAGGTAAATTGCCTGTAATATGCTCACCAGAATTTGTTTCTAACAAGGAATTTGTAAGACTATTAATAAAATATTCTTTAGAATATCCATATATAGAATTTATGTAAAAAGCACGACAAAGGATATCTTCTCCAATTTGAAAATTATTATAAGACAGCTGGTCCGCCATTTTAACAAATGTTGTTTTTCCCATACCAGCTTTCATTTCAATTAAAAAATTACCATTATTATAATTCTTTAGCCACTCATTAATATGTTTATTAATAAAATCATATCTAAAAAAAATGGAAGGAGTAACAAGTTCATCAACACGTTTTATATTTTCTTCTATAAACAACCCTTCATCCGCAGCATTATCTACTAGATCAATATGCAATAATATTTTCACACTACTAAACATATCCGACAATTTTTTCTCAAGTAATGTATATTTATCATTAGTGCTAGATGCAAGGTATTTTGTCATTGCTTTCTTGACTATATAAGAATCAAAAAAATATACTGATGATTTATAGCACTGAATAAGAGGAATCAACTTTAACTCTCGATTTTCTACGAGTATAAAAAGTTCATTAACATCATCTAAATCATTTTCTAATATATTTTTATCGTTAACATCAATCAATACATTATTTAATTTAGTGCATAATCTAACTTCACTATATAAATCCAAATTATTGATAAAATTATTAACTAAGCTTTCTATTTTTTCTTTCAAAGAATCTTGAAATGATATCTCACTTTCAAGCATTAAGAACCCATGTCCAATATTTGCATTTCGCCAAGCAACAATATGCTCTTTATTATCATATTCTATAAGGGATTTCAAAATTTTATAAATAGGTGATATTACACTATCATTTAATTGATATAACTGTTTGGCCAATGCTAACCATGTGCCTAGGGATGGATTAGATTTCATAAGCTCATATATATGTGGAGCGTATATTTGTTTTATCTTATCATTATTAAATGCTTCAGATAAAATTATTAGTACGAGAAATTTAATCTCGATTTCGTAGATATCTTTAACTTTAATTTGTGCCCCATATAATTCATCTGCTTTTAATAAATCTCGTAACCGTTCATATTGTAACCCTATAACAGATGGAACCTTTCCTAAATCGATATTCTCCCATATCGCTTTATGTTCTGCAAAGCGTTTAAACCAAGATATATTTGAGAGACCTTCTTGGTATGCACATTTTTCATTTGAACAAACCAATTTACTACCAATAGCTACTAAATCACTACTACAGATTTTACACTTCCTCATTACATTTCGCTCCGTATAAAAAGATAATTAATTATATAAACATATATACTAATACTTCCATATATTTCTCATATAGTTGTTGATTCGTAAATTTCTTTTTAGTTTTTTCTGCTAACTCTTTTTCCCCAATCGCATTATAGTACTCTATCAAGCCTCCATAAATGATATTATCGATAGCCGTAGATCGTTCTTGTACAATGGTTTGTGTTTGCTGTATGAATTTTTCAGCTAACTCATTTTTATTGAATTTAATGGATAATAGTGCAAAGTATTTATAGATAAGTTCCCATGGATGACCATTCACATGTTCAGCTTTATTGCCTTTATGTAAGTTCTGTATCCAGCTTAATAGATTGCGACGCTTTTCCGAGTTCAACTCATCTACATAAAATCTATACAATGCCTTAATATACACATAGAATGCAAATTTAAAGGATTGTAACTTTTGATCCGCTTCTGTCATATCCTTCAAATAACTAAATTGTTCCCATACATTCTCATATCTGCCAAAATACTGGGGTGCATATTTTTCGTAACCTTCACGGTTGCTCATATCAATGTAGTGATGAAGCAAATAAGATAGTGTAATGTTATAATCAATTGATTTTTCATCAAATTGAGTCAACGCTTGTTTAAAATATTCCTCAGCATGAGTGTCTCGTAGATAGGCATAGACTTGACCGCACTGGCTTAATGCACGGCCTTTACTAATGCTAGCTATATCATCAGACTCAAATAATAATTGACGTAAGGATACTAGTTCATCTTCATATTCGAGAATTTCTTTTGCTAGTGAAAGTGCCTCTTCATAACGATATTGATCATTGAGCATAACCACTCGGCATTTGAGTGTTAGCAAATAGTCCTCTACATGACAATATTTAGCAAATCCTTTTGCAATTTCATAGCATCGTTCAGCCATTAAGCTGTCTCCAATATGGTTATATGCTGTAATCCCCGCATCATAAAATGCATATTTACTAGCTCCAGATTTTTCTAGATTCGCTACTAATGGTTCTAAATGGTTATATAAATACACCAGCTCATCCTGTTTCAACAAGTTAGAATTGGCATACTTGGCAAACTGGCGAACTGCTTCCTCTATCGCTTCAGCATCTGCGGCCTCTGAAATCCATTGCTCGATTTTCGGGAACCATTGCTCCCAATAATAGTCTTTAAAATCACTACAACTTTGTTTTGTTTCAAAAAGTGTAGATAGTACTTTAAAATAGTCTTTTTGTTGATATGCCATAACAGCTTTTTCATAGGCCATATCAATATCGTCATATGTAAAGATAAGATTTTGACTAGAGCCATTAAGTCGAGTAGCTTGCTCAACAAACGATTGATGCCACGCTAGAGGACTTTCACCAGTTTTATTATGATTTAAAATCGCACAAATCGTATCTGCTAAGTAGAGAAAAGCATATCGTGTAGATTCAGATTCATTAGCATTGTAATAAATAGAACGTACTGAGAAATCCTCAATCTCTAAATCCAAACGATTGGTTTCTAATAATTTACGATCTAAAGCAGCACGATAGTTATAGTCATTTGCTACTTGGAAAAAGCGTGTATCATTATTTGTATTTGCTTCCGGTGTACTATTCTTGAAATCAAAATCTTTATAGCCTAAATTAATATATTTCTTACAAAGCTCCTTATCGCTAGCTTTCACAGGAACTAAACGTGTGGCCAAATCAAATTTAACCTTAGCTACATGCAAATCAAATGGATTATGAAAAACAAGGCGTGATACCGTTGAGTAAGCCATATTCATATATAAATTACTGGCATATTCATCATTAACAAGCATACTAGTAGACTTATGATTCAAAATGGTCTTGCCTGTTCCGCTCTTAAGCATCATAACAATACGATATTGACCATGTCTCTTATATTTACCAATAGGCATGCCTTTATAAGTACATTGTTGAAAGAACTCTGGCAAGGTTTCTTGCAACTCTGTTTTCATTAATTTTACATTATATCCATTCGTATTACGCTTATTAGTATGTAAATCCTCTGGATACTTACATTCAACTGTTTCTGCCACAGCACGGAAATAGTCATCTAATCGCTGCTTTTCATTCCAAGCATCCTTATCATGCCCTTTATCATCATATACAATACCTGCTATAAAGAGAGGTTCTTTATTTCCAGCGCCCTTAAAACCTTCAAAATCCCCATTTTCATCTAATGCAATCGTAATCATACTAATCTTCCCTTACACATATATGATCTATCTAAACATATAGGTCATATATTTCTCTACATTCTCTACAGACTCACTTAATTGGCGATGTAATATTTCATATTTACCTTGATTTCCTTTACATTGAGCAAATCTTAATTCACCATAGATCATAATATTACTAATCGCTGGACCTGCATTCACAACAGAGCGACCTATACAGGATCTAAAATATTCTGCATCTACCTTATAACCCTTTTCATAAGCTAACAATGCAAGGTATGTGAATATCAATTCCCATGGATGACCTTTAGGAGCTGCATCTAAAGTGGCCCCTACTGTACGGCCTAACTTAATGAGGGTTTCCATGAGTTCCTTATTTATTCTTGCTCTATAAAACTGATACAACGCCTTAATATATACATATAATGCATAGCTTTCGTGTTGAACTATTTTTTCATCACTAGTCATATTCAGCAAAAATGCTAATTGATCTACGATATTAAGGTGACCACCAAAATAGTTAGGTGCCCATCGTTCATAGGCATCTTGCTGTTTCGCATCAATATAATAGTGCAACAAATAGGATACTGTTCGATAATAATCATCTGTATCTACAGTAAATATGTCTATGGCTGGCAAGAAATATGACTCTGCCTCAGGTCGTTCCATATAAGCGTACACTTAACCGAGTTGACTATAGGACTGTCCTAAACTGATAGCCTGTTTCCCCATCGGTAATGAAGCACGTATATGTTGTATTTGTTCCTCCACATCAACAACGTGCTTAGCAAGCTCCAAAGCCTCTTCATATTTATAGCAATCTATTTTTGCCACAATGCGGCGGCGAACAGTTTCCATATACGTTTCAAGTGGCACTGTATGAGTGAGGGCCTGACATTTTTCAAAACAAGCTAGAGATACATCGCTTTTACCAAGATGATTAAAGGCCGTCATACCACCATCATAAAAGGCATATACTAATGCTTTATCTACACAGGACATATCCTTGATATCTTCTAAGATATACTCAAGCTGTTGATATAAGTAATGCAATTTGCCTTCATCAAGACGACTCTGATTAGCATAATTCACAAACGACTGAACTGCTCGTTCTATAGCCTGTCTATTATCTGCACTATGAATGAGCTCCTCTACAAATGGGAACCAATTCGTTTCATAATAGGATTTAAATTTGCTATCACAACATTTCCCATCGTAAAGATGACATAGCGCACCATAATAGTCCTCATTATGATATGCTTTCATAGCCTGCTCAAAATAGGTATCAATATCATCATACACAAACATATAATTAGGATATTTCGGATTGATTTGATTAGCAAAATCCACGAGTGTTTTGAATTTGAATATATCTTTAGTATCTCGTTCAGCACCGTAGTAAATAAAATTACCACAGATATGGCCAGCTAAGTATAGGAATGCAAAATTAGCAGTCGTCTCTGGGCGGTCATCGTCATACTGAACAGAAACAGATTTCAACTGCACTACGTCTAAATCAGGACGATTAAACTCAATCATACGTCGATCTAAAGCAGCACGATAGGTGAAGTCATTCCCCACTTGATAGGTAATAATTCCCTCTTTTTTTAATTGCTCATTCTGAAAGTCGTATGGCTTATAGCCCAAACGACGATACTCTGCCAAACGGTCATATTCAGTTTCTTTCACATCCACTAATTGTGATGCTAAATGCAACTGAACACGATTGTTATGTATCGCAAACGGATTAGATAGTACAAGGCGAGATACTAAACTATCCGCCATATGCCAGTATAAATTACTTGCTACACCATCATGCAATAACTCACTCATATAAGGCTGTAAGAACTGTGTTTTCCCTGCTTCACTCTTCAACATAAGCGTAATGGCATAGTGACCAACACGTGGCATCTCCACAAGATTTCGCCCTTTATAAGTGCCATCAGCTAGAAACTCTGGTAAAGCCGCATCCAGTGCATCTCGATAACGCTTCATATTTCTTCTTATCTGTGATTTATTTTGAGGGTTAACCCCTATTTCAGTAGCTCTCTCCACATCGTCTACTTTAGTATCACCAAAGAAACCTTGTGGATAATCACTATTTGAAGCCTCAGCTACAGCTCTAAAAAACCGATCTAAACGAATCTGCTCATTACGCAAATCCTGCTCACTACCTTCATCATCGTATACAATACCAGCAATAAAATGGATATGCTTTAAACTATTTTCCTTCTGCCCTAAATGGTGAAAGTCCCCATATTCATTCAATGCGATTGTTAACATACTGCCCCCACATACTACCCCCACATACACCTATACTATAATATATTCATATTGTATCATCTTATCTTCATAATCAAAACAAGAAAACAACTAAATATTTGCATACAAAAAGAGCCCTCTAAATAGAGGGCTTTCCTTATTTATTGATACTTAAATCTCTAGAACCATAACGATTAATCAGATTACCGTTGTTTTACCTTCACTTTTCTAAGGTAAGAGAAGTGCAGACCTCATCGTCACCTTCTTCCTCTGCTATCTCGCACCCTTTGGTGCATACCATAAACGGTCAGATTGACCTCCCATTGGATTAAAAATGCCGGTAAATATAGGTAAATACTGGTGATAAATGATTTTTCTAAGTTATCATTAATCTATTTAGTTAATCATCCGGCTAAGAATCGTTGCTCCACCCATTCGCATAAACATAGATGGTCGATTACATTAAAATTCCTCATCTATCTGTGTACACAATCCCACTTGTCCAGATTGAGTAAAAATACTTTCATAATTAACTCAACAAAACACACCACAGTTTCTATGTATTGTCATATAGGGTCCTAGCTCATATAGATTACCCTCTGGTGTCACATAAATCATAGACTTTATATTGTCATTCTCAAATAACAACTCCCCAATAATCATTTTAAACATCAAATATCATTAGGATTATACTCGTAATACTCTTCCCAAAACTTTCGATTCTCATCATAATTATCAGAATAAGCATCACTAGAATTAATTTTCTTATTAGAGGAGCAAGAGATCCATGATGAATCAAAAGTAATATCACCACAGCCAACACTCTCTAACCATCCCTGTAAATATAAAAAGGCATCAATCATATCCCCCATACAATCATGTATATCTTTGTTAGACTGTATGAACTCCTCATCATGCCACATTTGATGTAATGTACGAATTACTAATTGTAATACATAAGGTCTATTAACAAATTCTTCCTTATAGGAACCAAAGTATAAATTACCCTCACGATAATCTAATACTAAATTGTTAATTCTAAACGTAACTTTATCTTTCGCTTTATTAGTCGTAATCACACACATCCCATGTAATGATGTAGTACGCTTATAATCAATATCTGATTTGAGAATAGAAATAAAACTATTTGTTTTAATTCTAAAAACCTCTAAGGCTGAACAGTAATCCATAATATCCCCCTATACCGCTCAATTACAACACAAAACCTTACTCCTTGGATTAATTAATATTTTGATAGCTGGCTTTTAAATAAAAGTTCCATTTCCACTCTCTTCATTATATACTCACTTTTCGATAAAACCAAAAAAAATATTCCCTTTATACAAAAAACCATATATTCACTAAAAAGAATATATGGGCTAGTTTTTTTTCATCATATGAGTTTTAAGATAAAAGATTCATCCCTTAAGAGGAATTATTTTTTACAATCAAGTCCAACGAGTACTTTAGTATAGTAAAATAACATCTATAAACCATGTCACTATCACAACGGCGCAGATTTAGTTTTCTGAGGGTTAAATCTAGGTCTATTATAGCACAGCATCAACAGAAATGAAAAACATATGAAAACAGAGCTATCTCATAACAAGATAGCTCTGTATAAGAGTGAAAAGCTTTTAGATGTATTTATGATCACCTTATTTTCCGTATTATATTTTTCTCCCTATATTCTCCTCCTTTTCTCTCCCCTCTTAACTCTACTTTCACCCTCCAACGTATTATCT
>OGIZ01000922.1_pt1 | contig 13940 bp, 10 predicted proteins | sample 1571911 | NCBI WGS metagenome assembly OGIZ01 (sample SAMEA2582108, study PRJEB24529) | metagenome | biome: Human gut stool | place: China | collected 2011 | reverse complement strand
AGTGCCTCACAGTTACATGCAAAAATCCATTCCAAATCGGCTTCGCCGATGGGATTTTTGCCTTCAAGCCTGTGTTTTATTACGGTCAGCGCAGCGAGTGCGCAGACCTACTGAACAGCTACCAAACCAACACCATTTTGCAAATACAGGAGGTACCCCATATGACTCAGACCATCAACCCAAGAAAAGCAGCGATCATCGGCTGCGGCTTCGTTGGCTCCGCCACTGCCTTCACTCTTATGCAGAGCCGCCTTTTCTCCGAGCTCGTCCTTTTAGACGCCAACGAAGCAAAAGCCGACGGCGAGGCAAAGGATATCGCCCACGGGATCCCCTTCGCCGGTCAGATGAAGATCTATGCCGGAACCTACGATGACATCGCCGACTCCGCCATCATTATCATCACCGCCGGTGCCAATCAGAAACCAGGCGAAACAAGATTGGATCTCGTCCATAAAAACGTAGCCATCTATAAAAGCATCATTCCGGAGATCTCCAGACGCGGCTTTCAGGGCATTCTCCTCATCGTCTCCAACCCGGTAGACATCCTGACCTACACGGCCCTGAAGCTCTCCGGCTTCCCTGAAAACCGTGTCATCGGTTCCGGCACGGTCTTAGACACTGCCCGCTTAAAATATGCCTTAAGTGAACATTTAGGTGTCGACAGCCGCAGCGTCCACTCCTTCATCATCGGTGAACATGGTGACAGCGAGATCGCCGCGTGGAGCAGTACCAACGTATCCGGAATCCCGTTAAACACCTTCTGTGAGATGCGCGGCCACTATAACCATGATGCCGCCATGGACCGCATCGCCGAAGAGGTAAAAAACAGCGCCTACGACATTATCTCCAAAAAACAGGCCACCTACTACGGGATCGCAATGAGCGTCAAACGGATCTGCGAATGCATCATCCGAAACGAACGCTCCATTCTCCCGATCTCCTCCATGATGCATGGAGAATACGGGATCAGCGGCATCTCCCTCAGCATGCCGGCGATCGTAGGACTCAACGGGATCGAGACCCACGTTCCGATCTCACTGGACGCAGATGAGGCAGAAAAATTCCGGGAATCCGCCGAGACCCTGAAAAAAATAGCTGCAGAGCTTGATCTCTCCACAGCCATCAGCTAACCTTATATCATCTGCCGGGCGCGGCAACGACAGATTTTTAACCTAACAAGGGGAAACACGCTTCGCGAGTTTCCCCTTGTTATCGCGACAGTCGCCAAGGTCTCGCGCAAGCGCGGACTTTGGCTCATTGTTTGCGTAAAGATACAGGTTGTCGCAAACAGCCGCGTGAGGTACGAAAATGTGCCAAATCACATTCTTTTTTTACAACTACTGTAATTCCGCGTAATCCTCCGGCAAAAACCGGTGGTAGATCAGGTGACAGCCCTCATCCTTAAAGCAGTAATAATACCGGTCCGGAATCCCATCCGCAAAGTGGAAGACCCAGTCGAAATCTCCATCTTCGATCTTTTCAAACACCGGCTTTGCGGACCACTGACGGAAGAGTTCCCTGATCTTCTCAAGACTGCATCCATGCGTCCCGACAAGATCCACCAGATCCTGAATAAATTCCCGCCCTTTCATCTGCTCATGCACATAGACACTTCCGGTCTCCGGAATCAGAAAACAGAACCGGTCTCCCTTCGCCGTCACGCGGACTTCTCCCAATGTCCCCTTCATACGCGCCTCAAGACCATTCAGCCGCACCTTCATCTCCTCCGCTGTGTCCTCACTCCCGAAAAAGTGGTTCAACGTGGACACCGGATAATAAAGTCGTATCACTTCCGGCCGGAATCCCAGCTTCGCCTGCTGCTCCTTCACCAGATCGATCAGATTCTCTTCCAGTCTTCGAAATCCCATCCTGCCAAATTCTCCTTCTTTTTACGCCTTCACATCAAATACATCCGCAACATCACAGAGCAGCTTGCGGATCTCAAGATGCTGCGGACATACCTTCTCGCACTTTCCGCACTTGATACAATCCGACGCTTTTCCGTTGTTCCGTGTGTGGATTCCATAATAAAAATTGGAATTCGTATTCTGGTAGATCTTCTTCGCGTTCATGCACGCAAACAGATCCGGAATCGAGATCTTCTTCGGACATCCGTCGACACAATAGCGGCATCCGGTACACGGGATCAGGTTCTTTCCGCGGAAGATCTCGCGCACCTTCTCGACCGCCTTCATCTCCCTCTCGTCAAGGGGCCTGAAGTCTTTCATGAAACTCACATTTTCCTTCATCTGCTCCAGACTGCTCATTCCGGAAAGGACCATCATGATACCCGGGAATCCCGCCGCGTAACGGATCGCGTAGGTAGCCGGACTGCCGCCGTGAAGCTCCTCAAAGACTGCCTTCGCATCATCCGGAAGATTTGCAAGACTTCCGCCGCGGACCGGTTCCATAACGATCACCTGTTTTCCATGCTTTCTGCAGATCTCATAGCATTTCCCGGCCTGAACTGCCGGATCGTCAAAGTCCGCATAGTTAAACTGGATCTGGACGACTTCGATCTGCGGATACTCCGTTAAGATCTGCTCAAGGACCTCCGCGCGGTCATGGAAAGAAATTCCAAAGTGGCGGATCTTCCCCTCTTCCTTAAAGGTTAAAGCCGTCTCATACGCATGGCATTCCTTAAACTTCGGATAGTTTCCCATTCCCTGGGCATGCATCAGATAGAAATCAAAATAGTCTACACCGCAGCGCTCCAGCTGTGACTCAAAAAACGGGCGGATGTCCTCTTCCTTCTCAAAATAAGCGGCCGTCAGCTTATTTGTAAGAATGTAGCTCTCCCTCGGATGACGGCTCGTCAGGCAGTTTTTGACCGCAAGCTCACTTCTCTCACCGATGTAGCCGTGAGCCGTATCAAAGTAGTTGAATCCCTGATCCAGAAAATAATCCACCATCTGGGAAACCTGCGCCTCATCGATCTTCTCCCCAATCATAGGGAAACGCATACATCCGAAACCAAAATTCTTTTTAATCTTATCCATGCTGCTCTCCTTTTCTGAATAGATCCGGCACGGGCGGTGAATGTCTTCACCGCTGCGTCCCAATCATACTCCTGCCTTTTCTCCGGCTGATCCGTCGTCCACTTTTCACGGTCCGGCAACGCCCGCCGCTGCGTTAAGTAACATCTTGTAACTTATTTTGATGATAGCATACGCCCACTCCCTTGTCAAGCGAATGAAAATCAATTATAATGATGATAGCATAATGTCTTCGGTCAGTTTAAACTAACTTCTCGATTCCTACAAGCCGACCGGATCTTATCGATCAGCGAGAACTACATCAGACACTCAGGAGGTGATTTCATGACAGATTTCGTGCGAGCGCGAAGTGAAGAACAGAAACAGGCCAGAATGGCCGAGATCAAGGTCGCGGCGGACGAGCTCTTCTGCTCTGTCCCCTATCAGGAGATCACCCTCTCCACCATTGCCGGAAAGCTGTCCTGGACGCGGGCAAACCTCTACAAATATGTAACGACGAAGGAAGAGATCTATCTTGAGATCTGCTCCGATAAAATGCAGTCCTATTTTGACGATCTGTTCGCAGCATTTCCCAATGAGAAACCATTTACCCCCAATCAATGGGCTGCTGCCTGGGCAGATGTCCTGAACGCGCACCGTGACTACCTCCGCTACAGCGATATCCTCTGTACGATCATCGAGGTCCATGTCACTGCATGCCGCCTTGCCAGCTTCAAAACAAGCTACCATGCACGCCGGGATACCTTTGTCAGGCTCATGGAAGTCCGTCTCGGCCTTAGCTCCCATGATGCCAGTGAAGTCTTCCTATCTGTCCTGTACCATGCTGCCGGTCTATGTGGAAGCTGCCACTCCAATCCGGTTATGCTGGAGGCTATGAAAATAGCCGGAATCCCATATAAAAAACGTGATTTCCGGCTCAACATGTATGAATTTATCCGAATGAACCTCTGGTACTATCTCTCCGGTCCTGCCGGAGAAAATTTCTGCGTCATACCGTAAGAATATAGCACCAGACCGGAAGTGTGATCAGTGAGACGACCGTCGAAAAGACAACGATCTTCGTTGCAAGGCGGTCGTCTTTTCCATATTTGACTGCGAGAACGACGCTCGTGCTCGCTGCCGGCATCGCGGACAGGATCACACAGACCGCTGTGATCAGCTGATCAATGTGAAACAGGCGGCAGCCCGCCAGAACGATGACAGGAATCAGGAACAGCCTGATAAACGTGTAGTAATAAACTTCTTTCGTGAACACCTCTTTAAACGGGATTTCCGCGAGCGTACACCCGATCAGAAGCATCGCGCAGAACGTATTCGCCCCGGCGATCGTCCGGACTGTCTGGTTTACAAATCCGGGAAGCTGGAACTGGGATACCAGAAGTACCATGCCGGTAAAGATTCCGATGATGCACGGATGTGTCACGACCTTCTTTAAAAGCTCTTTCTTCGTCGGCGCCTCCGTAAAATAAGTGAGCCCCACCGACCACATAAAGATTCTCGTCGGGATCGTGTAGACCGCCGCATACATGATTCCCAGATCTCCGAAGATTCCCTCAGCGATGGCGTTTCCGAGGATGCCAGCATTTGAGACGATCGTCGCGTACTGCAAAACCTTTTTGCTCTCCTCACTCCAGCCCGGATACAGCACACGGCTTAAAAGATTCGAAAAGATCTGGATCAAAAACGAGATCACGATCACTTCCAGCGTCAGCTTCAGAATATCCGCGCTGAACTCCATCTGGAACGACTTCACGATGCTCGCGGGAAGCGTCACATTCATCACGAGACTGCTGAGCAGCGCCTTCCCGCTCTTATCGATCATCCCGCTCTTCCTGAGATACCATCCCAGCGCAAGGATGCAGAACATCATTCCCTGCATATTAAACAAACTTGTAAAATCCATCACGTACTCCTTTATTACAAACTGGCGTTATTGTACTGCTTCCCCTCCGATTTTGTCAATCTCTTCACTTTCACCAATCTATGTTACTGTTCACGCCTTGCGCAAACAGTAACTGATTTTGCCGATGCTTCGCATTCCAAATCGGCAAAATCCACTACTACCACTGTATTGTACGGAATTTTCAGTTCAGAAAATTCCTACCCGTGTACAGTAACCAATCCATCTCCCTTCTGCCTGCCCGTCCGGATATAAAATCTTGTCACCGTTCCCTATCAGTGGTACAATAACCCCAATTTATACCATCTCACAAAGGAGGTCCCAACATGGAAACCAACATCAAAGTAAGAAACGCGAAATTATCCGACGCTCCGAGAATCCTTGAGATCTACACCTATTATGTAGAGAACACCGTAATCACCTTTGAATACGATGTCCCTTCCCTTGAAGAATTCGAGAACCGCATGATCGATATCATGAAAAAATATCCTTATCTCGTCATCGAACGTGACGGCATGATCGAAGGCTACGCTTACGCCCATCCTTTCGTCGGGCGCGCCGCCTACGACTGGGCCAGTGAGCTCACGATCTATCTGGATCACAACGCGAAGAAATGCGGGCTTGGCAGAAAACTCTATGAAGCTCTGGCTGAGCGGCTCAAAGACATGGGAGTTCTGAATCTTTACGCCTGCATCGGATACCCGAAGGTTGAGGACGAGTATTTAAATAAGAACAGTGCCCGGTTCCATGAGCATCTTGGGTTCCGGCTTTGCGGGACTTTCGAGAACTGCGGGTATAAGTTTAACCGGTGGTACGATATGATCTGGATGGAAAAGATTATTGGGGAACATACATCGGATCAGGCGGCGGTAAAGCCATATTCCTATAACGAATAATATGGCGAGAGGTACGCGCAGGGAGGGCCTGGGGCGCGGACACTTGAGGGATTCCGGGAGGATTCCTCTAAGCTTGCCGAAGAATGCTAAGGACGGAGGACATGTGCCACAACTCGCTTCGCTCAGACAAGCGGCACATGTCCTCCAACGCATTCTCCGGCGAGCCAAGAGGAAACCAGCTCCCTTCACCCAGGCGGTCCGTGCCCCAGGTCTTCCCTGCGCTGTGTATTGGCTGAATTAAGAAAGAAATTACTGACTCTCTCTGCTTTTGTGTCCTGTGCTTAATTGCTTTCTCCATACTGAGAATTAACTGGATAAAGAACGGAATTACAAACACTTTTCATTCATGTGATCTATATCTGGAGTCTTCTCTGCACTATATACTGGTTAGATGAAAAAAAGGACTTGCACATCTTGTTTTAGCACGCTACAATGGTAAACGTTCGATTTTGACATAATATAAGCTTACAGGAGATGTGACATGAATACGAATGAACGAACTGACAAGCGCCCTGTCTGGCGCGGTGAACTTGCTCTTCTTATTGTGATTTTGATCAACAGTTTCGGTGTTGTCTTAATGCTGGACTCCGGTGCCGGAATTTCGGCGATCTCCAGCGTTCCGTACGCTTTTTCTGAATCCTTCCCGGCTCTGACGCTCGGAACCTGGACTTATATCTTTCAGGGGATTCTCGTAGCTGCCCTCATGATCTTACGGAAAAAGTTTGTTCCTACATACCTCTTCAGCTTCGTTGTAGGCTTCGCCTTCAGTAAGATGTTAGATGTATATAAGACCGCCCTCGCGGGCCTCACGATGGGGATCGGATACCAGATCGTCTATTTTATCGTGAGCTATCTCGTCATCTGCCTCGGAATTGCCCTCTCCAACCGCTGCGGACTTCCGATCATCCCGACAGACCTCTTTCCAAGAGAAATGGCCGATATTCTGAAGGTTCCATACCCCAGAGTCAAGATCACCTTCGACGTGACCTGCCTCGCCGTGACTGCGGGACTGACTTTCTGTTTCCTCGGTCATATCAAAGGTCTTGGAATCGGAACGATCCTCGCCGCGTTTACGATGGGTAAGGTCATCGGTATGATAGGCAATATACTGGATAGACACTTCCGGTTTGTGTCATTCCTCACCGAACGCAGTAAATCGTTTTAGGTCCTGTATTACTTTTCCTGTATCCATGCTGCTCCTCCTATCTTATAATTTTCCATATTGCTTTACGAATTCGCATTTAAACTTCATAATTTTAAGCAGAATCATAAAGCAGCCCACTCTTGCAGCTCTCCAATTTAAAATAGGAAGCAGTCCGTTTTAAAGGAAATTTTCAGTGAATACTTTTAAATTTTTTATATAAGAAAGCCGCCTGAGCTTTTTCCCCCATAGGTTCATAATCCTATCACAGAGAAAGACCAGACGGCTTTTTCTTATCTACGCTGCAATTTGTACCGCAGCTTTCTTTTCTGAATTCTTTACGCTAACACAGTCCCTTCCGGAAACGCCCCGCGGAACACCTTGCGGACGAGCGGTCCTGCGATGATGAGCTGGAACGGCAGTGCCATTACAAAATTCTTTGGGATATTCGTGAGCCAGATGATCAGCAGAGGGCCGAAGTTTCCGCTCTTTACGCAGCCCTCAAGGGCACCGTAGAGGGACATGATGATAACCATCGGAACCACCATGGAGCAGGAAACCGCGATCACCTTGTGGAGTACCGGACTCTCCGGCTTTACAAGAAAACGGAACGCGAATCCCTTCGCCGGTCCGGAGACCACGAACCAGTCCATGCACATTGCAAACACATAGGCGATCGGGAATCCGATCCAGGCCTCGCGGATCGTTGTGAGGTTTAACGCTCCCATATGAAGTGTTACGTTGTAGATGCTCATCCAGAGCACCATGGTAAAACACATTAATACTGTGTAGATCAGACTTTCTCTCTTATTTCTTGGCATATATTTTCTCCTTTTTTCAACCTGTAAATTCCTGTGAAAACGCCGTGGACATAAGAACCGTCTCTGACCATTCCTTCCGGACATATGACAGAAAAAAACAGCGAAGCCAACAAAACTCGTTGCGACTCCACTGCTCTTTTCGTGTACATCTCACTGCGTTCTCAATCTCTATGTGAACGCAGTATACAATATTTTTATATCGCTTCGTAAGTACTTTTTTCCACAAAACACCAATTTTGTATACTTGCACAAAACTTTAGCCCAATTCTATCATTTCATTATTCACATTCATCCTGTCCTCACCATGACATCCATGGGATTCTAAAGCTGTCCCCACTTTCTATCGCAAACCACAGCTTTTTCATCATTGATCACAGTTTCTTCACAATTTTTTCATTGACATTCCCCCACAAAAGTCTTATTATGCTTAGTAAGCTAATAAATTAGTTTGCTAAGTATATGGCAGACGACCGAATCACAGCTTTTTATTTATAAGGGGGAACTTGATCTATGAAAGAAACCGTTGGACGCAGTGTGGGAATGCTCTCCAACCTGATCCGCAGGCACTTCAGTACCTTTTCTTTTCATGATACCTTAAGCGGCACGCAAGGAAAAACGCTTCATTTTATCCTGGCGCGCGGGCAGGAATGTGATGTCTTCCAGAAAGATATCGAAGAGGAGTACAGCCTTAGACCACCGACCGCCACAAAGCTCTTAAAGGATATGGAAAAAAACGGACTGATCTACCGGGAGGCAGTTCCTTATGATGCCCGCCTAAAGCGCATTGTTGCCACGAAAAAAGCCATGCAGTATCAGGAACTGATCCACCAGAGTCTGGAAGAAACCGAAGATCGTCTGACCTCCGGAATATCCCCTCAGGATCTCGCTGTGTTTTTCAGGGTCATCAACCAGATGATCCGAAATATGTCCTGAATATCCGGACGGATCCCACCTGCAGAACCTGCATGTCCTCCTCTTCAGGAGCTTTTGCGGGATCGCAAATTTTATATGGAAACGAGGTAAATCATTCATGGTTAAAACACTTTTAAAAAGCGTGCGCCAGTACAAACGCGTGTCCATCGAGACACCGCTGTTTGTCACCATGGAAGTCATTCTGGAATGTACGATTCCTCTCATCATGTCTAAGCTTATCGATGACATGACCGGAACTTCCATGGCACCGATCTTAAAATACGGCGCCCTCTTACTGGTCCTTGCGACCCTTTCCCTGCTCTTCGGCGTTCTCTCGGCGAGAGCGGCTGCTACAGCCGGGTGCGGACTCGCAAAGAACTTAAGAAGAGATCTCTACTTTAAGACCCAGGACTTCGCCTTCGCCGACATCGACAAGTTCTCCTCCTCCTCTCTCGTGACGAGGATGACGACAGATGTCTCGAACGTTCAGAACGCCTACCAGATGCTGATCCGCATGGCAGTCCGTGCCCCGCTTATGACAGTCTTTTCCGTCATCATGAGCATGAGCATCAACGTCCGGATGTCCTTCATCTTTCTGGCACTTCTCCCAGTTCTTGCAGCGGCACTGTTTGGCATCTTCTTCTATGTCCACCCGATCTTTAAGCGGATCTTCAAGAAATACGATGCCTTAAATAACTCCGTCCAGGAGAACGTCGGCGGCATCCGTGTCGTAAAATCCTTCGTCCGCGAAGATTACGAGAAGGAGAAATTCGAAAACGCTGCCGAGGATGTACGAAAAGACTTCACGATGGCAGAAAAGATCCTCGCCTTAAATAACCCGGTGATGACCTTCTGCATCTATGTTTCAATGCTTTTAGTAAGCTTTTTCGGCGCGAAGCTCATCATCGGCACCGGAGGCAGCGAGCTTTCCACCGGGGAACTTTCTTCCCTGATCAGCTACGGCGTTCAGATCCTCACGTCCATGATGATGCTGTCCATGGTATTCGTTATGTGCAGCATGGCCCAGGAATCCGGCGACCGTATTGCCGAAGTTCTGAATCATGAGAGCGTTTTACGATCCCCGGAAAACGGAGCAACGGACGTAAAGGACGGCAGCGTCGAGTTCGACCATGTTTCCTTCCGCTATTCCGGAAAGAACAAAAAATTTGCCCTGACTGACATTGATCTTAAGATTCCGTCCGGTTCCACCATCGGTATCATCGGCGGTACCGGCTCCGCAAAGACAACATTGATCCAGCTGATCCCACGTCTCTACGATGTGACGGTGGGCGCGGTGAAGGTCGGTGGACGCGATGTGCGGGAGTACGATCTTCAGGCCCTCCGTGACGCTGTGGCTGTCGTTCTCCAGAAGAACGTCCTCTTCTCCGGAACCATCAAGGAAAACCTCCGCTGGGGCAATAAGAACGCCACAGACGAGGAGCTGATCCACGCGTGCCGATTAGCGCAGGCGGACGAGTTCGTCACACAATTCCCGGATGGATATGACACCTACATCGAACAGGGCGGAACGAACGTCTCCGGCGGACAGAAACAGCGTCTCTGCATCGCGAGAGCGATCTTAAAGAAACCGAAGATCCTGATCCTGGACGACTCGACTTCCGCAGTCGATACAAAGACTGATGCCCTAATCCGTCAGGCATTTAAACATGAGCTTCCGGACACCACAAAGATCATCATCGCCCAACGTGTCTCCTCTGTTCAGGACGCAGACCGCATCCTCGTCATGGATGGCGGGCGGATCGTGGAATCCGGAACCCACGAAGAACTTCTCGCCTTAAACGGCATTTACAGAGAAGTCAATGATTCCCAGACAAAGAGCAAGGAGGCATGATCATGGAAAAACAGAATAAGAAAAATGGCACCTTCGGCCGCCTGCTCCGCTACATTTACAAGAACTACCGGGTGTACATGATCACCGTGATCATCTGCATCATCATCGCCGCAGCTGCCTCCGTGGTCCAGACCGTATTTTTACAGCGGCTCATCGATACCTGCATTCTTCCGGGACTGGAGAACGGATTTGAGAGCATCCGGCAGCCGTTCATGCAGACGATCCTCTCAATGGTCACCCTGTATGTGTTCGGTGTCGCGGCTGCCTTCACCTACACCCACCTCATGGCGACCGTAACACAGGGGACATTAAAGCACCTGCGTGTGGACATGTTCGATAAGATGCAGTCCCTGCCGATCAAGTATTTTGACACCCACGCCCACGGCGATATCATGAGTACCTACACAAACGATACGGACGCGATCCGCCAGCTGATCGGCCAGTCGCTTCCGATGGTCTTCCAGTCTTCTCTCACGATCACCGTCATGTTCCTTATGATGATCTATTACAGCGTCTGGATGACGATCATTGTGTGCCTTTTCTCCGCTCTCATGCTGACCGTCACAAAGAAATTCGGCGGTGCAAGCTCCCGCTACATGATGGCACAGCAGAAATCCCTCGCGAAGGAGGAAGGTTTCATCGAGGAGATGATCCAGGGACAGAAGGTCGTCAAGGTCTTCTGCCATGAGGACGAGTGTAAGAAGGATTTTGACAAGTTGAACGAGCAGCTTTTCTCCGACGGTGAGCAGGCAAACCGTTATGGCAACTCCTTGATGCCGATCTTAAATAACGTGGGCAACCTGATGTATGTGGTCCTCGCCATTGTCGGCGGACTCCTCGTATATCTCAAAGCCCCGAACTTAAGTCTCAGCGGTTCCGGTGTTGTCACCATCGGTGTGATCGTCTCCTTCCTCGGTATGGCAAGACAGCTCTCCCAGACCATCGGTCAGGCCTCCATGCAGGTTGCCATGATTGCCATGGGTCTTGCGGGCGCTTCCCGTGTGTTCGCGCTGATCGACGAGGAGCCGGAGGAAGATGAGGGTTATGTGACTCTTGTACGCGCGGAATGGGGCGCTGACGGCGTCTTAAAAGAGACAAACGACAAGAGCGGAATCTGGGCCTGGAAGCACCCACACAAGGCGGACGGAACCGTCACTTATACTCCTTTAAAGGGCGATATCCGTTTAGAGGATGTGGATTTCGGATACACGCCGGAAAAGCTTGTGCTTCATGACATCACACTCTACGCGAAGCCCGGTCAGAAGATCGCCTTCGTCGGCGCCACAGGTGCCGGTAAGACGACCATCACGAACCTGATCAACCGGTTTTATGATATTCCGGACGGCAAGATCCGGTACGATGGGATCAATATCACAAAGATCCGGAAACCGGATCTCAGGCGGTCTCTCGGCGTTGTTCTTCAGGATGTGAATCTCTTTACGGGTACGGTTATGGAGAATATCCGTTATGGACGGCTGGATGCCACCGATGAAGAATGTATGGCGGCTGCAAGGCTTGCGAATGCGGATGATTTTATCCAGAGACTTCCGGAAGGTTATAATACGATGCTGACCGGCAACGGCGCCAGCCTTTCGCAGGGGCAGAGACAGCTCATTTCCATCGCGAGAGCAGCTGTCGCTGATCCTCCTGTGATGATCCTTGACGAGGCGACGAGTTCGATCGATACAAGAACGGAGGCGCTGGTTCAGGAGGGCATGGACAACCTGATGATGGGACGTACCGTCTTTGTCATCGCCCACCGACTTTCTACGGTACGCAACAGTAAGGCGATCATGGTTTTAGATCACGGGCATATCATTGAGCGCGGAGATCATGAGACGTTGATCGCACAGAAGGGTGTGTATTATCAGTTATATACTGGGGCGTTTGAGTTGGAATGATGGCTCTTAGCCTGTAGATTTCAGCTTAGATGTTGACTTGGAATGTAATTTAGAACGTATTTTAAAGGGCCTGCTGCACTGGCAAATAGAATGCTGGTGGGGCAGGCTTTTTTGTAGCTATGTATATGGAAGAATATGTGAGGGCAGGTTCTGTGGGTTGATTCATTGTGGCGGGGGGCGCGCCAGTACCCCTCCGGTCCCGGGCCTTGAGGAATTCCGGGAGGGTTCCTCTAAGCTTGCAGAAAAATGCTAAGGGCGGAGGGCAGGATTGTTCGTCCGGCAGTTTAATCGTCAAATGCAATGCGCCGGGATGGGATGTACGATGCGGGAAGTAATACTGGAATCCCATTTTGCGGATGATATCTAATACATTGAGGATATATCCGAACAGCCTTGTATTCCAAAAGAGCGTATCGATGAGTTGGACAGTCTCTGTCATCCGTTATCATTTCAACGAAGATGCAAGGGAAACAATGCAGGAGAAGATTAACCGGACGCTGGTTACAGAAGCAAACCGAATGGCGGTTTATTAAAATTATGTAGATGTAATTGAAGAAAAAACATGATATTATGTGAGTAACAAATCGGAATTGACCGAGCTGAAAGAGAAGGATGCTTGTTGCCCGAAAGACAAGAAGATGGAAGTAGAAGAAAACAAAAAATAATTTTTTATATGAAAGGCTGGTTGCAGAATGTCAAAACAAAATATTTATGATAATGATTTATTTTACGAAAACTTCGAGAAAATACGTAGCAAAGAAATCAATTTTAATGATATTATTGAGACACCAATAATATTAGGAATGATACCTGAACTATATAAAAAGAAAGTATTAGATATTGGATGTGGTATGGGGCAACATGCACTTCAATATTCAAAGAAGGGGGCGTTATCCGTTCTTGGAATTGATATATCGGAAAAAATGTTAGCATATGCAAGAAAAAATAATGCTGCCTCTAATATTGAATACAGAAGACTGGCTTTTGAAGAATTGGATGATTTAGAGGAAAAGTTTGATGTTATTACAAGTTCATTGGCTTTTGATTATGTAGAAAATTTTGAAAGGCTTATGAAACAGATTTATAGTCACTTGAATGAAAATGGCAAATGTGTTTTTTCGATGTCACACCCAATAAGTACAGCATATGATGGGACTTTTGACAGATATACCAGAACCGAAACTGGAGAAAGATTATATGCTAATCTACGAAATTACGGAATAGAGGGTAAGCGTGTTATTCATTGGGTAGTAGATGAATATGAACTTTATCATAGAACGATTTCAACATTAATAAATGATATTGTTTCTGCTGGATTTATCATTGAGGAATGTCAGGAATCAAAAGTACCAGAATCAATTAGAGAAAAGCGAGCAGATATGTTTGGAGGAGTTATTCATCAACCAGACTTTATTTTTTTTAGGTGTGGAAAGAAAAATTAATATTTTATCTATGTAAAGAACCCGACAGTCGAGTAGACTTACACCTCACAATGTAAGCCCCTCACAGAACCGTACGTGC
>OGIZ01000916.1_pt1 | contig 13996 bp, 10 predicted proteins | sample 1571911 | NCBI WGS metagenome assembly OGIZ01 (sample SAMEA2582108, study PRJEB24529) | metagenome | biome: Human gut stool | place: China | collected 2011 | reverse complement strand
GAGAATTTATCAGCAAAGAGGAACAATCTGATCCAACTTCATTATTTGTTATCACCGGTGACCATAGCGAACGCTTTACCTTTGCTCGTGAACAAAGTGCTAATGTGTTCTCTACGATTCCGATTATTTTCTATGGACAAGGCATCAAAAAAGAATGGCTTTCACCAGAAGCATTCGGCATGAGCATCCAAATCATTCCGACCTTGGCGGAACTCGTAGGTCGCACAGGGCAAACCTATGAAGCTATGGTGCCGAGTCTATTTAATCAAGGGCCATTCGTGTTTAACCATCGTTTGTGGATGGATACAAATGGTATTTATTTAGAAAATGAGCAAATGCCACAAGATTATGCTAAGTATATGAAAACTATGCGGGAACTAGCGGCATGGCGGCTAAAACATGGGGATAGTATTAATCAATAGGGGATATTATGAATATAGTTGTTATTTCAGATAAAAATAATGAAGCACGTAGAGAGAATGCTACACAAGAGTTTAAGAAACATAATGTAGAGTTTCGATTCTTTGATGCTGTTATGGCGAATAGAATGTCTAAAGAAGAATTAGATACCAAAGCTATTAAAGATACATTCTTATCGCCTAGTGAAATTGGTTGTGCCTTAAGTCATTGTGGTGTATACGATGAATTCCTTAACTCTAATGAAAAAAGTATCATGATTTGTGAAGATGATATTTATTTTACAGAGGATTTTAATTATGATTCATTGTTACAAATAAAGGAATTTTTAGAAGAAACAGATGAACCTCGTTTAGTAGTTTTACAAAAGAGTATTTATCATCATAAACATATACGCAGTGTAGGGAATAATGTAAATCTATATTCAACACGAAATGCATTTTGTACGCATGGATATATGATTAATAGAGCTGGAGCCGAAAATATTAAAAACTTACAAACTCCTGTAAAATTTGAAATTGATGCATTTAAATTCTATTATTGGCTAGATGCATGTAAATTGTATTGTCTTGATAAAGATTTAATATTACAGATAAGTGAAGATATAGTTCCATCTACTGTAGAAAAACTATGGAAAGCAGATCGTAAATCTAAAAAAGATGCGTCATATAAACTGATATATAATCAATTATCTTTAAAAGGTAAATTAATAAGTCAGTATAGAAGATTAGATAAAGCTATTCATAAACCATTTGAATCATTAGATTATTAATTATATAAGATAATATATAGCAGTAACATGCATCTTTTTATTAAAGGGAAATATATGAATAATGTGACAGCGATTATCCTCGCTCGTAATGAAGAACAACATATAGAAGAGTGTATTAAGAGCATTCAATGTGCAAATGAAATACTTGTCATCGATGATGGTAGTACAGATCAAACTGTATCTTTAGCAGAACAATTGAGCGCTAAGGTTATACATCATGCACTGAATGGAGATTGGGCACAACAACGTCGATTTGGTATTAGTCAGTCTTCATGTGAGTGGATTTTATTTATTGATTCTGATGAACGGATATCGTCTGAATTAAATGATGAAATAAGACAAGTTGTACAACGTAGAGAGAAAAAAGCATATTGGTTATCTCGTCATAATATATTTCGTCACAACTCTGCAACTCATGGCTCTATGCGACCAGATAAGGTATTACGTTTGATGCCAAAAGAAGGGGCTACCGTAGAAGGTTTTGTACATGAAACTTTTATTAGCCCATTTCCACAAGAAACTTTAAAAGGAAAACTGTTTCATTATACCTATGATAACTGGACTCAGTATTTCAATAAATTCAACAAATATACATCGGTAGCAGCTGAGAAATACTATGAACAAGGAAAATATTGTTCTTTTTGGAAGGATATTATACTTCGCCCTCAATGGGCATTCTTCAAGATTTATATCTTGCAAAAAGGATTTCTTGATGGAAAGATAGGTTTTATTTTATCGTTGTATCATTATATGTATACTGTTACAAAATATGTAAAATTATATTACTTAAATAAATCAAATGGGAAATTGTAATTTACTTGTAAGTGATATTAAGGAGACATATGAGAATTTATAGTGAGAGAAAGCCATAATATATAATGAGCGAACAATTTTTTCTATCATTACAACAAAATATAAAATTAATGATTTGGGTGCCTATTTTAAGCACTATATTTCGTTTGATTTTTATGCGTGTTTATAATCCATATTCTACTTGGACGGGGCGTTGGAAATCTGTACTTGGTGCATTGCGTTATGGATTTTGGTGGGGCATGGATTTTGATGCCTATGTATTTTTAGTGCCTTTAGTATTTGTTACTATTCCTGCACTATGGTTTGATACATATCATCAATATGAAGATATGGTGCGTCTCATTGGATTAACGATTTACTCTTGTGTAGTATATGCTGCCTTTGCAGGGAAGATGATATTTTACAAGCATTTTCACGATACGTATAACTATATGGTCCATTATGGTAAGCATGCAGAGAAACGAAACCTCATCGATGTATTTTTTAACCAAGATAGAGGTGCCCTAGTTTTACTAGGATTTATCCCAGTAGCAATTGTATCTTGGTATATGGGTAAATTGAGCTTATCTCTCCCATCCTTTTCTTATCCAGCAGCTTATTTAACAGATACTTGGATAGTGGTAGGTTGGAACTTTTTCTTAGTATCCCTTTCTGTAATCGGTTTCTATTGGTTTCGTTATGGTGGTACTTTATCTCATGACGATAAGCCAGAATGGGATACGATTCCTACAGTTGTAAAAGAAGATATATTTTTTGCTCGTGCGACTGTACCTGATTTATGTGCATTGGAAACGGTTTATAAACATCCTCTACGCTCAGAATATACTACATCTGAGGAAGATATTAATCACGCTGTTAGTCGTGTTGTACCTAGTGAATATAAAGAGAATTGGCATGAGCTAGATAATCCGTTATATGCTTTTAAAAGAATTGCTAAAGGTCCTAAGATTAGTAAACCTAACCATATTTTCTTTATTGTTGGTGAAAGTATTCCTCAGTGGTCATTAGATGAGACGCATAAATCTCTTAATATTTGCCCAGGATTATGGAATTTTAAAGAGCAATCGCATACAGTTCAAATTCCTAATTTTTTACCAGCTGGTAATGTATCGAGACCATCGATTGTTAGCCTTATGAGTGGTATCTATGATGCGGGTTTAGAAATCAATGAACGAGAAAGTTTCTGGAAGGGTGCATTTCCTACATCCTTTGCTCATCAAATGAAGCAATTAGGATATAGAACTATTTATTGGTATGGTGGTAATGCATCGTATGGCAATTTTAATCACTTTGGTAAAGCACAAGGTTTTGATAAAGTAGAAAGTGCTTCTATCTTCTGTGGACCTGATGCTCCTAAAACATGGGTTGGTGTTTATGATCATGTATTCCTAGAGAATATTGAGCAACAAATTAAATCAATTGAAAAACCTACATTCCATTTTATTTATACAACATCTAATCATGGGCCGTATAAGATGGAGGATTCATTACTCGATTATGATCCAGAAAAGGTTATGCCAGATGTGGGTGAGGATTTGCGCTCTAATAAAACGCGTAACAAGGAATTAGCGACTTATCGTTATAGTGATAAGGCTACATTTAATTTCGTTAAATCTATGAAAGATGCCTATCCAGACAGTCTCTTTGTGGTGACAGGTGATCATTCTAATCTATTTGGTTCTTTGAATAATACATCGTTAATTCATCGTGACTATACGTTGCGTGATACATTCTGTACGGTTGGTTTATTACAACATCCTGAGTTAGAAGATAATATGATCGTTACTAAAAAAGGTACCCATATGAGCATTATGCCAACGATTATCGAGGCTATTGCACCTAAAGGATTTGAGTATTATTCTATTACTCCATCGTTATTTGAGGAGCAGCCTGAAACCTTAGTAACTCCTTATCAATGGATGACTGATACTATGATGGGTGATGTCCGTATGGATTATGGTGAAAGTAATGTGCCTTCAACTGAGCCTGTGGAACAAGTTCGACCTATCGATAATCATTCTGATGAAGCACGTGATTGGACTTTACTAACAACTTGGTTGATCAATCATGAAAAGATACTATTTTCTAAAAAGTAGATGAAAAATAAATACATATATGATTAAATATATATAGTTAATTACAATATATATTTTAAGGAGGGTATCTATGTCGATACTAAATGTAGTAGGCGCCAAAGTATGGGGCGGCGGAGAGCAATATGTATATGATATGTGCGACGAACTACATCGACGGCAGATACCCTCTTTTGTTTTAGTAGATGAAACAAATCAGGAACTACAAGACCGATTTACGTCAGTAGCAGAAATCATTACAGCTAATCTTTATTCGTGTAAAGGTTTTTTATCTATTGGTTCTATTGTTAAACAAATGAACCAATATGGTATTGATGTTATTCAATGCCATTCCGGTAAATATATTTTGTTATGTATGGCATTAAAACGTTTAACAGGTGCAAAACTAATTTTTTATAAGCATAATGTGGTACACGCAAAAACCGATATGTACCACCGATGGATACAATCACAGGTAGATGCTTTTATCTGTGTATCTAAACGAGTCTATGATGTTCAGGTCATTGCCGACATAGCTCATAAATACCATCTCGTTTATAATGGCGTAAATACACAGCGTTTTCCAGTGCTTGAAAATGAAAGTATTTCTACTAGTCCATTTATCGTTGGTTATGCAGGGCGTATTATCGAAAATAAAGGCATCTTTGAGTTATTAGATGCAATTAAAATTGTTCATGATAAAGATTTAGATATTCTATTACGTATATGTGGTGATGGTAAGCCAGCAGATATTGAGCGCATGCATCAGTACATTGCAGAACATAAGATGCAGGATTATGTACAATATATAGGATTTCAAAAGGATATGAACCAGTTTTACCGTTCCATTCACTGTTTAGTGGCCCCATCTAAGGTACAAGAAGCGTTTGGTCTTGTATTATGCGAAGCAATGTATTGTAAGGTGCCTGTTATTACAAGCACATCGGGTGCACAAGTTGAAATTATTGAGAATGGTACATCTGGTATTCTGTTAGAAACCGTAAATAGTACATCCATTGCAGATGCTATGCAAGGGATGATCATAAATGATGTTTTTAGGGAATCTATAATTAATGAGGGATATAAACGTGTTGAATCTACTTTCACGATTACTAAGATGGTAGATTCCATAGTAACGATAGTTCGTAATTTGAGGTGATAAGGTGTTACAGTATATACAAAATCAATGGGCAAAAGGTCGAAAAATATATGGTAAGCGTAGCTGGAGAGAAACTCGCCGCGTTGTATTGCATACAGTTCGCTCCATCAGTCGCCGTCAGCAAATGAATCGATTAGAAAACTATTTTGCTAACTTTAAACCAGACCCAGAATTATTACATCGCCAAATTGGTTTATATGAATTAATGACTCGTATTTTCTTCTTTAAAGATTCTACAGCGGATGAGCGATTAGATGCTATCATCAATCATTTTGATTACATACAAAATGTATTCACTGATGATGCGATTCAGTCCATGTATTCTGTAGATAAAGATAATTTCTTAGATGATGTGAGCCGTATTAAACGTGGTCTTGTGGTATGGCAATCTGAAGAGCTCAACATGAAAGCCCAATTATATTACGGTGCAGGGCAGCGTAAAGAGGGTTTGTTAACGCTATTATTGACCTTAGAATCAGAAGGTGTATATCATGCAAACTTCCGTTTTGGTAAGGGCTTTAATGGGGAAAAAGCGATGTGGATTGGTACCATCCAGGGGTATAAGGATGGGTTAGCCAATGCCAAGACAGCTACGAAAAAGATGTTTGGCTATCGTCCAAAAAACTTTATTATGTACTTACTTAGATTAGTTGCCCAACAATGTGGTGTAGAAAAAATCTATGCCGTATCTGATGAAGGTTTTTATGCAAATACTCATTTAGTACGTGGTCATCGTGCTAAGGTAGCAGAGCTCGATTCCTTGTGGCAAGAAAGTGGAGGGGAACTTTCACAAGACCCAAGATTCTACATCATTCCATTAGAGGAATACCGTAAACCGATTGAAGAAATTAAATCACAAAAGCGTAGTCAATATCGGAAACGCTATGATTTATTAGATCGATATGCTGAGGAAGTACAAGAAAATTTAAAACCATATTTGAAATAGGGGATAGGGGAAAGCATGAATAAGGGAAACATAGCAACGCAACGTCAGTCTAACATTGAGTTGTTACGGGTGATTAGTATGTTCATGGTGTTGTTGGGGCACTATTATGTACTTAGCTATTTTGATAATATCGATACTATATCGTTTAATCTACTGGGAATGCAGTTCTTAGGGGCATGGAGTAAGGTCGCTGTTGATATTTTTGTCATCATTACAGGATATTTTCTTGTGAATCAAACCTTTAGATGGAACAAAGTATTGAAATTACTATCGTGTACCTATTTTTGGGGAATCATTATTTTACTATTGGCTTTTGCATTAGGGATTTCCATTAAGACAGATTATATATATAAGTCCATATTTCCACTGACACCATTAAACTGGTTTGCCAGATCGTACTTATTACTATATGTATCAATACCTTTATTTAATAAAATCATTAATAGTGTTAGTAAAGCTCGATTGGGGCAAATCATAATTGTATTAACCACTATATTCTATACCGTTCCTACACTGATTAGTACATTTATTAGTGGTGGTGGATATCTAACATCCTATTTTACATTTGGCATTATGTATATGATTGGTGCTTATATTCGTAAATATGGAGATGCAAAATTAGATAAGATATCTATATATGCTGGTATTATGAGTATTATACTTATATTGACCTCTATCTTGTGGAACGATATTCATATGCATGAGGGCCTGTATATTATGTATTTAGCCCATAAAGGAAACTCTGTAGTTGGCTTATTGGCTGCTATTGGCATATTTACAATATTTAAGAATATAAAAATTTCATATAGTCCATTTATTAATACAGTAGCATCTACTACATTTGCAGTATATTTAATCCATAATAATCCTATTATTAGTGATTGGTTATGGAATACAGTAGTTCAAGCAAATAACTATTTTGACTCACCATTCTTTTTGTTGCATATGGTAAGTATCACAACCTTAATTTTTGTATTCTGTTCTATGATTGAATGGATGCGAATAAAAATATTTAATAGATATTATAAATTTAACTAGTTTATTTGTTGATGGTAGTAAGATTTTTGGAGATTTATTTTATGAAAGCAAATGCACCAATTCAAATGTTGTGGGTTGGAAATCAATTAAGCCCTATAGAACAGTTATGTATGAAATCATTTTTATATCATGGGCATCAAGTTGATCTATTTGCTTATTCGGATATCAATGGTGTTCCATCAGATGTTACTATACGTGATGCTAGTGAAATTATAGAGCCTTCAAAGGTTTTTAAGCATAGGAATAGTTATGCTGCCTTTGCAGATCTATTCCGTTGGGCCTTATTAGGAAAGCGTGGCGGTTATTACTGTGATACGGATGTACTGTGTTTAAAACCTTTTGAGTTTGACGAGTCTATTGTTATTGGTACTGAAAACAAAGACTTTTTAACAACCTGTGTTCTGGGATTTGATAATTCTCCATTAGCGAATCAGTTTGCTGATGATATGTTATATGAGGCTCTTCATCCATTAGAATGGCGTAGCTGGGACTCTATGGAAATAAAAAGGAAAAAGCTTTTTTATAGATTTAGTCCTAAAAAATATAATGCTGTTGGTTGGGGCTATACCTCAGGTCCTATAGGTCTGAATAATGTATATTATCATAAAGGCTATGATTTTGCTTTACAAGATGTATCAAAATTCTGCCATATATCGTATGAGGACTGGAGAAAGTTTATTGAACCAAATGCATTATCTTTTGAAGACTTTCCAGAAATGTCTATGGCTGCTCACTTATGGAATGAAATGTGGAGTAGAGGTGGTATTGATAAATACTCAAAATTTGATAAAGATTCCTTCATAGGTAAGGCTATGGATAAATACCTATAAATTCTAATTAAATAAACTGGTATAACTTTATAAGACTACAAAGCTGGCGAAACTTGTTTTCACCAGCTTTTTTGTATAAAAGTATGAAATATAAATTAATAGTTTGTTTTTTTTGTTAAGGTTTATTTAATTATCATTGTTATACTAAAAGTACATTTAATCGATGAATATAATGCATATGGAAACGTGGACACATATGCATCATGTATCGAGGTAACACTATTGTATGTGTGTAGTTAGTATAAGAGGTGGTTTTATGAAAAAACAATTCGCCGCAATCTTTGCAGCAACAACAGTATTGGGTGTAACTACAGCTTTCGCAGCTAACCCATTCTCCGACGTAACTCCTGATTCTTGGGCATACCAAGCATTATCCCAATTGGCAGCATCTGGTATCGTTAATGGTTATCCAGATGGCACTTTCAAAGGCCAAAACGATATCACTCGTTACGAAATGGCTCAAATGGTAGCTAAAGCTATGGCTAACCAAGACCGCGCTAACGCTGAACAACAAGCTATGATCAACCGTTTGGCTGATGAATTCTCCAACGAATTGAACAACTTGGGCGTTCGTGTAGCTCGTTTGGAAGACCGCGTTGGTAACGTAAAAGTTACTGGTGATGCTCGTCTTCGTTACCGCGATGCTGAACATAGCAAATCCACTTTTGACGCACGTGCACGTTTACAATTCAATGCAAAAGTAAATGATCGTACTGATGCAGTTGTTCGTGTAGTTGCTGGTGATTTTGAATTTGGCGATGCTACAGCTGATACAACAGTTAAAGTTGACCGTGCGTATGTTAACCACAAATTCGGTGAACGCGTATCCGTTAAAGCTGGTCGTTTTGGCCAAATGTTCGGTGCTGGTTTATCATTTGATGGTACATTTGATGGTCTTCAATTCAATGCTAGTAATGAAAAAGTTCAATTCCAAGCAGCTTATGGCTATATGATGTCTGGAGACTTCCAAAATATGGCAACAAATTTAAATCCAGAACTCGTTGTATTAAACTTGAATGGTAAAGTTGGTAAACACCTTGATATAGGTGGTTTCTATACTCGTGTTAACGGTGAAGATTTACAAGTATATAAAGTTGTAAAAGGATTATATGGTTTTAATGCTAATGTTAACGTTAATAAAGTTTGGATTGGTGGTGAATGGTTGAAAGCTTCTAAAATCACAGAATCTACAGCTTGGACGGTAGGCGTTGGTTACAGCAATTATGACATTACAAAACAAGGTACTTGGGGTGTAAAAGCTCAATACTTTAACATGAAAAATAATGCTCTAATCTTTGATTCTACTTGGGATCAACCTTACGTTGGGACAGGTTTTAAAGGTTGGTTAGCAACAGCTAATTATGCATTACAAAATAATGTTGGCTTAACTGCTTATTATGGCTTTGATTGGAAAAGTCAGGATGGTACTAAAGAAGACGATTTATACCGCGTAGACCTTAATTACCAATTTTAATCTATAAGATTACATAATTTAATAAAGCAAATAGAGATGGCGAGACATAGGTTTCGCCATCTTTTTATATGAAAATAGTACATATGAATACATGATGAAATATAAATGAATAGTTTACGCTCTTATTAAGGATTATTTAATTCTTACTGTTATACTGAAAATACATTTTACTAATGCATGAAATGCATATGTGGATATAGAGATATAAGTAATATGTATTTAGGCACTAGTATAGTTGTGTGTGTTATATAGTAGTAAGAGGTTTAATTATGAAAAGACAATTTTCTGCAATGTTTGCGGCCGCTGCCGTGTTGGGTGTGACGACTGCCTTCGGCGCTAATCCATTTTCCGATGTAACGCCAGATTCTTGGGCGTATCAATCTGTATCCCAATTAGCGAATGCCGGTATTATTAATGGCTATCCAGATGGAACTTTCAAAGGCCAAAAAGAGATTACCCGTTTTGAAATGGCTCAAATGATTGCCAAAGCGATGGCTAATCAAGACCGCGCTAATGCTGAACAACAAGCGATGATTAATCGTTTGGCCGATGAGTTCTCCGACGAATTGCATAACTTGGGTGTTCGTGTAGGTCGTTTAGAGGAACGGGTGGGCAATGTTAAAATAACTGGCGATATGAGATTCCGCTATATTAAGAGTGTAAACGACATTATACCATCTCCAACTATTGGGCATGGAGGCGTGCAAAGTAGATATAAATTTGATTCTCGTGCCCGCATTCTCTTCAATGGCAAGGTAAATGATCGCACAGATGCTGTTGTTCGTTTAACAACTGGTAATTTCGAGCTAGGTGAAACATATAATCCAAATTCAATGTTTGGTTTTGGTGAGGATACTACTACTGTAAAATTTGATCGCGCTTATGTAAATCATAAATTTGGTAAACATGTATCTGTGAAAGCCGGCCGTTTTGGTCAAATGTTGGGTAATGGTTTATCCTTTGATGGCGAATTTGATGGCCTTCAATTCAATGCAGGCAATGAAAAAGTTCAATTCCAAGCAGCGTATGGCTATATGGTGTCTGGTGAATTTAGATATATGGTGACAGATATAAATCCGGAACTCGTTGTATTAAACTTGAATGGTAAAGTTGGTAAACACCTTGATATAGGTGGTTTCTACACTCGTTTTAACGGTGAAGATTATGAAATCAATGAACCTGTTAAAGGATTATATGGTTTCAATGCTAATGTAAATGTCAATAAAGTGTGGGTTGGCGGTGAATGGTTGAAAGCCTCTAATATTGAAGAATCTACAGCTTGGACGGCAGGTGTTGGTTATGGTAACTATGACATTGCAAAACAAGGTACTTGGGGTGTAAAAGTTCAACATTTTAATATGAAAAATAATGCTTTGATCATTGACACTACTTGGAATCAACCGTATGGGGCTGGTTTTAAAGGTTGGATGGCAACAGTTGATTATGCATTGAAAAACAGAGTTGGATTATCCGCTTATTATGGTTTCGATTGGAAATATCAAGATTGTGGTTGTGAGCCTAATTTCTATCGTGTAGATCTTAACTACGAATTCTAATTAAATAGATTAGTACAAATTAATAAAGACCACAAAGGTGGCGAAATATTAGTTTCGTCACCTTTTTTGTATATTTCAGGAAAATATACATGAATCACTGTAAAACATGAAAATAATATGAAAAATTTATAATATTATTAACGATTATTTATTTCTCATTGTTATACTATGAAAGAATACTGTAGTTGTATACTTTTCATATATGGAAACGGGGATACATATAGAGTTGATTCAACTATATTTGTGAATATATAGTTTTTTAAGAGAGGTATTTTTATGAAATCACAATTTGCTCCTATGTTGGCAGCAATGGCTGTGTTAGGTGTAACGACTGCCTTCGCAGCAAATCCATTTTCCGACGTAACACCAGATTCTTGGGCGTATCAAGCCGTATCTCAATTGGCGAGTGCGGGCATTATTAATGGCTATCCAGATGGGACTTTCAAAGGCCAAAAAGATATTACCCGTTTTGAAATGGCTCAAATGATTGCGAAGGCGATGGCTAATCAAGATCGCACCAATGCAGAACAACAAGCGATGATTAATCGTTTGGCAGACGAATTCTCTAACGAATTGAATAATTTAGGTGTTCGCGTAGGTCGTTTAGAGGACCGCACGGGTAATGTGAAAGTTTCCGGTGATGTGCAGTTTTTATTGCGTCATTCCTTTACGAAAAATGGCGTATTAGTAGGGCAAGGCGGTCAATATTACAAGCCATCTAAATTTGATGTCCGTGGTCGTGTACAATTTAATGCAAAGGTCAATGACCGTACCGATGTAGTGGCTCGTTTTAGAACGTATCAAATGGAATTTGGCGACGGTGATGAAATCTACTCCGCTCTTACCATCGATCGGGGCTATGTAAATCATCAATTTGGTAACCATACGTCTGTGAAGGTGGGCCGTTTTAATCAAGTCATCGGCAATGGTTTATTGTATGATGATACATTCGATGGTATTCAGTTCAACACGGGTAACGACAAGGTTCAACTTCAATTAGCCCATGGCTATGCGACGGCAGAGCATAATGAAACCCGTTTCTTGCCAGATCGTGATCAATATAATTATGCAGGCCTCAAAGGTACATTGAATAAGCATATCGATGTGGGTGCGTTCTACTCTCGCCATAGAAGAGATAAAACCGGTTATTATAATACATACGGTAATTTGTATGGTTTAAGCACGGATATGAATTTTAATAAACTTTGGGTTGGCGGTGAATGGGTGAAAGCAGTTGGTACAGCACATAGCCATGCTTGGACTGCTGGCATCGGTTATGGTAATTACAACGCTGCGAAAAAAGGCACGTGGGATGTAAAAGCACAATATTTTAGCTTTGATCAAAACTTAGCATCCTATGGATCCAAGTGGAACTTCCCATTTGATGCCAATAATTACCATTGGGATTATAATGCGACACCACCATCTGTTACCACTACATACCGTGGCTTTAGAGGCTGGATGGCCACTGTGGACTACGCATTGCAAGACAATGTGAGTCTCAATGCATACTATGGATTCAAGAATAGAACACATCGAATCGATGGTTCGCTTAATGAATACTTACCAAACTACTACCGCGTTGAGTTAAATTACCAATTCTAATCTGACCATTGGTATAGTTCATAACTAAAACAATCCCCTTGATGAGTATCTTGGTACTTATCAAGGGGATTTTAAATTAGAACACGCCTGTAGTAATTAGTAAGATAGCCTGGTATAGTGTCCCTAGAATTAGAACAGGCGTGTTTTAATTTTTAGGATAGGTATTAAAGGGCTCAACCAATACTACAGGCCTGTACTAATTTTCAGATGAGATATTAATAGAACAAGGCCTTACCTCTAGAATTAATATATCTCCTCATGATATATTACAGATAAGTAGTATTCTTACGTTTATATGTATAAGGAGACACTCTATGTTTAGCTTTCAAAGTGAGTTATTATTACGTTTACAGCAACAATTTGTATCTGAACATGAGGCTGAATTCAAATCTATTGAGGCTTTGATAGAAGCATTTATGACTCAATATAATCGTGGTGATTTTAATGATACGATAGAAATGAAATTATGTGATTTATACGAGGCTGCAAAAGAGGCTGATACGGCTGAGAAATCAAAGAAATTGTACAATAAGATTCTTGCGTTATGCCCTGACGAAGTAGATGCTAAACGAGAACTGATAGCCCTTGAATTACATCCAAGCTTTCAAATTTATCAGCTGCAACAACTAGTAGAATCGTTAGAAAAACCTAAGAGAATAGATTGGAATGTGCTAGAGGCTCGTCCTTATATGCGATGCCTCATCGACATGGGGATGATATATTTAGAATACAATATGTATAATGATGCGATTGCATGCTTTACTCCTGTCTTTCACGGGGACAAGCAAGACCATTCAGGATTCCTTGTGTACATGATGGTTGCTTGTTGTGGCGCTGCCAATTGGGATCGTGGTCGCAAGGTGTATCAGCGCTATCTCGCATGTTATGATGATATACAAAATGCATTTAATCAGGCTCCGGATATCATGTTACCGATGCATATGCTGTATATTTTATTGGCTTTACAGTGTGGTGAAAGCAAGGTTACCCATGATGTATTAGCAGACCTTGTTGATGAATATGAAGATATTGAGTGGTTATTACAAGATGCAACACGGTGGAACGATTTTGTAGAAGACCACTTAGAGACCATTATGTATATGGTAGATCAAGTGATTAACATAGATTTTGACCCACGGGAATTGATAAGTTTATATACTGCTATCTCATTTTTACCGACTCAATTGGTGAGTTTTGAAAGTCCACTATGGCAGATTTTATATGATGCGTATGAACGTGTTACTGGTCGAACTGTTGCGAATCGGTACTCTAATGATAGTTATATAGGAAAACGCGAGTCCGCTCATATGAGCC